>Ga0075366_10001427_pt1 | contig 11918 bp, 12 predicted proteins | sample EndMethybrTD3031_FD_72351 | JGI IMG/M metagenome (GOLD analysis project Ga0075366, IMG submission 72351) | Populus endosphere microbial communities from Tennessee, USA - Endosphere MetaG P. TD hybrid TD303-1 | ecosystem: Host-associated > Plants > Roots > Endosphere | place: USA: Tennessee... | reverse complement strand
GTAATGGCTATGTCGCTCACCCAATTATTATAAAACCAACCTTTCCAAAACCAGGAAAGATCTTCGCCGGAGCCGCTTTCCATCGAGCGGAAAAAGTCGTCGGGTTGTGGGTGCTTAAATGCCCATTTACTGATGTAGTTGCGGAAGGCATAATCAAACCTATCCTTACCCAGTATCTGCTCGCGCAGCAAAACCAGGCCGAAAGCAGGTTTAAAATAAACCAGCGGATGACGGTATTTCTCGGGCGTGGCGTCTGCCGCGGTCATGATAGGCGGCGAGTCGGGGTCGTTTAAAATAGGAATAATCTCATCGGCAGGGTTACCGCCTCCCGGTGCATATTCACCATCGCGTTTAGGGGCATATTCGCCTTTATTAAATTCATCAGACGCGTAAATATCTATAAACGTGTTAAAACCCTCGTCCATCCAGCCAAAACGGCGCTCGTCTGATCCTACAATCATCGGGAACCAGTTATGGCCAATCTCGTGCGCGGTTACCCAGTACAGCTCTTTACCTTTATCGTTTATGCCATCAAACACAATGCCCGGATACTCCATGCCACCGGCAATACCAGCCTCGTTAATGGCAACCGGGTAGGGATATACAAACCATTTTTCTGAAAAATATTCTATCGATTTTTTTAGGTATTCTGTGGCCCGGTCCCAGGCATCAGGCCCAACACTCTCGGCCGGGTAAACCGACATGGCCAGCGATTTTTTACCGCCCGGTAAATTAACCCTTGCCGCATCCCAAACATAGGCTTTTGATGCACCAAAGGCTACATCGCGGGTGTTTAGCATCTTGTAGTGCCAGGTGAGTGTGCCCTTGTTAACAGGGCGACTTGCCGGGTCGGTAACTTCGGCAAGGGTGCGTATCATTACCGTTTTGTCGCTTGCGCGGGCTGCATCAAGGCGGGCTATTTGTTTGGCTGTTAAAACTTCATTTGGGTTTAATAACTCGCCCGAACCGGCTACGATCATATCCCATGGCACGGTAACCTGGTAATCAAAATCGCCGTAGTCTAAATAAAATTCACCTGCACCTAAAAATGGTAAGGTATCCCAGCCACGGCTGTCGTCATAAACGCACATCCGCGGAAACCATTGGGCTATCTCATAAATTTTGCCATTTTTAGTATCTACATAGTCGGTACGGTTGCCAAAATCGCCGGGGATAGTGTAATGATATTTGATCCTTAATTTTAAGGCTCCTTTGCCCAAAGCATTTGGTAAACGCACTTGCATGCGGGTATCGGTAATTACATAGGGCACACCTTTAACTACATCGCCATAATCTAAAGCAACCGATTCAATGGTATAGCCTGTAGTATGCTGGTTTGGCCCGGGCACCCGGCCGGTAAAAAAGTTAGAGCGGGCCTCTTTTTTATAGGTGTTTTGATCCAGCTGCAGCCATAGGTATTGCAGGGCATCGGGGCTGTTGTTTACGTAGTTGATGGTTACCGTTCCGCTGATGGTTTTGGCGACAGTATCCAACGCTACCTTAATGGTATAGTCGGCACGGTTTTGCCAGTATTTTGGGCCGGGTTCGCCATTGGCGGAGTGAAACTCGTTGCCTTTATCTGTATAAAACTGCGGCGAAAATAAGGCGGCGGGGTTGTAGTTGGATGTGGTATCGTTGGGGTTAATTTTTATTTTTTGCGCCTGTACTTTGACAGCAAAAAGTGCTATTAAGCCGAGGCCTAAAATTTTAATTTTCATGAGGGTCAGTTAAAGGCAGCAATATACAAACGATGGACCGGGAATTTTATTTGCAGATAAAAAAGATACAAGAAATTTCAAAAAAAGTACAAAGCGTTTATGGAAAAGTTCAATTAAATGCATCCTGTAACAAAAACATTAAAATGGCGCGCACCAAAAGCATTAATATCACCAAACCTTGCCCCGAGCTGTGGCAACAGATGTTACCGGTTGACGGTGGGCGGCACTGCCAAAGTTGTTGTAAAACGGTTATTGATTTTTCGGGGATGGCGGATAAGGAGATCATCAACTACCTTGGCAGGCAAAGCAATGTTTGCGGGCGATTTGACGGCTATCAGCTAACGAGAGTAAATCAGCAACTTAAAAGCGACGGGCAATCAAAAGGGTTATTGAAAAAGATAGGTTTGGCGGTAGCGGTTTTAATGGCGATACCTTTTGCCCGTATAAATGCGCAAATAAAACATAAAACCGAGCATACGCCGGGCAAATCGAAACAGCATCGCGCAGGCCTGACTAAAGCAAAAGGATATACTGCTGCAAACATTAACATCGTGCCGTCAATACAGGCGGTTAGTTTGAGGCCGATTTCCACCGAAGAGCAATTGCGATTCGAGGTTGTGGGGGGCATTTCAGTTCAGGGTATTACCATTCGTCGTGTTTTATACCGTGCCTGGGATAAAACAAAATGGATTTTCGGCGGCAATTGAAAAATTTACAGCATTTAAGGAATTGTAATCAAAACAGCATCCTGTTAAAAAACGCACCCGATATGTCAAACATCCAAAGCATCAACATACCTAAACCTTGTCACCAATCGTGGCAGCAAATGATGCCTGCCGAAAGCGGCAGGCATTGTGCCCAATGCTGTAAAACAGTTACCGATTTTACAACCATGACCAATAGCCAGGTTATTGCTTATTTAAGCAATGCAGGCAATGTTTGCGGCAGGTTTAATGAGCAGCAGCTAAATAACCTCAATCGTCAGTTTCAGGCCGATACGACTATGGCTGCAAACAGATGGAAAAGACTGGCTTTGATAATTAGCATTACAAGTTCTGCCTTGTCATTTAAAGCAGTAGCGCAAAACAAACCGGCTATAACAGTGCAGGTTCCAAAGCCAACTGACGACGCAGACAGTTTTATGTTGGGTAAGGTAGCAGTAAATCAGGCTGTTAAAGCCAGGGTGATTACCGGGCGCATTTATGATGAGCAAAACCTGTATATTCCGGGTGTTACTGTCAAGATACCATCCGGTGCAGTAAGTGGCACAACCGATACAGCTGGTAAATTCCGGCTTACCATACCTGCAGATACAAAATATTTACAAGTATCATTTATAGGATATAAACCATTGCTGGTTGACATTTGTGCCGATGAAAATTACCAGGTAAAACTTACTACTGAACAGGTGCTAGTTATGGGCGACATCATGGTGATAAGGCAGCCCCTTATCAAACGGATTTATTACAAATGCATTAAAAGACCGATAAGGAAGATATTTAATTGAGTTTGCAATTAAAGTCTATCTGATTAATGATTGCTCAAATGCGATAAGAATTTAATTTGCTTTGATACGGCAGATTGGTACATTGCTAACCAATGCACTTCCCAGTAAACATCCCTATAGGCCAATCATCCATCCCTGTACATTTCGTGTGCGAAACGCTGGCTTATTTTTTAGGCTACCGGTACTACGCTTGGCTGCGCCGTAATACCAATGACCAGATCAGCGCCGAAAACCGGCTGATAATTTTCATCGGTGCGGCATTTGGGGCCTTTGTAGGCTCGCATGTGGTTGGCGTTTTGGAGAACCCAGCGCTGCTGTCAAAGTTCAACCTCATTTACTTTATGGGCAATAAAACCATTGTAGGCGGGATGCTTGGCGGATTGATAGGAGTGGAGCTTACCAAGAAGAAAATAGGTGTAACCGCATCATCCGGCGATTTGATGGTTTACCCGCTGATACTGGCCATGATTATCGGCCGAACCGGTTGTTTCCTGGCGGGATTGGAGGATGGTACTTACGGCATTGCTTCCAATCTGCCCTGGACTATTGACTTTGGCGATGGTATCCGCAGGCATCCCACAAATTTGTACGAGATTGTGTTTTGGATTTTGCTTTGGCTCATTTTAAAGCTGATTGAACGGCGGCGCCAATTTACAGATGGCTCAAAATTTAAAGTTTTTATGGTGAGTTACCTGTTGTTCAGGTTTTTGGATGAGTTTATTAAGCCCGATTACTTTTTTAGTTTCGGTCTTTCGGTAATTCAATTAGTTTGTTTGGCGGGTATTTTGTATTATTATAAAGTATTTATACACCCATCTAAACTGATAAAAACCGATGCCTGAACGCCGTTATATATATTATGATTTTACCCTAAGCATTTGCTCCACCTGTTTACGCCGTGTTGACGCCAAAATTGTGTTCGAGAACGATAAGGTGTACATGCTCAAAAACTGCCGCGAGCATGGATTTGAAAAAGTGTTGATAGCCACCGATATCGAATATTATAAAAATTGTCGCAACTATGCCAAGCGCAGCGAAATGCCGCTTAAGTTTAATGCCAAAACACATTACGGCTGCCCTTATGATTGCGGCCTTTGCCAGGACCATGAGCAGCATTCATGCCTTACCGTGGTTGAAGTTACCGACAGGTGCAATTTAAGCTGCCCAACATGCTATGCCATGTCGTCGCCAAGCTATGGCAGGCACCGTACTTTGCAAGAGATTGAGCAGATGCTGGATGTAATTGTAGAGAACGAAGGCAAGCCCGATGTGGTACAGATAAGCGGGGGCGAGCCAACCGTGCATCCCCAGTTTTTTGAGATCCTGGACATTGCTAAAACGAAACCCATTAAACACCTGATGGTTAACACCAATGGCATCAGGATAGCCAAGGATGAAAGCTTTGTAAAGCGGCTGGCCACTTACATGCCCGATTTTGAGATTTACCTGCAATTTGATTCCTTTAAAAAAGAAGCCTTAGAGCAACTGCGGGGCGAAGATTTGCGCGAGGTACGCGCAAAGGCTATTGAGTACCTGAATAAATATAACCTGTCGACCACGCTGGTAGTGACCCTGCAAAAGGGATTGAATACCGACGAGATAGGCGAAATTATTGAATATGCATTGAAACAGCCCTGCATCCGCGGTGTAACCTTTCAGCCAACGCAACAGGCCGGCCGGTTGGAGAATTTTAACCAGCAAACAGATCGTTACACGCTTACTGAGGTACGCACCGCCATATTGGATCAAACCAATATCTTCAATAAAAACGACCTTATCCCGGTGCCCTGCAATCCCGATGCTTTGGTAATGGGTTACGCCTTGAAACTTGGCGGCGAAGTGATCCCGCTTACCCGGATGATAAACCCTGATGATTTGCTGGATAACTCGCGCAATACCATTGTTTACGAGCAAGACGAGCGCTTGAAAGGACACCTGCTTAACATGTTTAGCACTGGCAATTCTGTTGATAAAGCCAAAGAGCATCTTCATTCGCTTTTATGCTGCCTGCCCGAAATTGACGCGCCAAGTTTAAGTTATGATAACCTGTTCAGGGTAATTATTATGCAATTTATCGATGCGCAGAATTTTGATGTGCGGGCTATTAAGAAATCATGCGTACATATAGTAAACAAGGATATGCAGATCATCCCCTTTGAAACCATGAATATTTTTTACCGGGATGATAAGCGGGAATATTTAGAGCAGTTACGAAATGAAATAATTGTATGACGGAAGACGAAAATAAAATTAATCGCCGCCCAAAAGAATCGGAAGCTAAGCCATCGACAAATATGCAATTAGTTGGCATCAATTTGGGCGTGTTGGCAGGTTATACTGTTATATGTGTTGCGGCTGGAGGGGGCGGATTAATGCTTGATGCATTTATAATTGCAGGCCATGTTATCATATGTATCGGTATGGCTGCCGCAGCGCGCAGATGGGCGTGGCTGCTAAGTGGCTTAATAGTTTTGGTGATTGGGTTTTCTACCTGCGCAGGTGCTATCAATCTTCACGGAGGGATAGGGTAATGGTGGCTGAAAAAAATCAAACAAGTACCTACATTAATTAATCACATTGGTATCTACAATAACTACGAAATGAAATAAATAGCATGACTGAAGAAGAAAACCCAGATGCCCCTACACCCAAGCCAGACGACTTTTTGACGAAGTACGCCCCCAAACAAAATAAGCCAGGCGATGGGATGAAAATTGTTGGTTATAACCTGTTGGCGCTTGCGCTATACTCTTTGGCTTGTCTGTCTTTATCCGGAGGGTTTGCATTGGATGCGTTTATCTTGTTTTTTCATGTGCTGCTTTGTTTGGGTTTAGCCATTGGCAAACGCAGCTGGATATGGTTGTTAAGCGGCCTGTTAGTTTTGATAATAGGATTTTCAACCTGTGTAACTTTTGCAGGAATGAAATAAATTATAACAACAATGGAAGCAATAAATGAAAAGCAGAAGCCAGAACATGGAAAAAAAATAACCATTATTGGTATTAACCTTGCGGTGCTTGCAGCTTATACCATATATTTCGGCGTTAACAACGATAGCGAAATGGTTATTGCCGAAGCTTTTTTTATAGCCATCCAAATAATAATATGTTTAATAACGGCCATTTTTGTTTATCGTAAAGAGTTTTTATTAAGCGCGTTGGTGATTTTGTTGATTGGCTTTTCAACTTGCTGGGCCGTTTTTGCTATTTGATCAATTAAGAATAGAGTGAGGATTTTTGGATAAAAGAGCAAGGATTACCTGAATAGCTGAATCTTTTGCTAAAAAATCTTAACTCTTGACTCTTAATTCTTGCCTCTCTTTAAATAAGCATCTCCGCCAAAACCCCTTCCTTTAACGAATTACTGCACATACTTACCTTGCCAACATTCAGCTTATGCATAATAAAACGGGTAATGAGGGATGCGGCTACTATCATATCAACCCTAACCGGAATGATCCCTTTATTGGCGGCCCGCTCTTTATGGCTGGATGCTACAAATTTACCAATGAGCATTAATAGCTCATCTTCGTCAAAATTGTAATTTTTGGTGGTTTTCAAGTCGAAATTATGGCCTTTTTCAACTTCTATCACTTCGGCAAAAGTTTCAAAAGCGCCGGATGAGCCGATGAGGGTGTCGATTTCGGTGTTTTTTATGGCGGCAAACAAATCGGCCAGTTTTTCGTCAAGGTATTGGTTTAAGGCTTCTATGGATGCCGGTGGGATAGGATCTGTTCGATGAAACAAATCCATCAGCCGGGCCGCGCCAATTTCAAAGCTTTGCTTCCATATGATGCCATCGGTATTCCCTAAAATAAATTCTACACTGCCGCCGCCAATATCCATAATCAGCGAGTTTTGTGCCGATAAACAACCGCTGATCTTTACGCCCTGATATATAAAAGCTGCTTCCTGTTCGCCATTAATAATTTCGATGGTTATGCCGGTTTGTGCTTTAACCTCGCTGATAAAATCTTTTCCGTTTGATGCGCTGCGCAGGGCAGATGTTGCTATGGCACGAGTTTCGGTTGCCCCTTTTGCCTTTATTTCTGTAGCAAACTGTTGCATGGTATTGATACCCCGCTGGTAGGCTTCGGGCAAAATATAGCCCTTGTTAATACCGCCTTCGCCAAGCTTTACCGCTTCATGGTAATGCACTATCTCCTGGTAGTTATCAATATCACCATCGGCAATTAATAAATGGAAGGTATTGGTACCTAAATCCATCACGGCAACGCGTTTACTCATGTTGCTAAAATAACTATTTAGTTCATTAGTTCACTGGTTCATTAGTTCATTGGTCTTGTCTGGCGGGTGTTCTGTAACCAGGTCGCCGAAAGACTTGCGAAGTTTTTAAAACTTCGCAAGTCTTTCGGTCGACTGCTTTTGCCCACTATGCCCGCGTTCCAATGAACCAATGAACCAATGAACCAATGAACCAATGAACCAATGAACCAATTATTCCTTATAAAAGAACCACTTGCTCAACTCCTTAAAGCTGGCTTTTTTACCATACATCAAAATCCCAACCCGGTAAATACGTGCGGCCACATAGGTAGTAAACAAGAAGCCCACTATCATCATAAACATGGATAAGCCAACCTGCCATGCCGGCGGATCAAATGGTAGACGTACCATCATGGCAACTGGTGCTGTAAATGGTATAATAGATAACCAAACGGCCAGTGCGCTATCAGGAGCCCGGAATAAAACCGTTACCGATAGCATATAAGTGAACAACAGGGGCAAGGTTATCGGGAACATGAATTGCTGTGTTTCGGTCTCGCTGTCAACCGCCGAACCTACAGCTGCAAACAGGGCACTATATAGCAGGTAACCGGTAAGAAAATAAAACAGGAAACAGCCCAGTATATAACCAAACGGTATGGTGCATAGTGTTGCTATAATGCCTGCCATAAAGCTTTGCGGCGTATTAAACGCATGCCCGGCTATTTTTGATGATATCACTGATAAAATTATCCAGGCGCTAAATTGCGTTAGCCCAACCAGGCCCACACCTATAATTTTGCCGAGCATCAATTGAAAAGGTTTTACTGATGAAATGATCACCTCTATGATGCGGCTTGTTTTTTCTTCAATTACACCACGCATAACCTGGCCGCCGTAAATAAACAGCGAGATGTAAATAAATATGGCGCAGGCAATACCAACAGCAATATTAGCACCAAGGTTACTGCTCTTATCGCCGGTTTCGGTAATTTCTATAGTCTTTACACTAATGTCAGTCCTTTTTATCGAGTGTATAACCGCTGTGTCAATATGGTGCTGAATCATGTTGTAATCAAAAGCTATGTTGCCCATTTGCTTTTCAATCTCATCGGTAAGCTGCATGGGTGATTTCTTTTTAGAGAAGATCTGCACGCTTCCTTTTTTAGCATAATCTGAAGGAATGTATAGGGTCGAGATATTTTCGTCTTTTTTCGATTCAGCTTTATCTGCATTTAAGTCTTTATGATTTACCACAAATTTGATGTTGGACCCATCACGGAACTTGTCAACAAAAATTTTGCTGTCATCAACCACCGTAACTATTTGGAGCGTTGACAAGTTGTTGCTGTCTTTGGCTACCAAAGCGATAATAGCCCCCATTGCAAGGATTAACAACGGCACCACAAAGATCATGACGATGAACGACTTTTTCCGCACCCTGGTAAGGTATTCGCGCTGGATGATGAGTAATACTTTATGCATGGCTTTTGTTGTTTGCGTTTACTTTTTCGATAAATATTTCGTGCATGCCCGGTATTACTTCCTGTAGCATATTGATGCGCACTTGCGGTATAAGGTATTGCAACACATCGTTTGATGTATAACCTTCATTTAGCTTAATACGGATGGTGTGGTTGTCTTCATCGGTAACGGTATCGCCAATGATTTCAAAGGGTTGGGCGCCGTTAAAGCTTAAACGCTGGCCTGCATATTCAACCATATAGGTTTCATTGCGGTAGGAGTTGCGGATATTTTTAACGGTACCATCCAATATTTTATGCGATTGATGGATAAGGGCGATGGCATCGCAAAGTTCTTCTACCGATTCCATGCGGTGTGTGGAGAAGAGGATAGTTGCGCCATTGCGGTTAAGCTCCAGTATTTCGTCTTTAATCACTTCGGCATTTACCGGGTCGAAACCACTAAAGGGCTCGTCAAGGATGATCAGGTCAGGCTCGTGTAGTACCGTTGCCACAAACTGGGCCTTTTGCTGCATACCTTTTGATAGTTCTTCTATCTTTTTTTTCCACCAGGTTTCCATACCCAGCTTATCAAACCAAAATTTTAAACGTTTTTGGGCTTCGTCACGACTCAGGCCTTTCAGGCGGGCCAGGTATATCATTTGCTCGCCTATCTCCATTTTTTTGTACAGGCCGCGTTCTTCGGGCAGGTAGCCAATACGTTCGATGTGCGATTGGTTGAGCTTTTGGCCGTTAAAAAAAACTTCGCCCGAATCTGGCGCGGTTATCTGGTTAATGATGCGGATAAGTGATGTTTTACCGGCGCCATTAGGGCCAAGCAGACCGAAAACCTGGCCGCTTTGCACCTCCAGGCTTACGTCATCTAATGCCCGGTGGCCGGCGTATTGTTTAACAATATTGCGGATGCTTAACATGTTTTGATTAAGGTTTATTTTGTTAATAGTACGGTTTAGATACGGGGAAATTTATAATGTTACACACGAATGTTCACCAATTAAATCGAATTTCACGAATCAAGCTTAAACGAATTTAATGTGATTCTCTATCCAGGACCAAATTAGGCTTCTATTTGTAAAAATTGTAAAGCGCCCCGCATTCGGGAAATTCGATAAAATCTTAAAATTCATGTGCAGAATTAGTGTGCTTCCAATTGCTTTAGATCGAATCTGAGCGCCTCAATAGCCTCTTTTTGTCTTGATATTATCACATACATATAGCCGTTGTAGATGATGGTATGCGGATATCCGTACTGGCCGCCTTTCCATAGTCCTTCTTTTTTGAGGTGATAAAGCTCATTTGCTATGATGTAGTTTTTATCGAATGATTTACCATCTTTTGATAGGGATAATACCAGCGGGTTCCGGTCGTAATGATGCAGGGTATCGGGAATGCCTACATAGTAAAAACGCTTATCGGGCAGGCGGCCGAAATGGAATTTGCTGTCGTTATCAGAAAAAGCTTGCTCTGCCGGGCGCGACCATGAAGTGCCATTATCCTTACTTTCGGTAAGCCATAATTTACCTTTCCAGCCTTTGCCGGTTACGCGCAACAGCATGTGCAGCACATTATCGTCAGTCTGAAAAAATGAGCCTTCGCAAAGTGGCGGCAACCCCAGTTTAGCCGCCGGTGAATAAAAGGCGGCCGAGTTATCTTGAGTATAAAGCGAATGGGGATAAAAGCTGCTGAGTTTCCAGCCGGAGATACCGCGGCGATCATCGGTGTATGGAAATAAAAAGTTACCGCTGATAATGAGCCGGCCGCTTTTGGTGGCCTCGGGGCCATGGTTAGGGATCAGCGGCACGTGCATGTCGATAGGGTTGCTCCAGTGAGTGCCATCCGTACTGGTTTTGCCCCAAAGACGGGTGTTTTGGCGGTGTTTGGTGTACTCGCCATAATAGGCAACCAGGGTGCCTTTGTATTGGTATAGTCCTGCGGCGGTTAACACGGTCAATGTGTCGTTAACCTTGCCCGGGGATGCCAGCGCCACAGGTGCCGACCAATGTACAAAGTCTTTTGATGTAGCATAAATAACTCGCTGGCCAGGCGAATCTTCGTCAATCAAACCGTTACTCCATAGCGCTATGAATTTATCTTTAAAATGGATGATGGAGGGATGATGATTATACAGCCATTCCTTATCCGGCGAATAGATCATTGACCGTTGGATGTTCAGTTTAGGAACGCCGGCTTCGGTTCGGTAGGTGTTGTGGATGGTTTGGGCGCGGGCAGGCCCACAGGCTAAAAAAAGGAAAGAGAAAATGTAGATGTATTTTAAAGGCATGTTCTGATTCTTAGTGTCAGGCGGGTTCATCGGCGCTAAATGTGGCTTGTTTAAATACCTGTTGCCGGTGCTTTAGATAAGCAACTGTTTTAAAAAGGATATACAGCATGGCAAGTGGAGGAAGAAGTTCTGCCGCAACCATGTACCAAAGCATAGACCGGCCAGCATAATGCTGAATTAAAAGTACAGCCGCAACTATCCTGATAATTGAAGATAAAAAGATAGCAGAGGTTAATAATTTGAATGATTTTCCGAGACTGGGGTTGCTTACCCCGGAGACTACGATAATAAAGTATAATGTTACGCCGGCAGTGATCAGATTGAAAGTCCAGTTACCATTTATGATTGATGTACCTATTACAAACATGCGAAGTAAAAATGCAAAGGCGTCATAAACAAGGTAGGCCCAAAATGCTATGATAATGTTCCGTTTTTCATTAACATATTTTAATACGTTGTATAAATATAAAAGCGTTGCGATTAAGGTGCCCTCGATAAAAAAGTTAACAAAATATCTTACGAAAGTTGGATAATCGACGTGTCCAATTTTAAGAGTACCAACTATCGCAATGCAAAGCATATGCAGAATGGCGATTAAAATGATGAAGTTGGTAGCCTTTGAAGTTATTTTCACGTAGGTTTTATTAGCCAAAGATACTGAAAACCGACAAATTGGGCCTCAGGTGTTGTGATAGTTAAACT
>Ga0075366_10001426_pt1 | contig 11919 bp, 13 predicted proteins | sample EndMethybrTD3031_FD_72351 | JGI IMG/M metagenome (GOLD analysis project Ga0075366, IMG submission 72351) | Populus endosphere microbial communities from Tennessee, USA - Endosphere MetaG P. TD hybrid TD303-1 | ecosystem: Host-associated > Plants > Roots > Endosphere | place: USA: Tennessee... | reverse complement strand
AGACTGCAGATTGTGGGGGTCAGAATGCCGCGCCGGCCGATTCAACCAGGGAACCGGCGCTGCGCGGGAGCATCAGCTGCGGCTCAGGGCCGCGGCCCGGCGATCGGCGGGGTCGCGACCCGAACGTCGCCGCACTGGGCTCGGTTTCGCAGCGCGTGGTCCATCAGCACCAGCGCCAGCATCGCCTCGGCGATCGGGGTGGCGCGGATGCCCACGCAGGGGTCGTGCCGGCCGAACGTTTCGACCGTGGCCGGCTCGCCCGCCAGGTCGATCGACTGGCGCGGCGAGCGGATCGAGCTGGTCGGCTTGATCGCGATGCGCACCGTGATGTCCTGCCCGGTCGAGATGCCGCCCAACACGCCGCCGGCGTTGTTGCCGCGGAACCCTTGCGGCGTCAGCTCGTCGCCGTGGGTGGTGCCGCGCTGCGTGATGCTCGCGAAGCCGGCCCCGATCTCGACGCCCTTGACCGCGTTGATGCCCATCATCGCGTGGGCGATGTCGGCATCGAGCTTGTCGAACAGCGGCTCGCCGAGCCCGACCGGCACGTTCTTCGCCATCACGTCGATGCGCGCACCGCAACTGTCGCCGGCCTTGCGCAGCTCGTCCATGTAGGCCTCGATGCGGGCGATGTCGCTCGCGTTGGCAGCGAAGAACGGGTTGTTCGGGATGTGCTCGAACGACTCGAACGGAATCTCGATCTCGCCGATCTGGCTCATGTGGCCGACGAAGCTGGTGCCGTATTTCAGCTTCAGCCACTTGCGTGCGATCGCGCCGGCACCGACCATCGGCGCGGTCAACCGCGCCGAGGCCCGGCCCCCGCCGCGCGGGTCGCGCAGCCCGTACTTGTGCAGGTAGGTGTAGTCGGCATGGCCGGGGCGGAACGTGTTGAGCAGGTTGCCGTAGTCCTTGCTGCGCTGGTCGGTGTTGCGGATCAGGAGGCAGATCGGCGTGCCGGTCGTCTTGCCCTCGAACACGCCCGACAGGATCTCGACCGCATCGGGCTCGTTGCGCTGCGTGACGTGGCGCGAGGTGCCCGGGCGGCGCCGGTCCAGCTCGGGCTGGATGTCGGCTTCCGACAGCTCCATGCCGGGCGGGCAGCCGTCGACGACGCAGCCGATCGCCGGACCGTGGCTTTCGCCGAAGTTCGTGACGCAAAACAGGTGGCCGAAGGTGCTGCCGGACATTCGCGAGTTTCCAAAACGACGCCACCGCCCGGAGGCGGTGGCAGGGAGAACGCATTTTATGGTGTCCCGTTCGGGCTGAGGTATCGAAGCCCTTGCGAGGGGCCCTTCGATACCTCAGGGCGAACGGCAAGGGCTGGCTCAGGTCGAGGTTTGCTCGTCACGCGGCTCGTTCTCGACCGGCCAGTCGCGGATATACGCCTTGAGCATGCGGTTCTCGAAATCCTGCCCGTCGACGACCGCCTTCGCGACGTCGTAGAACGAGATCACGCCCATCAGCGTGCGTTGGCTCATCACCGGCATGTAGCGCGCGTGGCGGCCGAGCATCATGCGGCGCACTTCGTCGATCTCGGTCTCGGGTGTGCAGGTCAGCGGATGGTCGTCCATCACCGTGCGCACGAGGGTCGCGCCGAGCGTGCCGTTGTTGCGAACGATCGCCTGGATCACTTCGCGGAAGGTCAGCATGCCGGTCAGTTCGCCGTGGTCCATCACGACCAGCGAGCCGATGTCGCGCTCCGACATCGTGGTCACCGCCTCGGCCAGCGGCTGGTCGGGTGACACCGTGAACAAGGTGCCGCCCTTGACGCGCAGGATGTCGCTGACTTTCATGGTCCTCTCCTTGGGGGCTGCCCGGTGGCCCTGAAACCAATATAGCCCACAATGCCACGCGACAACACCCGCGGCAACACCTGGAGACCGACCCATGCCCGGCGCATCCGACCCCGGCTTCGACACGCTCGCGCTGCACGCCGGCGCCGCCCCCGACCCCGCCACCGGCGCCCGCGCCGTGCCGATCCACCTGAGCACCTCGTTCGTGTTCGAGAACAGCGAGCACGCCGCGTCGCTGTTCAACATGGAGCGTTCGGGCCACGTCTACAGCCGGATCTCGAACCCGACCAACGCGGTGCTCGAGGAGCGAGTCGCCGCGCTCGAGGGCGGCACCGGTGCGATCGCGACGGCGAGCGGCCAGGCCGCGCTGCATCTGGCGATCGCGACGCTCGCGGGAGCCGGCTCGCACATCGTCAGCTCCAGCGCGCTGTACGGCGGCTCGCACAACCTGCTGCACTACACGCTCGCACGCTTCGGGATCGAGACCACGTTCGTGAAGCCGGGCGACATCGCCGGCTGGCGCACCGCGATCCGCCCGAGCACGAAGCTGCTGTTCGGCGAGACGCTCGGCAACCCCGGGCTCGACGTGCTCGACATCCCGACCGTCGCCGCGATCGCCCACGAGCACCACCTGCCGCTGCTGGTGGATTCGACCTTCACGACGCCGTGGCTGATGAAGCCGTTCGAGCACGGCGCCGATCTCGTCTTCCATTCGGCGACCAAGTTCCTGTCGGGCCACGGCACGGTGATCGGCGGCGTGCTGGTCGACAGCGGCAACTTCGACTGGGACGCGGCGCATGCCAAATCGGGCCGGTTCGCCGAACTCGCTGCGCCGTACGACGGCTTTCACGGCATGGTGTTCAGCGAGGAAAGCACGGTCGGCGCGTTCCTGCTGCGTGCCCGCCGCGAAGGCCTGCGCGACTTCGGCGCCTGCATGAGCCCGCACACCGCGTGGCTGATCCTGCAGGGCGTCGAAACGCTGCCGCTGCGGATGGCTCGGCACGTCGAGAACACGCGCAAGGTGGTCGAGTTCCTGGCGGGCCAGGCGATGGTCGAGGCCGTCGGCTACCCCGAGCTCGACAACCACCCGAGCCACGCGCTCGCAAAACGCCTGCTGCCGCGCGGTTGCGGGTCGGTGTTCAGCTTCAACCTGCGCGGCTCGCGCGAACAGGGCAAGGCATTCATCGAGGCCTTGCGGATCTTCTCGCACCTGGCGAACGTCGGCGACTGCCGCTCACTCGTCATCCACCCGGCATCGACGACCCACTTCCGGATGGACGATGCGGCCCTCGCGCAGGCCGGCATCACGCCCGGCACCATCCGCCTGTCGATCGGCCTGGAAGAAGCCGACGACCTGATCGACGACCTGAAGCGCGCGCTGAAGGTCGCCGAGAAAGCCGCGGCCCGCTGATGGAGCTGACCGTCGACGGCCGCGAGGCCTATGGCTACACGGGCGGCAAGGCGTTCGACGCCACCCTGCCCTGCATCGTTTTCATCCACGGCGCGCTGAACGATCACAGCGTCTGGACCCTGCTCGCGCGCTGGTTCGCGCACCACGGCCACGCGGTGCTCGCACTCGACCTGCCGGGCCACGGCCGCAGCGACGGCCCGCCGCTCGCCGGCGTCGAGGCGCTCGCCGACTGGGTGCTCGCGCTGCTCGATGCCGCGGGCGTCCGCAAGGCGGCGCTCGTCGGCCACAGCATGGGCTCGCTGATCGCGCTCGAGGCCGCGGGCCGGGCGCCGGAACGTGTCGGGCGTCTCGTGCTGCTCGGCACCGCAGTGCCGATGAAGGTGTCCGATGCGCTGATGCAGACCTCGCAGCGCGACCCGCTGAAGGCGATCGACATGGTCAATGCGTTCTCGCACTCCGGCACGGCGTCGAAGCCGTCATACCCCGGCCCCGGGACCTGGCTGCACGGATCGGACCGCGCCCTGATGCGCCGCGTGCAGGCCGGGCAGCCGGCGCTGAACCTGTTCCACCACGACTTCGGCATCTGCGACCGCTACGAGGGCGGGCTCGCGGCAGCTGCCAAAGTGCGCTGCCCGGCGACCGTCGTGATCGGCTCGCGCGACCAGATGACGAACCCGAAGCAGGCCGCTACGATCGTGCAGGCCCTGAACGCGCGCGTGCAGTCGGTCGATGCCGGGCACGCGATGATGTCCGAAGCGCCCGACGCCGTGCTCGCCGCGCTGCGCAGTGCGATGGCCTGAAGCTGCGCTGAAGGAGACGAAGATGAACCAAACCGGGCTCGCCTGCGTGGCAGCGGCGCTGCTGACGGGGATCTGGGCATTCATCTGGACGGGAAAAATTCCCTTCTGAACGTGCTTCGCGGCGGCGCTGGCCCTTCATTGCACCGCTACCATCATCCCCATCATGGCCAGCGCACTCGACGATCGGGTCCCGCACATCGAACGCCTGGTCGACGCGATCGACCTGCCGATCGGGCGCTGGGACAGCGGCGCACGGCTGCTGTTCTGCAACGAGCCCTACATCGCCTGGGCCGGCCGGCCGCGCGAGCAGTTGCTCGGGCAGACGCTCGAAACTCTGTACGGCCCCAACGCGTGGGCCGCCGCGAAGCCCGCGTTCGAGGCCGCGTTCGCCGGTCGCACGATCACCTACCAGCGTCAGCTGCAGCACGGCCGCTTCGAAGGCCGATGGGCGCGCATGCAGGTGTTCCCGGATGCTGCACCGGATGGCCGCGTCGAAGCGGTCTTCACGATCGCGTTCGATATCCACGACGATGTGCTCGCCCAGGAAGCCCTGCACGCAGCGCGCCGGCGGCTCGACCGCTTCACCGAGAACATTCCATACCCGCTGACGTACGTCGACCGCGATTTCACGCTGCGCTTCGTCAACAAGGCCTACACCGAGGCGACGGGCGAGACGGCGGAGAACCTGATCGGCCGCCACATCGGCATGGTGCGCGGCGCCAAGCGCTGGGCCGAGCACGAGCCGTACTTCCAGCGCGCGCTGGAGGGCAAAACGGTGCAGTACACGCGGCTCGTCAATTCGCTGCCGCAAGGGCCGCGCTGGATGCGCACCAGCTACGTGCCCGACTTCGACGCGGGCGGCGCGGTGATCGGCCTGTACACCGTGACGATCGACGTGCACGAGCTGACCGTCACGCAGGAGAAGCTGAAGCGCCGCGCCGAACACGACGCGCTCACCGACGTGCTGAGCCGGCGCGCGATGATGGACCGCATCGAGGCCGCGCTCGCCGACGCGCCGCTCGCGCCGGTCGCGCTGTTCTTCGTCGACCTCGACGGCTTCAAGACCGTCAACGACCGGCTCGGCCACCGCGAGGGCGATGCGCTGCTGGTGGCGGTGGGCACCGCGCTGCAGATGTCGGTGCGCGCCGAAGACGCGGTCGGCCGCTTCGGCGGCGACGAGTTTCTCGTGCTCGCCGCGGTGCGCGACCCGGAAGGCGCGCACACGCTCGCGCTGCACATGCTCGCCGCGGTGCGCGCCGTCAGTGCGAGCGGACAGGTCTCGGACACGCTGCCGAACGTCGTCAGCGCCAGCATCGGCTACGCACTGGCGCCGAGCGATGCACGCCATCCGCTGCAGCTGCTCCAGCTGGCCGACGATGCGATGTACGCGGCCAAACGCTGCGGCAAGAACTGCGCGCGGCACTGCGGCATGCTGACGTTCGAAGCGACCCGCTGAATTCGGCCTACTCGTCGATCAGGTCCTGCAGCGTCAAGTTGTCGAACCCGGCGCGTTTCCACAGTCCGCGCGACAGCGCGGATGGCTCCAGCAGCATCGCCGCGAGCAGAGGCTGCGCCGGTGTATTCGCCGGATCGCAGATCAGCACGAAACGAGGATCGGCGCCTTCGTCGAGCCGGCCGATCCAGTCGAACGCCATCAGCGCCTCGAGGATCGGCTCGGTCTGCAGCGGATCGGTCTGCAGCGCTTCCGACAAGTCACCCATGCCCAAACCGCGTGTACCGGCTCGGTGTGTGCGCTCGAGCTCACGCAGCACCGCCACCGCGAGTTGCAGCCGCGAGCCCGGCGCGTCCGGCCAGCGTTTGACGCGGCTCTTCAAGCTCGGCGCGTAAGCGGCGATCACCGCGCCGAGCAGCACGATCACCCAGCCCAGGTAGAGCCAGATCAGGAAGATCGGCACCGTCGCGAACGCGCCGTACAGCACCGAGTAAGTTGGCACCTGCGCCAGGTACCAGCCGAGCAGCCGCTTCGCGAACTCGAAGCCCGCCGCGGCGAACACGCCGCCGGCCAGGGCGTGGCGCCAGCGCACGTGCGTGTTCGGCACGTAGTGGAACAGGCTGGCGAGCCCACCCGCGAGCAGACTGAACTCGACCACCGAAAGCAGCAGGGTGACACCGCCCGGCAGCACGCCGACGATGCCCTTGGAGGACGAGATCGCGTACGAGGTCAGGCTCAGGCTGATGCCGAGCACGAGCGGTCCGAGCGTCGCCGCGGCCCAGTAGACGAGCACCCGCTGCGCGATCGGGCGCGGCGTGCGAACCCGCCAGATCGCGTTGAGCGTGCGGTCGATCGTCAGCATCAGCGCGAGCGCGGTGATGACGAGCAGAACGAGGCCGACAGCACCGAGCCGGTTCGCCTTGCTCGCGAACTGGGTCAACGCGGCAAGCACCGGCTTCGCGATCGAGTCGGGGACGAGCGTTTGCAGGAAGTACTTCTGCAGCGATTCCTGGAAGCTCGCGAACATCGGGAACGCCGCGAAGACCGCCAGCATCACGGTCAGGAGCGGCACCAGCGAGATCAGCGTCGTGAAGGTCAGGCTGCTCGCGGTGAGGCCTAGGCGGTCTTCGCGAAAACGGATCCGCAGCGTCTTGAGGGTATCGAGCCAGGGCCAGGTCTGCAGCGTCTGCAGCAGGTCCGGCAGGCGTTCGCTCAACAGCGCCTTGATCCGGGCGCGGAGCGAGAGGGAGGTGGTCATTGCTGGCATCATAGCCAGCGATGAACTCGTCTCCGGCGCACGCGCCCTCTTCCGTCTTGTGGACCCGCAGCGTCGCCGTGGCCTGCGTCGTCGCATTGATCGCGCTCGGCCTGGCCTGGGAACTCTGGCTCGCGCCGACCGGCCGCGGAACGCTCGCGCTGAAGGTGCTGCCGTTGCTGCTGCCGCTGCCTGGGCTGCTGAGGAACCGCATGTACACGTACCGCTGGCTCAGCCTGCTGGTCTGGCTCTATTTCGCCGAAGGTGTGGTCCGAGCAACCAGTGAACGCGGCACCGGCGCGCTGCTCGCGACGATCGAGATCGTGCTGTGCCTCGTGCTGTTCGCTGCCTGTTCCGCGCATGTGCGCTGGCGGCTGCGCAACGCGAAGGCCGCGAGCGCACCATGACGGCCCTCGACGGACTGCGCGCGATCGTCGGCACGGCCAACGTGCTGGCAGGCGGAGACTTGACGGCCTACGAGCTCGACTGGCGCAAGCGCTATCGCGGCCAGGCGCTCGCGGTGGTTCGGCCGGGCACGACGGCCGAGGTGGCCGCGGTCGTCAGGCTGTGCAACGAGCATGGCGTCGCGATCGTTCCGCAAGGCGGCAATACCGGACTGGTCGGCGCGTCGGTGCCGGACGCGAGCGGCACGCAGCTGCTGCTGAACCTGACCCGGCTGAACAAGGTTCGCGCGATCGATGCCGCCAACCTCACGATGACGGTCGAGGCCGGCTGCGTGCTGCAGTCGGTCCAGGAGGCAGCCGCGGACGCGGGTTTGCACTTTCCGCTGAGCCTCGCGGCCGAAGGCAGCTGCACGATCGGCGGCAACCTCGCGACGAATGCCGGCGGCACCCAGGTGCTGCGCTTCGGCAATGCACGCGAGCTGTGCCTGGGCGTCGAGGTGGTGACAGCCGCCGGCGAAGTGTGGGAGGGGCTGAGCGGCCTGCGCAAGGACAACACCGGCTACGACCTGCGCGACCTGTTCGTCGGCAGCGAAGGCACGCTCGGCATCATCACCGCGGCAACCTTGAAACTCTTCCCGCAACCGGTGGCAGTGACGACCGCGCTCGCTGCGCTGCCGTCGCTGGAGGCCGCCGTCGAACTGCTGCAACTCGCGCGAGCGCGGCTCGGCGCTGCGCTGACCGGCTTCGAGGTGATGGGCGAGTACGCGCTCGGCCTCGTGCGCAAGCACTTTGCGCAACTGCCGCAGCCCTTGCCGCCCGCGCCGTGGACCGTGCTGCTCGAGCAGTCCGACAGCGAGGCCGAGGCGCACGCGCAGGCTCTGTTCGAGGCGCTGCTGGAGACGGCGCTCGAGCGCGGCCTGATCAGCGATGCGGCGGTGGCGTCCAGCCTCGACCAGTCGAAGGCGATGTGGCACCTGCGCGAGTCGATCCCGCTGGCGCAAAGCGTCGAGGGGCCGAACATCAAGCACGACATCGCGCTGCCGGTGTCTGCGATCCCGCGCTTCGTCGCCGAGACCGATGCCGCACTGCTGCGCAGCTTCCCGGGCGTTCGCCTGGTCGACTTCGGCCACCTTGGCGACGGCAACCTTCACTACAACGTGCAGGCGCCGGCCGACTGCGACGCCGCGCGTTTCCTCGTCGAGCAGGAACACGCGGTCAACACGCTCGTCTACGACGCGCTCGCGCCGTTCGGCGGATCGATCTCGGCCGAACACGGCATCGGCGCGCTCAAGCGCGCCGAGCTCGCGCAGCGCAAATCGCCGGTGGCGCTCGCGCTGATGCGTTCGATCAAGTCGGCGCTCGACCCGCGCGGGCTCTTGAACCCGGGGCGCGTGCTGTAGCGCCGGCGCCGGGCGTGTTCGCGGCCGGCGCCACCTCGCGCTCGATCTCTTCGCGCAACCAGCCCACGAACTCCTGCACTTCGGCCTTGCGCGCCGCGGCGCTGGACTGCAGCAGGTAGTAGCTGCGCGGCGACGCCAGCGAGGTCTCGAACGGCGAGACCAGCTTGCGCTGGCGAAGCAGCTCGTCGACCAGCGGGCTGCGGCCGAGCGCGACGCCCTGCCCGTTGACCGCTGCCTGGATCAGCTGGTCGTACAGCGAGAAGTGCAAGGTGCTTGCCGGCTTCATCCCCTCGAGCTTCATGGCGCGCAGCCACATGCTCCAGTTCTGCAGCGGGTCCATGCCCTCGCTCTCCTGCTGCAGCAGCGTGTGCGCGCGCAGGTCCTGGGGTTGTTTCAGCGGCCGGGCCGGGTCGCGCGCGAGCTTCGGGCTGCAGACCGGGAACACGACCTCGCCGAACAGGCGCTGCGCCGACGCGCCGGCGCGCTCGGCATCGGTGTAGCGGATCGCGAGGTCGACGCCGTCGCGGTTCAGGTTCACGATGTCGTAGGCGGCGGAGATGCGCACGTCGACATCGGGCCGCTTCGCGGTGAACCCGGGCAGGCGCGGGATCAGCCAGAGACCGGCAAATCCCGGCGTCGTCGTCACGACGACCGCCTTCACGCCACGCTCCCGCTTCAGCTCGGCGCTGACATCGTGCAGCTGCGACAGCACCTCGCCGACCGCGCGGTACAGGCGCTGGCCGTCGTCGGTGAGCCGCAGCGCGCGGTGCAGGCGCCGGAACAACGGCAATGCGTAGTGCTCCTCGAGCGCGGCGATCTGCCGGCTGACGGCCGACTGGGTCAGCGCGAGCTCGTCGGCCGCTTTCGTGAAGCTGAGGTGGCGCGCCGACGCCTCGAAGGCTTCGAGCTGGGCGAGCGGCGGCAAGTCGTAGTGGCGCATGGTCCGGGCCCTCGATTCGCATTCCTATTGCGCATGCATAGCATTCAGGAATACCGTTTGAGCATGTGAGCAATGTAGTCGAAACTGCCATCACACCAAGCAAACGTCTTGGGATGGCGAACGAAGCGCAGCATGCGCCAAGTTCATGCAAAAGGAGCACTCGATGAACACCCGTGACCTGAGCCCCGCAGCCACCCACCTGCGCAAGGGCGAGATCCTGCGCCTGCACAACGGGCGTGGCCAACGCATCGAATCGGTCCATGGCGGCCTGTGGATCACGATGGACAACGACCTGCGCGACATCTTCATCGATGCCGGCGAAGGTTTCACGGTCGACCGTGGCGGCGACACGCTGGTCAGCGCGCTCGACGATGCGAGCCTGGTCGTGCTGTCGCCGAGCCCGGCGCCGAGCGAGAAGCTGCGCCTCGGGCGCTTGTCGGGCTGGTGAACGGCCGCTACTGAAGCGGTCCCTTGACCGCCTCGGGCAGCGGGAGCGACAGCACCTCGATGCCCTCGTCGCGCAGCGACTCGGCATCTTCGCGTGAGGCCTGGCCGCGGATGCCACGCTGTTCGGCCTCGCCGTAGTGGATACGGCGTGCCTCTTCGACAAAGCGCTCGCCGACGTCTTCGGTGTTGGCGAGCATCTCACGCACGGCACGCAGCCACTGGGCTTGCTGCTTCTCGGGCTGGGCCGGCAAGACGGCGTCGACCGACGCCGCCGGCCGGGCACTGTCGCGGCGACCCAGCACGTTCACCCGCGGCGCGCTCGGGAGCCGCGTGATGGTCTGATCGCTGCAGATCGGGCAGGCCATCAGGCCGCGTTCACCCTGCGACACGAAGTCGTCGTCGGACGCGAACCACCCTTCGAAGCGGTGGTCGTTGCTGCAGCGCAGGTTCAGCACCTTCATGGCTGCATTATGGAGACGCCGAGGTCCTCCTGCCGGGCCCAGTGCAAGGCCCACCGGCCAGCGCGCCAATTCTGCAACCAAAGCAGGCCGATCAAGGTCTTCGCGTCGGTCAGCTCACCGCGCATCGCGAGCTCTTCGAGTTCCGACTGGCTGGCTGAATCGACCTCGAGAAACTCGCCGGCGTCGAGCGCACGCGGCCCGGGTGTGAGGCCACGCGCGAACCAGACCTCGATGCCTTCGTTCGAATACGCGATCGCATTGTGCAGGATGCCGGCGCGCGCCCATTCGGCAGCGCGGTAGCCGGTTTCCTCGACCAGCTCGCGCACCGCGCAGCGCAGGGGCATCTCGCCGGCATCGAGCTTGCCGGCAGGGAACTCGAGCATCACGCGGGCCAGCGGATAGCGCCACTGGCGTTCGATCACGACCCGGCCGTCGTCGAGCAGCGGCACGACCATCACTGCGCCGGGGTGCACGATGTATTCGCGCCCCGCGGTGCCGCCGTCCGGCAGCTGCACCCGGTCGCTGCGCACGTCGAGGAAGTGCCCTCGGTAGACCTGCGTGGTCTGCAGCGTCTGCTCGCGCAGGTGTCCGTCCACATGCCCGTCGAGCTCGCCGCCCAGCTCGACGTCGCTGGGCGCCGGGATCGGCAGGCCGGAGTGCTTTGCGCGGCTCATGGGTGGTGCCGCCTCAAATAGCGCCAGACGAAGCCCGGGAACGCGAGGGTCAGGAAGAAGAAGCCGAACGACGCGTAGAACTCCCAGCCCTGCGGCTGGATCTGGCCGAGCCGAGCTTCGAGGCCGAACCCGAGCGCGACTGTCAGCCCCCACAGCACGAGCAGTTCCAACGCGCGCCAGCCGAGCGCCTTCGGTTCGCGCTTCGGCCCGACGACAAAGAGGCGCTCGTTCGCGAACGGCAGATTGGCGGCGATCAGTGCCACCAGCAGCACGAGCCAGACGGCGGCGGACGAACCCATTCAGGTCAAGTGGTCAGCGCCTTGACGATCGCGTCGCGGCACAGCGTCATCAGCCCGCCGGGCAGCACACCGAGCACCAGCACGGCCGTGGCGTTGATCGACAGCACGGCGCGCACGTCGAAGGTGCTGACGATCGGGCGCGTGTCGGTCGGTTCGTCGAAGTACATCACCTTGACGACACGCAGGTAGTAGTACGAGCCGATCAACGACAGCACCACCGCCACGACCGCCAGCCAGATGTAGCCGGCGACATTGGTCGAGACGACCGCCTGCAGCACGGCCAGCTTCGCGTAGAAGCCCACCGTCGGCGGCAGGCCCGCGAGCGAGAACATCAGGATCGCCATCATTCCGGCGAACCATGGGCTGCGCTTCGCGAGGCCCTTCAGGTCGTCGATCTGCTCCGACTCGAAACCCTGGCGCGACAGCAGCATCACCATGCCGAAGGTGCCGAGCGTCGTCAGCACGTAGGTCGTGATGTAGAACATCGACGAGCTGTAGCCGTTCGCGGCCGACAGCGTGTTGACGTTGATCACGGTCGGCGTGAAGCCGAGCAGCATGAAGCCCATCTGCGCGATCGACGAATAC
>Ga0075366_10001425_pt1 | contig 11924 bp, 11 predicted proteins | sample EndMethybrTD3031_FD_72351 | JGI IMG/M metagenome (GOLD analysis project Ga0075366, IMG submission 72351) | Populus endosphere microbial communities from Tennessee, USA - Endosphere MetaG P. TD hybrid TD303-1 | ecosystem: Host-associated > Plants > Roots > Endosphere | place: USA: Tennessee... | reverse complement strand
CGCTGCTGCTGACCTTCTTCCTCGATCAATTCTCGCGGCAATACCAGGTCGAATGCCCTACGCTTTCAGCGGAGGCGCTGCAAACGCTCGTCGAGCATCCGTGGCCCGGCAACGTGCGTGAGTTGAAGAATGTTGTCGAGCGTCTGATTGTGCGCGACAAGAACGGGGAGATTCGTCGCGACGATCTGCCGTTGGAACTGCTGCGCGCGGTCCCGGCGCTTCAAGTCGCCACCCCGTCGTCGCCCACCCGTCCGGCCGCTGATGTCTTGTTCGAGCGGATGGTGAACGGCGGCGAGTCCTTCTGGTCGTGTGTTTATGCCCCGTTCATGGCGCGTGACCTGACCCGCGACGACCTCCGCGTCATCGTCCGCAAGGGCCTCGAGCGGACGTCCGGCAACTACAAGGTGATGGTCGAGTTGTTCAACATGCCGGGCGACGACTACAAGCGTTTCCTGGGGTTCCTGCGCAAGTATCAGTGCCACATGCCGTTCCAGCAGTTCCGCTCCGCGGCCAGCAGCCGTGAGGCCGATCGCGCTGGCCAACCGCAGTCGCCCGGTCGTCTGGCGGCTTCGGCCTAAACGCCCGTTCTGCACGCAAATGAGCGCGGCGGCCTAACAGTGTCGTAATATTTCTCTTTCATGCAACCCGTCAAACTCGTCGGTGCGAGCCCGGCGATGGAGACACTTCAAGAAGAGATCGTGTACGCCGCGCGCAGTGACGCCAAGGTGTTGGTCACCGGCGAGAGCGGCGCTGGCAAGGAGATCGTCGCGCGGTTGATCCACGCGTCGAGCCCTCGGAGCCGGGCCCCCCTCGTCACCGTCAACTGCGCCGCCCTCACGGAGACGCTCCTCGAGACCGAGTTGTTCGGTCACGTGCGTGGCAGCTTCACGGGCGCGTATCGCGATCGCCTCGGTGCGTTCGAACAGGCGAACCGCGGCACGGTGTTTCTCGACGAGATCGGCGAGACCAGTCCCCGCATGCAGGGCCTTCTCCTGCGCTTCCTCGAAACCGGGGAGATTCAGCGCGTCGGGTCCGATCAGATTCAGAACCGTGTGGACGTGCGTGTCATCGCGGCCACCAACCGTGCCCTCGTGGACGCGGTCGCGAACAAGACGTTTCGGGAGGACCTGTACTACCGGTTGAACGTGATCCACCTGCGGGTACCGCCGCTGCGGGACCGGGTGGAAGACATCCCGGTGCTGCTGAAGTTCTTCCTCGATCAGTTCGCGCGTCAGTATCAGGTTGATCCTCCGGCGCTCTCGCAGGACGCGATGCAGATCCTGGCGCAGCATCCGTGGCCCGGCAACGTCCGCGAGTTGAAGAACGTCGTCGAGCGGCTGGTCGTCCGGAAACGGACCGGCGAGATCGGGCGCGATGATCTTCCGCTTGAAGTGCTTCGAGCGACGCCCGGTCCGCAGGCGACGCCCACACCGACGACGAGACCGGCGGCGGATTTGCTGTTCGAGCGGCTGGTAAATGGCGGCGAGTCGTTTTGGTCGTGCGTCTACGCGCCGTTCATGGCGCGCGACCTGACGCGAGACGATTTGCGAGCCATCGTGAGGAAAGGGCTAGAACGAACGTCGGGGAACTACAAGGTGATGGTGGAACTGTTCAACATGCCGCCCGACGACTACAAGCGCTTCCTCGGCTTCCTGCGGAAGTACCAGTGTCACATGCCGTTTCAGCAGTTTCGATCGGCAGCGTCGAGCCGCGATCCGTCGAGGGGTGAAGGTCAGTTGGCGTCGCGCTGATCGAGCAGGCGCAAAATCTCGCTGCTCGCGACCGGCTTGACGAGATAGATCGCGCCGATCTGTTCCGCGTCGGCGCGCAGGACCGGATCATCGAAGCCTGAGAACACCACCAGCCGCATATTGGGGTGCATGTCCCTCGCCATGACGGCGAGCTGCAGCCCGTTGAACGCGCCGAGCCGCACGTCGGTGATGAGCGCGTCGAAGGATTGGTCCTTCAGCATCTGTCGCGCTTTCTCGAACGAGTCGCAAGCCACGACCGTTCTCACCGAATCCCGCAACGACCGTTGCATCGCATCGAGCAAGCCGGTGTCGTCGTCAACGATGAGAATTCGCAAGGCGGTCGGCACAGACTTGGCGGGGTTCATGAGCATGAGATAGAAGATGACCCGTCTTTTGCGGCTATATTACACGGTTTACACCCTGACGCAAGCCAATGCTTTTACTGACGTCTCCTCGCTTTGCCGACCATGTCACGCCACCTGGCCATCCCGAGCGCCCCGAGCGGGCCGAGGTCTTCGATGAAGTCGCGGCCGCGTGGAAAGGGACGTCGATAACAATTGCCGAGCCGCGACCTGCGCGGCAGGACGAGGTCGAACGCGCACACAGCGCCGCGCACGTCAGTCACATCGCGCACACGGCTGGACGTGCGGTGATGCTGGACGCCGACACCTTCACCTCGCCCGAGTCGTACGAAATCGCACTACTTGCGGCGGGCGCGACGATTCAAGCGGCGATGCACGCGACCGAGCAGCGTGAGCCGGCGTGCGCGCTCGTCCGGCCCCCTGGTCATCACGCCGAGCGCGAGCGGGCGATGGGCTTTTGCTTATTCAACAACGTCGCGGTGGCTGCGGCCGTGATGCTCGAGCAAGGACTTCAGCGGGTCGCGATCGTCGATATCGACGTGCATCATGGCAACGGCACAGAAGCCATCTTCTACGACGATCCGCGGGTGCTCTACCTCTCGACGCATCAGCATCCGTTCTATCCAGGAACCGGTGCGGCAGCCGACGTTGGTAACCGCGACGGTCGCGGCTTCACCGTCAATGTGCCGCTCGAGGCGGGTGCGAACGATGGCGACTACGCGCTCGTGCATCGCGCAATCGTGTCGCCGATCCTCGACGAGTTCCGCCCGGAGCTCTTGCTCATCTCAGCTGGCTACGACGCGCATGAGCGCGATCCGCTCGCGTCGATGCGCATGACCGCGGCAGGATATGGGGCGATCGTCGCGAGTCTCTCGGCAATCGCGGCGCGGCACGGTGCGTTGGCGCTCGTGACCGAAGGCGGCTATGAGCTCGCGGCAGTCCGCGAGTGTCTCGATGCGTCGCTCGCCGCGGTGCTCGCGCAAGAGAAAGGCGACGCAGCTGGCGCGGTCGATCTCGCGGCGCCGACTCGTCGAGGCGAGCAAGCGATCGCCGCCGTCCGCACCAGCCAGAAGCCCTTTTGGCGTGGACTATAATTGAAGGATTGTGCCGGAGTACAAACCCCAGACAATCGAGAAGAAGTGGCAGGACCGATGGCGGGCCAGCCGTGCCTTCGAGGTCACGGAAGACGACCCGCGGCCGAAGTTCTACTGTCTGGAGATGTTCGCGTACCCGTCCGGCCACGCGCACGTCGGGCACGTTCGCAACTACATGATTGGCGACATCGTCGCCCGCATGATGCGAATGCGCGGCTATAACGTGCTTCACCCGTTCGGGTGGGACGCGTTCGGTCTCCCTGCCGAGAACGCCGCTATCAAGAACGGCGTGCACCCTGAGAAGTCCACGCTCGACAACATTGCCCACATGAAAGGGCAGCTCCAGCGCCTTGGCATCAGCTACGCGTGGGAGCGCGAGATCGCGACGTGCCAGCCTGACTACTACCACTGGAACCAGTGGATCTTCCTCAAGATGTTGGAGCGCGACCTCGCGTTCCGCAAGCGATCGAACGTCAACTGGTGCCCGCACGACAACACGGTGTTGGCGAACGAGCAAGTGATCGACGGCAAGTGCTGGCGGTGCGGCAATGTCGTCACGATTCGTGAGCTCGATCAGTGGTTCTTCCGCATCACCTACTACGCGGACGAACTGCTCGAGGGCGCCGAACGTCTCGCCGACTGGCCTGAAAAAGTTCTGACGATGCAGCGGAACTGGATCGGGAGATCGGAAGGGGCGCGCGTCAAGTTCCCGCTGTCGCCGGCTGCCGAGTCCGGAACCTCGAGCCCTGAGTACATCGAAGTCTTCACGACCCGCGTGGACACGATCTACGGCGCGAATTTCTTGATGCTGGCACCCGAGCATCCGCTGGTACAAGCGTGGAGCAAAGCGCCTGGTGCTGATGCGTTCCGAGAGGCACTCGCGCGCTTCCAGGCACAAGACCGCACGGCCCGGATGACGGGTGAGATCGAAAAGGAAGGCTTCGACACCGGCCGCAGCGCGATCAATCCGTTCACCAACAAGCCCGTGCCAATCTGGGTCGCGAACTTCGTCTTGGGCGAGTACGGCACCGGCGCCGTGATGGGCGTACCGGGTGGCGATCAGCGCGACTTCGAGTTCGCGCGCAAATACAACCTCCCGATCACCATCGTCGTGCAGCCCGAAGGCCGCACGCTCGATGCTGCGTCGCTCGCCGAGGCGTACGACGGCCCAGGCGTGGTCGTGAACTCGGGAGAGTTCAACGGCCTCTCAGCACCCGACGAGGCGATCGCGAAGATGTCCGCGTTTGCCGAGAAGGCGGGCATCGGCGAACGAACGATCCAATATCGCTTGAAGGATTGGGGCATCTCCCGTCAGCGCTACTGGGGCACGCCGATTCCGGTGCTGTACTGCGAGAAGTGTGGAATGGTCCCGGTGCCGACGGACGATCTCCCTGTGCTCTTGCCGCAGACGGCGGAATTCACCGGCCGTGGCGACTCGCCGCTTGCGCACATCCCGGAGTTCGTGAACGCGACGTGCCCCGATTGCGGCGGTCCCGCTCGCCGCGAGACCGACACGATGGATACCTTCGTCGATTCGTCGTGGTACTTCTTCCGCTTCTGCGACCCGACGAACGGCAATCTGCCGTTCGAGCCCGACAAGGTCGGCTACTGGGGGCCGGTTGATTTCTACAGCGGTGGCGTCGAGCACGCCATCCTGCATCTTATTTACTCGCGGTTCTTCACGCGCGTGTTTCGCGATCTCGGCCTGACGATCATCGACGAGCCGTTCTCGCGCCTCCTCACGCAGGGGATGGTGCTCAAAGACGGCCAGGTCATGTCGAAGTCGAAGGGCAACGTCGTCGATCCTGACGACATGATCCAGAAGTACGGTGCCGATGCGCTGCGGCTGTACGTCATGTTCGTCGCGCCACCCGAGAAAGAGATTGAGTGGACCGACACGGCGCTCGAAGGCAGCTTCCGCTTCCTCGCGCGCGTATGGCGCGTCGTCGATCAATTGAGCGAAACGGTCGGCGGGAGCGGTATTCCGTCGCCCGCCGGACTTGATCTGGACGAAGGGGAGCGCGCGCTCCGCCGAAAGACGCACGACACGATTCGGCGGGTGACACAAGACCTCTATCCGCGCGCGCACCTCAACACCGCTGTGTCGGCGTTGATGGAGCTCGTGAACGAGCTTTACGCCTTCTGCAGTAAAACAGGGTGCATCCGGATCGGCCGCGATGCTGACGATCCGGAAACCGTCGGAGCGATCGAGCGCCCGGCGACGCTCGCGGTGCTCAAGGAAGCGATCGAGGCGCTCGTCTTGATGATCTCCCCGTTTGTGCCGCACATGGCCGAGGAGCTGTGGGAACAGCTCGGTCATGCGGACGGTGTCGTGGCCGCGGGCTGGCCCGCGTTCGACGAAGCGGTCGCCAAAGCAGAGGCGATCGTCGTCCCCGTTCAGGTGAACGGCAAAGTGCGCGCCCGGCTAACCGTGCCTGCCGATGCGTCTGAAGATCAGCTCCGCGAGATGGTGCTGGCGGATCCGCAAGTGGCGAAGCACCTCGAAGGAAAGACCGTACGCAAGGTCGTCATCGCCGGCAGTGCGGCCTCGCGGCTCGTCAGCATCGTCGTGAGCTGAAACATCATGACTAGTACTGCGTCCAAGGCCGCACTCGCCGCCGTCTTGTTGCTTTCTCTCGCGCTGTCGGGCTGCGGCTACTCGCTTGCGGGACGTGGCTCGTTTCTCCCGGCGTACATCAAGACCATTGGCATGCCGGTGTTCGTGAATCTCACGCCGATTCCCGACGTCGAGCGCAAGATCACCGACAAGGTCCGGGCGGAGCTGATCGGGCGCGGCCGCTACACCATCCAACCGCAAACGACCGGCGTTGACGCGACGTTGATCGGGGAGATTCTCGCGATTGGCATCGCGCCGGCGGCGTTCAATCAGCAACAGCAGGCCACACGGTACTCGCTCACGATCGTCGCGAAGATCGAGTTCAAGGATCTCAAGACCGGCAAGGTGCTGTGGGCCAATCCCAGCATGGCGTACACCGAGCAATACGACGTGACGTCCCAATTGGGAGCCGCAGCCACCGATGCAGGGGCCTTTCTCGGTCAGAACGCCAACGCGCTCGAGCGCCTCGCCAACGAGTTCGCGCGCGCGGTCGTCAGCGCGATGCTCGAATCGTTCTGACGAGCCATGAACGCGACCCCCGCGATCGTCCGCAAGCAAATCGCGCAAGGCAAAACAGATCCCATCTATCTCATTGTCGGAGACGATGAAGCGGAGATGGCGCACCTGACCTCGGAGCTGTCCAACGTCGTCGAGGACGAGCTCCGCGCGTTCAACGTCGAGCGTTTCTACGCAACGGACAAGTTGGTCAGCGCCGCGGCGATCGCGGAGTCGGCGATGTTGCTCCCGATGATGGCGACGCGTCGCGTGGTGGTCGTGCTTCGCGCCGAGCGTTTGCTGAAGCCGAAACGACGCGGCAAGGCGGCCGACGAGGCGTCTGACGATGACGGGGGAGACGCCGTGAGCGCCGATGCGTTGGAGGCGTACGTCAAGCAGCCGTCGCCGCAGACTGTTCTCGTGCTGGTGGCCGCGGACGTCGATCGGACGAGGCGTCTGTACAAGGCGCTTCAGAAGAACGCGACGATCGTCGAATGTTGGGGCCTGAAGGACGGCAAGGACGCGCGTGTCGATCTGCGGCAGGTGGCGCGACAGGCCGATCAGCTCGTGCGCCAAGCCGTGACCGCCGCCGGGCAGGAGATTGAGCCTGCGGCATCGCGGCTCGTGGCGGAGCGGGCAGGTACGGACATCACGCGGTTGCGCGGGGACGTTGATCGTTTGCTGCTGTACGCGGCGGGCAAGCCGAAGATCTCGCTCGCCGATGTTCGCGAAGTCGTCAGCGCCGAGAGCGCACAGGACGATTGGGCCGTTACGAGCGCGATTCAGCGCGGCGATGCTCCCGAAGCGTTGAAGCAGCTCGGACTATCGCTCGAAGCCGGGGCCGTGCCCTACATGATCCTCGGTCAGCTTGCGTGGTTCGTGCGAGAGAAGTTGTCGTTCGCGGATCCCCGCCGGGTGCGGCCCGCGGTCGAAGCCCTCTTTCGTACAGACCTCGACCTCAAGAGCTCGGGCGGTGATGCCCGGGTGCTGCTGGAGCGTCTCGTCGTGGAGTTGTGCCGGCCGGTGCCGGCGAGAGCGGCGAGCTAACCTACGCGGCGGCGGAACGCTTGGTGACGCGCGACGCGAGCCGCGACTTGTAGCGTCCGGCGGTGTTCCGATGGATCAGCCCCTTCGCCGCCATCTTGTCCACCATCGAGATCGTCGCGCGGAGCGCATCCTTCACGTTCTTGGTGTCGCCGCTGTCGATCGCCGCGCGGATGTCCTTGAGCGCTCCACGCAGCCTGGTGCGGAGCTGCCGATTGTGCTCGCGGCGTTTGACGTTCTGACGGTGCGCTTTCAGCGCGGATTCGTGACTGGCCACGTTTGGATCGATCCTTGAACTACTGAAGCCTTCGGACGGTGTGCCCGAGTGCGAGTTGATGGCCCTGACGACGAGCGTCGCACGGCCGTAACCCACAGATTCTAGCACACTCAGCCGCTTTCAAAAGTGAAGTGCATCGTGGTGACGGCAGCGTAAACGCCGGACAAAAAGTACGTAGTTTTGACTGACTTTACTCGTGACAATCCGTGACAATTGATGAAATCGTCGAACGGGAAGTCCTAGGCGAAGCGAGCCGGGCATGTGACCTACTCATCGAGCGGGTCCGCGGTCGTGTCACGATGGACGCGCCGCAAAGTGCCGTCGAGCTTAGTCAGTTTGCTGGCGCCGCCCTCGAGGCGTACTACGACACGATGCTTCGCGCGCTCATGGTCGGGGCGAATCGCCGCTCGACCGCCGATGCCGAGCGCTGGGTCAAAGAGCAGTTTCACCTGGGGCTGGACCGCGCTAGTGCCGCTCTCCGGGAGGTCGTAGCGGAGTCCCCCCATCGCCACACGGTCGCGCAGAAGCTGCAGCAGAAGATGTTCGAAGGGGAAGTCTCGCTCCGCAGGGCGTTGATGTCCAGGTTCGCGGACGGGGCTGCGACAGCCGGAACCCTCGCGGACGCGACGCTCGACGCCCCGTCCAGGGCGCGTCAACGCCAGCGCAAGGCCGCCAGCTAGCCCTTTCGTTCCGCCGGGCTCAACGAGCGCGCGTTAGGCTTCAGGAATGGCGCGGCGCCGCACGCCGGCGTCGGCCGCCGTGGCTCTCCGGTCCACCCGGGTAGCCGTCTTCAGGGCGAGGCTCAGCCGCTCGGCCAACTCCCCGAACGCCTTGGATGACCGGCGCAGCTGGTCGTTCTCCACGCGCAGCCGCACCAACTCTTCCTCGCACAGTCTGAGTTTTTCTTCCAACGCAACCATGGTTTCCACGGCTCTCACTTGACGCTCCGATCGACTACCTGTATCGCGACGCAACTGAGCGGTCGCTTTGAGCGGCCTGTATGGCAAAGAGCGCACCGTTTCTCGTATCTTGCTGAACATGATTGCTTTAACGCGAAAGCGTTCCTCGTGACCGGCCCCCAACGTGAGAAATTGTGCGCCGAAACGTGACACAGCCAACCCATTTGGAGCCCGGAAAAGCTCGTATTATCACGTATCCAAAGGGCCTTGTCCATCACGTGCCAGTAAAGTACATCCTTCACGCTTTTGAGACACCAATGTGCGCATCATGCGCAAGACGGTCTCAGCCTTTTAGCCACGCTCCTTCATCTTCCTCAGCTCGCGCCGTTCCCGCTTGTCTGGTGCCCCGGCGTTCTTCGGCCGAGTGAATGCTCTCGCGACGCGCGTGATACGCAGCATGTCACGCTCTTCTGTAGATAGTGGCGGCGTGAGATCGGTATAGAGCTCACGCGCCTCAGCTTTGGGAATGTGTTGCTCGGCGAAGCCGCGCACGGTCACGCGCTGCTTGCGTCCGAGCGGACGTGTGATCAGGATCTCGTCGCCGATCTTGATCTCGCGGTGTGGCTTCGCGCCTTGGCCGTTCACGTCGACCTTTCCGCCGCGGCACGCCTTCTGCGCGTCAGAGCGCGTCTTGAAGAGACAGGCGATGTCGAGCCACAAATCGAGGCGCATGCCCGTATTGTGTCGCGGCCACCGTTAGAAATCCGTACCTGACTCCGGCAAATTGATCCGCACCGTCAACCGGTAGCGCACGGGTTTGCCATTGCGCGTGGCCGGACGGTACCGCCACGCCTTCGCGGCGCTGACGATCATGCGCTCGTGATAGCGGTTCAGCGGTGTATGGAGCTTCACGAATTCCACGCCGCCGTCCTTGTCGATGATCATCTCGAGCGTGCCGACGCGATGTGGCGGGACGCCCAGCGGTGAACTCGCGGGGAACTGCCGGCTCAATTCGCGTGGCGCGACGACACCTTTGTCGGCGGCGGTGTAGACGATCTCATCCGCCTGGTTCTTGGCGGCGGATGCGGCATCGATGAGGTCGGCGACTTGCTCTCGTAGCTGTGGCGCCGGCTCGGCGATGCGCCGCTCGAGGATGGCCGCGACCTCTCGTCCAAGCGCGAGCGCCCGGTCCGGATCGCCGGCCGCGAGCGCGGCGCGGGCCCGCTCGAGGTTCTTCGTCGCGATGTTCGGCAGCAAGGCGCGTTGGCTCGCGCGGAACGCCTCGAGCGCTTCTGGCGTGAGCGACGTCGGGTCCGGCTCGTAGAGCGGATTCGACAACAGCAGGGCATCGAAGACGACGCCCGCTTGCGCGGTCTGACCTTGCGCGATGAGCGACGCCGCACGGCGTTCCGATTCGCGCGACGACACGGCGGTGCCAGACGTTGCGGCTGGACTTCGCGGTGGTGTCGCGCGGTTCGACGGAAGCTCCACCGTAGCAACCGGCTCGGACGCGACGCTGCGTCCGCTGTCCGGCGCGCGTGGCGACGTTCGAGGCGTGCGAACGTCAGGCACAGGAACCAATGGCGGCGCCGGAATATGCGTTCGTGCCCGGGTGTCGCGCTCGACCGCAGGGGGAGCCGCTGGAGGCGTGCTGATCGGTTGACTTGGCGAAGTGATCGCCGCGGGCGGGTTCGGGGCCAACGTTCCTGAAATCGTCGCGGGCGGTGCCGTCGCGGCAGCCGGCGCCACACTGGGCCAGAGCAGCGAGGGCTTCCACGTGATGAGGGCGGTGAGAGCGGCCGCAATCACGCCGACCGCCGCCACGCGCAGGCCATACGTGTAGAGGCCCGCGAGAAACGACGTCTTCTTCGCGCTTCTTCGCCCAGACGCGTGAGGCTTGGGAAGAATCGATCGTCCACTTCGCCCCGCAGGTTCCTGAAAGGGAGGAGCGATATCCGTCGCCGGCGGGGGAAGGATTGAATTCCCGAATCGCTTGCTGTTCGGCGCGTTCTCCTCGAGTCGCTCCAACTGCACCAGCGCGCGATCCACGTCCTCGACGGACTCGAAGATCGGCAACTCGAATGTCGCCTGCGCCAATAGCAGGCGCAGCTCTGGCGGCGCATCATTCCCCGTCAGCATCGTCCGGAGCAGACGTCCGAGCTGGATGACGAGCGGATCTCCGCCCGAGAGAGCCGGCAGTAGGCGTACCTGGCCGTCGTGCGTGACGAGAATGTTCCGCGGCTCGAGCACGATCGGCTGGTGTGGCGGCTGTTGTTTCAGGAGGCCGCAAATCTGATGGATGACCGCCACCGCACGCCGCCACTCGAGTCCACCCTGTTGCTCGAGTAGATCGACGAGCGTGATTGGGCTGGGCACGAGCGCCGATGTTGCCGCAGCAGGCGCACGTGTCGCGTGGACCGGAAATTCGGTAATCGTCGCTGGCTTGTTCGGGACGCGTGGCTCGGTCTCGACGGCCGGACGGTAGTGACTCTCAGTGGGGTCCGCCTTGGGCCGGACAGGCGCGGTCTCTGGCTTGAGGACCGGCGCGACCTCCGCTTTTGCGTCTCCCTCCGAGGCGAACGCCTCCTCACCGACCGGGAGCAACTCCTGGTGCGTGGCCGCGCCGGGTCCCTCGGACGGGAATTCCGACAGGAACGTCTCCAGCTCGGACGACGCGGGAAGGTTGACGACGTGAGGCGTCTCGTCGCTCATATCACCGATCCGGGGCGAAGTATCCGCTCCGACTGCGGATCACATGGTTGGCCGACGTGGATCGGATCTCAACGGCTCGCCAGGAACCGTCGCGCGCGGCGTGGGTGGAGGTGTAGCCAACGACGTATCGCCGTCGCAAGTTCTCGACGGTACGAACGAACTGCGCCTGAAGCTCAGAGACATCCGCGGGAAAGCTCGCGAGCCCACCGGAGGCTTGCGCCAGCGTTTCGAGGCCGGTGCGGTCCAGATTGGACCCCAGTCCGATCGGCAACACCGTCGCCTCGACTTCTTTCACGCGCTCCAGGACGGTCTTCAACGTTTCGTGGCTGCCTGGCGCGGTCCCCGCGTTGTTCTCGTCGCGGCCGTCCGTCATCACGACGACGGCGCGGCGCCCTTCGACTCTCTTCAGCGCGGCAAAGGCATCCGACAGCGCGTCGTACAGTGCCGTGCCGCCGGATGGCCGGTAGGTTTTCAGGGCATCGAAACTCAATTGCCGATTCGTCGTGAAATCGTGCGCCTCGAGAACGCCATCCGAGAAGAAGAGCAACTGGAGCTTGTCTTCTGGACGCAGCGCTTCGACGAACGTACGGGCTGCGGCGATCAAGGGGTCCGTCGATTTGCGCATGCTGCCGCTCGCGTCAACCGCCAGCACGATCGACACCGGGGCGATCGC
>Ga0075366_10001424_pt1 | contig 11927 bp, 11 predicted proteins | sample EndMethybrTD3031_FD_72351 | JGI IMG/M metagenome (GOLD analysis project Ga0075366, IMG submission 72351) | Populus endosphere microbial communities from Tennessee, USA - Endosphere MetaG P. TD hybrid TD303-1 | ecosystem: Host-associated > Plants > Roots > Endosphere | place: USA: Tennessee... | reverse complement strand
AAGAATTTTAATGGCTGTGGCGATAGTTACGTTCAGCCTTACCTCGTGTAAGAAATTTCTTACCGAAGAACCATATAGCTTTTTAACGCCCTCAAATTTTTACAAAAACCAGGGCGATGCGGTAGCGGCTTTAAACGGAGTTTTTAGTACTATGCAACCCCAAACTTTTTACCAGCGCACGGTTTATGTTGTGTCTGATAATGCGTCGGATCTGTTGTATGCCGCACCGGGTTCTTCGCCCGACAGGAACTCGCTAACCAGCCATACGTTTGCCGCCGTAAATGGTGAAATTGGTAACTGGTACATTAATAATTACAAAATGATCAAGAATGCCAACGACGTTATCAAATACGTTCCGCCAATTTCGATGGACCCAGTTGAGCGGGCAAACATTGTTGGCAATGCCCGCTTTTTACGTGGCTTAGGCTATTTTAACCTGGTTACCGCCTTCGGGCAGGTGCCGCTTATTACCGAACCCGTTACGGCTTCCTCTCCTGATCTGTATCCTAAAAAAGCTACTATCGCCGCTCTCTATGATCAAATTGTTGCCGACTTTCAATACGCGGAGGCTAATTGTTATGCCGAAAAAAATATTGTTGCCGGCAATAAGGGCAGGGTATCTTCGGGCGCCGCATCGGGCATGTTGGCTAAAGTGTTGTTAACACGTGCCAAATCGGCCGCCGCTAAGGCTACCGATAGCCAGGATGCTCTTGCCGAATGTAATAAAGTAATTAATGATGCCTCCTATAGCCTGCTTGCCAATTATGCGAGCATATTTAACTCGGATAATAAATATAACAAAGAGGTGGTTTTTGCTGTGCGTTTTGGCACAGCGCCCAATGTTGGTAATATTATATTGCGGATGTTTTATCCAACGATATTGGGCGGCTACGGCTCATTTTTTGCCCAGAACAACTTTTTCAACAATGGCTTTCCTGATGGCGACAGGGATATACGTAAAACCTACAGCATATCTAACCAGGCTGTTGATAATAAAGGTGTAACCCAAACGGTAACCCCTTTTATTTATAAATTCAGGGATAGCCAGTGGAAACAAGACAATAACTCCCGCAGCGATTGGTATGTACTGCGCATGGCCGAAATTTACCTATTGCAATCAGAGGCCATGAATAACATTAACCCTGCTGATCCTGATAAATTTAAAGGGATTAATATAGTGAGGGCAAGGGCAGGCTTATCATTACCAACAGACGAATTAAACATAATCAATACGCCAACTCCCGACGCGTTTATAGATGCTTTACTGGCCGAACGTGCCCGGGAGCTTTGCGGGGAAGGACAACGCCGCTGGGACCTTTTACGTTTAGGGCGATTGAAGGCCGCTATGGCCAAGGTTAGTGTCACTGTTGATGATAGTCATTTACTGTTCCCGATCCCCCAATCTGAACAGGATACCAACCCTAATTTAAAATAGTCCGAAGCCTTAAGTCCTAAGTCGCGAGTCAATCCAACTCAGGACTTTCGGCCAACGCCTATCTTTTATAAGACACTAGCAATTTAGGTTGCACCTGTTGTAACCGTGTACAGCACCGGACATTTGAATCCCGGATTAATGAACGCTCCTTAAATCGCGATGGTTTATAGGGGCGTTCGATTTTAAATAACAATTTCTTTTGTCACTATGGCGCATCCCGAACTGTTTTTGGGCCGGTTTATTAAATATTAAACAATTATATTTTTTGAGTGTATTAATATTAAATGAGAAAGTTCGGTGCAATAACTTTGGCCTCGTTTTACCTGTTGTTAACCACGGGTATATTTGTATGCCTTGTACATTGCAGCGCCGGGTATTTGTATGCCAGGTTTGCGCCTGCAATGGCCATGCATAATACCGGCAGCCATCACATAAAAAAGCCCTGTAAAAAAGGCAAAGATTGCAGTTGTTGCAACCAGCATGCAACTTACGTGGTAAAAGAAAATGTAAACGATCACCCCGACTTTCAAATCAGTGCCCCTCTAATCCTTATTCACCCCATCCCTTATCAGCAGCTGGCGCCAATTGCCGAAGTTTATCATCGTAAAGTTTCATGGTTTCATACTACGGGCCCGCCCGGTATGGCCAATCATCCCCTGTACATCTATTATCGCTCCTTACTCATCTGATTCAAGCTTTGCTGCACCGCTGCAGCCTAACTTCCGTTGTCTTCAGCTTGAATTAACACCTCGCATTTTATAGTTCAAATTTGGGCTGCCATAGCGGCGCATGCTTACCTCCACAATTTAAAGCATAATCCGGCAAACACCGGGTTGGTTTAAGCATCGGGCCTGTTGCTCAGATGCGTTAATGAATTTTAATTTTTGATACTATGAAAAACATCATCATCCTATCAATCCTCATCCTCGGATTAAGCTACTGTGCCTCGGCGCAAATGAATATGAAGGACACGACCAGTAAGCAAAAAAAACAAAAAATGCCCATGCACATGAACCATGGCGCCATGAAAGGCATGAATATGCACGATACCACTATGAAGGGCATGAATATGATGAGCAATTCTCAATCGCTTAACCTGCCCATGACCAGGGATGGATCAGGTACAAGCTGGCTGCCCGATGCTTCGCCAATGTATGGCATTATGTTTACCGGCGGTAAGTGGAGTTATATGCTGCACGGAAATGTAAGCTTACGCTACACCAAACAGGATTTAGGCGACAAAGGAAGCCGCGGAAACGATCAGTTTGATGCCCCTAACTGGTTTATGGGAATGGCGCAGCGCAAAGTTGGCAGCGCTGGTTTGCTGCATTTTAACCTCATGATGTCCCTTGACCGGCTTACAGAAGGCGGCGATGGTTACCCGCTGCTGTTCCAATCTGGCGAAAGCTGGAAGAACGTTCCCCTGGTTGACCGCCAGCACCCTCATGACTTGTTTTCAGAATTGTCGGCCAGTTATTCCTACGCACTTTCTAAAAGATCCGATCTCAGTATTTATGTAGGTTATCCCGGCGAGCCCGCGTTAGGGCCGATCGCTTTTATGCACCGGCCGTCGGCCATGTCAAACCCCGATGCACCAATCAGTCATCATTGGTCCGATGCTACGCATATCACATTCGGGGTTGCCACTATCGGCTTCCGGTTTAATGATTTTAAAATTGAAGCCTCGTCCTTTACCGGCAGGGAGCCGAATGAAAACCGTTTCAACTTTGATAAGCCCCGTTTTGATTCCTGGAGCGGCCGCTTAAATTATAATCCATCGGCCAACTGGGCTTTGCAGGTTTCGCATGGTTTTATCAAGAGCCCCGAAGAGTTAAACCCCGACGAAAATATTTACCGCACCACCGCTTCGGCCACCTATAGTTTGCCTTTGGGCGATGAAAAAACATTTAACGCGACAGCGGTATGGGGGCTCAATAAATCGCACGGTCATGACGGCAATAATTCCGCTGTTTTAGAAGGTGATTTGCGCATCAAAAAACTGGCGCTGTATACCCGTTATGAATTTGTACAAAAAACAACTGAAGAATTGACTTTGAACCCGGCTATTTACGGCGACGATACCTTTTTTCCGATTAACGCCATTACGTTGGGCCTAAATTACGACCTGCTTAAAATAGGCCCGTTAAACATGGCCGCCGGGGGGCAACTAACTTATTATGCAGCCGATAGCAAGCTCAATAGCTTGTATGGCAAAAACCCGGTAGGCGGCGAAGTATTCCTCCGGTTGTACCCGCGGTTGATGAAAATGAAAATGTAATCCGGCCTCAAAAAATATTAACATTTAAACTTAAAAATCATGAAAAAAGGTAATTATAAAACATTCGCGTTAATGTTAACCCTGTTATTTTTTATCATGTATGCGGTAATGTACCTGAATGTAGACCGCGCCGATCATATTTATTTAAACATGACCCGGTTTTACATGACATTACTGATGATTTGCCCCATGGCCTTGCTAATGTTGGGCATAATGCGGATGATGTATCAAAATAAAAAATTGAACCTTATTATTACAGTTTTGGCGATTGTGGTTTTTACGCTGGCGCTTATAGGCGTAAGAACACAGACACCTATTGGCGATGTGCAGTACATGAAGGGCATGATCCCTCATCATTCTATCGCTATTTTAACCAGTAAGCATGCGGATATTAAAGATCCGGAGGTAAGAAAACTGGCGAATGATATTGTGGCTGCGCAGGAAAAAGAAATTGCAGAAATGAAAAGCATTTTAGCAAGAATGAACCGGCAGCATTAAATTAAACAATTGAGTACCTGCCAATCATAACTCATTACATGAAAGTTTGCCAAGCCCGGATGTGAGTAATCCGGGCCTGTTTTTATTATCGGGACGCCGGGAACATGGAGCGTCAATTTATTAAAATGACAAACGGATATCTAATGATGTGACAGTATCATTTATACATAGGCTGGCTTACGGGCTCAATATGGCGGCAGGCCAGTTGCGTTCTTACCTATGTATTACAAAAACCTAAGTTTTAACAATGCCATTTTTGAATTTGTGACAGCAGGAAACTGCAATTTTTTCACAGGATATGAAATTTTTTCAGCTTATTAAGGCGCTTTGGCTTCTGGCATTTTACTTGTTGGATTACCATCAGAACGCGAAGTTCTGAAGTTTAATTAATTACAAGTTCAATCATTAAATTTTATTTAGGAGGAAAACCCATGACATTGGTTAAATTTAATCCCGAAAAAAGGAACAATTCACTACTGCCCGGCTTTAGTGATGTTTTTGATTCCATTTTTAACGACACTTTTTTAAACGACCGTATGGTAGCCCGCGTACCTGCCGCCAACATTAGCGAAACAGCCGAAAACTACCATATTGAACTGGCAGCGCCCGGTTTGAAAAAAGAAGATTTTAAACTAAACCTTGACCGCAACGTATTAAGCATTTCTGTTGAGCAGATGTCAGAAAGCAATAACGACAAAAAGAACTATAGTAAGCGCGAATACAGCTACAGCTCATTCGTAAGGTCATTTACCCTTCCCGAAAGTGCTGACGATAACCGTATTGAAGCTACTTACACCGATGGCGTACTTAAGGTAGACATTGCCAAAAAAGAAGAAGCCAAATCTGTAAGCAGGCAAATCGAAATTAAATAATCAGCGTGATAATTAATAGTTTAGAGCCTCCTGGATAAGGGGGCTTTATTTTTAAATAACAAAAGCCCGCAGAAGTTAATCTGCAGGCTTTTGTTATACGGCAACGCCGCATGCAGAGCTTAGTATGTGTAGGCCAATTTGGTCACGTTAATTATAAGCCATTCATTTTATGGCCCGGAGAAGATTCATGGGCATTTCTTTCATTATTTTTCGTGGTTGCCTTCCTTATTTTCCTTTTCTTTTTTTCAAGGTTTTCGGCTTCATCAATGGAATGCGATTGATGGATGTCGCGGTCTTTTTCGGCAAGCTTGGATACTTTGGCATAAAAGGCGCGCAATTCATCCAGTTCATTTTCGGTAAGGTCCTCTACGTCTACCATCCGGTTACTGGTAAACCTGTTGGCGGCTATCAATTCATTTAATTTTAACTGGATGGCTTTCGACTCCTTGTTTTGCGATTTCTGGATCAGGAACACCATTAAAAATGTAATAATGGTGGTGCCGGTGTTAATTACCAGTTGCCAGGTTTCCGAATAATGAAAAACCGGGCCGCTTGCAGCCCAAACTACAATGGTAAGCGCAGCAAAAATAAATGCCGTAGAACTGCCGGTCCAACTGGTAACAGCATTGGCAAATTTTTCAAATACATTATTTTTTTTGGGCGCGGGTGGGGTTGCTTCCATAGTGTTGTGCTTTTAATTAAAAATGATGGATTGTTAATAAGCCGAGATTTCATATGTCGGGTTTAGGCTGGCAGCGCACCGGTAACATAAATCCGGCATTTTCTATTTTGGTTTACTTACGGGATGAATTGGCAACGTGTTGTTTGGTCTTTTATTAAATTGCGATGGCAATATACTTTATCAGTACAGTAGGTGATCAATTGTTAAACGCGGGTTGTTAACCCGCGTTGAATAATTTAAATGGCATGTGTCCTGGATTAAACTGTTGAGGATGATCTTTGAATAACACCAATTAAAAATGCAATTATTGCAATTACAAGCAAGGCATGAATTAAGCCGGTTGCCGAATAAGCGAAAACCCCAATCGCCCATCCTATGATGAGAATAACGGCGACGATATACAATAATGATCTCATAGCTTTTATAGTTTGATGTACTTAAATACATGTAAAAACCATGCCAGTTTTTATTGGAATTATATATGAACAAAATAAAATTAAATAATAGTAAATTAAAAACCAATCAATATTGCCGTTGTATTAACATAAGGAGATTAAGCAGTTAATGTATCATTTGATATAAACGCGTACAATTTACAATACAACAAGAGTTGATTTTAAGTAAAACAGGAATAAGCAACAGTTAAACATCATGGGCATACTATTTCAAAAAGGCCAGAAGGTTATTACACCAGACGGAGAAGGGCTGGTAGAAGAAATTTTGGGCGGACAAATTACCGTTAAACTAAGTTCGGGCAAAACCGGCACCTATTCGGCAGACCAGTTAGAAGACGATGCCGACCAGGGTTAAAAATGATTGTACTACTTCTAAGTCGCTGTGCTAGCGCCCTTGTTTTCTACTTGTTTAATCAGGCGATAGCTTATTGTTGCAAACAATGCAAATACAACATGGGCCGGCACCAATTGTGCGTAATATTTAGTATACTTAATCCACGGCGGGGCGGGATGTAATTTAAAAGTGAGTTTCCATACGCCAACGGCTAAAGCGCCACTGATACCGCCAAGTAATAAAGCATTTTTTAATGATGGTTTTGCCTTTTGTCGCTCCCATAGTTCGGTAAAAACTGTAGCAAACAGCAACCCTACCGCATAGTGCGCAGCCCATCCCTGCACCTGGTTTAGCTTTTTGGTGCCGGGTAACAAGCGGTGTATCAGTGTACCCAAATGTTCGGGCTCACTAAAATTTTCCTTTTCAATAACCGAAACCAGGTAGCTGAACAGTGTCATGAAACTGGTGCCGGTTACACCCGCTACAGCTATTTTTTCCAGCTTATTCATTCTCTGGAATTTTTTGTAAGTCTTTATCCGCAGGGCCGTTCAGGACTTTGCCGTCTATATCATACCGGGCGCCGTGGCAGGGGCAATCCCAGCTTTTTTCTTCCTGGTTCCAGTTTACAATACACTTGGCGTGGGTGCAAACCGGGTTAAGCGCGTGCGTTATCCCTGCGGCATCGCAATAAACGGCTATTTTTTTGCCGTCCACTTCTATCACTTTGCCGCTATCCAGGGGCAAGTGGTTCAATGAGTCTGTTTCGGGCATGGTAAACCTGTCGGCTACAAAATGATAGGCCGCATCGGCGTTTTCTTTTACAAATTCAGTAAAACCGGCAATTGGTTTAATCCGCGCCGGGCTAAAAACTGCCGCATACTTATTTCCTTTCCCTGATACCAGGTCGCTCAGTATTTTGGCAGCTACCGAACCCAGCATCATGCCGTTACCATTATAGCCGGTTGCACAATAAACACCGTCAGCAGCTTCGGGCATCTGGCCGATATATGGAAAGCCATCTACCGGCACATAGTACTGCGAGGACCATCTATATTTTACAGAAGAAACATTATAATATTTACGAACATAGCTTTCCAGGTCGGCAAAAGCTTTTTCAGGATCATCGTGTCCGGTTTTATGATCATTGCCACCGGCAATCAGTAGCGGTTCCCCATCAATGATATGTGTTCTGAAGTAATGGTAAGGCTCTTCCATATCATAAATGAGCGCATTGGGATAGGTACCGCTTTTCAGCTTAACAGCCAATACATAACTGCGGTAAGGCGCACAACGAAAATTAAATGAGGTAATACCTGGCGGGATATGGGTTGAATAAATAACTTTTTTAGCTTTAATACGCAATAAGCCAGCCGAGGCTATATGGATGCCATTATCGTTGCTCAGTTGATCGATCCTGGTGTTTTCTAAAATGGTTCCTCCCGCTTCCAGGAAAGATTTTTCTAAGCCCCGTAAATATTTTAGTGGATGAAACTGCGCCTGGCCATCAAGTAATAATGCTTTTTGAAATGGGATGGGGGTTGGTACATCATCCGTGTATTGTACAGGCACACCTACATTAACGGCGCCTGCATATACATCGTCCAGTTGTTTGGCCTGGTCTTCATCTTCGGCATATAAATAACCGGCCCGGCTTTCATAACCACAATCAATACGGTACGTTTTTATATTTTGCTTAATAATCCCGAAACCTTCATTTACAGCCTCTGCAAATAAAATGGCGCCCTCTGCTCCAAACGCGTCTTCTGCTTCCTTGTATGTAGTGTCGGCAAAGGTATTGATGTGCGCGCTGGTGCCGCCGGTTGTTCCAAAACCAATATTGCGGGCTTCTGCCAGCAATACCTTTTTACCGGCATTTTGCAACAATAATGCCGCCGATAAACCCGTGATGCCGCCGCCAACTACCAGGCAATCATAAATAACAGCTGGGTCAAATTGGAGCTGAGCAGCCGTCGACGATGGCACAACTCCCTGCCACGGGCTTTCCCTAAGCCCGTCTCTTGAATTAGATGTATATGCTTTTGTGTTCATGGTAAAAATTATACAACGGAGTAAGCTATTCTGTTTTCTTTTTCACAGAGTTGTATGTTTAATTGGGAAAATAACTTAATTTAAAAGAGATATTTAGAGGGTAAGGGGAGGGACGATACCTTAGAGATTCGAAAGCACGAGGTGATATAATTTGTGGGTTATCAGGAATGGCTGGCAGATTAGCAGCACCTCATGCTATCTGCATATCCTATTTTAGGTAGGAGGTAAGATAGAAATCGGGCTGTGGTTTAACTTATCTTTTCAAAAGGTTACCTTTTATATGGTGATTTAGGTAAATTCCTTTAGCACCCGACGCCTTCATTTCCTTATAAATGGTTTCAGGAACCTGGCGATATTAATAAACTGCTCCTGATACATAGGTTATTTTTAGTGTTAATGAAGCAGCATCATAGTTTATAGCCGAAATAGCTGAAGATGGCATGGCTGTATTTTTTAATGCGATCAGGATAGTTCATTAATGAGTAATTGCGCCACCTTATCTATTGTTTGTAATACAATTTCTTCTGCCGATCCTTTATATACCTCCCTGGCAGCAAGGTGTTTCCCTTTAACCAGCGCATGAATAAACATGGTGCCGACAGGCTTTTCGGCAGTTTCGCTGCCGCCGGGCATAGTCAGCCCGGTTACGGCTACCTGTATATCTGCCTTCATTAAATTGCCAAGCCGTACGGCGAGTTCTTTGGTTATTTCTGCCGACTCGGGAGTGTATTTTTCTACCAGTTCGGCAGGTACTCCCAGAACATCCTGCTTAATACAGGCATCGTAACAAATAATGCCGCCTTTTAATACGTCGCCACATTCGGGGATCAAAGAGAATTCCGCAGAAAGCCGACCGGCGGTGGCGCTTTCTGCAAAAGCAATGGTTAAGTGTTGTTGTTTAAGTAACTGTTGGCAGGTAACAAGCAGGTTTGATGGCATAGTATTATAATTTCCTTCAATAACATTTATCCGTTATCAAAGTTTCACCAGCCATATCATCTATTACCCTGGGGCTGCTATGGCCGCATCTAACACTGGCAAAAGTTGCCGCCGCCATGCCACATACGTCATTATCAAATTTGAAAGCCAAGTAATACTTCGATATGCAGGCCATACCATTGCTGCGACCCCCGTCCGTTGGCAATAAGGAAATGGCCATAGTTTGCAAAAGCCCCTTTGGCGTTGCCCTCGGCAAACAGGTGCCTGGCAATGTTGTATCTCAGGCCGCCTTCAAGCGCTATCACATACCCCGCTATTTTGTAGCGGTCATCGCGATAATTTCCCATTATGGTGGAGTTGGTTTTGGGGATAACCGGCCCGGCGCCGGCCTTTAGCGTCAAATTCAGCAGGGTGTTGTTTTCATGGGTTATCAGCGGCTGCCATCTTACCAACTTAAAAATGGCGTAATTGGCTCCGTCACTGTGTTCAAGCTTTACAAAATCAGGTGTAAGCACGGTGTCGGTATTGTAGGTTGTGTTGTTTATTCGCCCGGTGAGCCGCACACGTTGATTTTGGGTGACGTAATATTTATTGTGATCGAAAGTAAATTCTACTCCCCAGTTTTTTTTGTGGCTATAGTAACCTAACTGGAAACTGTACTGCGGCGAACCGGTATTAAAATTCGATATACCATCGTCTTTTGCGCCAACGTTGTGCAGGGTAAAATCAAATGAAGGCGCCCCGTGACTTACCAGGCGAATATCACTCTTGGAGTAAAATGAAGCATTGTTCCCCATGGAAACATAAAACGTCCCCTTATCAGTTGCAGCCACTTGTGCATGTGCACGCCCATATGTTAACATACCAAATCCCAGCAACCACAGCAATTTTCCTTTTTGCATACAATATCAATAGCTTAATGTGTTTTGCAACGCCCGTCAGTGTATAAGCCTTGCGAAACGGGCGATACATTATTGATAACCGTATATAAAATACAATGTTTTAGTTAATAAATTAAACTATTGAGAAATAATAAAAAATAAATTGGTGATAATGTGCGGCTTGTCGTGCAGGGAAAGTAGGAGAGGGCTTAACCATTTTCAACGAATGGCTGCAAATTCTTTCGAATCCCGGCATCAAAATGGCCTATCTCAGTTAACCAATTGCTTTTTAAACTGGTTGGGGCTGATGCCTGTTTCCTTTTTAAAAAGCCTTGAAAAATAGGGCAGGTTTTCGAACCCGAGCTGGTAGGCTATTTCAGATACGCTTTGGTTATCGCCCATGAGGCGGTTCTTGGCTTCGTTTACCAGGTAAATATGAATAAGGTCGATGGCGGTTTTGCCGGTTTCCTGTTTCAGCAGATCGCTCAGGTAACGCGGCGACAGGTTAAGGCGCGATGCCAGCATACTTACCGTGGGCAAACCCTGGGTAAGCAATAAACCGTTTTTAAAATAGCCAGCCAAAGCATCATTAAATTTCGATACCGTTTTACCTGAAAGCTCACGCCGGTTTATAAACTGGCGCTTATAAAACCGCTGCGAATATTTAAGCATCGAATCGATGTGGGTAAGCATAATATCGCGGCTATACTCGTCGGTATTATTGCGGTATTCGGCATCTATTTTGTGAAACAGGTCCCAAATGGTTTGTTCTTCCTGTGGTGATAGGTGCAGGGCCTCGTTGGCCTCGTAATCAAAAAAGGGATATTTATTGATCTCGGTATGCAACACATGGCCGTTCAAAAAATCCTCATGGATAAATATTATGAACGCGTCGTCTTCGTGCTCTACGCTGCTAAATTCGATGATCTGGCGGGGTTTAACAAACATCATGCTGCCGTTTTCATGATCGTACCGGGTACGGCCGTACATAATAACGCCCGACTTCAGTTTTTTAAACCCGATCATATAAAAATCGGTTGTAAACTCGCGGTTGCCAAACGAACAGGTGTCAACACATCTGTGTACGCTGATAAGCGGGTTCTCGGGAGGGGCAAAACCGTTGAAACGGTGCATATCGGCCAAATTTTTAAAATGCTGCATGATCAAAAAGATTAAACAAATTTACGCCGGATTCCGGCGTAAATTATGTCAGTACAATACCATAAAATGTTATTTACCCTGTGCGGCTGCTGCTACTTCTTTCCAGCTTTCCCACTCGGCATAACGGCTTTCGTAAACCTGCTTAACCCAAGGGTAGGCCTGGCTCCCCAGGAACAAACGCAGCGGAGGGTTTTCGCTGTCAATCAATTTCAGCACTGCAGCAGTAGTTGCTTCGGGAATACCAAAAATATCGTCAGTTAAACCAGCCTGGAAAGCAGCCCGCACACCATCATACTCGGGCATGGTAGTGGTTTGGGCAGATGAAGCACCGGCCCAATCAGTA
>Ga0075366_10001423_pt1 | contig 11935 bp, 10 predicted proteins | sample EndMethybrTD3031_FD_72351 | JGI IMG/M metagenome (GOLD analysis project Ga0075366, IMG submission 72351) | Populus endosphere microbial communities from Tennessee, USA - Endosphere MetaG P. TD hybrid TD303-1 | ecosystem: Host-associated > Plants > Roots > Endosphere | place: USA: Tennessee... | reverse complement strand
ACGTAGGTCCAGGCCCAGCCGAGCACCAGGCGCAGCGTCTCGGCGATCTGCGGCGCGCTGTACGGAAGCAGCACGCGCTTGACGATGCCCCAGTCGTTCGCACCGAGCGTGTAGGCGGCTTCGACCAGGTCGCGCCGCGTCGCGCCGACCTGTACCGCGATCATCAGCACCAGCTGGAAGAACGAGCCGATGAAGATCAGCGCCAGCTTCTGCGCTTCGCCGATGCCGGCCCACAGGATCAAGAGCGGAATGAACGCCGACGCCGGCAGGTAGCGCGCAAACGAGACGAACGGCTCGAAGAACGCCTCGATCGGTTTGTAGGCGCCCATTGCGACGCCGAGCGGCACCGCAATCACGGTGGCCGCGACGAAGCCGCCGACGACACGCCAGATCGTGAAGCCGATGTCCTTCGCGAAACCTTGTTCGGCGAGCAGCGTCCAGCCGGAGCGGACCATCGTGATCGGGTCGGCCAGAAAGGTCTTCGGCACGTAGCCGCCGAGCGTGGCGAATGCCCACACGCCGAAGAACAGCACGAAAAAGAGGATGCCGAGCCCGGTGCGCTGTCCCGGGCTCACGTCACGCAACGGCTTCAAGGCAGGCGGCTTACTTGATGAACGAGGTGTCGGCGAGCGCCTTCATGTCCGGCAGCTGCTTGATGCTGCCGATCTCGAGCAGCAGGTCGGCGGCCTCCTTGCTGAAGGTCGCATGCTCGCCGGCGAAGAATTTCTGGTTCGCCGCGCGGTCCTGCCAGCGCAGGTAGGCCTGCGACTTCTCGAACGCCTCGCCGCTCTGCTTGACGTCGGCACCCATGATCTCGAAGCTCTTCTTCGGGTCTTTCTTGATCATGTCGAGCGCATCGAAGTAGCCGTCGGCCAGCGCCTTCGCGGCCTTCGGGTTCTCCTTCAGGAACTTCGGCGTGCAGCCGAAGGTGTCCATCACCATCGGGTAGTCGAGCGTCGTCGCGATGATCTTGCCGGCTTCGGGCTTCGCGCGCACCGCGCTCAGGTACGGCTCGTAGGTCATGCCGGCGTCGAAGTCGGTGGTGCCGGCGATCATCGCGTTGGCCACCGGTTGCGGCTCGAGCGTCAGCACCTTCACGTCCTTCATCGACAGGCCGTTCTTCTTCAGGATCCAGGCCAGGCCGAAATACGGTGCCGTGCCGGGCGCCGAGGCGGCGACCGTCTTGCCTTTCAGGTCGGAGATCTTCGCGATGTTCGGCTTCACGACCAGGCCGTCGGCGCCGTAGCTCTTGTCGAGCTGGAAGATCTGCGTCGTCGCGACGCCGTTGGCGTTCCAGACGACCCAGGTTTCGACGGTCGTCGCGGCGCATTGAACGTCGCCCGAGGCGATCGCGAGGTGGCGGTCTTTCTGGGGAATCTTCTTGATCGTGACGTCGAGGCCCTGCTTCTTGAAGAGACCGGCTTCGTTGGCGAGCGTCAGCGGCGCGAAGCCGGTCCAGCCCGAAATCGCAATCGCCACAGGGGTGGCGGCTTTCGTGTCCTGGGCCTGGGCAGTCAGGCCGGTGGCGGCGAGCGCGGCGACGAGCAGGGTCTTGAGGGCGAACGGGCGGGTCATCGGATCTCCTGATGGGCGTGATTTCCAGGCGGCATGCAAGGCTTGTGCCGCAGCGCGGAGGGCAGCATACACTGGACAATCAACTTGTCTAGACCACTTATGTACGCACTGACCCGGGGTAGCGCGCCGCTGATCGTCTCGTTCCCGCACGCCGGCACCGAAATCCCCGACGAGATCGCCGCGCGCATGACCCCCGAAGCGCTGCAGCGTGCCGATGTCGACTGGCACCTGCCGCAGCTCTACGCATTCGCGGCGGAACTCGGCGCAACGCTGATCGCGGCGCGCTTCGCGCGCCACGTCGTCGACCTGAACCGGCCGACGGAAGACACGAGCCTGTACCCGGGCCAGGACGTCACCGGGCTGCTGCCGGTCGACACGTTCCGCAAGCAGCCGCTGTACCTGCCGGGTCAAGGCCCGCGCGACGGCGAAGCGGCCGAGCGCGTCGAACGCTACTGGCGCCCCTACCACGAGGCGCTGCGCACCGAGCTCGATCGCCTGCGCTCGCAACATGGCTCGGTCGTGCTGTGGGACGCCCATTCGATCGCGAGCATGCTGCCGCGCTTCTTCGACGGCAAGCTGCCCGACCTGAACCTCGGCACGGCCGACGGGCGCTCGTGCGCGCCGGCCGTGCAGGCGGCCGTCGAGGCGGCGATGGCGAGCCAGTCGAGCTTCACGCACGTGAGCAACGGGCGCTTCAAGGGCGGCCACATCACGCGCCACTACGGCGCACCGAGCGAGGGCGTGCACGCGCTGCAGCTCGAGATGTGCCAGAGCACCTACATGGACGAGACGGCGCCGTTCGGCTATCGCAGCGACCTCGCGGCGCAGGTGCAGCCGTTATTGCGGCGGATGCTGAACGCCGTTCTTGAAGCGCGCGCGTAACGCGCCGGCGCCGATCTCGTAGGCCAGCGCGGCCGGCTGGTCGATGTTCCACAGGCACAGGTCGGCGGCCTTGCCGATTTCGATCGTGCCGTGCGTCGCCTGCAGCCCGAGCGCTCGCGCCGCATGGCGCGTCACGCCAAGCAGCGCCTCGGCAGGCGTGAGGCGGAACAGCGTGCACGCCATGTTCAGCATCAGCGGCAGGTGCGTCGTCGGGCTCGTGCCGGGATTGCAGTCGGTCGAGACCGCCATCGCAACCCCGTGCCGGCGCAGCAGCTCGATCGGCGGCAGCGTCGTGTCGCGCAGGAAGTAGTACGCGCCGGGCAGCAGCACCGCAACGCTGCCGGCGCGCGCCATCGCGAACGCGCCGGCCTCGTCGAGATGTTCGAGGTGGTCGGCCGACAGCGCACCGAACTCTGCGGCGAGCGCGGCACCGTGCTGGTTCGAGAGCTGTTCGGCGTGCAGCTTGACCGGCAGGCCGTGGGCACGCGCTGCATCGAACACACGCCGCGTCTGCGCCGGCGTGAAGCCGATCGTTTCGCAGAAGGCGTCGACGGCATCGGCGAGGCCGAGCCGCGCCGCCTCGGGAAGGATGTGCTGGACGACCTCGTCGATGTAGTCGTCGGGGCGGCCGGAGAACTCGGGCGGCAGCGCGTGCGCGGCAAGCAAGGTGGTTCGCACGCCGATCGGGAAACGTTCGCCGAGCGCGCGCGCGACCCGCAGCGATTTCAGTTCGGATTCGAGCGAGAGGCCGTAGCCCGACTTGATCTCGACAGTCGTCACGCCATGCCGCATCAGCGATTGCAGGCGCAGCGCCGATTCGGCGAACAAGGTGTCGGGATCGGCGTCGCGGGTCTGACGCACCGTCGAGACGATGCCTCCGCCTGCCCGTGCGATGGCCTCGTAACTCGCGCCTTCCAGCCGCATCTCGAATTCGCGCGCGCGGTTGCCGGCGTAGACGAGGTGGGTGTGGCAATCGATCAGGCCCGGCGTGAGCAGCGCGCCTTCGGCATCGACTTCCTCGCGAACCGTGCCAGTGTGCGCCGGTTCGCCGACCCCGACGGCGGCGATCTTCCCGCCGGCGATCGCAACGAAGCCGGGCGGCGAAACGCCGCAGTTCGCGTCGCCGCAGGCAACGACACGGGCGTTGCGGATCAGCAGGTCGATGGGGGTGGCGCTCATCGGGTCAAGCCTCTGCGAGCAGTTGCGAGCGCGCGGCCACGAACGCGGCCTGCGCGTCGGTGTCGAGCGCGTGCCGTCCGTTGACGATGCGCGGCTGGCCGGCAACCCAGACATCGCGCACGCAGCGTTGCCCGGTCTGCGCGAACACCGCGTTCGAGAGTGTCTGCCGCGGGGTCAGCCCGGCATGCACGCCGGTGTCGTCGAGCACGACGAAGTCGGCGGTCCGGCCGACCTCGAGTGCACCGATCGCCCGGCCCGCGGCGCGCGCGCCGCCGTCGACCGCGGCGAGCCAGAGCCGCTCGGCGACGTCCGGCTGGGCCGCGCTCGCGAACACGTTGCGACGCTGCTTCGTCAAGCGCTGGCTGTACTCGAGCAGGCGCAGCTCATCGACGACGCTGACGCTCGCATGGCTGTCCGATCCGATGCCCCAGCGGCCGTTCGCGGCGAGAAAGGTCGGCGCGTCGAACACACCGTCGCCCAGGTTCGCCTCGGTGCTCGGGCACAGGCCGGCAACTGCGCCGCGCGCAGCGACGCGCTGCGACTCGCTCGCCGTCATGTGGGTGGCATGCACCAGGCACCAGCGTTCGTCGACCGGCGCGTTGTCGAGCAGCCATTGCACCGGCCGTGCGCCCGACCACGCGATGCAGTCGTCGACCTCGGCCTGCTGTTCGGCAATGTGGATGTGGATCGGCGCGGTGGCGTCGATCTCATGCAGCCCTTCGAGCAGGTCGCTCAGCGCGTGCGGCGAAGCCGCCCGCAGCGAGTGCGGGGCGACGCCGACGCGCAGACCGTGCGCAACGCAGCGCTGCACGATGTCGAGCAAGGACTCGACGCTGTTGATGAAACGCCGCTGGTCGTCGCGTGGCGGGCGGCCGCCGAAGCCGGCGTCCTGGTACAGCACAGGCAACAAGGTCAGGCCGATGCCGGCCCGCTCGGCGGCGCTGGCCAAGCGCAGCGCCATCTCGGCCGGCTCGCTGTGCGGTGCGCCCGACGCGCCGTGGTGCAGGTAGTGGAACTCGCAGACCGACGTGTAGCCGGCCTGCAGCATCTCGATGTACAGCTGGGTCGCGATGGCTTCGAGCTGATCGGGCGAGACCGCAAGTGCGAAGCGGTACATCGCGTCGCGCCAGGTCCAGAAGCTGTCGGCCGCGCCGCTTGCGGCATCGGCGCGGAACTCGGTCAGGCCGGCGAACGCGCGCTGGAAGGCGTGCGAGTGCAGGTTCGGCATGCCCGGCAGGAGCGGTCCGGTGGCGTGCCGGCTCTGCGGATGGGCCTGCGTGCCGGCGCGCACCTCGGTCAGGGCGCCGCGCTCGTCCCAGACAAACTGGACGTCGCGGGCCCAGCCGCCGGGCAGCAGCGCGTGGGCGGCAAACAGCGCCGACGGTGAGGATGGGGTCGGTGGCATCAGCGTCGATCCTGACACAGCCGGACCTGCAGCAGAGCTTGCGCTTGCGACCGCGTTGGCGTCGCCCGCAGCACGCCGCAGCGCGCGCGCCACAGCAGCGCGGCATCGGGTTCGAGACACCACGGCGCGCCGTTGTCGGTCGCAGCGGCATCGATCTGCCATGTGCCGGCGACGCCGAGCAGCAACAGCACGTCGGCATCGGCGACGTCGCGGGCGGCGCGAACGACCGACACCTCGGCGCTCCATGCGCCGCGGCGCGTCATCACGTTGAAGTCGCTGCATGCGCCATCGAGCAGGGTCGCGTTCAGCGCGAGGTCGCCGGAAAACCGAAACGGATCGAGCGCTTGCTCGAGTCGATGATCGACGCTGCCGTCGAGGCTCGCGAGCCTCATGCCGGCACCGTGCAGCAGCGTGATGCAGCGGTCGATGCCGGGAAACGCCGAAAACGGCGCGTCGCGCGCGACCTCGGCGAGGCTGATGCGCCAGTCGAAGTCGGCATTGCCGGCGCCGAGTGGCCCGGCGGCGATCTCACGGGTCAGCCCGGCGCCGTTTTTCCACGGCTGCGGTGCGATTGCCGCGAGCACCAGGTGCTCGGGTGTCGACGCGGCGGCCAAGATCAGCGCGGCAGCATCGGCAGCACGAGGCCCTGCTCGCGCGCCGTCTTCAGCGCAAGCTCGTAGCCGGCATCCGCGTGCCGCATCACGCCTGAGCCGCTGTCGTTGACCAGCACACGCGCCAGGCGCTTCGCGGCCGCCTCGCTGCCGTCCGCGACGATCACCATGCCGGCGTGCTGCGAGTAGCCCATGCCGACCCCGCCGCCGTGGTGCAGCGAGACCCAGGTGGCGCCGCCGGCCGTGTTGAGCAGCGCGTTCAGCAGCGGCCAGTCGGAGACGGCGTCGGTGCCGTCGCGCATCGCTTCGGTTTCGCGGTTCGGGCTTGCCACCGATCCGGTATCGAGATGGTCGCGGCCGATCACGATCGGCGCCTTCAGCTCGCCGGTCCTGACCATCTCGTTGAAGGCCAGGCCGGCAAGGTGGCGTTCGCCCAGCGCGAGCCAGCAGATGCGCGCCGGCAGGCCCTGGAATGCGATGCGTTCGCCCGCCATGTCGAGCCAGCGGTGCACATGCTTGTTGTGCGGGAAGAGCTCCTTGATCTTGCGGTCGGTCTTGCGAATGTCTTCCGGGTCGCCTGACAGCGCGACCCAGCGGAACGGCCCTTTGCCTTCGCAGAACAGCGGGCGGATGTAGGCGGGCACGAAGCCGGGGAAATCGAATGCGTTCTTGACGCCCTCGTCGAACGCGACTTGCCGGATGTTGTTGCCGTAGTCGACGGTCGGCACGCCCATGGCCTGGAACAGCAGCATCGCCTTCACGTGTTCCGCGCAGCTCTTCGCGGCCGCGGCCTTCAGCTCGGCATGGCGCGACGAGTCGGCCGCGGCGGCGCGCCACTCTTCGACCGACCAGCCGAGCGGCAGATAGCCGTTGATCAGATCGTGTGCCGAGGTCTGGTCGGTCACGAGCGCGGGCCGGTTGCCTTCGCCGGCCTTGAAGCGCTCGGCCAACGCCGGCAGGATTCGCGCGGCATTGCCGAGCAGCGCGATCGACACGGCCTTCTTCTCGGCGGTGTATTTGGCGATGCGGGCGAGCGCGTCGTCGAGGTCGGCGGCCTGCTCGTCGACGTAGCGGGTGCGCAGCCGGAAGTCGATGCTCGACTGCTGGCACTCGATGTTGAGCGAAACCGCGCCGGCGAAGGTGGCCGCCAGCGGCTGGGCGCCGCCCATGCCGCCGAGGCCGGCGGTCAGGATCCATTTGCCGGCCAGGTCACCGCCGTAGTGCTGGCGGCCCGCCTCGGCAAACGTTTCGTAGGTACCCTGCACGATGCCCTGCGTGCCGATGTAGATCCACGAGCCGGCGGTCATCTGGCCGAACATGAACAGGCCCTTGCGGTCGAGTTCGTGAAAGTGCTCCCACGTGGCCCACTTCGGCACCAGGTTCGAGTTCGCGAGCAGCACGCGTGGTGCGTCGGCGTGTGTCTTGAAGATGCCGACCGGCTTGCCGGATTGGATGAGCAGAGACTCGTCGCCTTCTAGCTCGCGCAGGCACTCGAGGATCTTGTCGAACGAGGCCCAGTCGCGCGCCGCGCGGCCGATGCCGCCGTAGACGACCAGCTCTTCCGGGCGCTCGGCGACATCGGGGTCGAGGTTGTTCTGCAGCATCCGGAACGCCGCCTCGGTGAGCCACGACTTGCAGTGCAGCGTGCTGCCGTGCGGCGCGCGAACGACGCGGCCAGGGGCGTTGCGCGCGCCGCGCAGCGCGGCGTCGGCGAGGGTGTTGGGGTCGGTCGATGAGTTCATGCGCGTGTTTCGCTTTCCGCTTTCGGCTTCGGTGGGCAAAGTGGTCTAGACCACTTTGGCGAGCATGCGGGAACTCGAGGCCGCCGTCAACCGTTGGCAGCTTCGACCAGCCGCGCACGCAGCCATTGGTGCGCACTCGATCGGTCGTTGCGGATGTGCCAGAGCATCTCGAGGTGAAGGCTGGGCAGCGCGAATGGCAGCGGCCGGCTGACGAGCTGGTCGCGATAGCCGGTCGACTCGATGAAGTACGCCGGAAGCACGGTCAGCAGGTCGCTTCCCGCGACGACGCGGCCGGCCGTGAAGTACTGGTTGACCGTCAGCACGACGCGACGCTTGCGGTTCAGCCCGGCGAGCACCTGGTCGGCCAGGCCGTGGTCGCGGCCCGACAGGCTGACGAGCAGGTGGTGCGCGGCGCAGTACGCGTCGAGCGTCAGCGGCTTCTTTGCGAGCGGGTGGCCGCAGCGCATCACGCAGGTGTATTCGCCTTCGTTCAGGCGCTGACGGCGCAGCAGGGCGCCGTCGCCCTGTGCCAGCAGCGCGGCGACGGTCTCGGGGAAGAAGCCGACGGCGACGTCGGCATCGCCGCGTTCCAGCAGCGCGCTCGGGTCTCGGGTCGTCAGCGGCAGGCTGCGCAGGTTCGCTTGCGCACCGCTTTGTTCGATCTGCGCAACAAGCTGCGGCATGAACAATGCCGCAGTTGCGTCGGCCATCGTGATGCGGAAATTGATGGCATCGGCCTGTGGATCGAACTCGCCCGGAGCCAGAACGCCGCGCAGCCGACCGAGCGCCGAGCGCACTTCGGGCCACAAGGCCTCGGCGCGGGGCGTCGGGATCACGCCGTGCGCAGATCTTGTAAGCAAGTCCTCACCTATCGCATCACGTAGTCTTTTCAATGCATTGCTGACGGCGGGCTGCGTCAGCGACAGCCGCTCGGCGGCCCGTGTGAGGTTTCGCTCGGCCATCACGACGTCGAAGACGCGCAGCAGGTTCAGGTCGAGCGTGCGGAAATTGAGCGCAGCAGACATAACGAACGTGAATATCGCCGATTCACAAGCGTGAGTGGTGAAAATCTCGGGTAAACCCTAATGTATCGACATTGCTGCAGCGCAACACGCGCTGCGGGAACCCAAGGAGTCCGCCATGAGCAGTACCTACGCAAACGTTTCCATGCCATCCGCCCCGCTGGGCACTCCCGCGGGACGCTGGTTGGCCCAGATCGGGCAGGCCACGCTGCGCGCGCTCGACGCTGTCGTCAGCGCCCGGCCGAGCCAAGGTCTGGAAGAGATGGCAACACGCTGCGAACGCCTGCAGCCGGAGCTGGCTCGCGAACTGCGCGCCGCCGCGGGACGCGTCAGCGAAGGCTGAAGTACCCCGCCAGCGCGAACTCACCAATTCATTCAGAGGAACACATCATGACCACGTCCACCCTGCATTTCGAAGTTGAACGCAGCCGCTTCGCGAATCTGCTGCTCGCCGCCCTCGGCGCCGCCGTCCCGGCCACGCTCGCCAACCTGCTCGGCCGCGACCGCAGCGAGTCGGCCAGCCCGGTCGACCAGGCAGCGCTCGAAGCGCAAGCCGTGCGCGACATGGCGCGCAGCTATGCCAAGACCGATCCGAGCTTCGCGGCCGATCTGTATGCCGCGGCCGATCGCCACGAAGCGCTGAAGGCCGAGTAAGCCCTCAGCGAGTCATCAGGCGGCGAGCCGCCCTTCGATGCGCGACTTGGTCGCGCTCATCTCGGCCGGCAGGTGGTACGCGAGTTGTTCGAACAGCTCGCCGTGCAGCTTCAGTTCAGCCCGCCAGGCAACCGGGTCGATGCTCGTCACCTGATCGAACTGCGCGGCGCTGAAGTTCAGCCCGTTCCAGTTCAGATCGCCATAGCGCGGCGTCGTGCCGAACGCGTTCTCGCTGCCGCCGGTCGTGCCTTCGATGCGGCCGATCATCCACTGCAGCACCCGCATGTTCTCGCCATAGCCCGGCCAGACGAACTTGCCGTCTGCCCCCTTGCGGAACCAGTTCACGCAGTAGATCTTCGGCAGCGTGGCCCCTGTGGCCTGCAGCTTCGCGCCGAGATTCAGCCAGTGCTGGAAGTAGTCGCTCATGTTGTAGCCGGTGAACGGCAGCATCGCGAACGGGTCACGCCGCACCGCGCCGTTGCCGCCGACCATCGCGGCCGTCGTTTCCGAGCCCATCGTCGCAGCCATGTACACACCTTCGACCCAGTCGCGCGCTTCGGTCGCGAGCGGCACGGTCGTCGAACGGCGGCCGCCGAAGATGAACGCGTCGATCGGCACGCCAGCCGGGTTGTCCCATTCGGGATCGAGCGCGGGATTGTTCGTTGCGGCAACGGTGAAACGGGCGTTCGGGTGTGCCGCAGGTCGCGGCTTGCCGTCGGCGCCGGTGTCCTTCGCAAGCGCCGGTGTCCAGTCCTTGCCCTGCCAGTCGATCAGGTGCGCCGGCGGGGCGTCGGTCAGGCCTTCCCACCAGACATCGCCGTCGTCGGTCATCGCGACATTCGTGAAGATCACGTCGCGCTTCAGGCTGGCCATGCAGTTCGGGTTCGTCTTCTCGTTCGTTCCGGGGGCAACGCCGAAGTAGCCGGCTTCGGGATTGATCGCATAGAGCTTTCCGTCCTGGCCGGGCTTGATCCACGCGATGTCGTCGCCGATCGTCGTGACCTTCCAGTCGGACATGCCGGACGGCGGAATCAGCATCGCGAAGTTGGTCTTGCCGCAGGCGCTCGGGAACGCCGCCGCGACATGGTGCTTCTTGCCGTCGGGCGAGGTCACGCCGAGGATCAGCATGTGCTCGGCGAGCCAGCCTTGTTCTCGGCCCATCGTCGAGGCGATGCGCAGCGCGAAGCACTTCTTGCCGAGCAGCGCGTTGCCGCCGTAGCCCGAGCCGTAGCTCCAGATCTCCTGCGTCTCGGGGTAGTGCACGATGTACTTGGTCGTGTTGCACGGCCAAGCCACGTCCTTCTGACCCGGCTCGAGCGGCGCGCCGACCGTGTGCACGCAGGGCACGAAGTGGCCGTCGGTGCCCAGCACGTCCAGCACCTTGCTGCCCATGCGGGTCATGATCTTCATGTTGACCGCGACGTATGGGCTGTCGGACAGCTCGACACCGATGTGCGCGATCGGCGAGCCCAGCGGGCCCATCGAGAACGGCACGACGTACATCGTGCGACCGCGCATCGCGCCGCGGAACAGCGCCGGCGTGCCGTCGGGCTGGCCGTGCTGGAGGATCGCGCGCATCTGCTCGGGCGCCATCCAGTGGTTGGTCGGGCCGGCGTCTTCCTTGTTCGCGCTGCAGATGAAGGTGCGGTCTTCGACCCGTGCCACATCGCTTGGGCTGCTGCAAGCAAGATAACTGTTCGGGCGCAGCTCAGGGTTGAGCTTCTTGAAGGTGCCGCCGGCGACGAGCTGGGCGCACAAGCGGTCGTACTCGGCGGCGGAGCCGTCGCACCAGTAGACGTCGCGCGCTTCGGTCAACGCGGCCATCTGGGCAACCCATTCGATCAGCTTCGCGTGTTTCAACGAGGCGGGCACGTTCAGGCGCACGCCTTCCATCACGGGACGATTCATGGCAGGTCCAATCTACTAAGTCAATAAAGCGGAATTGGGCAAATCGATCGCGGGCGAGGACTTGCCGAATGCCGCTTGGGACCTTGTGCAGCGCGGTTACGCCGGGGTAACCACGAGCCACCCCGAGTGGACCCTGGGCGGCGATTGTCGTTCCAGTGTAATCACGTGGTAACCACCGGCCTGCGGGGGGTCATGCAGTTCCGGTATGACTTTATGCGCGCTTCGATCACCGCCGGCCGGCGCGCAATAATCGCGCGCATGATTTCGCGCCGCCCCGTCTTGATCGCCGCCGGTCTTGCACTGATCGCCGCTCCGTTTGCCCAGGCCCAGCAGCGCCGTTCGCTGTCCGACCCGTTGCGCGTCGGTGCTGATGCCGCACTGGTCGACTCCGGTCTCGCAAAGGCGTTGCAACAAGGCTTCGGGCGCGACACGGGCATCGCGGTGAAGCTGGTGCGGATGCCGGCGCTGCCGCTGCTCGACGCGCTCGAACGCGGCGAGCTCGATGTCGGCCTCACGAACGCTGCCGAGGCCGAGATGCGGCTCGACAAGCAGGGCCTCGTGCACGACCGGCAGCCGATCGCCGACGGCGAGTTCGTGATCGTCGGCCCGCCGGCGCGCGGCAAGACGCCGGACCCGGCCGGCATCGCCGGCACGCGCGACCTCGCCGGCGCCATGACGAAGATCCGAGACGCGGCGCTCGCATCGGCACCGGGTGACGTCAGCTTCGTCTCGGCCGGCGATGGCTCGGGCACGCACGCGGCCGAACAGGCGGCCTGGCGCGCCGCAAAGATCGCGCCGTCCGCACCGTGGTACCTGAACGCCGGATCGACGGCTGCGCTGCCCGGCCTTGCGCGATCGCGCAACGCCTACGCGCTGGTCGAGCGCGGCGTCTGGGCCGCGGCCGGTGGCGCGCCGCTCGCAGTGCTGGTGGAGAGCGACCCGTTGCTTGCCGAACCC
>Ga0075366_10001422_pt1 | contig 11937 bp, 10 predicted proteins | sample EndMethybrTD3031_FD_72351 | JGI IMG/M metagenome (GOLD analysis project Ga0075366, IMG submission 72351) | Populus endosphere microbial communities from Tennessee, USA - Endosphere MetaG P. TD hybrid TD303-1 | ecosystem: Host-associated > Plants > Roots > Endosphere | place: USA: Tennessee... | reverse complement strand
CGCCAGAACCCGCAGGTGATCGGCGCCGCGCCGTTCATCGCCGCGCAGGCGCTGATCGCACGCGGTGACGACATGCGCGGCACGGTCGTGCGCGGCATCTCGCCGAACGACGAGGCGACCGTCACCGACGTCGCTGCGCGCCTGAAGGACAGTGTGCTCGCGAAGCTGCAGCCGGGCGGCTTCGGCATCGTGCTGGGCATCGAGCTCGCGCGCAACCTCGGCGTCAAGGCGGGTGACCCGGTCACGATCGTCGCGCCCGGCGGCCAGGTCACACCCGCCGGCGTGCTGCCGCGCCTGAAGCAGTTCACCGTCGTCGGCACCTTCGAAGCCGGGCACTACGAATACGACAGCGGCCTCGCGCTGATCCACATCGACGATGCGGCGCGCCTGTTCCGGCTCGACGGGCCGAGCGGTGTGCAGCTGCGCCTGAAGGACGTGCACGAGGCGCGCGCCGTCGCATTCCAGCTCTCCGCCGCGCTCGGGCCGAGCGTCTCGGTGCGTGACTGGACCCGCACCAACCGCAACTGGTTCGATGCGGTGCAGATCGAGAAGCGGTTGATGTTCATCATCCTGACCCTGATCGTCGCGGTCGCCGCGTTCAACCTCGTCTCGACGCTGGTGATGACGGTCACCGACAAGCAGGCCGACATCGCGATCCTGCGCACGCTGGGCGCGAGCCCGCGCTCGGTGATGGGCATCTTCATGGTCCAGGGCGCGACTGCCGGCGTGATCGGCACGCTGTCGGGTGTGCTGATCGGGCTCGGGATCGCGTTCAACATCGATGTGATCGTGCCGGCGATCGAGCGCACGCTGAACGTCAGCTTCCTGCCCGGCAGCATCTACCTGATCACGCGCATGCCGAGCGAGCCGCAGAGCGCCGACATCGTGCCGATCGCGCTGATCTCGCTGCTGCTGTCGTTCGTCGCGACGCTCTACCCGAGCTGGCGCGCGAGCCGCGTGCAGCCGGCGGAGGCGCTGCGCTATGAATGACGCGGTGAACGCTGCGGTGATCGAGGCGCGCGGCCTGCACAAGCGCTTCACCGAAGGCGGGCTGGATGTGCACGTGCTGCAGGGCGTGGACCTCGCGGTCGCACGCGGCGAGACGGTTGCAGTGGTCGGCGCCTCGGGCTCGGGCAAGAGCACGCTGCTGCACCTGCTCGGCGGGCTCGAGGCACCGAGCGGCGGCAGCGTGACGCTCGGCGGGCGCGACTTCGCGGCCATGGGCCAGGCCGAGCAGGGTGTCTGGCGCAACCGCCAGCTCGGCTTCGTCTACCAGTTCCACCACCTGCTGCCGGAGTTCAGCGCGCTCGCCAACGTTGCAATGCCGCTGCGCATCCGGCGCGTCGACGTGGCGCAGGCGCGCGAACGTGCCGCCGCGGTGCTCGCGCAGGTCGGCCTCGCGGAGCGGGTGCGGCACCGGCCGGCGCAGCTGTCGGGCGGCGAGCGCCAGCGGGTCGCGATCGCGCGTGCGCTCGCCGGCGAGCCCGCCTGCGTGCTGGCCGACGAGCCGACCGGCAACCTCGACCGCACGACCGCCAACGGCGTGTTTGCGCTGATGCTCGACCTCGCGCACCGCCAGGGCACCGCGTTCGTCGTCGTGACCCACGACGAGTCACTCGCCGCGCGCTGCGACCGCGTGCTGCACCTGGTTCAAGGCCGGCTGAGCTGAGCCGGCGGTCGGCGTGGCCGTCAGGCCACGCGTCCGAACCACCAGACCGACAAGCCCGCAGCGCAGACCACGAGCAGCGCGCCGAGCGCAGCGAACAGCGCGCTGATCTCGGTCTCTTTCTTCTCGACCACGAGGCGCGTGCTCAGGCCCTGGTAGACCTTCTTCAGGTCTTCGGCGGTGCCGGCGTAGAAGTAGTCGGCGCGGGTGATGTTGGCCACCGCCTTGAGCGCGTCCTCGTCGAGGCGCACGCGCATCGACCAGCCTTCGAAGCCGATCGTCTCGCCTTCCTTGGTGCCGACACCGACGGTGTAGACACGCACGCCGCGGTCGGCGGCCATCTTGGCGGCCTCGAGCGGATCCGGGCCGGTGGTGCGCTGGCCGTCGGTCAGCATGATGATCGCCGCCGAGCCGTAGGAACCCGGCTCGACCGGCACGAAGTCGGGCCGCGGCTTGTCGTTCGGGCCGGGCGGCATGTTGCGCTGGCCGGTGATCTGCGCGAGGTCGATGCCGGCGTCGGGGAACAGCGTCGCGAGCGAGAGCACGATGCCGCTGCCGGTGGCGGTGCCGCGCTGGAGCTGGAAGCGGTCGATCGCGGCGACCGCGTCCTCGCGGTTGTGAGTGGGCGGCTGCACGACTGCGGCGGTGCCGGCGAACGAGACGATCGCGATGCGCACGCTGCGCGGCAGCTCGGTGATGAAGGCCTTGGCGGCCTCCTGCGCCGCGACCATGCGGTTGGGCTTGACGTCGGCGGCGCGCATGCTGCCCGAGACGTCCATCGCCAGCACGATCGTCTCCTGCTGCGACGGCAGCGTGATCACCGCGGCCGGCCGCGCGGCGGCGAGCAGCAGCGCCGTCACGGCGAGCAGCATCAGGAACGGCGGCACGTAGCGGCGCCAGACCGCGCTGCGCCCCATCGCCTGGCGCACCAGCGCGAGGCTGGCGTAGCGGAGCGCGACCTTCTTGCGCCGCCGCAGCAGCCAGACGTAGAGCAGCACCAGCACCGGTACCGCGACCAGCAGCCACAGCATCTCGGGCCAGACAAAGTGGAGCGGGAACTGGTTCTTCATCGCCGCCTCCTCTTCAGCGTGCCGCCTTCAGCTCGCTCAGGTGCGCCGGGGCGCCGCCGCCGGCGGCGATCCGGCTGCGCTGGCGGCGCAGGTCGGCGAAGCGCAGGATCGCATCGAGCAGATCGTCGTCGGTCGCGAGCTCGAGTGTGTCGACGCCGGCCTGGGCGAGCGCGGTGAGCAGCGCGGTCTCGCGCGCTTCGGCGGCCGCCGCGAAGCGGCGCCGGAAGCCGGCATCATGGGTGTCGACGAGGAGCTGCTCGCCGGTTTCGGCGTCGCGCATCGTCACGAGGCCGAGGTCGGGCAGTTCCATCTCGAGCGGGTCGTACAGGCGCACCGCGGTCACGTCGTGGCGGCGCGAGAGTTCGGCGAGCGCCTGCTCCCAGCCCGGCGGGCTGATGAAGTCGGACACGACGAACACGCTGCAGCGCCGCTTGACGATGCGCTGGCCGGCGATCAGCAGGTCGCGAAGCTGGGTCGCGCCCGGCGCGGCCTCGACCGGCCGTTGCGCCATGCGCTGCAGCAGGTGCAGCACGTGCACACGGCCGGCGCGCGCCGGGATGACGGTGTCGACCTCGGTGCCGTAGAGCAGCGCGCCGACGCGGTTGCCGTGGCGCGTCAGCAGGCGTGACAGCACGCCGACGAACTCGCGCGCGACGCTGCGCTTGGCGCGCGTGTCGGAGCCGAAGTCGACGCTCGCGGAGAGATCGACGAGGAACCAGGCCGCGACCTCACGGTCTTCGGTGAACTGGCGCACGTAGGGTTGCTGCAGCCGCGCGGTGACGTTCCAGTCGATGTGGCGCACGTCGTCGTGGTGCTGGTACTCGCGCAGGTCGGCGAGGTCGAGCCCGGCGCCGCGCCACAGCGTGCGGTAGTCGCCCTGCAGCAGGCCGTCGAGGCGGCGGATCACGGTCCACTCGAGGTGCCGCAGCAACGCGTCAGCACTCGGCGCTTCGCCGGAGCGCAGCGCCTCGGGAGTGGACGGGCGTCGCTCAGCCCTTGCCTGCGGCTTGCTCATGGGGCGCGAGCGGCTTGTCGGGCACCGGGATCTTCTTCATCACCCGCTGGATGATCTGGTCGGCGCTCTGGCCGTCGGCGAGCGCCTCGTAGCTGAGCACGAGCCGGTGGCGCATCACGTCGGCGACCAGGCCGGTCATGTCCTCCGGCAGCGCGTAGGCGCGCCCGCGCATGAACGCGAGCGCGCGCGCGCCCTCGATCAGGCCGATGGTCGCGCGCGGGCTGGCGCCGAAGGTGAGGTACTTGGCGACCTCGGCGAGGTCGTACTTGAGCGGCCGGCGTGTCGCGCTGACCAGCTTCACCGCGTACTGGATCAGCGACGGGTCGACGTAGACCTTGCGGCACTCCTGCTGCAACTCGGCGAGCTGGCCCATGCTCGCGACCGATGCGACCGAGACCGGCGCGCCGGTGACACGCTGGGCGATCACGAATTCCTCGTCCTCGCTCGGGTAGTCGACCAGCACCTTCATCATGAAGCGGTCGACCTGCGCCTCGGGCAGCGGGTAGGTGCCCTCGGTCTCGATCGGGTTCTGTGTCGCCATCACCAGGAAGGGCTCGGGCACCTTGTGCGAGGTGCCGGCGATCGTCACTTGGCGTTCCTGCATCACTTCGAGCAGCGCACTCTGTACCTTCGCCGGTGCACGGTTGATCTCGTCGGCGAGCAGCAGGTGGGTGAACACCGGACCGAGCGAGGTGTCGAACTCGCCGGTCTTGGGGCTGTAGATGCGTGTGCCGACCAGGTCGGCCGGCACCAGATCGGGCGTGAACTGGATGCGCTTGAAGGTGCCGCGCAGCGTCAGCGCGAGCGTCTTGACGGTGAGCGTCTTGGCCAGCCCCGGCACGCCTTCGACGAGCAGGTGGCCGTTGGAGAGCATCGCGACCATCACCCGCTCGAGGAAATGGTCCTGCCCGACGACGACACGCTTGACCTCGTAGAGGATGCGCTCCATCAGGGTGGCGGCTTGCGCGCCGGACGACGGGCTCGACTCCATGGCTCTCCTTCGCGACGACTGACGGGCTCAGAACGGCGGCATGCCGGCGCCGGATGCGGCGTTCTCGATCGGCACAGCAAATCCGATGCCCACGAACACACGCTGCTTGGTCGGGTTGAGGATCGCGGTGACGATGCCGACCACCTCGCCGTCCATCGTGACCAGCGGCCCGCCCGAGTTGCCGGGGTTGGCCGCGGCGTCGAACTGGATCAGGTTGGTCAGAACCCGTTCGCCCTCCGGCGAGCGGAACTCGCGTTTCAGTCCGGAAACCACACCGGCCGAGGCCGAGGGGCCGATGCCGAACGGGAAGCCGACCGCCATCACGTGGTCGCCGGGCCGCAGGTCGGCGGTCGAGCGCATCGTCGCGGCGAACAGGTCGTCGGGGATCTTGAGCGCGCGCAGCACCGCGAGGTCGTGCTCGGGCATCACGCTGATCAGGCGCGCCTCGGACTCGAGCCCGTCGGCGAAGGTCACCTTGATGCGGTGCGCGCCCAGAACGACGTGCAGGTTGGTCAGGATCGTGCCGTTGTCGATGATCACGACGCCGGTGCCGACGCCACGCTCCATCGGCTTGGCCTCCTTGCCGGCTTCGGCCTTCTCGACCGGCTTGTCGGTCGCTTTGTCGGTCGATTTCTCGGCCTGCTTCTCGGCCGGTTTGCCGGTGCCCTTGTCCGGGCCCTTCTCGAACGACTTGTCGGGCGCCTTGGCGTCGCCCGGCTTGACCGGTGCGTCGCCGTCGTCCTCGGGGTTCATCAGGCCGACCACACGCACGACCGACGGCAGGATCTTCTCGTAGGCCTTGCTCTCCGCGGCCGCCAGCGGCTTCTCTTCGATCGACTTGCGCACCAGGTGGTCGATCTGCTCGAAGGTGAGCGGCGCCTTCGGCGGCGCGCCGTGCCACACGAACGTGCCGCCGAGCAGCGCCAGCACGGCGAGCGCCCAGAGCACCCGCTCATGGCGGGCGGCGCGCGCCTTCAGGCGCTGCCAGCGGCCGGCCGGCGCGCTGGCGGGCTGTGGTGGCACGGCCGTGGCCGCGGTGGGTTCGACAGGCTCCGGCGCGCGGCGCGAACGGCTGTACAGCGGTGCCTTTTTCATCGGCAGCGTCCGGTGTGGTGCATGGGTCGAACCTTTCGGCGCGGGCGCCGCGGCGAGCTGCCCGACGCGCTGCTACGGTAGCACGTCGGCCCATTCCTGTCACAGCGCTCGGGTCATGGACGGCGGGTCGGACGAGGCATGATGCGCACCCGATGTGGATCGACACCCATTGCCATCTGGATGCCCCCGAGTTCGCCGCCGACCGCGACGCGGTGATCGCGCGCGCCCGCGCGGCCGGCGTCGACCAGATCGTGCTGCCGGCCGTGGACGCCGGCAACTTCGATGCGGTGCGCGAGCTCGCCCACAGCCACGGCTTCGCCTACGCGCTCGGCATCCATCCGCTGTGCACCGACCGCGCGGGCGAGGCCGACCTCGTGCGTCTGCGCGATGCGCTCGCGGCGCGGCGCGACGACCCGCGCCTGGTCGCGGTCGGCGAGATCGGGCTGGACCACTTCGTGCCCGGGCTCGACCGCGACCGCCAGGAGCGCTTCTACGCCGCGCAACTCGAGCTCGCGCGCGAGTTCGGCCTGCCGGTGATCCTGCATGTGCGCCGCTCGGCCGACCGGCTGCTCAAGCACCTGCGCCAGACGCCGGTCGCCGGCGGCATCGCGCACGCCTTCAACGGGAGCGCGCAGCAGGCGCAGGCGTTCGTGCACCTCGGCTTCCGGCTCGGCTTCGGCGGCACGGTGACCTTCGACCGCTCGCTGCAGATCCGCCGCCTGGCGCGCACGCTGCCGCTCGAGGCGATCGTGCTCGAGACCGACAGCCCCGACATCCCGCCGCAGTGGCTCTACCGCACCGCCGCCGAGCGCGCGCAGGGTGCGGTCATGCGCAACGAGCCCGGCGAGCTGCCGCGCATCGCCGCGGTGCTCGCGCAGCTGCGCGGCATCGCGCCGGACGCGCTCGCCGACGCGACGCGCGCGAATGCCCATGCAGCGCTGCCGCGGCTCGGGGCGCTGAGGTGATTCTGCAGGGCTTGGCGCCGGTGGTTGCGCCGCACACCCGCCTGATCGTGCTCGGCAGCTTCCCGAGCGTCGCGTCGCTCGCCGCGAAGCAGTACTACGCCCACCCGCGCAACCACTTCTGGCCGATCCTGTCGGCGATCTGGGGCCTGGACCTGCGGGCGCTGCCCTATGCCGAGCGCATCGCCGAGGTCCGCGCACGCGGGCTCGGCATCTGGGACGTCTACGCGCGCTGCCGGCGCGAAGGCAGCCTCGACAGTGCGATCGAGGCGGCCGAGCCGAACGACCTGGCGGGCCTGCGCCGGCATGCGCCGCAACTCGCGGCGGTGGCCCACAACGGCGGCGAGTCGGCGCGCGCGATGCGCATCACACGCGGCCTCGGCGTCGCGGTGCTGCGCCTGCCGTCCACCAGCCCGGCCAATGCGAGCTGGAGCTTCGAGCGCAAGCTCGACGCGTGGCGCGCAGCGTTTGCCGCGCATGGCATCGCGTGACGCCGCATGACACGCGCCGACCCGACCGATCAGCTCGCGCCTGCGACCGTCTCCGAGCACGACGGCGTGCGTTACCTGCACCTCGGCACGCCCTGGGTGCAGGGCGCGATGCGGCTGAAGAAGCCGGCCGCGATCGAGCTCGAGTATGTGCAGCGCATGATGGTCTGGATGCTGCTGCGCCCGAGCGCCGGCGTGGCCCGCGGCCATGCCGTGCAGCTCGGGCTGGGCGCCGCGGCGATCACGCGCTTCTGCCACGGCGTGATGAAGATGAAGACGACCGCGGTCGAGCTGAACCCGACCGTGATCGGCGCGTGCCGCGCCTTCTTCCGCCTGCCCGACGACGGGGCGCGCCTCGCGGTGCTGCAGATGGACGCGCTGGCCTACGTCGATCGCGCCGAACTGGCCGGCAGCGCCGATGTCCTCTGTGTCGACCTCTACGACCACGAGGCCGCGAGCCCCGCGCTCGACAGCGCCACGTTCTACCGTGGTTGCGCGCGCCTGCTCGCCGACGACGGTGTGATGACGGTCAACCTGTTCGGCCGCGACGCCAGCTTCGAGCGCAGCACGCGGCGCATCGGTGCGGCGCTCGGCGCCGAGCGTGTGCTGACGCTGCGCCCGACGCGCGAGGGCAACACCATCGTCGTCGCGTGGAAGGGTGCGGCGCTGCCCGGCCGTGAGGAATTGGCGGCACGTGCGCAACACGTCGAAACGCGTTTCGGGTTGCCGGCGCGAAAATGGCTTCGCATGATGCGGCCTTGGCTCGATTCTCGGGACTCTGAGTGAACGTTGGTTTCTCTTCTCACTGCGTGAACGCTGCGCTGGGGTGCTTGCAGCAGCGCGCCGGACTCGCCCGGCGGGCGACCTACTTTCATTTGCTGGCCCAAATGAAAGTAGGCAAAGCAAAGGGCCTCAATACGATTTGGCCAAACCACTTGCCAGAGGGTTCGGCTGTTGGAGGACAGCGGACGCTCCGAACGACACCGCGACCTGTGAGCGCTCTGGAAGCTCAACACCGCTTCGACGAAGGTTGGGTCCTCGGTCCTCTCAACAGCCGCCTCGGGTCTCTTGCCACGGGCAGCAGCCAAATCGTTTTCAGGCCTTCTTCTTTGGTTACTTTCTTCTGGGCCAGCAGAAGAAAGTAACTCGGCTGCCGGCCGAGACCGGCGGGCTGCTGCAAGCACAACCAAAATGAAGCCTTCCGATCTGCCGATCGACACCCCCCACACCGGCCCGCTCGACTGGCGCGTGCTGCTGCGCTGGCTGCGCCATGACGGCATCGTCGGCACCGAGGAGGCGCGTGCGACCGAGAAGCGCTTCACCGGTGCGGACAGCCGCCAGCATCCGCTCGTGCGCCTGGGCGCCGCAGGGCTGGTGCGCGCGAACGACCCCGGCAAAGGCAAACCGCTCGACGTGGAGGTGCTCACCGAATGGCTCGCGCAGCGGCTGACGCTGCCGTACCTGCGCATCGACCCGCTCAAGGTCGACGTCGGCCGCGTCAACGAGGTGATGTCGATCACCTACGCCGAGCGCCGCAAGGCGCTGCCGATCACGATCGGCGTGCGCGACGTGACGATCGCGACCTGCGAGCCCTGCGACATCGGCTGGGTCGCGGAGATCGAGGCGCACGTGCACAAGCCGGTCAAGCTGGTGCTCGTCTCGCCGCCCGAGTTGCAGAAGTACACGACCGAGTTCTACACGCTCGCGCGCTCGGTGCGCGCGGCGATCAAGACCGGCGAGACCTCGACGCTCGCGAGCTTCGAGCAGCTCGTCGAGCTCGGGCGCAGCAACAAGCAGCTCGACGCGAACGACCAGGGTGTCGTGCAGGTGGTCGACTGGCTTTGGCAGTACGCGTTCGACCAGCGCGCGAGCGACATCCACCTCGAGCCGCGCCGCGAGCGCAGCGTGATCCGCTTTCGCATCGACGGCGTGATGCACAACGTCTACCAGGTACCGCCCGGCGTGATGAACGCGATGGTCGCGCGTGTCAAGCTGCTCGGCCGCATGGACGTGGTCGAGAAGCGCCGCCCGCTCGACGGCCGCATCAAGACGCGCAACCCGGCCGGCGACGAGGTCGAGATGCGCCTGTCGACGATCCCGACCGCGTTCGGCGAGAAGATGGTGATGCGCATCTTCGACCCCGACACGACCATCAAGCCGCTCGAGGCGCTCGGCTTCGGCGCGCATGACGGCAAGCGCTGGGAAGACCTCGTGTCGCGCCCGCACGGCATCATTCTCGTCACCGGGCCGACCGGCTCGGGCAAGACGACGACGCTGTACTCGACCCTGCGGCGCCTCGCGACCGACGAGGTCAACGTGTGCACCGTCGAGGACCCGATCGAGATGATCCAGCCCTCGTTCAACCAGACGCAGGTGCAGAGCAACATCGACCTCGGCTTCGCCGAAGGGCTGCGCGCGCTGATGCGCCAGGATCCGGACATCATCATGGTCGGCGAGATCCGCGACCTCGAAACCGCCGAGATGGCGATCCAGGCCGCGCTCACCGGCCACCTCGTGTTCAGCACGCTGCACACCAACGACTCGGTCTCGGCGATCACGCGGCTCGAGGATCTGGGCGTGCCGCCCTACCTGATCTCGGCCACCGTGATCGGCGTGCTCGCACAGCGTCTGGTGCGCACGCTGTGCGTCAGCTGCAAGCAGCCCGACGAGGAGACCACGCGCGAGACGCTCGGCGAGCTCGTTAAGCCCTGGCGCATGAACGGTGGCGTGCGCCCGTACAAGCCGGTGGGCTGCCTCGAATGCCGCATGACGGGCTTCCGCGGCCGCGCCGGCCTGTACGAGCTGCTGACGATCAACGACGCGAGCCGCCAGAGCATCTCGCCGACCACCGACGTCGCGCGGCTGCGCAAGCTGGCGCTGCAGGACGGCCTGCGCCCGCTGCGCGTGGCCGGCGCGATGAAGGTCGCCGAAGGGGTCACGACGATCGACGAAGTGCTCGGTTCCACGCCCGTGTGGGAGGCCTGACCCTACGTGTAAACCACACACGGCACTGGGTTTCCGCTGCCTAGAATCCCCGGCAACAAGGCAAGCCGCGGAGACAATCCCTTGAAAGTGAAGAGCCAGCGTGACTTCTGGTCGGGCCTGATGTTCATCGTCGTCGGAATCGGGTTCGCGTGGGGCGCGACGACTTACAACTTCGGCCAGTCGGCCCGGCCGGGTCCCGGCTACTTTCCGTTCGGGCTCGGCCTGCTGCTCGCCGCGCTCGGCGCGCTCGTGCTGTTCGAGGCACTGACGATCGAGACCGAAGACGGCGAGCCGATCGGCAAGATCGCCTGGAAGCCGCTTGGTTTCATCGTCGGCACCGTCGCGGTGTTCGGCTGGGCGCTGCCGCACCTGGGCATGTTCATCGCGCTGCCGATCCTCGTCGTCGTCGCGGCGCTCGCGGGCGACGAGTTCCACTGGGGCGAGGCGCTCGTCAACGCGGCCATCCTGACGGTCGCAAGCTGGGTGATCTTCATCTACGGGCTGAAGCTGACGATTCCGCTCAAGCCCTGGTTCATGGGCTGAGGAGAACAAGACCATGGATCTGCTGCACAACCTGGCGCTCGGCTTCGGCGTCGCCTTCACCTTCCAGAACCTGCTCTACGCGTTCGGCGGCGCGCTGCTCGGCACGCTGATCGGCGTGCTGCCGGGCCTGGGGCCCGTCGCGACGATCGCGATGTTGCTGCCGTCGATCTATGCGCTCGACGCGACGCCGGCGCTGATCATGCTCGCCGGCATCTACTACGGCGCGCAGTACGGCGGCTCGACCACCGCGATCCTGATCAACGTGCCGGGCGAATCGAGCTCGGTCGTCACCGCGATCGACGGCTACCAGATGGCACGTCAGGGCCGCGCCGGCGCGGCGCTCGCGGCGGCCGGCCTCGGCTCGTTCTTCGCCGGCTGCGTCGGCACGATCATCATCGCGGCGTTCGCGCCGCCGCTGACCGAGCTCGCGTTCAAGTTCGGCCCGGCGGAGTACTTCTCGCTGATGGTGCTGGGCCTGATCGGCGCGGTGGTGCTCGCCTCGGGCTCGCTCGTCAAGGCGATCGCGATGATCCTGCTCGGCCTGCTGCTCGGCCAGATCAACACCGACGTGATCTCGGGCACGCCGCGCTACAGCTTCGATATCCCCGAACTGACCGACGGCATCGGCTTCGTCGCGATCGCGATGGGCGTGTTCGGCTTCGGTGAAATCATCTCCAACCTCGGCATGCCGTCCGAACACCGCGAGGTGTTCACGAAGAGCGTCAAGGGCCTGTGGCCGACCAAGGACGACTTCAAGAAGGCCTGGCCGGCGGTGCTGCGCGGCACCGCGCTTGGCTCCATCCTCGGCGTGCTGCCGGGCGGCGGCGCGCTGCTCGCGTCGTTCGCGGCCTACACGGTCGAGAAGAAGGTCGCCGGCGCGGACGGCCGCTTCGGCAAGGGCGACATCCGCGGCGTCGCGGGCCCCGAGTCGGCCAACAACGCCGGCGCGCAGACCTCGTTCATCCCGATGCTCACGCTCGGCATCCCGCCCAACGCGGTGATGGCGCTGATGGTCGGCGCGATGACGATCAAGGGCATCCAGCCCGGCCCGCAGGTGATGACGAGCAACCCGCAGCTGTTCTGGGGCCTGATCGCGTCGATGTGGGTCGGCAACCTGATGCT
>Ga0075366_10001420_pt1 | contig 11946 bp, 10 predicted proteins | sample EndMethybrTD3031_FD_72351 | JGI IMG/M metagenome (GOLD analysis project Ga0075366, IMG submission 72351) | Populus endosphere microbial communities from Tennessee, USA - Endosphere MetaG P. TD hybrid TD303-1 | ecosystem: Host-associated > Plants > Roots > Endosphere | place: USA: Tennessee... | reverse complement strand
CGGTTCTATTTTCTGGGCCGAGCGGACGATCTGATGAACATCTCCGGAGTCAAGGTTTACCCCACTGCAGTCAAGGAGGTGATCGAGACCTTCTCCCCTGAGATCAGCGGGAGGATGCAGATCGTTCTCGACCGGCCGCTGCCGCGGGTCCTGCCACCGGTGAACGTCACCGTCGAGGCGGCATCCGCCTCGAGCGAGGCTGACTGGACCCAATTGGCCGAAAGAATCGAGACCAAGGTAAATCTGGTCCTGAAGATCCGGATCAAGGTCAAGATGGTGTCCCCCGGATCGATCGAGACCTCGAACCTCAAGACCAAGCTGGTCCATGTGTCGCCGGTCCACCAAGGAGACTGATATGAGTGGCAGGCCCGGCCCCGTTGTGCTGAACCATGTGGACGAACTGATGGACTTCGTCCAGGACGGGGACACGCTGGTCGTTCCTGCGGACTACGGCGGTTCGCCCGCCGAGGCCGCTCGTGCGCTTGTGCGCAAGGGCGTGAGGAAGCTCCGGCTCATTGGCGGCCCGCCCAGCGGCTACGTTGCCGACCTGTTGATCGGCGCCGGATGCGTCAGTTACCTGGAGATGCCCGGCGTGATCCTGGGCGACTTCGGCCTTGCGCCGCGCTTTCGCGCCTGGGCTTCCGAAGGCCGGTTCGAACTGCGGGACACGACGTGTCCTGCGTTCCATACGGCGATCCAGGCCGCGCAAAAGGGCCTTCCCTTCATTCCCATGCGCGGACTGATCGGTTCGGACATTCTTCGCTTCCGGCCCGAGTGGAAAGTCGTCAGCAACCCCTACGCCGGCAAGGAAGACCCGATCGTGCTGATTCCGGCGCTGGAACCCGACGTGGTGATGTTCCATGGGCTGTATGGCGACCGCCATGGCAATGTCTGGGTGGGCAAGGCCTTCGAGGTGATGGCGATGGCTCAGTGCGCCAGGAAAGTCATCGCTACCTTCGAGTACTTCTACGACGGTGATTTGCTGGATGACAAGCACATGGCGCCCTCGACCATCTCGCAGCTGTACACCACCGCGACCGTCCACGCGAGCAAGGGCGCGTGGCCGGTGGCCTTCGGCAGCGAGTACCCCTTCGACGCCGCTCACATGACGCTCTACGCCGAGATGGCGCGAACCGAATCCGGCTTTGCCGACTATCTCGACCAGTACGTGCTCCAGCAAGGAAAGGCAGCTTGATGGACGAAGCCACCGAAGGGGTTCGCTATACGCGGCAGGAACTTCTCGCCACCGTCATGATGCGGCTCGCCGCCGATGCCGAGAGCATCGCGGTCGGCAACACCTCGCCCATCCCGGCTGCGGCCGCGCTGGCCGTGTTTGCCAAACGGAAGGGGCAGGTGACGTTGTTCATCCTGGGCAGTTTCAAATACAACAAGCTATTCACGGGAGGCATCCGCGAGCAATATGACTTCTCGGCGAAGGGCCGAGTGGACATCCAGTTCTTCGGTGGGGGGCAGATCGACGCCCGCGGCAACATCAACCTGGTGGGCGTGGATGGCTACCCAAAGTCGCGCATCCGCCTCGCGGGTTCGTTCGGATCCGGTCTTCAGTACTACACCGGGCGGCGCACCATCCTCTTTCGCGAAGAACACTCACGTCGTGTCTTCGTGCCCAAGGTGGACTTCATCAGTGCGCCGGGTGTTTCCCCCGAAGGCGTGCATCACCCCGGCGGACCGATTGCGCTGGTGACCGGGATGTGCGTCATGCGCTTCGACCGCGAACGCCCGGGCTTCACCTTGCAGAGCGTTCACCCGGGCCACACGGTCGCCGATGTCATGGCTGCGACCGGCTTCGAATTCGATTGCCCCGCCGATGTGCCGGTCACGGCGGAGCCCACGGCCCTCGAACTGTCCCTCCTGCGCGGCTTCGCACGCGCCGAAGTGGCCGAGGTCTATCCCAAGTTTGCGGCCCATGCCTTCATGGATGCAGGGAACTGACACCATGGCCCATCACCAGGACCTGGCTCGGATCGCGGTCGAAACCCGGCTTCAGGACATCGGTGCGCAGACGCGCGCGGCGCTGGATGCCGCCCTCATCGACACCATCGGCTGCGCAATGGCCGCCGCGCCGGAGGCGTTCAGCCAGAACGCCATCAAGGCAGCGCAGGCGACTCATGGGGGTGGCCTTTGCAGCGTCATCGGGCGATCGGAGAGGCTCACGCCGGCCGGCGCCGCCATTCTCAACGGCACGCTGGGACACGGCTACGACTTCGACGACGTTCATCTGCCGTCCGTGGCCCACTTCTCCACGATCGTGATTCCCGCCGCCTTGGCGGCCTGCGAACTGTTCAATGCCGACGGCAAGACCTTTCTCGAGGCCGTGCTCGTGGGCGATGAGGTGGGTGGCCGCATTGGATGGGCTGCGTGCTCCGGTGAATGGGGCGGGACGTCAATCCGCAACCGGGGATTCTTTCCCACAGCCGTGCTCGGAACGATCGCGGCGGCAACGGCGGTCGCCAAGGTGGCGCGCCTCGACGCCGCGCAGACGGCACAGGCCATCGCCATTGCATGCAGCTACGCGGCAGGCGTGGCTGCCATCTCGCGGGGCGACAACTCGACGAAACGCACGCAGGCTGGGTGGGCCGCCCAGTCGGGCTTGTCGGCTGCGCTGCAGGCACGCGAGGGCTTCACCGGCCCGGATGCGGTGCTCGAAACCACTCAGGGCTTCTTTGACGCGTTCACCGGCGGCCACTACCGTGCACAGGCCCTGGCTCGCACGCCGGACATGCCTTGGGTCTGCGAGGAAATGTCGTTCAAGTACTACCCGCTGGAGTACGTGATCCACCCGCTTGTGGAGATGTGCAACGCGGCCCGCCCGGCCGTCGAGGGCCGGGTCCATGAAATCACGTCCATCGAGGCGAGTGCCACGGCGCGCTTCGTCACGCTGTTCGAGCCCAAGGACAAGAAAATCTCGCCGGCGGACCCTTTCATGGCGTTGATGAGCGCCCCCTACTGCATCGCGCGGGCGTTGACCAAATCTGAGACGGGGCACTTGTGGCTGCGCGATTTCCGGGAGGACTATGTGTTTGACGAGAAGTTGCGGTCGCTGGCCGACAAGGTGGTGTTCAAGACCGATCCGTACTTCGACAGCGTGTTTCCCCATCACGTGGCCGGCGGGTTGCGCATCCTGTCCGGTGACGCTGTGCTGTGGCAAGGCAAGCTCGACGACGTCTACGGCAGTTTGCAGCGGCCCCTCACGCAAGCGCACCTGATCGAGAAATTCTTCGGCAATTGCGATTCGGTGGGGATCAGCCAGGCGGGCGCGATCCTCGAATCCATCGCCGGGCTGGCCTCGGAACCGGATGCGCGCTGGATCGCGCGGCTGCGCACGGAGAAAATCTGAGCAGGACAAGACGATCTGAATGCAATGACCATTGAGTTCTATGCCTGGGACACGCCCAACGGCCGCAAGATCAGCGTCGCGCTGGAAGAGATGGCACTCCCCTACCACGTCCACCCCGTCGACATCGGCCAGGACCAGCAGTTCGCGGACAGCTTCCTGAAGATCAGCCCCAACAACAAGATCCCTGCCATCGTTGACACCGACGGGCCCGGGGGCCGGTCGATCAGCGTGTTCGAGTCGGGCGCCATCCTCCTCTACCTGGGCGAGAAGACCGGCAAGTTCTGGCCGGCGGCGCTGGCGCAGCGCGTGCCGGTGATGGAGTGGCTGATGTTCCAGATGGGCGGTTTCGGCCCGATACCTGGTCAGGTCCACCACTTCGCGGCGCTCGAGGACGAGCAGCAGCGGGCCTACGGCCTGCAGCGCTTTTCCAGTGAGACCCGGCGGCTGTACGGCGTGATGAACCGAAGGCTGGCCGACAGCGAGTATTTCGCGGGCGCCGTGTCGGTCGCCGACTTCGCCATCCTGGGCTGGGCCTGGCGACATGCACGCCACCGGATCGACCTGGCGGACTTTCCGCATGTGGCGCGCTGGTATGCGGCGATGATGTCGCGGCCGGCCACGCGCCGCGGCTTCGAAGTCAAGCTGACATGAGCGCTGCGCCTGGCGGGCAACCCGGGCGCCCTGCCGACTGATCGGGCGCTGTCTCGCGGGGCGGGGCTATGATTTCGCCGGCCCGGGTATGCCACGCGGGAACGGAGGGGTATGAACAACACCTTGATCAAGGGATTGCAGTTGCTGGAATTCCTTGCCCGCAGTGAGACGCCACTCGGTGTGACGGAACTGGCCGCCAGCCTGGAGTTGGGCAAGAGCAATGTCCACCGCCTGTTGCAGGCACTCGTCGAGCTTGGCTATGTGCAGAAGAACGAGGTACGCGGGACGTACCAGGCCACGCTGAAACTGTGGGAACTGGGAACGGCCCTGGAAGGCAAGCTCACCATCAAGGCGGCCGCGCGCGATGCGATGGAACGCCTGCTCAGTGAAACGCGCGAAACGGTCCACTTGTCCGTGCTCGATGGCGACGAGGTCGTCTATATCCACAAGCTCGACAGCCCGGAACCGGTGCGCGCCTACTCCGAAATCGGCGGCCGCGCGCCCGCGTACTGCGTGGCGACGGGAAAGGCGATCCTGGCGTGGCAGGACGAAGCTTATCTGCAGGGTCTGTCACGACGCCTCACGCGCCACACCAGCAAGACCATCACGAAGCCGGCAGAGTTCCTGCACGAAATGGAGCGCGTCCGCACTGCCGGCTACGCAGTCAACCGCGGCGAATGGCGGGAGACGGTGTGGGGGGTGGCGTCCCCGATCATGGGCGCCGAAGGCAGTGTCCTTGCGGCCATCGGCATCTCGGGCCCCGCCGCCCGCATCAAGCCGACGATGCTCAAGCGCCTGGCCACGGACGTGATGGCGGCGGCCGACGAGGTCTCGTCCCAGCTCGTGTCCTGAGCTCCAGGCTAGGACTAGGGCTCCACCGGCGCAACCAGCCGTGCCCCTGGCACACGGATTCCATTGGGCCGTCCGCCGGCGGTGGCGCATTGGAGTTCCTGCGTCATGAACGGCGGCAGCGCCGGCCCGTCGTCGCAAGCCAGCCAGAGCCGCATCAGGTGGCGGCGCCGTTCGCGTTCCGGCCAGTCCTCGTAGGACGTTCGTGAGTGAAAGGTGAAGTAATTGCAGAGCAGCTGGATGTCACCCGGGCGGAAGGCCATGTCGAGATGCAGCTCGGGGTCGGCCGCGAGCGTATCGAGGCAGTCCATCGCCTCCACCTGCGCTTGCGTCAAGGCCGGCACGCCGGGAAGTTGCTGTCCCTTGACGACCGCGGCGCGGACATAGGTGCCGATCATGCGGCCCTGCCATGGAACGAAGGGCAGGACACGCGCGTAGGGCTTGCGGCCCTCGGGGATCTCGTTCCAGCGCGTGAAGTACACCGGCTCCATGAGCGTGCGCGCGTGGTCCGGGCGGGTACGCACCAGCTCGTTCCAAAGCGTCGTCGAACTCACCACCGACGAGAGTCCGCCGCTGCGCGAGGACTTCACGCACAGCAGCACGACCAGGTCCGACAAGTCGCAGTGGTAGGGCAGCCGCACGGTGGTCTGGTAGCCGCGCACATGCGGGTCGGCGTAGTCCAGGCCGAGGTTGGTGACGTGGCCCAGCACGTGGCCCTTGCCGTTCTGCGAGACGCCTTCGCCCAAATAAAGGCCAACGCCCCAATAGGCGATGGCGCACTGGCGAAGAGAGTAGCGCTCGACCGGAATGCCGCGGATCAGGTACAGTCCGCGACCCGTCAACGCTTCCTTGCGTACCGCGGACAGCACCGGCAGCAGCGTGTCCAGAGGAAAGTCTTCGCGGCGCAGTTCGAGCATGTCCCTGCCGGTCCGTTCGGCGTGCTGCACGGCATGGTCGATCTCCGCGATCTCGGCTGCGCTCAGCTCGTGGATCCAGTCCTCGCGCCGCGCCATGTCTCGCCCGGTCCAGGCCTGCGCGTTGTCGAAGATGGGCAGGTCCATCTCTTGTTCCTTTCGGGTCAGTTGACCGGTTGGATGCCGTGCTTTTTCACCACGCGTTCGTAGCGGGAGAATTCGCTGCCGAGGAAGCGGCCGAGTTCCTCGGGTGAGGAGTACGCGCCGACGTTGCCTCCAGCCGCGAGTTGCTGTTGCACGTCCGGCATCGCAAGCACGTCCTTCAGCGCGCCGTTCAGGCGCGCTATGACATCGGGGGGGACGCCCGCTGGCGCGATCAACGCCCAGTACGAATCCATGACGGCATCGGCAACGCCCAATTCGCCGAGGGTAGGGGCATCGGGCACCGACAAGAAGCGCTCGCGCGACGCCACGGCGATGACACGGATCCGTTTGGCATCCAGCATCGGCTTCATCGCTCCGAACGTGTCCAACGTGAACGTGACCTCTCCGGCGGCCACCGCCATCACCGAAGGTCCGCTGCCCTTGTAGGGCACCGGCTGCGCATCCACGCCCGCCGCGGAGCGAAACAGTTCGCCGAAGATCAGTGAGGTGGTGCTGGAAGCGGAGTAGTTGAGCTTGCCCGGCGTTCGCCGAGACAGGTCCACGAGCTCCTTCACCGTCGCGGCCGGCGCTGCGGCGTTGACCGCGACGATGACCGGCGTGCTGGCGATCATGGCGACTGGCGTGAAGTCCTTGACCACGTCGTAAGGCAGGTTCGCATAGAGGGCCTTGCTGGTCGCGAATGTCGGCGAGATGAGGCCTACGGTGTAGCCGTCGGGCGCCGCCTTGGCCAGCAGGGCGTTGCCGATCTGGGTATCGGCGCCCGGCTTGTTGTCCACCACCACCGGCACCTTCCATTTATCGGCGAGCCGCTGGGCGACGATGCGGGCGATGATGTCGGAGCCGCCGCCCGGGGGGAAGGGCACGATCATGCGGACGGTCTTCTCAGGGAAGCCCTGGGCCTGGGCGCCGGCGCCCAGCAACAGCATGCAGGCGCACGCCGTGCGGAGGAAAACTGCAACTCTCATCTTGTCTCCTGATGCTGCCGCGCGGCGCCGGCGAGCCCGCGGCGATTCAGTCCGCCTGCAGCTTCTCCTCCCGGATCAGTTTGGCGAGTTGCGCCGTCTCTGCCGCCATGGTGCGCTGCGCCGCTTCCGGCGCCGAGGTGCGGATGATGGCGCCCTGGCCCAGGAACTCGGCGGCCATCGCGGGATTGCTGACGGCCTTTGCGACCGCCGCATGGAGGGTCTCGACGATGCTGCGCGGCGTCCCGGCGGGCGCGAGCAGGAACAGGTTTGACGAGACGTCGAAACCGGGCACGGTAGCCGCCACCGTCGGCACGTCCGGAAGGTTGGAGAGTTTCTCCGCGCTCGTGAGCGCGAGGTAGCGGATCTTGCCGGCCTTGGCGAGTGCGTCAGCTGCCGATGCGCTGATGAACGCGATCGGGAACTGCCCGGCGACCAGGTCGGTCAGCATCGGCGGCCCGCCCTTGTACGGGATGTGGTTCATCGACGTGCCGGTCATGCGCTGGAACTGCAACGCCGCAAGGTGAGCCACGTTGCCGTTGCCAGGAGAGCCGTAGTTGATCTTTCCCGGATTGGCCTTGAGGTACGCAATGAGCTCGGGCACGGTCTGAGCCGGAAAACTCGGGCCACAGATGATGGAGAAAGCCAGGCTGCCGATGGAAGTCACGACGGAGAAGCTTTTTACCGCGTCGTATCCCGAGGGAAGGAGGATGCTGCCTGCGATCATTCCCGTCTCACTCAGCAGCAGGGTATAGCCGTCCGCCGGCGAACGGGCGACACCGGCCGCCGCGATGGTGCCGGTGGCACCCGGCCGGTTGTCGACCACGATGCTCTGGCCAAGCTCGGCGCCGAGCTGGATGGCGAGAACGCGGGCCAGCTTGTCGGCGCCCCCGCCGGCGGGATAGCCGACCACGAGCCTGATCGGCCGCGCCGGATAGGTTTGTGCGAACGCTGCGCCGGCTGGAAGCAGCACCACGGCGAAAGACGCAGCCGCCGAGCTGAGGAAGTCCCTGCGAGATGAATGATCCATACCGCCTCCGGCAAATATGCATTCATTGGAAGGGTTCACCGGGAACGGCGCAACCGACTTCTATTCACGCCTCGCCAACCTGGCATTGGGCGACGACGGCATCGCGCCCCCAATTCATTCAGGGAACCCTCAAAAATAACTCATTTGCCGCGGCGCTTCGCCCGGGACAGCATCAGGGCATTCGAATCACCGGAATGCCGACCATGACTGCAACAACGCTTGAAGTGGATGAACTCTGGATCCAGCCGACCGGCGCCGCATTGGGCGCGGACGTCTTCGGCATCGACATCTCCAGGCCCTTGCCGACCTCCGTGAAGGAAAGAATCGCCAAGGCCTGGAACGACCACCTCGTGCTTCGGTTCAGCGGCCAGCGCCTCGACGACGACCAGCTGATGGAGTTCAGCCGGAATTTCGGCGATCTGGACGCCACGCCGCTGGGAACTCGAACCGAGACGTCGGACCTGACCTCGTCCGAGCGTCACGTGGCGATCATCTCCAACATCAAGGTGGCCAATGTTCCCATCGGCAACCTGGGTAGTGGGGAGTCCGAGTGGCACACCGATATGTCCTACAACGAGATCCCGCCGCGCGCGAGCGCCTTGTACGCGCTGGAAGTGCCGGTGAGCGGCGGCAACACCTGGTTCTGCAACATGTACCTGGCCTTTGACACATTGCCCGATGCCACGAAGCAGAGGATCGCCGGGCTGGTGTGCACGCACGACTCCAGCACCAACAGCACGGGCGCGCTGCGCCGCGGCTTCCAGGAAGTCACGGACCCGCGCGAGGCGCCAGGCGCGCACCATCCACTGGTGCGCACCCACCCGGCGACCCGACGCAAATGCCTGTTCCTGGGCCGCAGGAAGAGCGCCTACATCCACGGGTTGTCGCTGGCCGAAAGCGAGGCGTTGCTGGATGAACTGTGGGCCCATTGCCGGCGCCCGGAGCTGGCATGGAGCCAGGTATGGCGCACAGGCGATCTCATCGTCTGGGACAACCGCTGCACGATGCATCGCCGCGATCCCTTCGACGATGCGGCCCGTCGCCTGATGCACAGGACCCAGATCACGGGCGAGCCGGTGCAATGAGTTTGCCGCTGTCTTCGCCGGGGGCGCGCATCGAGGCGATCAGTCTTTACCAGTTGCGCATGCCCCTGGTCGTACCCTACGTGGTGTCCCTCGGCCGTTTCGAGCACTTCGATCCGCTGGTGGCGTCGGTGCGCTGCACGGGCGATTCCGTGGGTTGGGGCGAGGCGGTGATCATCGCGGGCTACGCGGATGAAACGCCCGAGGGGGGCTGGGACTTCTGCGCGCGGGCGGCGCGCGAACTGCTCGGCTGCGAACTCGATGCCGCCCGTGCCGCACTGACCGCGCAGGTTGCACAACGTTCCCACGCCGCGTCGGTCCTGCTCGGCGCGCTGGACATGCTGCAGGCAGGCGCTCTCCTGCGCATCGACGAACCGCTTGTCTTTCCCTTGCTGTGTCCCATCAACGGCGCAGGGCGTGCGAGCATCGCCCCCGAGATCGAGAATCGGTTGAAGGAAGGGTTCCGCACCTTCAAGGTGAAGGTCGGGTTCGATGTGGAGGAGGACCTGGTGCGCGTGCGTCTCATCCAGGATTCGCTGGCCGGCAGGGGCCTCATCAGGCTCGATGCGAACCAGGGCTTCACCGCGGAACAGGGACGACGCTTCGCCTCGGCACTTCGCCCGCAGAGCATCGAACTGCTCGAGCAGCCTTGCAACAAGCACGACTGGGAGGCGAATGCCGCGGTCGCCTCGGAATCCGCCGTGCCGCTCATGCTGGACGAGTCGATCTACGGCCTCCAGGACATCGCGCGCGCCGCCGGGATGCGCGGCGTCGGCTTCGTCAAGGTCAAATTGAAGAAGTTCGGCAGCGTGACCGCGCTTTGGGAAGCGCTGGAGCTCATCAAGTCGCTCGGCCTCGAGCCGGTGCTCGGAGATGGCACGGCGACCGACATCTCCTGCTGGATGGAGGCCTGCGTGGGCAGCCGCACGATCCGCAATGCCGGCGAGAACAACGGATTTCTCAAGCTGTGCCAGCCGTTGCTCGAGCCGGGCCTCGACTTCCATGACGGGTCCATTCACTTGCCCCGCGGCTATTGGCCCCAGGTTTCAGCCGAGCGTGTGCAAGCCCATGCCATGCGCGTGCAGCACTTCAAGAGGTCGTTCCAATGATTCCAGCGCGCTATCGCTCCCATCGCACAACCCAAGGCCGGTCGCAGACCGCGGCCCGCGCCCTGTGGCGCGCGACGGGCACCGCGGAGGAGGACCTGGCCAAGCCCATCGTCGCGATCGCCAATTCGTACACGCAGTTCGTTCCGGGCCACGTGCACCTGAAGAACGTCGGAGAGATCGTCGCCGAAGAGGTGCACCACGCGGGCGGTGTCTCCAAGGAGTTCCACACCATCGCGGTCGACGATGGGATCGCCATGGGGCACGAGGGCATGCTCTACAGCCTGCCCTCGCGCGAAATCATCGCCGACGCCATCGAGTACATGGTCAACGCGCATTGCGCCGATGCGCTCGTGTGCATCAGCAATTGCGACAAGATCACGCCCGGCATGCTGATGGCTGCCATGCGGTTGAACATCCCGGCGGTGTTCGTCTCCGGCGGCCCCATGGAGGCGGGCAAGGGCAAGGCGCAAGGCACGATCGACGTGGTCGAGGCGCTGGTGGCCGGCAACGATCCCGGGGTCAGCGATGACACGGCCAGGGAGTTCGAACGGTCAGCCTGCCCGACGTGCGGCTCCTGCGCGGGCATGTTCACGGCGAACTCGATGAACTGCCTGACCGAGGCGCTCGGCTTGTCGCTGCCCGGCAACGGGAGCCTGCTCGCGACGCACGAGCGGCGCAGGGAGCTCTTCAGGCAAGCAGGCCGCCGTGTCATGGAGCTCACCAAGCGGCACTATGAAGCGCACGACAAGTCCGTTCTTCCGCGCAGCATCGCAACGCGCGACGCCTTCTTCAATGCCATGGCGTTGGACATCGCCATGGGCGGTTCGACCAACACGATCCTTCACCTGCTGGCCGCTGCCTTTGAAGGGGAGGTGGATTTCAGTCTCCAGGACATCGACGCCCTGTCGCGGCGCGTGCCAAACCTCTGCAAGGTGTCGCCCTCGATCGCGCGCTTCCACATGGAGGACGTGCACCGCGCCGGCGGCGTGATCGCCATCCTGGGTGAGTTGGACCGTGCCGGGCTCGTCAGGCGCAACACCGGACATGTGCTGGGTGGCACGCTGGGGGATGTGATCGATGCCTGGGACATCGGCGCCTCCAGTGGCGCGGGCGCGTTGGACTTCTACCGCGCGGGCCCCGGCGGAAAGCGGACGGTGCACGCGTTCAGCCAGAACGAACACTACCCGGCCAATGACCTCGACCGGGTGAATGGCTGCATTCGCAGCGCCGCCCACGCCTACAGCCAGGACGGTGGGCTGGCCGTCTTGTCCGGGAACATGGCCGTGGACGGATGCATCGTCAAGACGGCCGGCGTCGCGTCATCCATGCTGCGGTTCGAGGGAATCGCCAAGGTCTACGAAAGCGAGAACGCCGCTGCCGCCGGAATCATGCGCGGCGAAGTCGAAGCGGGGGACGTGGTCGTGATCCGGTATGAGGGACCGCGTGGAGGACCCGGCATGCAGGAAATGCTCATGCCCACGAGCATGCTGAAGTCGGTGGGTCTCGACCGCTCCTGCGCCCTGGTGACGGACGGCCGCTTCTCGGGTGCGACCGCCGGCCTCTCGGTGGGCCATGTGTCTCCCGAAGCGGCGGAAGGGGGCCTGGTCGCGCTGGTCGAGAACGGCGACCGTATTCGCATCGACATCCCGGCGCGCGAAATTTCATTGCTGGTCGGCGAGGAGATGATTCGTGCCCGCAGACAGCGGATGGACTCGCGCGCTGACGGCGGCTGGAAGCCTGTTGGCCGGACGCGCAAAGTGTCCAGGTCGTTGCAGGCCTATGCCACGCTGGCCCGGAGTGCGTCCTTCGGGGCCGTCCGTGATCCG
>Ga0075366_10001419_pt1 | contig 11951 bp, 10 predicted proteins | sample EndMethybrTD3031_FD_72351 | JGI IMG/M metagenome (GOLD analysis project Ga0075366, IMG submission 72351) | Populus endosphere microbial communities from Tennessee, USA - Endosphere MetaG P. TD hybrid TD303-1 | ecosystem: Host-associated > Plants > Roots > Endosphere | place: USA: Tennessee... | reverse complement strand
CTCCCGGAACAGAGCGCGCCAATTTGCCCCCGAAAGCCTTCCCTCTGCAAGCAAATCCGGTTTGGGGGTAGCTAGTCTCAATTTTCCGCAGAATTTCCTGCATTTTTCCCAATTCCGCCACCCACACCGCATGATTTGCGGCTTCCGGAGGACAAACGCCTGGGATGCGGCCCGGTCAGAATCACCGTCTGTTAACCAAATTGCCCAGAATCCGGACGGCCTGCCCTACCCTCGCGCCCTGCGCGCCGCGCATGCGGGCAATTCCGCCGGTGATAATCTTTTTGACTTCCGCAAGGGAAACTTCAAGAAAGCCAAGCTCGGGGTCGCCCCGCCAGGTCGGCAACCGGGTGGCCCATGCCCCGGATCGCCGCCGCCCCCGGCCGGCGGCCGCGCGCCAGACCCGGGCCTCACGACGGACGGAAAGCGGGGCTCGCGATCGCGCGACATTGCCGCCGACCCGCATTGGCGGTTTAAGCTGAGACGCGCCGGGCCCAACAAGAAACGAGGAACCGATGGCCTTCGACACGATCATCCGCGGCGGGACGGTCGCGACCGCGTCCGACACCTTCGTCTGCGACATCGGTATCACCGGCGGCCGGATCGCGGCGCTTGGGCTGAACCTCGGCGACGCCAGGGAGATCGTGGACGCCACGGCCAAGCTCGTGCTGCCGGGCGGCATCGACAGCCACGTGCATTTTTCCCAGCCCTCCGGCCCCGGCATCTCGATGGCGGACGACTTCGAGAGCGGCACGCGCGCCGCGGCCTTCGGCGGTAACACGATGGTGCTCCCCTTCGCCATGCAGCAGAAGGGCGAATCCTTAAGGCAGGCCGTGAAGGACTACCACGCCAAGGCCGACGGCAATTGCTACGTCGACGTCTCGTTCCACCTCATCATCGCCGACGCGACCGACCGCGTGCTCGGACAGGAGCTGCCGGCTCTGGTCGAGGACGGTTACACGTCATTCAAGGTGTTCATGACCTACGAGGGCATGGCGCTTTCCGATATGGAGATGCTCAACGTCATGAGCGTCGCGCGCGAGACCGGCGCGCTGGTCATGGTCCACGCCGAGAACTACGACGCGATCCGCTTCCTCACCGACCGGCTGGAGCGCGCCGGCAAGACCGCGCCGCACTTCCACGGCGTCTCGCGTCCCATCCCGGTCGAGCGCGAGGCTACGCACCGCGCGATCTCGCTCGCCGAACTCGTCGACGTGCCGGTCATGATCGTGCACGTCTCCAACGGCGAGGCGATGGAAGAAATCCGCAGGGCGCAGCAGAAGGGCCTGAAAGTCTACGGCGAGACCTGCCCGCAGTATCTGGTGCTCACCGCCAAGGACATGGAAGGCCTCAACATGGAGGGCGCGAAATACGTCTGCTCCCCGCCGCCGCGCGACGAGAAGAGCCAAAAGGAATGCTGGGCCGGCATCCAGCAGGGCGTGTTCTCGGTCTACTCCTCCGACCATTGCCCGTTCCGCTACGACGACGCGCAAGGCAAGCTGAACCCGAAGGGCAAGACCAGCTTTCGCTGGGTGCCGAACGGCATCCCGGGCGTCGAGACGCGGCTCCCGATCCTGTTCTCGGAAGGCGTCAAGAAAGGCCGCATCAGCCTGAACGACTTCGTGGCGCTCACCGCCACCAACCATGCCAAGACCTACGGCCTCTACCCGAAGAAAGGCACGATCGCGGTCGGGGCGGACGCCGACATCGCGATCTGGGACCCGGACATCCAGCAGACCATCTCGCAGTCGCTGCTGCATCACGGCTCCGACTACACACCTTATGAAGGCATCGCGGTGACCGGCTGGCCGGTCTCCACCATGGTGCGCGGCAAGTTCATCGTGCGCGACCGCAAGCTGGTCGGCGCCAAAAGCGACGGCAGCTATGTGCCGCGTGCCAAGTCACCTTATGCGGCGCCGCGCGGCGAGTTGCGCAGCGTCTGACCTTACTCTCACGATCCGGAGCACCCCATGATTATGCAGACATTCCGGCGCACGCTGGCGGGACTGGTTTCCGCCGCAGCCCTGTTCGCCCTCACCTCGCTGGCGCACGCGCAGGCGCAACAGTCCCGCCTCGACGAGATCGTCGCGAAGGGCGTGATCCGCGTCGGCTCGACCGGCGACTACAAGCCGTTCACCTATCTCGACAGGACGACCGACAAGTTCTCCGGCTTCGACATCGATCTTGCCGAAAGCCTCGGCAAGGCGCTCGGTGTCAAGGTCGAGTACGTGAAGACGTCGTGGCCGACGCTGATGAAGGACTTCGAGGAAGGCAAGTTCGACGTCGCGATGAGCGGGATTTCGGTCACGCTCGACCGGCAGAAGAAGGCCTTCTTCTCCTCGCCCTACATGCGCGAGGGCAAAGCGCCGATCGCGCGCTGCGAGAACAAGGAGAAATTCCAGACGCTCGAGCAGATCAACAAGCCGGGCGTGAAGGTCATCGTCAATCCGGGCGGCACCAACGAGCGCTTCGCGCGCGCCAACGCGGCGTCTGCCGAGATCGTGGTGCACAACGACAACACGACGATCTTTGACGAGCTGCTGAGCGGCAAGGCCGACTTGATGATGACGGACTCGTCCGAGACGCTGTACCAGCAGAAGCTGAAACCCCAGCTCTGCGCGATCAACCCGGAAAAGCCGTTCGACTTCGCCGAGAAGGCTTACCTGCTGCCGCGCGACATCGCGCTCAAGGCGTTCGTCGACCAGTGGCTCCACATCTCGCGCGAAACCGGCGCCTATCAGGCGATCTACACCAAGTGGCTGCAGTGACTGTCTGCCGGGTCGTGTTCTAATGCGTTGGGATCGCGAGGTCGGCGTTCTGGTGTTCGGCGCCGGTATGGGCGGAATGACGGCCGCCCTGATCGCCGCGCACGAAGGCCTCGATGTGCTGTTGTGCGAGAAGACCGATCAGGTCGGCGGCACAACCTCGACGTCGGCTGGCACGGTGTGGATTCCCGGCAGCTCGCAGGCGATGCGCGACGGCGTCCCGGACAACGTCGACGACGCGCGGCGGTTTCTCGCTGCCGAGATCGGACCGCGCGCAGAAGCCGCGCGCGAGGCGTTTCTCGCCGCTGGGCCGGCGGCACTCGACTATCTCGACGCGCGCACCGAAGTGAAGTTCACCGCGCCGCCGCGCCATCCCGACTATCACTCGAACCAGCCGGGCCGGGCGCTCGCGGGCCGGGCGCTTGCGCCCCTGCCGTTCGACGGGCGCCTGCTCGCCAGGGACTTCGACCGCGTGCGTCCGCCCATCGCGCCGTTCATGGTGCTCGGTGGCATGATGGTCGGGAAGCTCGACATTCCGGCCTTGCTCAAGCCGTTCGGTTCGGTTGCGAACTTCAAGGCCGCGATGACGCTGCTGTTGCGCCACGCCACGGACCGCTTGCGCTTTTCGCGCGGCACGCGGCTCGTGATGGGCAACGCGCTGGTCGGGCGGTTGTTCTACAGCCTGCGTCAGCGCAACGTGCCGATCTCCTACGACACCAAGCTCGTTGAGCTCGTGCGCGGGAACAACGGCATCGAAGGCGCGGTTGTCGACATCGGAACGGCGCGCCAAATCATCCGGGCGAAACGCGCCGTCATTCTGGCGACCGGCGGGTTCGCGTCGAACGCCACGCTGCGCGCCGAACACCTCTCCGGCCTGCCGATCGCGCACTCGCAAGCCTTTGCGGGCGCGAGCGGCGACGGATTTGCGGCGGCGCGCGCGAGCGGCGCCGCGATCGATGACCGCCACACCAGCCCGGCGTTCTATTTCCCAAGCTCGTTGCACAAGACCGCGCAGGGCGAGACGCTTTACCCGCACATCCTGCTCGACCGCTCCAAGCCTGGCCTCATCGCGGTGAACAAGGACGGCCGGCGCTTCGTCAACGAGTCCGACAACTATCACGACTTCGCCGAGGCGATGCTGCGCACCAACACCGCCACGCCAAGCGTTCCGGCGTGGCTGATCTGCGACCGATCGTTCATCCGAGACTACGGGCTCGGGCTGGTGCACCCCGGCTCCGGCGAACACACGCTCAGGCGCTTCATCGCGGACGGCTATCTACATCGCGCCGAAACGCTGATGGAGCTTTCCGGCCGCATCGGCATCGACGGCAAGAATCTCCTGCGCAGCGTGCAGGAGCACAACGCCTATGCCGAGGCTGGCGTGGACGAAGCCTTCGGCAAGGGCGGCACCGAGTACAATCAGTTCAACGGCGATCCCGAGAACAAACCGAACCCGTGCCTGCGGCCGATTGCGCAGGCGCCCTACTTCGCGGTCGCGGTCTATCCGGCGATGATGGGAACGTGCGTGGGCTTGTCGACTGACGGCGACGCGCGTGTGCTCGACGACAGCGGCGCAGCGATCAACGGCCTCTACGCGGTCGGCAACGACATGGCGTCGCTGTTTCGCGGCGTCTATGTGGGCCCCGGCATCACGCTCGGGCCAGCGCTGGTGTTCGCCTATCGCGCCGTGATGCGGATCGCGCGGAACCCTGACTAAATTATGCCGTTCTTCAGCTCGGTCTCGCCGCGCCAGAGCCGGTCGAGATTTTCCAGCAGAAGATCGATCACGTTGTCCTCGTACTTGCGGGTTTCACCCGCCGTGTGCGGCGTGATCAGCACGCTCGGGATGTTCCAGAGCGGCGAGGCGTCGGGGAGCGGCTCCTCGACGGTGCAGTCCAGCCCCGCGCCCGCGATCTTGCTCGCTTGCAATGCCGCGATCAGCGCGCCCTCGTCCACCACCTTGCCGCGCGAGACATTGATCAGGTAGGCAGACGGCTTCATCAGCGCGAGCGCCTGTGCGTTGATCAGGTTCTCGGTCTGCGGCGTGAGCGGACAGGTCAGCGCCACGAAATCGGCGAGCGGCAACACCTCGCCGAGCCGCCCTTGTGAGAACACGTCGTCAACGAACTCGCTGCCCGTGCCGGGATCGCGCTTGGTCGCGATCACCCGCATGCCGAAGGCACGCGCGAGCCCGGCCAGATGCGAGCCGATACGCCCGAGCCCGACGACCAGCAGCGTCTTGCCGCCAAGCTCGTCCTCGCGCTTGCCGATATCCGAGATCATGCCGCGCCAGTGATGCTTCACCTGATTGTCGCGCGCGAGATGAAGCTGGCGTGTCATCGCGAGGATCAGCGACATCGCGTGCTCGGCGACCGCACGCGCGTTCACGCCCTGCCCGCTCGCAAGGCGGATGCCGGCGGCTTTCAGCGCTTCGCGCTGATACTGGTCTGTGCCGGCGCTGATCGACTGGATGAACTTGAGCTTGGGCGCGCGCGCGATCAGGTTGTTGCGCCACATCATAGAGACGCCGACCACATCGGCGTCCGCGATCCGCACGGTGAGTTCCTCGAGCGAGTTCACCTGGAAGTGCTTGATGCCGGTGTTACGTAGGGCAAAGCGCTCGGCCATCCGATAGGCGACGTGCGCAAAGCAAATCGTCAGATTGTTCTTGTCCGGAAAAGCCATTGCCCATTCCCCTGCGCCCCGCTGCACGACAATCACAAGACAGCCGCATTTGCGCAAGAGCCGTCATCCTTGGTAGGGAAACTGAAAGTTCGTCCGGCGTAGTCGCGCGGGCACAAGGTGGGCGATGAGCCAGACGATCGTTCCGGTCCTGATGTGCGGCGGCGCGGGCACAAGGTTGTGGCCGGTGTCGCGCGAGAGCCTGCCCAAGCAGTTCGTACCGCTGATCGGCGAGCGCTCGACCTTCCAGCAGACCCTGACCCGCGTCACCGACCCTGCCCTGTTCGCGCGGCCGATCGTCATCACCAATGCGGATTTCCGCTTCATCGTCGCCGAGCAGTTGCGCGCGCTCGGCATCGAGGCCGACATCGTGCTGGAACCGACACGGCGCGACTCGGGCCCGGCCGTCGCGGTCGCGGCCGCGCTCGCCGCCAAGCGTGACCCGCAGGCGGCCGTGCTGGTGCTCGCCGCCGACCACATCGTGCGCAAGCCACAGGAATTCGTCGCGGCCTGCCGCAGCGCCGCAGCGGCGGTCGGGGACGGGCGCATCGTGACGTTCGGCATCCACCCGACCGGGCCGGCGACGAGCTACGGCTACATCCGGCCCGGCGCGTCGCTGAACGGCGCGGACGTTCGCGCGGTGGAGCGCTTCGTCGAAAAGCCCGACGCGAAGACCGCCGAGGGCTACGTCAAGGACGGCTACCTCTGGAACAGCGGCAACTTCATGTTCCGCGCGGACGTCATGATGGACGAGATCGCGCGCTTCGAGCCCGCGATGGCGGAGGCCGCGCAGGGAGCGGTCGCCGCCATGACGCGCGACCTCGATTTCATGCGTCTCGCGGCGGAGCCGTTCGCGCGCGCGCCGAAGAAGTCGATCGACTACGCCGTGATGGAGCGCACGGAACTGGCGGCGGTCGTGCCAGCCGACATGGGCTGGTCCGACGTCGGAAGCTGGGATGCGGTCTGGGGCAATCTCGATCGCGATGGCAGCGGCAATGCGATCTCCGGTCCGGCCATCGTGCTCAACGGCCGCGACAACCTCGTGCGCTCGGACGACGGCGTGCTGACCGCGCTGATCGGGATCGACAACGCGGTGGTCGTCACCACGGGCGACGCCGTGCTGGTGGCGGCGCGCGACAAGGCCGAGCAGGTCAAGGCGCTGGTGGAACAGCTCAAGGCGCAGAACCGCCGCGAGGCGGTGGAGCACCGCCGCATGTACCGGCCGTGGGGCTACTATCAGGGCGTCGACAACGGCATGCGCTATCAGGTCAAGCGCATCATGGTGAAGGCGGGCGCGCGCCTGTCGCTGCAGAAGCATCACCATCGCGCCGAGCACTGGGTGGTGGTGAACGGCACGGCTGAGGTCACGGTCGGCAACGACACGCGCACGATCCACGAAAACGAGTCCATCTACATCCCAATCGGCTGCGTCCATCGCCTCGCCAATCCGGGCAAGATCCCGCTGGAGCTGATCGAGGTGCAGGTCGGCAGCTATCTGGGCGAGGACGACATCGAGCGCCTCGATGACGTGTATGGGCGGGGCTAGTCTCTCTTTCCCACCCTCGCGCAATCCTGCCCGCGTGCTAGCATTCCTCCCGCAAGGCCCTTGCCGGCCGCGCTCCGCGGCCGGACAAGCCCGTGCGGAGGATACAATGGCAAAGAAAAGCTCGGAGGAAGGCGTCTACAAAATCGTCGAAGTGGTCGGCGTCAGCGAAATCTCGTGGGAGGACGCCGGCAAGCAGGCGGTCAAGGTCGCGTCCAAGTCGCTGCGCGACCTGCGCATCGCCGAGGTCACGAAAATGGACATGAAGGTGGAGAACGGCAAGGTGGTGGCGTTCCGCACCCGCGTGTCGCTCTCGTTCAAGTACGAAGCTTAAGCACTCTTCATGCTGTTGCGCGCGGCTTTGGCTGCGGCGTTGCCGCGGCCCGCGTAGATGTTTGTCGCAAAGGAAGCAAATAGATGCAGGATCTGGTCGCGCTCGCTGAAAAAATCTCCACCGCGCTGAAGGCGCGCAAGGAGACCATCGTGGTTGCCGAGTCCTCGACCGCCGGGCTGATCTCGGCCGCGCTGCTCGCGGTGCCGGGCGCGTCCGCCTACTTCCTCGGCGGCGCGGTCGTGTACACACGCCAGTCGCGCCGCCTCTTGCTCGACATTCCGGACTCAGCGCTCGACGGCATGCGGCCCTCGACCGAGCCCTACGCGCTGATGATGGCGCGCGTCGCGCGCGAGCGTTTCGGCGCGACCTGGGCGATTGCCGAAACCGGCGCGACGGGACCGACCGGCAACCGCTATGGCGATGCGGCGGGCCACTCGTGCTTCGGGATCGCGGGCACCACGGAAGCCTCCATGACGCTGGAGACCGGCAAGGACGACCGCTTCGGCAACATGAACGCGTTCACGGCCGAAGCGCTGGGCTTTCTGCTGAAGACGATTTCGAAGTAAGGGCAGTTCGTCCGTTCGCGCCCGCGGAAGCGGGGACCCAGTCCTTGCCAAAGACCCAATAGAAGAACTGGATTCCCGCTTTCGCAGGAATGAGCGGCGTGTGTGGCAGCCTCACGCCTTTTCGAACACGATATCCTGCGCGCCCTTCCAGAGCGTCATCTTGCCGAGCGCAGCGACGTTCTCGAGGTTGGACGTGATCGTGATGAAGTGATTGCCGGCGAGCTGGCCCATCTTGCTGGCGAAGTGGACGCCGCCGTAGGCGAGCAAAATCTCGGTCTCGCTGATGCCGCCCGGATAGAGAATGAACTGCCCCGGTGCCGGATAGCTGGTATGGTTCTCGTAGCCGACGCCGAAGTCGAGCTCGCCGAGCGGGATCCACACGCCCTCGCCGCTCCAGCGCACGTGCACCACCTGGCTCTTGAACGGCATGTGCTTGAGGAACGCCGCGCAGGTCTTCGGCGCCGCCTCGGTTTCGAGCCGCGCATCGAAGGTGAACGGGCCGGCGGTGATCTTCAGTTTGGACATTGATTTCGTCTCGACGTGGTGGGGCAGCAGGTTCGCGGCACCCGAGTGTGGCGGTTCAGAAGTTCGCTTCAGAGCGTGCTGCAAAGTCAAGCGAACTTCGGAATCGGGACACTAGGCAACAAGCTCACTCTTCTCAAGGTGATCATGCGCACAATCATCGCCCGCTTCGCCGCCCGGGCCTCGGTTCGCTGCGGAAGATGTCGGGTCGTGCGCGGAACCGGGAAACATTGACGCCGGACGCCGGATGAGGGCAGTGTCGCCCCAACGATATCCGGTGACGTTTTCTCGATGATCAAGCAAAGCTTCAAGGCCGCCCTGATCAGCATCGCGGCGGCGTGCGTCGTTTTCGCCGCGATGTTCGCGGTCGCCAAATTCGGGCCGAACGACCGGCCGACAGTCCGCCGCCACATCGTCGAGGCGATCCAGAACGGCGAGATGATGCAGATCGTGCGCTATGGCTGGTTCAGCCCGCAGGCCTTCTATCGCAATGTCTACGACTGCGGATTCTTCCAGATGGTGCTGGAGCCGCCGGCCGCGCATCCGCTGCGCGTGCTCGACACTCACCTGATGGACTTCATCGGCTACAACGCCAACGACAAGCGCATCCCGCCGTTCGACGGCTGCCAGATCCTGTTCAAGGCGCTGCCCGAGATCGGCGGCAGCGGCGACGTGAAATTCGAGTCCTTCGACCGCTACATCCTCGCCTCACGCCTCGTCGCCCAGTCGATGCTGTCGTATATGAGCGTCGAGACGATGCACCGCGTGCTGCGCGCGCTCGCGCATGCGCTGATCGGCATCGTGCTGCTCGCCGGGCTCTATCGGCTGATCCGCGCGAAGGACGATTCCGTCGAGCGCGCCGCCGGCGCCGGCTATGCGGCGCTCGCGCTGTCGCTCTTGCTGTTCTACGGCATGAGATTCTTCACGCTGACGCTGAACTTCGGCGTGATGGACATCGTGCAGTTCTTCTTCGTCGCGCTCACACTGATCTGGCCGCTCGGGCAGATGCGCGACACGCGGCTTGCGCTGTTCGCGGGCTTCTATGGCGGCATGATCGCGATCGTCGAATGGCTCACCGGAGGCATCCCGCTCGCGCTCGCAATGATGCCGCTGCTGCTGGCGTTCGGCTATCGCGGCACCAAATCCGACTATCTGCGCAAGCTCTTCATCCTGTGGTTCTCGTTCTGCATCGCGGTCGGCGTGTGCTTCGGGCTCAAGAAGGTCTACACGACGCTGCTGATCCCGGACACCGACGCGCTGGTCTCGCGCATCTCGCAATGGTTCTGGGGCGGACCGATCACCGCCGAGTTCACGTTCAGGAAACTGCTCGAGAACTACGGCAACGCCACCCCGCTGATCGCGTGGGGATCCAACTCGCTTGGCAAGATCGCGGTCGTCGTCGGCGTCGTCAGCCTCGTCGGCCTGACCATCCGCCGCTCGTTCGCCGATCTCTACGTGTGGGCCTGCTGGTTCTGCATGCTGGCGCTCGCCGCCTGGAGCCTGACGTTCTTCAACCACACGGTCGCGCACTCGCACCAGATGGTGCGCCTGCTCGTGATCCCGATCATGGCCGGCGCGGTGCTGCTCGCGATCGAACTCGCGACCTGGCGCACGCGCGGACAGGCGGCCGCGGCGGCCGGATAGCAGACCTGCGCCGCCGCTTTGCGCAGCGTGATTGCGACGCGGCGCAAGGCACGCCGATGCCATGTCAGAGCGCCGCGAGCGCGAGCAAAACAGCTTTGAAATTATTCAGTTTTTGGCTGAGCAGCCAGTTCGCAACAAAACAGTCTGTGCTCGAAGATGAGCTGAGTCGAAACGGTAAGCGCAACGAGACTGATCGTCTAGACGTGGGCGACGCCGAAGCAGGTCGCCATTTCAAACACTTATGAACCACTCTGCGTTCAACCTGAATAAAGAGCGTTGAAGGGCGGGAGGAGTGTGTGAAGCGGATTTCGCCGGAGATTTAATTTTGAATGGTCACCACTCGGCAGGTTGAGCACATCCAGCACGTTGCAAGCGGCGAAGGCTGGCCATTGTTCACAACAACGCTTGGTGGGGGCAAGGAACACGAACCTAGCCAGGAGCTTTTTTGGGCTACGGCGGTCGGCTGACGAAAGCGGCTCAACTACCATAGAATCGAGCAATTTTTGTTCGATTACATTCCTATCAGATACTTGACTTAGCAACAACGGACCATACGTGTTGCGCATGTTCAAGGATGAACGGTCAGCTCTGAAATACTTGGCGGCGTCTCGTTGGCCACGCGGCGTTATCTGTCCATTGTGTGGGTCGCGAAAAATTCGACGAATGAGAGGGAGAACCCAAGCTGGGATGTACCTGTGCAATTCTTGCCGCAGAAAATTCACTCCACGCACTGGAACGGTGATGGAGCGATCTCACGTTCCGGTCCACAAGTGGTACAGAGCGATTGAGCTGCTGAGCGGACCCGGAGTATCAGCTCAACAATTGCATCGCGAGCTTCGGATTACTCTGAAAACCGCTCGATCTCTGACTGAACGAATTCACCGTGGCGGCGCAGGAATTCCCGGCGTCAAGAAGCTTCTGGCTGCCACGTGTCCTTCGCGATTGCGCGGACGCCCGGCTTACCAATGGACGCCGAGTGCCTCACAGATAGTCGAGCTGATGGCGGCGCACGGCGTACGCCATGCCGATATCGGCGCGGCTATTCAGCCAAGTTGCGGCAGAAACACTCTCTTGAAAGTGTTTCGCGAAGAACTCGCGATGGGACGGACGCGATTTAAAGTGGTCATCTGTCAGTCACTACGCATTCTCTTGACCGGACGCCCAGCGGAATACAATGCCCGTGGTGACTGCATTCGCGCAGAGGTGAAACCAAGCCCTGAGGTGGCGGTTTTCCAAGCCAAGACGGTGCTCGGACAACGAACGAACGACCCACCTTCGGATTTCGTGAAAGAAAAAATGGAGTTTCGTAAATGGCGGACCGAATACGGCCTGACCGCTCAGGAGGTGCATGACTTGGACCGCCTGCTCGCAAAGGCGATGAAGTAAGGCTCGTAGATCAGTTTCCCGGTCCGATCGAATCTCCAACGACGAACCCAAAATGCCGGACTGACGACCAGGCGGACGCGGACTCAGGTCTAACGTGGGTGCGCGAATTCGAAGCCGCGCTGATGGTTCAAAAGCCCGCGATGAGGTTCATGCCGCGAGCTTCTCGAGTCTCGGGGCAATGACAACGTGGGACCGGGGTTTGCCGTCAATCTTCTCGCTGGCCTCAGGCGTTCCTCGGCCGTTTTGTCGAGATTGGTACCGAGAACTCCTCACGACCCAGCGCAGAGGGCGATGCTCGACTTCGATCGGCGGCACGCTGAACCCCTCCAACCGCTCACGCGCCATCCGCATCGATCACGGCCGCGATCTCTACAAGGGCGCAACGTTATCGAACGCTTCTTCAAGCAAAACCAAGCAATTCCGGCGCATCGCAACCCGCTACGCGCAGACCGCGAAAGCTTATCTCTCAATGGTTCAGCTCGTTGCTGCTGCCACCTGGACCAGATAATTGT
>Ga0075366_10001418_pt1 | contig 11954 bp, 12 predicted proteins | sample EndMethybrTD3031_FD_72351 | JGI IMG/M metagenome (GOLD analysis project Ga0075366, IMG submission 72351) | Populus endosphere microbial communities from Tennessee, USA - Endosphere MetaG P. TD hybrid TD303-1 | ecosystem: Host-associated > Plants > Roots > Endosphere | place: USA: Tennessee... | reverse complement strand
AAGTTCGACGCTTTCTTCATGGCCGACCACATGGCCATGCTGAACATGCCGATGGACGCGCTCAAAAGGAGCCACACCGCGACCTCGTGGGAGCCGTTCACGCTGCTCTCGGCGCTGTCACAGGCGACGACGCATATCGGCCTGGTCGCCACCGGCTCGACCACGTTCGACGTGCCCTATCACATCGCCCGGCGCTTTGCGTCGCTCGACCATATTTCCGGCGGCCGGGCCGGATGGAATATCGTCACCACGTCCAACCCCGATGCCGCATTGAACTTCGGCCTCGACGAGCACATGGAGCATGGCGAGCGCTATCGCCGCGCCCGCGAATTCTACGACGTCGTCACCGGGCTCTGGGACAGTTGGGCCGATGATGCGTTCATTCGCGACGTCGAGAGCGGCATATTCTTCGATCCCGACAAGCTGCACACGCTCAATCACAAAAGCGAATTCTTCTCGGTGAAGGGCCCGCTCAACATTGCGCGGCCGCCGCAGGGCTGGCCGGTGATCGTGCAGGCCGGCGCGTCGGAGTCCGGCAAGCAGCTCGCGGCCGAAACCGCCGAGGCGGTGTTCACCGCGCTGAACAATATCGAGGCGGGCCGCGCGTTCTATGCCGACGTGAAGGGCCGGATGCAGAAGCTCGGCCGCAATCCCGACCATCTGAAAATTCAGCCGGCCTGCTTCGTGGTGGTCGGCGACTCCGTCGAGGAGGCGAAGGCCAAGCGCGCCAAGCTCGACAGCCTGGTGAATTACGCCAACGCCATCGCCTCGCTGTCGATCGCGCTCGGCACCGACGCCTCGAAGTTCGATCCTGACGGCCCGCTGCCGGAGATTCCGGAGAGCAACGCGTCGAAGAGCGGCCGCGAGCGCGCCATCGCCATGGCCAAGCGCGACAATCTCACGGTGCGCCAGCTCGCGCAGCGCATGGGCGGCTATTCGGGGCTGGCGATGGTCGGCACGCCGAAGACCATCGCCGACGAGATGGAAAAGTGGATCGAGACCAACGCCAGCGACGGCTTCACCATCATGTTCCCGTATCTGCCGGGTGGGCTCGACGACTTCGTCCGCGGCGTGATCCCGGAGTTGCAGCGCCGCGGCCTGTTCCGCCGCGAATATGAAGGCACGACGCTGCGCGAGAACCTGGGCCTGCCGCGGCCGGGCAATCGTTTCTTCGACAGCGGAAAAGCCGTAGCGGCCGAATGAGCGAGATCGAGAACTTCCACGCCCACGTCTATTACGACGTGGCCGACCGCGCGAAAGTGATCAAGCTCTGCGAGGCGGCGGGCAAGACGTTCGGCGTCAAGATCGGGCGGATGCACGACAACCCGGTCGGACCGCATCCGCGCGGAAGCTGCCAGCTCACCATTACGAAGGCGCAGCTTGCCGATGTGCTTCCCTGGCTGGTGCTCAACCGCAAGGGCCTGACCGTGTTCACCCATGCGCAGACCGGCAATGCGCTCAAGGATCACACCGATCACGTGATCTGGCTCGGACCATCCGAGACGCTCAAGCTTGATCAGTTTCGCTAGGCGCTTCGTCCCAGCACATTCGACAGATCGTGGTAGACCGTGTGCAGGTGCTGCGCATCGGGATCGACCGACGCCATCTCGATGACGAAGCCGTCGCCGATCACCCGATAGCCGAACGCCTTTTCCGGCGTGTTTGGACCGTACCAGGCGAAATGCACGGCCTGCCGGTCGCCCGACTGGATGCGCGCCCGCTGCGCGTCGGAAAGCTGTGCCGGAAAATGATCGATCGAAAAAAGCTCGACCGTCTTCCAGAGCAGATCGCGTTGCGCCGATGACAATTCCGAGGCCGGCAGCCCGACCTTCTTGGAGTTCGACCGCTCACGGCCGGCGTAAGACAGGATGTTGTACGGCGTTGACTCGCCGATGCGCGCGCGGCTTTGCAGCTTCGGCGCAAGGTCGGCCATCAGCCGCCGCGCCGTGCCCTCCTCCTCCTTCAGCGTGTTGAGCCCGGTGTGCGGCCCTGATTTCACCCGGTTCGGACTGGCCGAGAACGAGGCCGGTGTCACCGAAACAATGCGATTCTCACGCACCGCCACCGATTGCGTGAGGTGATGCCCTTCGCAGCGGAAGCCCCACGCGCCGGTCTCCGCGGGCGCGCCGAACACCGAAAACGAAAACCGCTCCGACGATCGCTCGCCCGCGCCGTTGCCGCTCGCAGCCAGGATATCCTGCAACAGCATGACGTTCTTCGCCTTGGTCACGCCAGCCGGCGACCAGACAGCGGCCAGCACATTCCAGGCAGCGTCCTTCTGGGCCTTGCTCATCTGTTCCAGCCGCAGGCCCGGTTTGACATAGCCGCTCGCGCCAAAATAATTCCAGCCGCGCCACTCGCTGCCGTCCCAGGCAAACGAGGCGGCCTTGCGCTTGTCGGGCTCGAGAATCGCCTGAAAGGCTTTGACACGGTCCAGAAGCTCGCCCGCAGGAGCAAGACCGGCGTTCTGCGCGTTTGCCACGCCCGGCAGCGCGGCCAGTCCCAGCGCCGCAGCGCCACCCAGGACAACACTCCGGCGATCCGCCTGCGGTTCAGGATTCGTAAACGACGAAGGACGCGTTCGTTCTTTGCGCATGTGCCGACTCCAAATCTGTCGCCTAAAAGTCGCCGCCTGCCCTGTCTGGCGTCAGCTTCAATAACACCGAACCGGCCTCCGACGTTTCAACTGCGCGTTATCCGGGCTAAGTTCCGCGGCAGATTCATCAGGAACACGTGATATGGCGATCTCCACGAGGCTCACCGAGCGGCTCGGCGTCAAGCATCCGGTGATGCTCGCGCCGATGGACCTGGTCGCCGACGGCAGGCTCGCTGCCACGGTGAGCCGCGCCGGCGGCTTCGGCATCATCGGCGGTGGCTATGGCGACGAGGCTTGGCTCACGCGCGAGATGGACGCTGCGGGCGACGCCCGCATCGGCGTGGGCTTCATCACCTGGAGTATGGCGAAGCAGCCGCGGCTCCTCGATCTCGTGCTGGAGCGAAAGCCCGCTGCGGTCATGCTCTCGTTCGGTGAGGTCAAGCCTCACGCCAGCAAGATCAAGAAGGCCGGTGCGCTCTTGATCTGCCAGGTGCAGACCATCGAACACACCAAGGAGGCCGCAGCCAACGACGCCGACGTGATCGTCGCGCAAGGCGCGGAAGGCGGCGGCCACGGCATCGCGCGCGGCACCTTCGCGCTGGTGCCTGCCGTCGTCGATGCCGCGCCTGGCATTCCGGTCGCCGCAGCGGGCGGCGTTGCCGATGGCCGCGGCCTTGCCGCAGCCCTGATGCTCGGCGCCGACGGGGTGCTGGCCGGCACGCGCTTTTATGCCTCGGTCGAGGCCGCGGGCTTTCAGAGCGCCAAGGAGCGCATCGTCAAGGCGAGCGGCGACCGCACCATCCGCGGCATCCTGTTCGACATTGCGCGGCGCAACGTCTGGCCCGCGCCGTTCGCCGGCCGCGTGCTGCGCAACGAATTCTCCGAGCGCTGGCGCGGCCGTGAGGCCGAACTGATGCAGCATCCCGAGGAGGCCGAGCGTTTTGCCAAGGCGCGGGCGAGCGGCGACTTCGACACCGCGGCCGTCATCGCCGGAGAGGTCGTCGACCTGATCGGCGACATCCCGCCGGCCGCCGAGATCGTCGAGCGCATCACACGTGAGGCGGCCACATTGCTGGCCGGCGCGTCGAACCGCTATCGCGCGTCGAATTGAGCCGCTAGGCTTCCCGGCACGAATTGCCCTGCCTCGAATCTCATCAACGGAATGTTCTCATGAACCGCCTTGTCGAGCTGCCGCCGGAACAACAGACGCCTGAACAGAAGAAAGTGTTCGAACAGTTGGTCGCCGGGCGCGGCCGCATCCTCGGTCCTTACAAGATCTGGATTCACTCGCCGACGGTCGCAAGCGGCATGGAGCACATCGGCACTTATCTGAACAAAAAAGGTTCGCTGTCGGAGCGCGAGGTCGAGATCGGCATTCTGGTGATCGCGCAGCACTGGGACGCCAACTACGTCCGGCAGGCGCATATCAAGATGGGCAAGGCCATTGGTCTCTCTCAGGACATCATCGACGCAGTCCTTGCCGGCCGCGATCCCAAGCTGACCGATCCGCATGAACACGCCGTGCACCGCTTCGCCGCCGCGCTGGTCGCGGGCGCAAAGCTCGCCGATGGCGAATTCGCCGAAATCGAAAAGGCGATCGGTCGCGACGGTATCGCCGAGGTTCTGGTGCTGATCGGCTATTACACGTCGGTCGCTCTCGGCATGAAGGTTCATGAGGTGCCGATTCCGCAACCGTGATGGCGTACACGACGACAATCGCCATTGCGGCTCAGGCATGCGCTCGCAACGGACTGGTACCCATCAAGCGGTAAAAAGATTGATCGCCGCGGCGGATCAGGCGAAAACAACCGCAACCAAAGCAAGCAAGATCGTCTTGCAAGATTGTCCCCGGAGGAATGCTCATGACCACCCGCCGCCAATTCGTCCAACTCACCGCCGCAGCACTGGCCAGTTCGGTGCTTCCAGGTGCGGCTTTGGCCCAAGCTTGGCCGACACGGCCGATCCGCGCCATGGTCCCGTTCGCGGCGGGAAGCTCGCTGGACATCGTCGGGCGGCTGGTGATGGACCCGCTGTCGACCCAGCTCGGCCAGCCGATCGTCATCGAGAACCGCGGCGGCGCGGGCGGCACCATCGGCACAGCTCTGGTCTCCAAATCGGACCCTGACGGCTATTCGGTGCTGATCCAGGCGTCGGCGCATTCCGCAGCGCCAGCAGCCTATTCGAACATCGGCTACGACGTCGCCAAGGACTTCATCGCCGTCATCCCGTTCGGCACGCTGCCGAACGTCACCGTGGTGGCGCCCTCGAGCGGTATCAAGACGTTGAGGGACCTCGTCGCCAAGGCAAAGTCCGGCTCGATCACCTACGCCTCGGCCGGCACCGGCAGTGCCACACATTGGGCCGCCGAGCGTATTCGTGTCGCGGGCGGCTTCCAGGGCACGCACGTACCGTTCCGCGGTGGCCCCGATGCGCTCACCGAAGTCATGACCGGCCGCGTCGATTTCACCTCGATGGGGATGTCATCGGCGCTTCCGCTGATCAGAGACGGCAAGCTTGTACCGCTCGCGGTCAGCACGCGGAAGCGCTCCAGCGCCCTGCCGGATGTACCGACGACGATCGAGGCGGGCCTGCCGGATTCCGATTATACCTATTGGATGGGGCTGTTCGTCCCCGCCAAGACGCCCGACGCTATCGTCGCGCGGCTGCGATCCGAAACCGAGAAGGCCCTCAAGAATCCCAGCCTGATGGAAAAGTTCGCCGGGCAAGGCATCGAGCCGATGCCGATGTCGTCTGCCGAGTTCGACGCGCTGGTCCGAAAAGAAATCGATACCAACATCGCGCTGGTCAAGGCGGCAGGACTGAAATTCAACTGACTGAAATTCAACTGACGGATTGAAACGATGGACCGCTCGTTTGCGCTGGCCGAGAAGATCGCCGCACGCCTGATCGAGCGGAAAGAGACCGTGGCGGTCGCCGAAGGCTCGGCCGGCGGACTGATTTCGGCGGCGCTGCTCGCGGTGCCCGGGGCGTCGGCCTATTTCGTCAGCGGCGCCGTGGTCTACACCGGCACGGCGCGCGGCGTGCTCGCCGGCATCACTCTGGAAGAAATGAAGAGCATGGGGATTCGCGCCGCGAGCGAGCCCTACGCGATGCTGCTGGCCCGCCGCATGCGCGAACGGCTCGACACCACCTGGGGGCTCGCCGAAGCCGGAGCTGCTGGTCCGACCGGCAACCGTTACGGCGATCCGGCCGGCCACACCTGCATCGCCGTTTCGGGTCCATCCGAGAGGGCCGCGACGCTGCGCACCGGCGGCAGCGACCGCCGCATCAACATGCAGGCGTTCACGGCGCGCGCGCTCGAAATCTTCGCCGAACAGCTTGGATAAGTTGGCCAAACATACCTAGCCGCGATGCACCCCTGCGCCGCCGCGTGTTGATGCACGCCCCCGCAGGCCTGTAAACTTGCTGCAAAATCAGAAACGAACATTCGGACACGGGCCAAGGAGGAAAGCGCCATGCGTCGTTCGCCCGGTGCTCAAATCGCCGCTGCGGTTTTGCTTGTCGCTTTCCTTGCCGCGGCGTCTGTCGCCATGTCTTGTCCAGCCCATGCCCAATCCGCGGCGAGCCCGCAGAGCACAGGATCTCAAATGCCCTCCGATATCGATCCACGTTCCGGAATGCGCTTGTCACTGCCGAACCGCGAGGACTTGGACGAAGTGGGACAGAAAGCCTACGACCGCGGCGCGACGCCGGGCGCTTCGATCGCCGGTTTGCAGGGCCCGGCGGGCATTCAACTGTTCAGCCCGAAAACTTCGGCGAATGTTTCCTCGCTTAACCGCTATCTGCGTTACGAGGCGGGCTTCACCGGGCACGTGCGCGAGGTTGCAATTCTCACCACCGCACGCGAGATGGACAGCCAGTTCGAGTGGGTGGCGCATGAGCCCGAGGCGTTGAAGGAAGGCGTGCCACAACAGGTCATCGACGTGATCAAGTATCGCCGCAGCACCGAGGGCCTCGACGAGACCGACGCGCTGATCATCGAGCTCGGCCGCCAGCTCTGGCGCGACCACAAGGTGAAATCCGAGACGTTCGCCAAGCTCAAGGCCATATTCGGCCCGAACAAACTGGTTGAGCTGGTGATGCTGATGGGCAACTACGCCGCGACCGCCGCATTGTTGACCGCTGTCGACATGCAATTGCACACAGGAAAAAAGGCATTGCTGCCGATTCCGTAAGGCTTTTGACGTCCGCGTGTTTTTGCGTCGCATGCTAGCGGCTGACAAAGTGTCGCACGCGACGGGATTTCCCTGACAACCGCCGGTCTCGTTCCGATCCTTGGCTATGTCACCTTGCCACATGTTTGCGGCCGGCGGCCCGCGATACATTTCGAGGTCACGAGGCCTCGGCGGTCGATAGGTGCTCACACCGTTCTCATGCCGAAGTCGGTCGATCGGGCAAGGGCGGCGTCTTTATGACTTTGGAACTTGACGCCAGGATCGCAACTCGCACTCCAGATCCTTCGGAAAGTGCCGTCGCTCATAAAAGTATTGCAGAGCTGTTCGCTGACCGGGAATCCGACCGCTATGCGATGCACAGCCGCCATCTCAACGAACAGATGGTGCGCGTGCTGCGGACCATCGGCTATGACGTGCGGTTCCGGCGCGGCAAGGGCCAGTATCTCTTCGACAGCAATGGCGAGCGCTATCTCGACCTGTTGAGCGGCTTCGGCGTATTCGGCATTGGGCGCAATCATCCGGCGCTGCGCGAGGCCCTGACCAATGTGCTCGACAGCGAGTTCCCCAATCTCGTGCAGCTCGACGTCTCGACCTTGGCGGGCATTCTCGCCGAGCGCCTGCTCGCGCATGTCCCGTATCTCGATAAGGTGTTCTTCGTAAACTCCGGCGCGGAGGCGGTCGAAGCCGCGATCAAGTTTGCCCGCATGGCGACCGGCCGGCCCGGGATCGTCTCCTGCGACCACGCGTTTCACGGCCTGACCAACGGCGCGCTGTCGCTCAACGGCGACGGCATTTTCCGGAACGGTTTTGAGCCGCTCTTGCCGGACACCCAACGTGTGCCGTTCAACGATCTCGCCGCGCTGGAGCGCGCGCTGTCGTCGCGCAAGGTCGCGGCTTTCATCGTCGAGCCGATCCAGGGCAAGGGCGTCAACATGCCGGCGGACGGCTATCTGCAAGCCGCCGCCGAGCTCTGCCGCCGCCACGGAACATTGTTCATCGCCGACGAAATCCAGACCGGGCTCGGCCGCACCGGGCGTTTCCTCGCGCTCGAGCACTGGAACGTCGAGCCCGACATGGTGCTGCTCGCCAAGGCGCTGTCGGGCGGACACGTGCCCTGCGGCGCGGTGCTGATGCGGCGACCGATCTTCGAACGGATGTTCGACCGTATGGACCGCGCGGTCGTGCATGGCTCGACCTTCGCCAAGAACGATCTGGCGATGGCCGCAGGCATCGCGACGCTGGATGTGATCGCGCAGGAGCGGCTGATCGAGAACGCGGCGCGGACCGGCGAGCGCATCATGCAGGGCCTCAAGGCGCTGGTGCCGAACTATGAGATGCTTCGTGAGGTTCGCGGCAAGGGACTGATGATCGGCATCGAGTTCGGCGCACCGGATTCCTTCCGGCTGAAGGCGTCGTGGAGCTTGCTCGAGACGGCGAACAAAGGCCTGTTCTGTCAGCTCATCACCATTCCGTTGTTCAAGGATCACAAAATCCTTTCCCAGGTTGCGGGTCATGGTCTCCACACCATCAAATTGATTCCCGCTCTCGTCATGACGGACCAGGATTGCGACCATGTCGTCAACTCGTTCGACAGCGTCATCGCCGGCAGCCACCGCGTGCCCGGCGCCGTCTGGTCGCTCGGCAAGACGCTGGTGACCCACGCCGCGCGGGCCCGCAAGGCCGGCTGACGTTCGTCTCAGACCAAACCGATTTTGTTGAAATGCCGGTTCCGTCCCCAAAACCGCGGCGGAACGCCGGCATGGTCTTGCGCGTTTTAATCTCACGCTCATCAAATGTGAGGTGACGCCATGACCAGAACATTGACAGCGCTTGCGGCCGCCGGCGCGATTGCGGCCGCGGCGATTGCCACGCCAACGCCAGCCGAAGCACGCGGTGGCCGTATTGCCGCCGGCGTCATCGGCGGGCTTGCAGCCGGAGCCATCATCGGCGGTGCTTTTGGTGCGCCGTATTACGGCTACGGCGGGCCGTATTATGCTGCTGGTGGCCCGTATTACGGCGGCGGTCCGTACTACGCTTATGGCGGCGGGTGCTATTTGCAGCGCGAGCGGATTTGGGACGGCTTTGGCTGGCGCGTCCGTCGAGTTCAGGTTTGCCCGTAATCTTTGATGGCATTCTGAACCAACATTCAGCTTGGTAATGTTCACCGGCTTTTCGCACTGCGGAAAGCCGGTGAAGCCGTTTCCCAATCAAATTTCCGACAAATTGACGATGCCTATTTCGGGCCGGTTCGGTCGGGTTCAGGAAGACCGCGTTTTTCGCGCTCGGCGTTGGGCCGGTCGCCTTTGGGAGATCATCATGAGGAAGACTTTGCTTGCTTTGGCGACCAGCGCCGTGCTGGCCGTTGCGACGTTCGCGCCGACCACGGCCGACGCGCGCTGCCGCGGCTGCGGCATTGGCCTCGGCATCGTCGGCGGGCTCGCGGCTGGAGCGATCATCGGCGGCGCGATTGCCAACTCGCCGGCTTACGCCTATCCGCGGGACTACTATCCGGTTGCAGGCTATGAGCCCTACCCGGTGTACCGCGCGGCCCCGGCCTATGACTGCCCCGGCGGTTACTGGGCGCGCCGCCCGGTCCGCAATGGCTACGGCGAGGTCGTGGGCTACAGCCGTCCGCGTTTCTTCTGCCCGGAATACTGATCTAACGATCTGATCGTTTGAATGACCGGCGGACGCGAAAGCGCCGCCGGTTTTCTTTTGCAAAGCTATCTTCGGCTCTGCATGTGGCTCAGCACCGCCGCGGTCGGCCAGCAATCGAGCTTCAAGCCGTTCGCCTTCTGATATTCGCCGAGCGCCGCGCGCGTCAGCATCCCGGCCTTGCCGTCGAGCTTGTCGCGATAGAGCCCGCGCTCGGTGAGCGTCTTCTGCATCGCCTCGACCTGCTCGGTGCGAAGCTGCGCGTTCTTACTCCATGGCTTCTCGAACGGCCGCGAGTCGGTCATGCGATCGCTGAGGTGGCCGACGAACAGCACGTAGAGATCCGAGAAATTGTATTCCTTGATGACGAAATAGTTCTTCGGCGTGAGAAATCCTGGACCGTAGGTGCCTTCCGGCAAGAGCAGCGACGCCTCGTTCTTCAGTTCATCGGCCGTGAGCTTGCGGCCATAGGCCGGCACATAGCCGCGCTTGAGCCATTCGCCGATCGGCATCACGTGGGACGGTTGCCCGATGGTGCAGTCGATATTGGCTGGGACGCGAACCTCGTAGGCCCAGCGTTCGCCACGCTGCCAGCCCTTGTTGGCCAGCTGCTTCGCCGCCGACGCCAGCGCATCGGGAATCGAGGTCCAGATATCGACGCGGCCGTCGCCGTCGAAGTCGAGCGCATGCTTGTAGTACTCGGACGGCAGGAATTGCGTGAGACCCATCGCGCCGCCCCAGGAGCTGCGCATCCGGTCGCGTGGCACGCCGTCTTGCAGCATCTTCAGCGCGGCGAGGAATTCACCGCGGAACATGTCCTTGCGCCGCCCGGCATAAGCCTGGGTCGACAGCACGCGCAGCGCATCGTGCGGCAGCTTGTAGCCGCCAAAGGCGGTCTCGCGGCCCCAGATGGCGAGAATGATCTGCGGCGGTACGCCGAACTGCCGCTCGATGGCGGCGAGGGTGGCGCGGTGCGTGTCGAGAAGCTTCTTGCCCTCCCCGGCGAGCCGCGCGATCGAGCTTTCGCGCACATAGTCCGCCGGCGTCTGCACGAACTCGGGCTGCTGCGGCGGCGGACGCTCGGGACGTCCGGCAACGGCCAGATCGGGCAGCGACAAATCCGGCTCAAGCCCGCGAACAGCCGCATCGAAGGTCGGGCGGGTGATGCCCTGCTTCTGCGCGTCGGGCCACAGCGATTGCAGGAAACTTGCAAACGCCGCGTCCGCAGCATGCGCATAGGGCGCAGCCAGCAACGACAGCATCAGCACCCAGAAGGCCGCCTTTATCATTGTCATGGCGGATCGTTAGCCGTCCATCGCGGCAAAAGCCGGGCCGTAACAAGCCGCTAGTGATGCGGCTTCTTGGGCGCGCTGTGCTGGTTCTGATTACCCAGCCAGTCGACAAAGGCGATACCGATGGCCGAAAGGATGAACAGGCCGTGGATAATGGTTTGCCACATCACGCCGGCCTCGGTGTAGGTGCCCTTGCCCGATCCTAGGCCCCCGGCTTCGATGAATGTGCGGAGCAGATGGATCGACGAGATGCCGATGATCGCCATGGCGAGTTTGATCTTCAGCACGCTCGCATTGACGTGGCTCAGCCACTCCGGCTGATCCGGATGCCGCTCCAGCTCAAGCCGTGAGACAAAGGTCTCGTAGCCGCCGACGATCACCATGATCAAGAGGTTGGAAATCATCACCACGTCGATCAGGCCGAGCACGACCAGCATGATCTGCTGTTCGCTGAACTCAAAGGAGTGCAGCACCAGGTGCCACAACTCCTTCAGAAACAGGATGACATAGACGCCCTGTGCGACGATCAGACCGAGATAGAGCGGAAGCTGCAGCCAGCGCGAGCTGAAGATGAGTTGCGGCAAGGGGCGAAGCACGCGCGACCCGACCGGAACCGGCGGTTCATCAGCAGCCATGGACATGATGCGTCTCCCCTCGCCGCCAGCGGGCGTACATCGCACGAGTTATATGCGATTCGATGGCATTCAAGCGCCACGGCGCAGATAGGCCTCGGCGGCCGTGCGGACCGGCGGCGGAAGCTCCCCCGATCGCGCCATGATCAAAAAGCGCGCCTTGGTCGTCGCCAGCCGAATCTTCAAAAGCGGCGCATAGCGGTCAGAGGTATAGAAGCTCAACGCGTCGTCGGCTGCGGCGAACTCGATCAGCACCACGCGTTCGGGCACGAATACCCCGGAAAGCGGCGTCACCTTGCCGGCGCGCGACAGAAATCGCCCGCCGAAGCTCTTGACCACATCCGGGATCGCCTCGGCGTAGGGCCGGAAGCCTGCCATGTCGCGCATGATGTGGCAGCCGAGCACAAAGGCCTGCCCTGCCCCGGGCTCTTCAAGCCCCTCGATTGCGAAGCCGTTGTGGCCCGCCTTCGACAGGCTGGCTTTCAGCGTCGCAAGGTCCACGGCATCATCCAGCCGCGCGACCAGTGGCGCACCGAACGTCCATGGCTGCTCGAACGAGATCATCCCACCGTCGGCGAGCAGG
>Ga0075366_10001417_pt1 | contig 11971 bp, 11 predicted proteins | sample EndMethybrTD3031_FD_72351 | JGI IMG/M metagenome (GOLD analysis project Ga0075366, IMG submission 72351) | Populus endosphere microbial communities from Tennessee, USA - Endosphere MetaG P. TD hybrid TD303-1 | ecosystem: Host-associated > Plants > Roots > Endosphere | place: USA: Tennessee... | reverse complement strand
TGCGCTCTCCGAGCAGGGGGTCGCCGACGGCATCGACTGGCTTGAAGCTAAGCCGAAGCAGGCGGACACGGGGTTCGAGCGCATCCGCATCGGTTTCAGCGGCGACGCGCTGGCCGCGATGGAATTGTTCGACCAGTTCGGTACGCGCACGTCGCTCAAGTTCGTGAACCTGAAGCGCAATGCGTCGATCGATACGGCGCAATTCCAGTTCACGCCGCCCAAGGGCGTGGACGTGATTTCCGACTGAGTGGCGACCTCGGGGATCAGCTTCGGGGCGCGTTTTTCGCCTGCCAGCTGCCGAGCAGCGCGCCGCCCAGGATCAGCATCATGGCGACGAAGGTGAGTCCCGTCAGCGTTCCGCCTCCCGCGGCCAGCACGAGCGTGGACAAGAGCGGCGTGAGGTAGGACAGCAAGCCGATCGAGCGCGGATCGCCGCGTTTCAGGGCCGCATCCCAGGCAAAGAACGCCAGGCCCATCGGCCCAAGCCCCAGCGCAATGAGCCATGGCCAGTCGGCGCTTGCGATGGCGTAGTGCGGCTCGAAGAGGGCGTGGCAGGCGAGCGCGAGAACGCCCGATACCGCGCAGAACAGTCCAACCATCGCCGTGGGCATAGAGCCGAGGCGGCTCGTGGCCAGCGAATATGTAGACCAGATCAGCGCCGCACCGAGTGCCAGCGCGTAGCCCGTCGCGTACCGCCATTCGAAAGCGAATTTCCCGCCCGTCACCAGCAGCGCCGCGCCGCCAAACCCCAGGAGCGCCGCGATCGCATGGCGTGCCGTCAAACGCTTGTCGCGCATGAATAGCGGCGTGAGCACTACGATCAACAACGGCCAGAGGTAGTTGATGAGATTGGCTTCGACCGCCGGCGCATTGCGCAACGCCACGAACAGCGCGAGGTGGTAGGCGAAGAGTCCGTACACGCCGAGCGCCACGACTTTCCACGGAGCGCGCCATTCCCGTATTCGATGCACGGAAACCAGAGAACCGATCAGGAGAGCCGCACCCACCAGCAGAAACGGCGGCATGCCGCGCAGCTTCAGGCCCATGGCCGCCAGCATGCTCCAAAGGAGGACGGCGGCGAAGGCGAGCAGGAGCGGGGGCAGAGAGGCGATACGTGCGAACACCGGCGCGGTCACCGGGCCGGCCGCATGAAAGGAGCAGTCACGGCGAAGATCCGCCCGTGCGTATCGGCACCCAAGGCCCGATGTTCGGGACGCCCAGCCAGACGCAGGCATCGGCGACGCTGTCCGTGGTGCGCACCGGGGTGCCGCGATTCAGCGCGGTGTCTTCCAGCATCTTGGTGTACATGAGTTGCGTGGGCACCAGCACGGCCAATCGCACGGGACTGTCGCGCAGATCGGACAGATACGTTGCGAGTTCGTGGCGCTGGCTGATCGTCACCATGTCGTCGAGGCCGCGTGCGTCGATCAAGACCTTCACGAGGCCGTGCTCGCGGCATAAAGCGAAGATCTTCTGTATGCCGCCGCGGGCGCTCGCCAAGTCGAAGCCGCCGCCTGCCTTGAGATAGAGATAGCCTTCACGCGCTTCAAATTCGAATTCCATCTTTGCGCTTCACGTGGTTTGCAAACCGCGCGGGCATCCTGCGCCACGCTGCCGGTCTTTCGCGGAGCGCAATTCTACCCCGGCGTTCCGTCCCGCATCCGCCGCCCGGCGCGAACGCTCAGAGGTAGTTGGACACTTCGATGAGATTCAGATCGGGATCGCGGAAATAGACCGAGGTGATAGGCCCGCGCGCGCCGGTGCGCGGCACCGGTCCTTCCTCGATGTTCACGCCGCATGCCATGAGATGGCCGATTGCCTCGGTCAACGGCGTGCTGGTGATGAGGCATAGATCAATTGAACCCGGTGTGGGACGGGAGGCCTTCGGTTCGAATTCCTTCCCGGCCTGGTGCAGGTTGAATTTCTGCGCGCCGAACGTGAGCGCCTTGCGGCCCTGGCCGAAGGTCACGACTTCCATGCCGAGCACCCGCGTGTAAAAGTCGCACGTGGCGTCGATGTCCTTCACGGTGAGAACGACATGATCGAGAGCGTCGATTTTCATGATTGAGTTTTCCGGGCCACACGGAAACAGGGATTCGGTGAGGCCCTCTACAATACACAAATGTCCGACCTCTTCTCCACCCAGCCCGCCGCGCCGCTCGCGGAGCGCCTGCGTCCCAAGACCGTCGATGAAGTCATCGGCCAGCGCCACCTTCTGGGCGAGGGCAAGCCGCTCTCGATTGCGCTCCGCTCGGGCAAGCCGCATTCCATGATCTTCTGGGGCCCGCCGGGCGTGGGAAAGACCACGCTGGCGCGGCTGATGGCCCACGCGTTCAAGGCGGAATTCATCGCGATCTCCGCCGTGCTGGCGGGCGTGAAGGAAATCCGCGAATCCGTGGAGAAGGCGCGCCTCACGCTGGAGCAGTTCGGCAAGCCGACCATCCTGTTCGTGGACGAGGTGCATCGTTTCAACAAATCGCAGCAGGATGCGTTCCTGCCGCACGTGGAATCGGGCCTGTTCACGTTCATCGGCGCCACCACGGAAAATCCGTCGTTCGAGGTGAACAGCGCCTTGCTGTCGCGGGCGCAGGTGTATGTGCTGGAGAGCCTCGGCGTGGAGGACCTGCAGACCCTGGCTCGGCGCGGTTTCGCCGCAGAGGGAGTCGGGGCGAACGATGCGGCGCTTGAGCGCATCGCCCAGCTCGCGGATGGCGATGGCCGGCGCGCGCTCAATCTGGTCGAGCAGATCGCACACGCGGCGCGGTTGGAGAAGGTGGACGGGGCGGCTGAGGTCGATCTTCCGCTGGTCGACGCCGTGGCACAGCGTTCGGCGCGCCGTTTCGACAAGGGCGGCGAGGAGTTCTACAACCAGATTTCCGCGCTTCACAAGAGCGTGCGCGGATCGGACCCCGACGCGGCACTCTATTGGTTCTGTCGCATGATCGATGCGGGCGCCGACCCGCGCTATCTCTCGCGGCGCATGATCCGCATGGCGAGCGAGGACATCGGCCTCGCCGATCCGCGCGCGCTGGAGATCACGCTGAACGCGGCGGACGTGTATGAACGTCTTGGGACGCCCGAGGGAGAGCTGGCATTGGCCGAGGCGGTCATCTACCTCGCTATCGCGGCCAAGTCGAACGCGGTGTACATGGCCTACGGCGCAGCGCGTCGTTTCATTGCCGACGACGACTCGCGGCCGGTGCCCTTGCATATCCGTAACGCGCCTACCAAGCTGATGAAGAATCTGGACTACGGCAAGGACTACCGCTACGCCCATGACGAGGGCGAGGGTTATGCGCCGGCCGAGAACTACTGGCCCGACGGACTGAAACCGCAAAGCTGGTACGAACCGACCGGCCGCGGCCTGGAGGCCAAGATCGCGGAGAAGCTTGCCCACTTGCGGGCACTCGATGCAGAATATCGGTCCAAGAAGGCCAAGAAATGACGACCATCCGCTTTATCCTCGTTTCATCCGCTTCGCCCAGCTCCCGCTAGGCGGGCGCCCACACATCCTTTTATCCCCGATTGTTGCTGTTCCCGCTGCTTTTCCAGGCAGCAGGGGAACGCCGAATTCGAACGCCGTACCGAACATAGAGAGTTCACCATGCTAGACATCCAGCTCCTCCGCAAAGACCTTCCCGCCGTCGTCGCCGGCCTCGCGCGCCGCGGCGTCGCCTTTGACGACGCTGCCTTCCGCGCGCTCGAGGACGAGCGCAAGACGCTGCAGACCCGTACCGAAGAACTGCAGGCGAAACGCAACAGCCTTTCCAAGCAGATCGGCGCCATGAAAGGTAAGGGCGAGGACACCACGGCCGTCATGGCGGAAGTCGGCAGCCTGGGCGACGATCTCAAGGCCAACGAAGCCGCGCTGGCTGCGCTGCAGGAAAAGCTGAACGCGTTCCTGCGCGTGATCCCGAACATTCCGCGTGCCGATGTTCCCGCCGGCAAGAGCGCCGACGACAACGTCGAGGTGCGGAAGTGGGGCACACCGCGCGCGTTCGATTTCACGCCGAAGGATCACGTGGACGTGGGTGCCGCGCTGGGCGGCCTCGATTTCGAAACCGCCGCCAAGCTCTCGGGCGCCCGCTTCTCGGTGCTGCGTGGCGGCGTGGCACGGCTGCATCGCGCCATCGCGCAGTTCATGCTGAACACCCAGACGCAGGAACACGGCTACACCGAGGTCTACGTGCCGTACATGGTCTCGGGCGATTGCGCGGACGGCGTGTCGAGTCTCGCGAAATTCAAGGAAGACCTGTTCAAGATCGAAGGACGTGACCTCTATCTGATTCCCACGGCGGAATATCCCGTGACCAACTTCGTGCGCGACGCGATCCTCGACGGCAAGGACCTGCCGCTCAAGTTCGCGTGCCACTCGCCTTGTTTCCGCTCGGAAGCCGGCAGCTACGGCAAGGACACGCGCGGCATGATCCGCCAGCACCAGTTCGATAAGGTGGAGATCGTGCAGATCGTGACGCCCGACAAGTCGGCCGAGGCGCATGAAGAACTGACGGCGAACGCGGAAACCATCCTCAAGAAGCTCGAACTGCCGTACCGCACCATGCTGCTTTGTACCGGCGACATCGGCTTCTCGTCGGCCAAGACCTACGACCTGGAAGTCTGGCTGCCCGCACAGAACGCTTATCGCGAAATCTCGTCGTGCTCGAACTTTGAGGCATTCCAGGCGCGCCGCATGGCCGCGCGCTTCCGCAATGCCCAGGGCAAGACGGAACTGGTGCACACCATCAACGGTTCGGGGCTGGCCGTCGGCAGAACGCTGGTCGCGATTCTCGAGAACTATCAGCAGGCGGACGGCAGTGTTGCCATTCCCACCGTGCTGCAGCCCTATATGGGCGGAACGAAGTTGCTGTCCGCTGCCGCATAGCCGCATAACCAGGCGCGGAATAAAAAACCGCCCCAGGGATTTGCATCCGTGGGGCGGTCAAGGGGAGGGATCAGAACCGAAGCCGTGTCACGATCGACCTGATGATCGGAACTTGCGGTGGCGGCGGGTAGATCAGGATCTGCGGCCCGTAAACTTCCACGAGCAAGAGATCCGGAGCCTGCACTTCGACCTGCACGCTGCCGATAAGGCGGCTCGAAGTGGCAAGCTTGGGACAAGCGTTCTGCCCCGGTCCGCAACCGCCTGGCGCAGCTTCATACGCCAGTAACTGCCCCACAAACAGCGTGGGTGATACCCAGGCGCCGTGCTGGATTGCATACCAGCCCGGCCTACCCTGTTGGTCGAACAGGAACCACGCTCCGACGAGCGTGTCGCTGCCTGCGAAGCTATGCAGCAGCGACAAACCCGAACCGGCCGTGGCACTGTCGTGCCAGACACCTGTGAGGTCCGTCAGGGAACGGGCCTTTTGAACACCTTGTGTAACGAGATCGCCTTCGGCGATCAGTTGGTCGTCCGTCGTGAATGCCAGCACGCGCTGTACACCCGCCTGGGTCGGCGTGTAACTGACGTCGCTCCAATACGGCGTCAGTGCGGCGAGGCAGATTGCCGGAGACGCCGGCACAGTCAGCTTGACCACCACCGTGTTGCTGCCCGGCACTGCTGGCGCGATGGATGCCGCCCCGGGAACGCACGAGTTGGGCCAGACGCCGGCGATCGTGAGCGTGCGGGGAACGCCCGGCGCCGCGACGGCCGGCGATACGCTTACGCCCGGCGCCGGGAAAGGCGGTGGGGGGCTGAGCGCCCATACCGGCAGCGCCAGGGCACAGCCAAGTGCCAGGGCTGCCGTCCGGATCCGGGCGATCAGCGCACGCGCGTCGGCAATGGAACGCCGGCTCCCGTGCGGACTGCAGGTAACGATAGCCATATGTGTCTCCTTGGCAGCGCGCGCCGTCAGAACAGGATGCGCGTCACGACGGACTTGAAATTGAGCATCCCAGTCGGGCTCGACACGTCGATCGACAGTTTTGTTTCACCGGTCCCGGCGGGCGTCGCGACGTCGATCTTGATGACACCGACCTGGGCGCTCGAAACAGCCGGCATCGGACAGGCGACCGGATTGGTGGCGCAGCTGCCGGCCGCCTGATACGACAGGAGCTTCGCTTCGAAGCGCGCGGGCGTGACCCACTCGCCGTCCTGCACCGTGTACCAGATCGGGCGGCCCTGGGTATCGAACATGAACCAGGCGCCGACCAGCACGTCGCTGCTTGCGAAGCTGTGCTGCAGGCTGAGACCGGAACCGTTGGTCGCGGGGTCGTACCACACACCCGTGAGATCGCTGAGCGAATGAGCCTTGCCTGCGGACTGGGTGACCAGTTCGCCCTGGCCCATGAAACGGCCGTCATTGGTCAAAACGATGATCTGCTGCACCCCGGCTTGCGTCGGCGTGTATTTCGCCTGCTGCGAGTAGGGCGTGAGAACCTGGGCGCAAGGCGCGAAGGTGAGCGGCACAGACAGTTTGAAGACGATCGCGTTGGGACGCTGCGAGCTGGCTTCGATCGACGAACCCACCGGCGGGCAGGCGTCCTGCCACAGGCCGCTTACCGTGATGGTACGTTCGGTGCCGGGGCCGGCGACGCCAGGTGCCACGCTGACGATGGTGGTCGAAGGCGGTAGCGTGAGGCCGGTCTGGGCGGCTGCGCAGTATGAGAAGAGCGCGATGACGACGATGCCCATCCATTGGCCTAAGGATCGGAGGGGGCCGGGCAAACCGCTGATGATGTGCTGGGTCATGGGATATTCCTTTGCTTTACGAGGATCGGGGTAGGGTCCTGGGCGCGAGGTGAAGAACCGGTCTATCTGCCGGTCTTCTATGGGCAGGTGCGGGCCTGCGCTGGGCGAGGCGGGCGTGCCCTGTATCTTCCGGTCGATGCGGGGGCGGAGGGCCAAATAGGGCCAAGCGGTGCCGAATTGGAGCCGCCCAGAGGCATAAGGCCGGGCCGCAGGCCGCAACGAGGGAGCGATTTTCATGTTGAACAAATTCAATCCATATTCCTTTACAAGCAGGGGCATGTCGCTTAACATACGTCTGCGGGAAAAATTCCCGCACTCATTATGTCCCGATCAAATGACGAAAGCAAGCCCCTTCGATGAGCGCGCCTGAATCCACGCCGGCCACCCGGCTCCTGGAAGCGCTCGCGCGGGTGCTGATGCCCCTCGTGCGGCTCCTGATCGCGCGAGGCGTCACCTATCAGGCGACGAGCGAGATGCTGAAGCGCGTCTATGTATTGGCGGCGCAGAAACATTTCAGCGGCGAGGAGGCAACCGGGACGCGCCTTTCCCTGCTCACGGGGCTGAACCGCAAGGAGATCCGCCGCCTGACCGACGAAGCCGCCGAGGCGGTTGTGCCGGAAGAGATGACGTCCTTTGCCGCCGCCGTGCATGCCGTATGGATCACGCAGCGGCGTTTTCGCGATCGCCGCGGCGCGCCGCGCGTGCTGCCCCGTTATTCGCGCGAGGGCCAGGCTTCGTTCGACGAACTGGTGCGCACAGTGACGACCGACCACCGGCCGGCCGCGCTGCTTGAGGAGCTGACCCGGCTGGAGTTGGTCGATGTCGATGCGGACGGCAACGTCGCGCTGCGCGAGCAGCCTTTCCTGTCGCGCAGCAGCCTCGAGGATCGCCTCCTGCCGCTCGCTGAAAATCTCGAGGATCACGCTGCCGCCGCCGTGGGCAACGTGCTCGCGCAGGAACCCCCTTATCTGGAACGGTCGGTCTTCTCCGACGAATTGTCGGAAGAGTCGGCCGCCTATCTGCACGAACTGACCCGCAGGCGCTGGCGCGAGGTTCACGACGAAGTGGTGGCCGCGGCCATCGCCTGCGAAGAAGACGACCTGAAGAGCGGCAAGACCATGAAGAGCCGCATTCGGGTGGGCATGTACTTTTATTCGGACACACAGGATTGAGGATGAACAACAAGACACCATCGATGTTCGCGGCCCCTGTTGGCGCTATCGCCACCTTCGCCGCCGCGTTGCTGCCCCTCCTGCTCGCGGCCTGCGGCGGCGGAGCGGAGACCAAGACGGGTTCGAACGGCACTGGCGTGGCCCCGCCGCCGGAGCTGGGCGTGACGAGCGGCCCCATCGCGGGGCTCGGTCCCCTGGACGTTGCCGGCGCCCGCCTGGACGACGCCACCACCGTCGTGCTGGTCAACACCAGTGCGACGCAGACGTCCGCGGAATTGCGTCTCGGCATGTTTGCCGATGCGGCGGGTAACGTCGTATTGGGCAACGCTGCGGGCGCAGCCACCGCAGCCAACGCGCAGAGCCTGGTGCGAGGTCCTGTGACTCGCGTGGATGCGGCGGCGCAGTCGCTGAGTGTGTTGAGTCTCCCGGTGCGCGTCGATCAGAACACGCTTCTGGACGGCGTGAACGGCATTGGCGACATCGTGCTCGGAGATTCCACCGAGGTCTACGGATTGAAGCTGCCCGGCAATGCGGGAACGCTGGCGACTCGCCTCGTCGTTCGCCGGCCGGCCGTCGGCAACGAGGTCGAACTGCTGGGCACGGTCGGCAACCTCAATGCATCCAGTCTCGTCGCAGACGGAGTCCAGGTAAGTCTTGCAAGCGTGCAGGTGGGTGTTGCCAGTCCAGGCGGCGTGCAGTTTTCCGCCGCGCCGGTGAATGCGCTGGTGCCGGGCGCGCTGGTGCGCGTGATCGGCACGTACAACACGGAAACAGGCGTCGTCATGGCCACGCGCATCGCGACGGGGTTCGCACCCGCCCGCCCGGATACGAGGCTGGTCTATATCGAAGGCTTCGTGCGCGAGTTTGCCGGCGTCGGCCGCTTCAAGGTGGGCGATCTTGACGTGGATGCGAGCGGCACGACCGCCGCGCTTGCCGAGGGCGCGCGCGTGAAAGTGCGCGGTCGCATGCAGGGGAACGTGCTGCGCGCCGATCAGTTGAGCGTGGTCCCGCCGGGCACGCGAATCGAGTTCATCCTCGAAGGCACGGTTAGTTCATATACGTCGATCGGTTCGTTCAGCTTGAGAGGTGAGCGCGTCGACGCGTCTCAGGCCCAGTTCGTCGGAGGTGCCGCCGCGAATCTGCAGGATGGCCGGCGCGTCAGGGTCAAAGGGGTCGCGGGACCGGGCAGGCTGACCGCGAGCGAAGTCACATTCGTCCAGTGAGAACCATGAAAACAGAAATCGTCTTGATCAGGCACGGCGAAACGGAATGGAACCGCGCCGGCCGCATCCAGGGGCACAGCGACAGCGGCCTCACGTCGGAAGGCATTGCGCAGGCGCAGGCTGTTGCGCGGCGCCTGGAACACGATCCCGCCTGCGCGCTGATTTCCAGCGACCTGGGCCGGGCGCGCCAGACTGCGGCCATCATCGGCTGGCACCGCAAGCTGCGCGTCCACGTCGACGAGCGTCTGCGCGAACGCAAGTTCGGCGTCGCCGAAGGGCAGCATTACGTGCGGCTCAACACCGAGTATCCGGAGATGTTCTCGCGCGAGCGCGAGACGAATCCCGACTACACGCCGCCGGGCGGAGAGAGCCGGCAGCAGCACTATGACCGCGTGCAGCGCGCGATGATCTCGCTTTCGGAAAGCTTTGCGGGCCGCCGCATCATCGTCGTGACCCATGGCGGCGTGCTGTCCTGCGTGTACCGCTGGCTGCGCGGCATTGCGGTCGCGGCGCCGCATCCGATAGACATCCCCAACGTCGGCTACAACGTGATCGAGCATGCCGACGCGATGTGGAGCATCCGTGTGTGGGGCGACGTATCGCATCTCGACAGGATCACCGCGGAGACGTGTTGATTGCCAATTCGGAACCACGGATGACACGGGTGAGCCGGGCGGAATGGGAACCCAGTGTGCTTACTGCCCCAGGCCGCTAGAGATACGCGTTCATTCGCGTTCACCCGTGGTTCCGAATTTGTCGATCCGCTGTTTCTGCCACCGTCTCCGCCGCCACTTCTGCCACCTTCGCTGCTGCCTTCGTTACGACCGATCTCGACGATGCCGGGGAGATCATTTCGTCCAGTCCGCGAACGGCCAGCTGTTGCGTGCGTCGGCCGGCGGCTTGGGTGTAGCGGGCTCCCCGGCCACGCCGAGTGCGGGCTCGTAGGGTTTTTCCAGGCGGGACAGTATGTCGTAGTAGTTGCGCACGTTCTCCACGAACTGCACTGCCTCGTCGCCGCGCGCGAACCCGTGCTTGAGATTTTCGTTGTGCTGCGTCTCGCGCAGGAGCGGATAGGCCTTGCGTACGTCGAGCCAGGAGTCGGCGTTCATCCTGAGGCGTTGCGTGAGAATGCGTGCGTCTTCCAGGTGCCCGTATCCCTGGTTGTAGGCGGCGAGTGCGAGCCAGGTACGGTCCGGTTCGGGAATGCGCGGCGGTATCGTGTCGCGCAGCATGCCGATGTATTTCGCGCCGCCCAGGATGCTCTCGCGCGGATCGAGGCGGTTTTTCACCTTCATGCGGTCCGCGGTGTCTTCGGTGAGCATCATGAGGCCGCGCACGCCGGTGGGGGATTCCGCGAGCGGGTTCCAATGCGATTCCTGGTATCCGATGGCGGCCAGGAGACGCCATTCGATGCCCGTGAGTTCCTGTGCCTCATGGAAGTGCGCACGCAACTTGGGCAGCAGGCTCTGGCTCTTTTCGATGATGGCCTCGGCGTCGATCGGCTGGATGCGGTTCGTGTGGCCGTAGTAGCGGTCCTGCAGGCGGTCGAGCGTGCCGTTGCGGCGCATCTTGTCGAAGAACAGGTCCACGCTCTGGCGCAGGTCCGCATCCGCCGCCTTCGAATAGGCCCATGCGACTTTCAGCTCGCGGCCCACGTTGAACGCGGCGGCGAGTTCGGGATAGAGCCGCTTGTTTACGGAAAACCCCACTGCGTTCGCAATGGCGAAGTCGGAAATCCCCGCCTTTACGTTCTTGAGCGTCTCCTCCGAATCGGTGTCGTGCGGCATCACGTCGAGAATGATGCCGGGGTAGGTGACGGTGAGTTCGCGCAGCAGATCGTGAGCGGGTGTGTCGGCCACCACGGCGATCTTCTTCCCGATCGCGTCATTGAGTGATCGCGGCTTCTTTTCCGCGCTGCGGTAGACGATCTGGTATTGGATCGATTTGTAGCTCGGGCCGAAATCGAGCTTGCCTTTCAGGTCGTCGCTCTGGGCGAGTCCCGCCGCCGCGATGTGGCCGAGCCCCTTGTCGAGCGCTTGCAGAAGCTCGCCCTGGCTCTTCAGCAGGATGTAGCGCGACTTGACGCCGAGTTCCTTCGCGAACAGTTCGGCGAGGTCGTGTTCGTAACCCGCGAAATTGTGCTCGCCTTCGCGCACGTAGCCGCCGGGTGCATCGTGTATGGTGGTTGGGCCGCGCACAGTGAGGATCACAAGCTCACCGGACACGCGTGGCGGATACAGGGGGCGGCGCAGCCAGTCTGGCGCATTGGGCGAATCGCAGCCGGCCAATGTCAGCAGCGCCACCAGCACCAGCAGGAGGGCGAGCGACGCAAGCAGCGATGCGCGAAAAGAGTTGCCGGACCTCGGATGCATGGGCGAAGTGTGGACAATTCGGCGCGGCCTGTCCATTGTGCGGCGCGGCGCACGCCCGGTTGCACGGGCGGCTGCCGATGCAGTTCCGTGCGATTCGGCGCAATGCGCGATAATGCTCGCGCTGTCCCTCTCGAAGTCATTTCCCATCGAATAATCAGGCATGTCCAATAACATCATCGCGCTGGTCCCCGCGGCGGGACTCGGTACGCGGCTCGGCGACGCGCTGCCCAAGCAGTATCTCGATCTCAACGGGCTTCCCATGATCCATCACGCGCTCGCGGCACTCGCGGGCGTGAAGCGCATCAGCCATATTGTCGTGGTGCTTGCCGAAGGCGATCAGCACTGGGCCACGTTCAACTGGTCGATGCTGAACGGCAAGATCCGCGTCGTGCATTGCGGCGGGCCGAGCCGCGCGGAAAGCGTGGCCAACGGACTCGACCGGCTTGCCTTGGCGGCGGACGATCCGGCCAATCCCATCGGCAAGGCGGTGGACAGCGGCGACTGGGTATTGGT
>Ga0075366_10001416_pt1 | contig 11973 bp, 6 predicted proteins | sample EndMethybrTD3031_FD_72351 | JGI IMG/M metagenome (GOLD analysis project Ga0075366, IMG submission 72351) | Populus endosphere microbial communities from Tennessee, USA - Endosphere MetaG P. TD hybrid TD303-1 | ecosystem: Host-associated > Plants > Roots > Endosphere | place: USA: Tennessee... | reverse complement strand
ATCGGTGATATGCCACTGTCGGTTCAGAGCAAGATTCTCCGTGTGCTCCAAGAAGGAGAATTTTCAAGGGTCGGGGGCAACTCTACGATTAAGACCGACGTCCGCATCATTGCAGCAACGAACAAGACACTGGAGCAAGAAGTAGCCAAGAAGCAGTTTCGCGAAGATCTGTTTTATCGCCTTAACGTGGTGCGGATCCATTTACCGCCGCTTCGACAGCGACGAGATGATATTAATCTGCTCGCCGACTATTTCCTGAAGAAAATCGCTTCAGTGAAACATCTGCCGCAGCTCAAGCTATCGGAAGATGCGATGAAGTTGATGGAGGAGTATCCATGGCCTGGAAACGTTCGGGAATTGGAGAACACAATTCAGCGTGCATGCGTCCTGGCGACGAGTGATGTACTGCTTCCGAAAGATATTCCTCTTGGTGGGGCGACGCGCCAGCCGGATAGCAAGATTGAGATCGAACAACCTCCCTTCACTGTGAGTGGTAACGCTGAGAGGCCGCCCTTAAAAACTGCCGTCGAGATGTTGCTGGATACTGCTGCAACTGATGCTTCTCTTCAGCTGTTACCATGGCTGGAACGTGAATTCACTCTCTTCGCAATGAAGCGGACCAAAGGTAACCAGGTGAAAGCGGCCAAGCTGCTTGGAGTGACTCGGGCGACTTTGCGGAAGCGGATTGAACGGTACGGTATTACGAAGGAATTGAATTTTCAGTAGATTCCTGACGAGTCGGTGATTATGGAGAAACTTCGAACGCGCTGAAAATTTCTTGCAGGAGGCTGGATCGATTGAGTGCTTGGACATTGTGTCCTTCCAGCTTTTTGTAACTGATAGTCATGGCCGATGCGCTCTCAGAACTTGTTCTTAAAATCGCTAGCTCGGAGACCTTTGCCAAAAGGTTAAGAAAAAAGAAAAGAGCAGCATTCGAACATGTGTTTGAAGGAGCGCAATCGTTTGTCGCTGCGTGTGCGATTCGGTATCATGCTTCCAGATCCTGTTGGATCCTCTGTCCCAATGTCCGCCGCCAAGAAGAAATCTTCAACGAGCTTTTAAATTGGCGGATCGACGCATTGTTTTTTCCACAACTAGAGATGCCTGCAATCGAAGGAGCAGTGCTGGATTCAGAGATTGTCGCAGAAAGATTGGAACTCCTTCAAAAGGTTTTGGAAGGCAAATGCACCGTCGTTGTGCTTTGTGCCGATTCTGTTGATGACCTTGTCCCTGGAGTTGCAGCCCTTAAGAAGCAGACTGTCATTGTCAGGCGAAGTGATCACCTAAATCGGGAGGATCTGATCGAAAAGCTAATCAAAAATGGCTACGACCAAGTGCCGCAGGTCACAACGCGTGGCCAGTTTGCGGTAAGAGGGGGAATTCTGGATATTTTTTCCTGGCAACATTCGTTACCGGTCCGGATTGAACTATTTGGCGAAGAAGTCGATTCGCTCCGTGAGTTCGATTTGGATGAGCAAACATCACTCTGTATTCTGGATCAATGCAAAATTCTGGTAGGCGAGCCGGAAGCGGATTCAACCATTTTCAGAAATTACATCAAGAAATTAGATATCCTGATCGCAGTTGACGTTGGGAGCCCGGAAGCACAAATCGTGATTACGGCTGGGACAGTGACCGTCGGAGAAATTGAGCAGTATGGCACTGCCTTTTTTGGAACTGGATTTGAAAGGTTTGAAGCAGGTGATTTTCTGGTGGAAGAAGCTAAGCGTGAGACCGCACTTGGTCAGGTGCGCATTTGGATTAAGGAAGGCTGGCGGCTCTATGCTATCTGCCACAATGAGGGAGAAATCGAACGACTCCGAGATGTATTGCGTGACAATCAGATCGATGTCGAGGCATGCAAATTCGTTATTGGCTCACTGACACATGGGTTCATTTATCCTGAAGGTAAACTGGCGATCCTCTGTGATGCGGAAATTTTTGGCCGGTACCAAAACCCGAACGCGCATTGTTTGTCCTTAAGACGTTCCTGGTTGAGAGGAACTCAGGCGCCGATTGATTTCTCGGAAATCGCTGAAGGTGATCTAGTTGTTCATCTTGAACATGGGATTAGCAAGTATCATGGGATTCAAACACTAAACCAAAACGACACAAAACAGGAAGTCGTAGTTTTGGAGTTCGCGAACGAATCACGTCTCTACGTTCCGTCCGAACAAGCCTTTTTGATTTCGCGTTATGTCGGTATCGGAAAACGCTTTCCTGAGCTTAGCGTAATGGGGGATAACCGATGGGGCAAGGCCAAGAAAGCAGCTGAGACCGCGGTATTTGGTTACGCGACGAAGTTGCTTAGTCTTCAAGCAGAGCGAAATGCCAATGTCGGGTTCGCCTTTTCACCCGATACGAAATGGCAGAATGAATTCGAGTCGTCGTTTGTCTATAAAGAAACTACAGATCAGTTGCGTGCGATTCAAGAAACGAAGGCTGATATGGAATCAGTGCATGCAATGGACCGCTTGATTTGCGGCGATGTCGGGTTCGGAAAAACCGAGGTAGCGATCCGAGCTGCGTTCAAGGCGGTAATAAATAACAAACAGGTCCTCATGTTAGTGCCGACTACTGTCTTGGCTCAACAGCATTACAACAATTTCCGGGAGCGGATGTCGGATTATCCAATCAATGTCGGGATGTTGAGCCGATTTCTTTCGCAGCGCGAACAACGGAGAACTCTAGAAGGATTGCGTAACGGGTCAATTGACATTGTTGTTGGGACCCACCGTTTGATTTCACCGGATATTGAGTTCCAGCGCCTCGGTCTCGTAGTGATTGATGAGGAGCAGCGGTTTGGTGTGAAGCATAAAGAACGCTTTAAGGAACGGTTCAGATTGATTGATGTTCTGACTTTATCTGCGACTCCGATTCCGCGGACTTTGTATCTCTCTCTAGTGGGAGCCAAGGATATATCGGTGATCAATACTCCGCCTCCAAACCGACTCCCAATCGAGACAATGATTTGTGGATACGACGAGCGAATCATCCGTGATGCCATCCAGCGAGAGCTACGGCGGAAAGGGCAGGTCTATTTCCTCCATAATCGCATACGGACAATTAACCATGTCCAGGACCGGATTCGACTATTGTGCCCCAACGCGCGGGTTGATATTGGGCATGGGCAGATGAATGAGCATGAGCTCGAAGAGGTCATGCAGCAATTTGTATCTGGAAGAACCGATGTTTTGATCTCGACGACAATTATTGAGAGCGGTCTCGATATTCCCAATGCGAATACGATCATTATCGATCGAGCGGACCGATTTGGCCTGGCTGACCTCTACCAATTGCGAGGTCGCGTGGGTCGGGCTCAGCATAAGGCTTATGCGTATCTTTTGTTACCGCGGGAGATGATGACCGTGGGGGCAGCACGCCGCCGGATTAATGCAATCAAGCAATATTCTGGTCTTGGGGCTGGTTTCAAGATTGCTATGCGGGACCTTGAGATTCGTGGGGCGGGAAACATCCTTGGGACCGCGCAGAGTGGGCATATCATCAATATCGGATTCGATCTGTATTGCCAGTTGCTGCAGCGAGCGGTTGAAAAACTAAAAGGGAAACAGTCCCAAACTCGGACAGAGGTTTTCCTACGGCTCGATTTTGTTGCAACGAATGAAGCAGATTATCTCACCATGAAATCGTGTCTGACACCGGCGTTCATCCCGCGTGATTACATGGTACAACCGCAGATTCGGATTCAGGCCTACAAAAAACTGGCGCTAGTGACGACGGAAGAGGATCTCACGAAGCTGGGAGAAGAGTGGGTTGACCGTTTTGGCCCGCATCCCGAGGCAGTGCGTAATCTCCTCATGCTGAACCAGATAAAAATTGTAGCAACAAGAGTAAAGGTAACCGGAATCGAGGTCAAAGATTCGAAAGTGATACTCACGCGAGGGAATGATTACATTTTAGTCGGAGACCGGTTTCCCCGCTTAACTTCATCTGAGACTAAAAATGGCCTTACGAGCTTGCTATTTCTCTTAAGTCGGCTTTCTTGAGCATGCTCATGTCCGTGAAGTTGTTGTCCTGCTGGTTGTTGGTCCTTGCTCTTCTGAGTCATGTAACCTCGGCTGCTGAGTCTCAAGTGATCGACGGGATTGCTGCAGTGGTCAATGATGACGTAATCACATTTTCCCAGGTTCAGGAGGTGTCCGGGCCACGTGAGCGGACGCTCCGAGAACAATTTACTGGCCAAGAGCTGATCGATAAGATCAAAGGAGCGCGTCTGGCGGTGTTGAGTGACTTGATCGATCGCCAGCTAATTCTTCAAGAGTTCAAAAAAAAGCAATTCAATATCCCAGAGTACGTGATCGATGATCAGGTTCAAAACCTGATCAAAGAAGAATTTGCTGGGGACCGCCAGGCATTCGTCCGAACGTTGAACGCTCAGGGGTATACAATGGGTAAGTTTCGCGAAATTCAGAGAGACAAAGTGATCGTTGGTGCGATGCGCCAGAACAACGTAAAAGGAAATTTTGCGGTTTCACCACAAATGGCTCAGGCCTACTACAAGGCCAACAAGCAGGAATTTGCGACCCCGGAACAACTCAAACTTCGGATGATTGTCCTGAATGCTGATCCGCTGGACGCGAGCTCTGGTGATTCTACTCGGAAAATGGCTGAAGAGATTCGTCAGAAGGTGAAGGATGGTGCTGATTTCGCAACAATGGCAAAGACCTATTCGATGGATGGAACGGCTGAATCAGGCGGGGATTGGGGAATGATTGACCGAAAGACGTTGAATCAGGAACTGACAGACGTGGCGTTTGCACTTTCTTCGAGTCAGGTAAGCCCGGTGGTCCAGATCGGCGATTCGTTCTACTTGCTTTATTGTGAGTCGAAAAAGAACTCCAGTTACATTCCGCTTTCTGAAGTACTCAACGGGATTCAGAAGAAGCTCGAGCAGGTACAACGCCAGAAGGCGACACAAAAGTGGATCGATAGCTTAAGAGAAAAAGCTTACATCAAGATCTACTAAGGATCCACGTCCAGTGGATCTGAAGCAGTGCTGCTGAGTAGTGTATGCGGATGCCACAAGCTGAGAGTGGCATAGCCCATTGCAATTTTTAACCGTACTCTGATTCTTTTACAGTGTTACAGTGCCAAGGGCACTGTTTCGATCGCTTTTTGATACCATGTGTAACGACAACACCTACAACGTCAATTAGCTTAGCGGGAAAGGGTGGCTTATAGGCAAGCCACGACTCAGAACGAGCAAATGGCTTGCGGCTTCCTCGGGGCACCCATACAAAACAGCATTTCTTCCATTTGACTATAGCTTTGATTGATACCTAGCGTTCGGTCAGTGTTCTTACGCTCGCTTGAATTTTTTGTGCACCTTGATGGAATGGCCTCCACTACCCCTGTAAAAGAGTGGAATTTCGTCTACGGTCTACCAGCTAAAGATGAACAGCCCTTATTAGATAGAGGTCCGGATGCGAGGGGTGGGGTAGGTTCGTATTCTTGATGTCCTTTACGGACCTATATGTTGCGCACTTCATTAACCAATCGCAACTCACCTTTGCTGGTTCATGGACGATCTGGACACACCTTTTATTAGGATGTGGCGTTGCTGAGGAACTATTGTTGTTGTTCCGGTCACGAAGATGTGTACAATTTACGCAACGATTGTTTGAGTTTATTTTTAATATATGGCGAATCAAAACAATTGAGGGTGTTCTATGCGGAAGATTTTAGCACTCATAGGGGCATTTAGTTTTGGCAACGTGGCTGCCGCAAATGGTGAGGATTGGTTTACAGGGGCACTAATAGGTGCAATCACGGTTGGCCTATTGCCTGACTTATTCAGGGTGTTCAAGTTGTTATGTTCCTTTCTGGTTTGGTTTTACTGTTTTGTTAGCCTATTGCTTAACTTATTCAGGATGTTCAAGGGTTTTATCTCAGAAAAGGCGAAGATTTTTAGGGAGGCTGGTGATGTTTCTCCCCCTCCACCGAGAAAAATTCGAGGATCGGAGGTTGTACATAAAATAGATGTCGCAAGCTCTTCCCGACAGCCTGATGAGAGTCAGGGCAGACGTATCGGTGAAAAGATTCCATATCCCCCTTCCTCAAAATTCGTTTTGGATGCCCCTAGCAACCGTGGCAGTGAAAAGGTTCCACCTGTTACTTCTTCGAAATTTGTTTTGGACCCTGCTAAAATTGAGGCATTGGCCAGAGAGACAGATGAAATACAGTCGATCCTTTCGGAAATGATGGCTGACGTGGGCTCCACCGAGGTGGTGGAGCCATTGTCAGAAATTGCACATAAAATAGATACCAAGAGCTCTTCGGGGCAGGCTAATGGGGGTCAGAGCGACCACGACGGCGAAAAGGTTCCACCTGTTACTTCCTCGAAATTTGTTTTAGACCCTGCCAAAATTGAGGCATTGGCCGGAGAGACAGATGAAATACAGTCGATCCTTTTGGAAATGATGGCTGACGTGGGCTCTACCGAGGTGGTGGAGCCACCATCCAAAATTACACATAAAATAGATATCAAAAGCACTCTGAGGCAGGCTGATGAGATTCAGAGCGACTGTGGTGGCGAAAAGGTTCCACTTGTTACTTCCTCAAGATTTGTTCTGGATCCTGCCAAAATTGAGGCATTGGCCAGAGAGACAGATGAAATACAGTCAATCCTTTCAGAAAAGATGGCTGAACTGGAGCCTTCTGTATCGGCGAAAGATCAGGAATGCAGCGTAGAGCAAGAGCTAGTAGCGTGGTTGTCTGAGCTCGATACACGCTATCACACAGCCTTGCTAGCGATAATCAAGCATAACTTGATATCGACGGAGGATTTCGATGCTCTTGCCGCAAGGGAGCATCTTATTTCTGAAGATCTGTTTAATACGATTAACTCTTGGTCAGATGATGCCCTAGGAGATTTCCTACTCGAAAAAAGCGAAGACATTCTTATCAGAAAGGAACTCTTGCTAAACATTCCTGTTTTGGTAGCAGACTATCAGTATGATAACTAAACCACCGATCATCCTAAAACGCCGGGAACGTGATGCTATCCTTCAGTCTTTTCAAGCGGGGCTAGTGCCTAAGCAAGGGTTGAATCATATTACAGTCGGCAGAAAGGCGGAAACATCTGCGATTATAGCTGACCTTGAGCGGATAGCAAACGAAGGAGCGGCATTTCGCATTGTAGTTGGGCGATTTGGAAGCGGAAAAAGCTTTCTTCTTAATTTGCTTCGCAACTATGCTTTTCAAAAGAAACTAGTGATCGTAACGGCGGATTTCAGCATGAACCGTCGCCTTTATGCTACTGAAGGCCAGGCAAGATCGCTCTTTAGCGAGCTTATGCGAAACCTAGCGATTAGAGCTCAACCAGAAGGAGGAGCTCTTTTAACCATACTTACCACTTGGGCTTCCCGTATCCAGCACGACGTTATGCAGGCAGGTGGAGATGTGGAGGCAGTCAAGCTTCGAATGGCTGATGATCTTCGTCATTTCCAAGAGTTGGTGGGGGGATTTGAGTTTTCTGAAGTTGTTCAAATCTTCTACCGTGCCTACGTTCAGAAAAACGACCCACTTCAGGCAGCTGCACTTAAATGGCTACGAGGGGAGTATACAACAAAAGCAGAGGCTAGAACTACTCTCGGAGTCCGGCGTATCATTGACGACGAGAATTTCTATGAAAGCCTTAAACTGATGGCTACCTTTGTTAAGAGGGCAGGTTTCAGTGGGTTGCTGGTAATGCTCGACGAGCTTGTGGTAATTTCTCACCGATTACCAAGCACTCGAGCTCGCCAGTCCAACTACGAGGCATTACTAACGATCCTAAATGACTGCTTTCAGGGGACATGCTCAAGCCTTGGATTTATCCTTGCGGGTACGGACGAATGTTTGGAAGATAAACGCCGAGGACTCCATAGCTATGAGGCATTGAGGACGCGTCTTATAGAGAACACTCTAGCTAAGGAGCACGGGCTCATAGATCTTTCGGGCCCTGTAGTGCGTTTACAGTCACTGACACCAGAAGAGTTGTTTATGCTACTCAAAAATATTGTGTTAGTCCATGCGAATAAGGACCCATCGAAAGCGGCAGTGCCGGACGAAGGAATTAGGGCTGTCTTGGAAAAAGCAAGTGAAACATTGGGCGCTGAATATTTTAAAACACCGCGTGACATCGTGCGTTCCTTCGTTGGTTTATTGAATCTCCTTGATCAGAATCCAGGTAAAACCTGGGCTTGATTTGCTCCGTATTCAGAATTTTGAGCAGCCAAAGGAGTTTGTGTCATTTGAAGAGGAGCTTGCCAAAGGTGGAAAAGCTGCTGAGGATGTTGACGAAGATCTGGTATCTTTTCGCCTTTAGAGGGTAACACTCATGAGCGCTGCCTTCACAAAGCTTCACCCGAAGATACAAGAAGCTGTGTGGCAATTAAAATGGGAGGAACTACATCCGTTACAGGTTGATTCTATTCACGCAGTTTTGGACACTCACGACCATCTAATTTTGGCAGGGGCTACAGCAACCGGCAAGACTGAGGCCGCTTTCCTACCAATCTTATCTCTATTAGCGAAGGAGCAACGAAGTTCTCTACAAGCGCTTTACATCAGTCCCTTAGTCGCACTGATAAATGACCAGTTTCGTCGGTTGGAATCGCTCTGCGAAAAAGCGGATATTGCTGTTCACCGTCGCCATAGTGGCATAAAAGAATCGGAACGACAGCGAATGATGAGAACTCCTTCAGGGGTCCTCTTGATAACTCCGGAGTCATTGGAAGCTTTTTTTATCCGCCGTAGCCATGAACTCACCCGTCTATTTTGTGAACTGCAGTTTGTTGTTATCGATGAGTTGCATTCGTTTTTAGGCAACGTCCGTGGAGTTCACCTTTTAAGCTTGCTTAAAAGGCTTGAAGTCATGAACAGAATTTCGCCGCGATATTTTGGGTTATCCGCAACACTGGGTGATTTCTCTCAAGCCAAGACTTTCTTATCGTGGGATAACCCAACCTCAGTTCGTGTTGTCGAGGACCCTTCACAGACAACGAGCATCCGTATACGTTTAAAATCGTACGTCCAAGGGAAAGGTCAATCGAACCAAGTTCATAATCCCGATGCGCTGCCGCATCCTACCAGATTGATCGCTGAAGATATTGCGCTTCACTGTCGCATTGGAAGTCATCTAGTATTTTGTAATGCTCGACATGATGCAGAGCTATTGACCGATCAACTGCGCGCTGTAGTTCGTCGTAGAGGATGGGCAGTAGACCCATTCGTTTTGCATCATGGTTCAATCAGTAAGGATTTGAGAGAGGAAGCGGAGCAAACGCTTAAGTCTGGCCAGCCTGTGACTGCCATTTGCACAAGCACGTTAGAGATGGGGATCAATATTGGGAGCGTCAAGACAGTCTACCAGCTAGACCCGACTTGGTCAGTAATGTCACTCACCCAAAGGGTAGGTCGATCTGGCAGGAAGGAAGATGAAGATCAAGTCTTAAGGCTATATACCACTGATGAGGAGGCAATCTTAGAGTCGGAACCGAACAAGCGGTTATATCCACAGCTCGTCCGAGGAATTGCTCTAATTGAATTATTAATTCAAAAATGGGTAGAAGCAGATTCTACTGAGCGGATACATTACAGTACTTGTATCCATCAAGTTCTCAGTGTCTTACGCCAAACCGGTGGATGTCATGCAATGGAATTGCACAATTTGTTGTGCATTAAAGGAGCGTTTAGACAGATTGCAAAAGGTGATTTCATCAAGCTACTTCGTTACTTGAAAGAGCAAGAATTAATTGAGCAGATGAAAACTGGAGAGGTTATCCTTGCTCCAGCTGGCGAGAAAATCGTTGAGGCTCGAGACTTTTACGCTGCCTTTCTCGTCGAGATTGAATACTGTGTTGAACATCATGGTGAACAAATCGGATTGTTGCCATTAAGCAGGCTACCAAATGTTAAAGAGTCGATTCTCTTGGCTGGCCGCCGATGGCAAGTCGAAGCCGTTTATCATGATCAACGGCGGATTGTAGTGGTTCCAGCACAGAGTGGCAATCTTCCCAGGTTCAACGGAGGAGAAGGGATAATTGATCCACGAGTGATGAGACAAATGCGTGAGATCCTTAGCTCGACAGAGCGATTTGCTTATCTTGATCCCCAAGCTGCTCGATATTTAGAAAATGCTCGAAAATTTTTCCTGCAATCTGGTCTCGCTGAGCAAGGAATCTTTACGAGGGGAAATGATGTTATCTGGTTTCCGTGGGCGGGAACGCGGGCGCATAAAACACTTTCCTTGTTAGCTAAAGCGGACAAAATTGAAACCTCCATGGATCGTCCAGACAAAATTTCGATAACCTACCATAACTGCTCGATAAAACTGTTCCAAGAACACTGCAAGAAAGTAGCTTCCGGGTTGATCACCATTACCCAACCTGTTGCGGTTCGACAAGATCGATTCGATGAATATGTAGCCAAAGAGCTCTTAGAGAAGGTATTTATGGTTGAATTGTTGGACTTGAATGCGGCCCATAAACATGCTGGGTTTATCGTTAATGGATCCTCACAGCGTTAGTCTAGCTCAAAGTAGGATCCTTTCACTAGAAGCGATAGCGGCCCGAGAATTGTACCAATATGAATTAATATTAAAAATCTTTTCTCAAAGAATACAGAACAGATTGTTTGATATAACCGTGTCTTTCAAAATCAATTTTGTATCCAAGCTTCTTATAAAAATCGAGCGCTTCCCAGTCCATCGTTGTTACCGTTGCAAATAAACAATATTTATGTCGTCCATAATTTTCTGCTGATTGCATTAATTGGCGACCGTAGCCTTGATTACGTAATACTTCATCAATCCATAGTTGATCCACATATAAACAACCGTAATACATGAAACCATTACAGCCACCTTTAATTTTATTGGCCTCATCACGGATAAAAAAAGAGAAATGCTCGATAGGTTGATGTCCTTTCTTTAATCTAGCATAGTTAGCAATACCTTCGCTCAATATGTGAATATCTTCAGGTTTTGGGTTCTTATCATGAATGATGTTGTAAACCATAATTTATTTTTATCTCCACCCTTTAATTTTTCAAATCTACACCAGATTCGATGCACATCTTCCACTGTTGCGAGTCGAATACTAAAGAAAATTCCATTTAGTTAACATTTATAACCAATGGCTTTGAAGAAATTTTGACATTCCTCTGCAGTGAAGGCGTGGAGACTATTTCCAACGGTTTTCTACAGGGAGTGCATACTGCGTGCAGCCGCTTTGCGCAGTCAGAGCGTCCTTCACGTCATTGAAGGGGTTGCAAAGCGACTACCCGGTTCGGCATTCGATGAGCTTTTATAATTTGCGATTTACTCGATAAAGAGTTGATTACGCAATTTGAGATGACTGATTAGTCATATTATCTATTACTGGAAGATTTTCGATTTACCCAAACGAAACCCGACGTTCTGGAAATCAGGTGATATTCTTCCTGGCCTTTAAGAGCATCTCTATTCTTTGCGTCGGGAAGAATATCCGATAACCCGATAAACTAAGCCAAGCTGCGGCTGTGGCGATTTTGTCTCCTGAGCGAGGTTTTTCTGTGAACCCAGATGCTCTCCAAAATTCCGAGTGCAAACAGGACGAGGACGAGGAATGAACCGCCATAGCTGATCATTGGCAACGGAATTCCGGTAACCGGTGTAATCGAGATCGTCATCCCGATGTTCATGTAGACATGGGTAAACAGAAGCGTCACGATCGCGATGGCAATTAATCGACCCAAGTCATCGATTGCTGAGGCTGCTATCAAGAGTCCTGTTAGAAGAAGTGCGGCAAATGCTCCAACCACTGTTATCGCGCCCACAAAACCAAGCTGTTCTGCGATCGCTGCAAAGATAAAATCGTTATGGACGATTGTCGCAGGCAGAAACCCGAGTTGAACCTGGGTGTTGGGGGCTGTGAATCCCTTTCCATAAAAGCCGCCAGAGCCAATTGCGATCAAGGACTGGTTAATAGT
>Ga0075366_10001415_pt1 | contig 11974 bp, 10 predicted proteins | sample EndMethybrTD3031_FD_72351 | JGI IMG/M metagenome (GOLD analysis project Ga0075366, IMG submission 72351) | Populus endosphere microbial communities from Tennessee, USA - Endosphere MetaG P. TD hybrid TD303-1 | ecosystem: Host-associated > Plants > Roots > Endosphere | place: USA: Tennessee... | reverse complement strand
AGGCCGCGCTGATGCACCTTGTTCAAGGCTCTCGCGATCTCGATTGCTAGTCGCAAAAAGCGTTCGATGTCCATGGGCTCACCAAGCAACTGCTCGAGTGGCTGGCCGCCAGGATACTCAAGCAGCAGAACAGGGTGACCACCGTCGTACTCCAGCCCGAGCGGCCGCATTGCCCACGCGCCATCCAGCTGGTCCTTCAGTTCGAACTCGTGAGCGAGCCGATCGAGGATGCCGGACGAAGCGTGCTTCGCCTTGGGATGTACTGCCAATACAGCTCTGCAGGTGGCATCGGAATCAGGATACAAAGCCCGGCAAAAGATGCGGGCATCGTCCTCCCATAGCACTTCGAACCTGTTGTCCATGCGCGTCGAACCGAAAAACGATGGGTTCAACCGGAAGCCTCCAAGTGACCCAATGCTGGGTGAGGAGGTACTGTCCTAAGCTCTGATTCTGCCACAAACGCGCAGGTGTGCCCAGCCTAAGCTGGGGCGGCCAAAGCACCGGGAAGAAGCGACGAGGATCATCTGCAGAGGTTTTCTCGCAATCATTGGTTTATGCCCGCTCAGCGCTATCGGAAACGGGGCTGGATCGCCCAGCGTCAGCCGCTGACAGCACATCGCTTGTTCCGAGGCATCGTCAATGCAACATCGTGCCAAACGTCGCTTCGGTTTGATTGCGCGAGGGCCATTTTGACCCGGCGGCGCTGACCAGCAATACCTTCGATATCGAATGGCCCCCCGAAGCGGTCGACGGCAGAGTTTTCCTGAAGTAGACCGCGCGGATTGGTTCGATATCGAGTTCGCGCGGACTAAGATGCTGTCCGCTCAGGTCGAACTTCTCGATCGTCTTTTGGCGATCGCAGCTTAGAGCGACGGAAAGTGATGTTCAGGATTGGAATCATTTCGGACACGCACGGCCTGTTGAGGCCGGAGGCGGAACGAGCCCTGACGGGCGTCGAACACATCATTCATGCCGGCGACATCGGGCGTCCCGAGATCATCGACGCGCTTCGCCGGATCGCTCCTGTCACCGCCATCCGTGGAAACGTGGACAATGGCGAGTGGGCTCGCGAATACCCCGACACGAACCTTGTGCGCTTGGCGGGAAAGTCGATCTACGTTCTGCACGACCTGAAGACCCTTCAGGCCGATCCCGGCGCCGGCATCGACGTCATCGTCTCCGGGCATTCCCACGTGCCGAAGATCGACACGGTCGGCGGCGTTCTCTACCTGAATCCGGGCAGCGCGGGACGGCGACGCTTCAAGCTGCCGATCACGCTTGCGACGCTCGAAGTCACGCCTGAGGGCATGCGACCGGAAATCCACGATCTTGGACGGGACTGAACACATGACCGCGGAGGGGATTCGCAGAGCGAAAGTTGGATTTCGAGCGCGCCAAGGACAGCTTCTGGCGCAAAGCTGCCGTTCGCAGGAATGTCCGTTCATGGGGGCAAAGCCGACTTCCCGGTCGCCCGCCCAGACTTCTCAGTTTGACCCACAACCGACTTCGTACCGGGTCGGGTTCTTGTCCGCCTTCAGGACTAAAGCAGAAAATCGCCGCTGCCCCACCTGCGCACGATTTCAGAGCCGGCTGACTTTTCTTCGAAACGTCATCCCGTCCCCCCGGGACGCATTGACAGCTGCAATACGCAATCGCAATCTCGTTTCTGGCGTCTTTGGCGCAGCCTGCGTCAACCGCGCCGAGAGAATTCACCAGGAGTTCCGACAGTGAACAGATCAATCCTGCTCGCCGGCGTCTGCGCTACGGCGCTCGCGGCGGCCTCGACCGCGTCTGCCAAAACCTTGATTTACTGCTCGGAAGGCAGCCCGGAGAACTTCTATCCCGGCGTCAACACCACCGGCACGTCGTTCGACGGCAATGAGCCGATCTACAACCGCATTGTCGAATTCGAGCGCGGCGGCACGAAAGTGGTGCCGGGCCTCGCGGAAAAATGGACGATCTCGCCTGACGGCGTCACCTATACTTTCAACCTGCGCAAGGGCGTGAAGTGGCATGCGACGTCGAAGTCGTTCAAGCCGACGCGGGAGTTCAATGCTGACGACGTCCTATTCTCAATCGAGCGGCAATGGAAGGACGACAATCCGTATTTCAAGGTAACGAGTCCGAACCATTCCTATTTCGGCGACATGGGCATGCCGAAATTGTTGAAGTCGGTCGAGAAGCTCGACGACTACACCATCAAGATAACGCTCAACCAGCCGGAAGCGCCTTTCCTCGCCGATCTCGCGATGCCCTACGCAGCCATCCAGTCGAAGGAGTATGCGGATGCCATGCTGAAGGCCGGCACGCCTGAGAAGATCGACCAGGATCCGATCGGCACCGGCCCATTCTATCTGGTGCAGTACCAGAAGGACGCCGTGATTCGTTACAAGGCATTCCCTGAATTCTGGGGCGGCAAGGCCAAGATCGACGACCTCGTCTATGCGATCACGCCGGATGCATCCGTTCGGTGGGCCAAACTCCAGAAGGGCGAATGCGACGTGATGCCCTATCCGAACCCGGCCGACATCGACGCGATCAAGAAGGATCCGAACGTCACGATGCTGGAGCAGCCCGGCCTCAACATCGGTTATCTCGCGTTCCAGACACAGAAGAAGCCCTTCGATGACGTGCGCGTGCGCAAGGCCATCAGCATGGCGATCGATCGGAAGGCGATCATCGATGCCGTCTATCTGTCGACCGGCATCGCGGCCAAGAACCCGATCCCGCCCACCATGTGGTCGTACAACGACAGCATCAAGGACGATCCCTTTGATCCGGAGCAAGCCAAGAAGCTTCTGGCCGACGCCGGCTACCCGAACGGTTTCGAAACCGATCTATGGGCCATGCCGGTGCAGCGCCCCTACAATCCGAACGCCAAGCGCATTGCCGAGTTGATGCAGGCCGACCTCGCCAAGATCGGCGTCAAGGCCGAGATCAAGTCGTTTGAATGGGGCGAATACCGCAAGCGGTTGCAGACCGGCGAGCATCAGATGGGCATGTTCGGCTGGACCGGCGACAACGGCGACCCTGACAACTTCCTGCACACATTGCTGGGCTGCGCCTCGGCGCAAACGGCATCGGGCTCGAATATCGCCAAATTCTGCTACAAGCCGTTCGACGACCTGGTCGTGAAGGCCAAGACGGTCAGTGATCAGGCCGAGCGGACCAAGCTGTACGAGCAGGCGCAGGTGATTTTCAAGGAGCAGGCGCCTTGGTTCACCATCGCGCACGCGGTGCAGTTGAAGCCCGTCACCAAGAGAGTGATTGACTTCAAGCTGTCGCCGTTCGGACGCCACAATTTCTATGGCGTCGACGTCAAGGAATAGTAGAAGACAAGGGCGGAGTGGCTTTTTGTTACTCCGCCCATTTTTCTTTACCCTTTCCCTTGCGGGAGGGTGGCAGGAAACGGCATGCTCCGGTTCGTCTTTACCCGGCTGAGTCTCGTGGTTCCGACCTTCATCGGGATCACGTTGCTTGTGTTCGTGCTGATCCGCCTGATCCCCGGCGATCCCATTGAGACGATGGCGGGCGAACGCGGTATCGATCCGGCCCGGCACGCGCAACTGCGCAAGGACTACGGCTTCGATCAGCCGGTGCTGGTGCAATACGGCCTCTATCTGTCGCGGCTGGTGCATGGCGACCTCGGCCGCTCGATCGTCACCCATGAGCCGGTGATTTCCGAATTTGGGACGTTGTTCCCGGCGACGATCGAACTATCGGTCTGCGCGATCCTGTTTGCGTTAGGCCTCGGGTTACCAGCCGGGATTATCGCGGCGGTCCGGCGCAACTCCATCTTCGATCACGGCGTGATGGGCATCTCGCTCACCGGATATTCGATGCCGATCTTCTGGTGGGGATTGCTGCTGATCCTGCTTTTTTCCGTGCAGCTCGGATGGACGCCGGTGTCGGGCCGGATCGCCGTGCAATACTACATCGAACCGGTGACCGGCTTCCTGCTGATCGATGCGCTGCTGGCTGGTGATTTCGGCGCGTTCCGCTCGGCCCTGTCTCACCTTGTGCTGCCGATGATTGTGCTCGGCACGGTGCCGCTCGCCGTAATCGCCCGTATGACGCGGTCCGCCATGCTGGAGGTCCTGGGCGAAGATTACATCCGCACCGCACGCGCCAAAGGGTTGCCGCGTTCCCGGGTGATCGCGATCCATGCGTTGCGCAATGCGTTGATCCCGGTGGTGACGGTGATTGGGCTACAGGTCGGCGTCCTGTTTACCGGCGCGATCCTCACGGAGACCATCTTCTCCTGGCCGGGCGTGGGCAAATGGCTGATCGAGGGCATCAACCGCCGCGACTATCCGGTGCTGCAGGGCGGCACGCTCTTGATCGGCGCGATCGTCATGATCGTCAATCTGCTGGTTGACGTCGCCTATGGGCTGATCAATCCCCGCATCCGGTACACAAGATGACCGCCGAAGTCCTCGAAACTCCCGTCGTCGTGGCGCAAGCAAACGCGCCCCCGCATCCGCTGTTGCAATTCTGGTCAGATTTCAAAGCAAATTTCGGCGCCGTGGCAGGCCTCGTCGTGATCGTGGTTCTGGTTCTGCTCGCGCTCTTTGCCGATTTCGTTGCGCCACATTCCCCGATCCTCATCAACAATACCGCCTTTCTCAAGCCTCCCTTCTGGCAGCAGGGCGGATCGACCGTCTATCCGCTCGGTACCGACGCGATCGGCCGCGATATTCTATCCCGTCTCATCCACGGAGCACGGCTTTCGCTTCTGATTGGCATCGCGGTGGTGACGTTGTCGGTGGTCGCCGGGACGATTCTCGGTCTGGTCGCGGGTTTTTTCCGCGGCCTGATCGAGATCGCGATCATGCGGCTGATGGACATCACATTGACGCTGCCAAGCCTTTTGCTCGCCATCGTGATCGTTGCGATCCTCGGGCCGGGCCTGATGAATGCGATGCTGGCGGTCGCGATCGTGCTCCTGCCGCACTACGTGCGGATCGCGCGCGCCGCCGTGATCAGCGAAGTATCGAAGGACTACGTCACCGCGGCCAAGGTCGCAGGTGCCGGCCGGCTTCGGCTGATGTTCAAGGAGGTGTTGCCGAACTGTGCAGCGCCCCTGATCGTGCAGGCGTCGCTCGGCATATCGACCGCGATCCTGGACGCGGCCGCGCTCGGCTTTCTGGGTCTCGGTGCGCAACCGCCCCTGCCAGAATGGGGAACCATGCTGGCGGACGCGCGCGAATTCGTACTCCGGGCCTGGTGGGTCGTCACGCTTCCGGGCCTGGCGATCCTCGTGACCGTGCTGGCCTTCAACCTTCTGGGCGACGGACTGCGCGACGCGCTCGATCCCAAGCTCAAGCGATAGCTTCATCTGATGCCGCTGCTCGAGATTGAAAATCTATCGGTTGAGTTTCCATCCCAGAACGGGATGGTGCGCGCCGTGGATGGCGTCAACATCACGCTCGAAAAAGGCGAGGTGCTGGGAATCGTCGGCGAATCCGGCTCCGGCAAGAGCGTCGGCATGTTGGCCCTGATGGGACTCGTGCCCTATCCGGGGCGTGTCCGAGCCGACAAGCTGCTGTTCGAGGGGCGGAATCTGCAGACTTTGTCCGACCGCGAGCGGTGCGCGCTCACCGGCAAGGACGTCGCGATGATCTTCCAGGAGCCGACGACATCGCTCAATCCCTCTTTCACGATCGGCTATCAGTTGGCCGAGACGTTGCACGTCCATGAAGGGATGGATCGCAAGGCCGCGCGGCGCCGCGTAATCGAGCTCTTGGAGCAAGTCGGCATTCCGGCCCCGGAGAGCCGGCTGTCGGCCTACCCGCACCAGCTCTCGGGCGGCATGAATCAACGCGTCATGATTGCGATGGCGATCGCCTGCAATCCGAAGCTCCTGATCGCGGATGAGCCGACGACGGCGCTCGATGTCACCATCCAGGCGCAGATCCTCGATCTTCTGCTGTCTCTGCAACGCGATCGTGGCATGGCGCTGATCCTCATCACGCATAACATGGGTGTGGTTTCGGACACGACTGAGCGAGTCGCCGTCATGTATGCGGGACAGATCATGGAACAGCGCCCGACGCAGAGCCTGTTTGCGTCGCCACAGCATCCCTATACAGCCGCGTTGCTGGCGGCACGCCCGGAGGCGAGTGATGGCGGACGGCTCGCCACCATTCCTGGCGTGGTGCCGGGGCTCCATGATCGACCGCCGGGGTGCCTGTTTAGTCCGCGTTGCATCCATGCAACGCCGCTGGCCGACAAGGTGCGTCCCGATCTGCGCCCCTGGATGGACGGCCTGATCCGTTGTCATTATCCGCTCGGCGATCCGACACGGGATGAGCGCATCGCGGCCGATGGGGGCGGCGCGTCGATCCTCAAGCGCGAGTCCGTGTCATGACGGCGCTTGTCACCGCCACCGATCTGAAGCGCAGTTACGAGATCAAGCAGGGCTGGTTTCGCCCGCCGGCGCATCTGCAGGCCGTGGGCGGAGTATCGTTCGCGCTTGAAGCCGGCAAGACGCTGGCGGTCGTCGGCGAATCCGGTTGCGGCAAGTCGACGCTCGCAAGGCTTGTGACTCTCATCGAGAAGCCGAGCGCCGGCACGCTGATGCTCGACGGCGTCGATGCGGTCAATCCTCCGGCCAGCGCTGTGAAGACATTGCGCCGCACCGTGCAGATCGTGTTTCAAAACCCCTATGGGTCGCTCAACCCCCGCAAGCGCGTTGGCCACATACTCGAAGAGCCGCTGATCATCAACACCAGACTTTCCAAGCAAGACCGGCGGGCGCAGGCGCTCGACATGATGGCGAAGGTCGGGCTGCGACCGGAGCAATATGGCCGCTATCCGCACATGTTCTCGGGTGGCCAGCGTCAGCGCATCGCAATCGCGCGCGCCTTGATGCTGCGGCCGAAGCTGCTCGTTGCCGATGAGCCTGTGTCCGCGCTCGACATGTCGGTGCAGGCGCAGGTTCTCAACCTCCTGGTCGATCTGCAGCGCGAACTGGGGCTGGCTTATCTCTTCATCTCGCACGATCTCGCCGTGGTGCGTCACATTGCCGAAGACGTGATGATCATGTATCTGGGGATCGTAGTGGAGCATGGGCCGAAAGAGCGCATCTTTGCGCGGTCGTTGCATCCCTATACACAGGCCTTGCTTGACGCGACGCCGGGCCTCGGTCGCAAACGCCAGCGCATCGTTCCGAAGGGCGAGTTGCCTTCGCCGCTCGATCCGCCGAAAGGCTGCGTGTTCTCGACCCGCTGTCCCTATGTGACGGATCTCTGCCGCACGCAGCGTCCGCTCTTGCGCCCGCTCGACGGCCGCCTCGTCGCCTGCCACTACGCCGAGCGTTTCCTGGAAGTACAGGCGGCTTAGAGCCGATTGGCCGAGCCAAGCGATGAACTGAGCGTCCGACTTCGCAAGCCGCTACGCCGGACAAGCTACGCTGCTTCGTGCGAGAGAGCGAAGACGGTTGCGCTGCGCCGCTATGACGTGGCGAGCAGGATGCCCAAAGAATGCGTCTGGCGATGTCCGTTCGCGAGGATAAAGCAGACGTAGGAGCCGGACGGCCTGACTTCCGAGTGTGGCCCTTAGCCGAAGGTCGATTAAGCGCGTGTCATGTCGGCTGTCAGCGGCAAACCGGACGCCGATCTAACTTGGCATCCACCGCTGCTTTTGACCCGAAGCAGAAGTATCGGCTGGCCGCAGCCAACCTCGGCAGCACGATCAAACGAAGTGCGCGGAGAACGGCGCCGGGGAGCGTGACTATGCGCCCCGTTGCCGGCGCGCAACATGCCCTCCAAATCGTCGGGAGGAGCCCCCGGCCTGCGCTCAGAATGGCCACCGGCCTCGACCGTGGCCCCCTCCTGCGATAGCCTTGCCCCAGGGTGGACCGATGCGTCGATGGCTAGAACCATTTCTTCCTATCCTCGTGCTCGCACTGGCGATGCAGGTGCTGGCGCCGATTGCCGCCTGTTGGGCCGCAGATGCAGCACTGGCGGACCCCTTGCAGACGGCCGCGATCTGCCACGATGCTGGGCCCGCCGGCACGGGGCTGAGTGACCGCTCCGGCGCGCCCGCATCGCATGCCGCCAGTTGTTCGATCTGCTGTCTCGCCCCGGCCAGCGCGTCCCTTGATGCGCCACAGGCAGTCTTCGCGATGCCGCTTCGCCTAGCTGCATCCGTGGCGTGGCACGCCGCGACCGCCTCGGTTGTAGTCTCGCATGACGGCTCCAACGCGCAGGCACGCGCGCCCCCGCATCTGACGTGAGCCTTCCGGCCGGACCGGCCATCGGAATTGTACTTCATTCTTGTGGGGACCTTTCATGTCTATCAATCGCGCGCGCGCGGGCGTGGCTGGGCTCGTCATCGCGCTTGGATCGTTGCTTGGACCGGACTCGGGGGCCTATGCCCACGAGATCGTCGGCAATCGCTTCTTCCCGGCAACACTCGGCATCGATGATCCGGGCGTCAATGACGAGCTGTCGCTACCGACCTTCGACAGTTTCAAGACCGGCGACGTTCCGCCCGTCCGGCAGCGGGACGTGTCTGGCGAATTCTCCAAGCGGATCACCGAGGACTTTGCGATCTCGTTCGGCTCGACCTACACCTTCCTGGGTCCGATCGATCCGACCGTTCCCGGAGCGAACGGGTTCCAGAACCTGGAGACGACCTTCAAGTACCGCGTGTTTAAGGACCCCGTGCATGAGTTCGTGATGTCGGTTGGCCTGAACGTGGAGTGGGGCGGCACGGGCTCGCAAAGCGTCGGCGCCGATCCCTTCAACACCTACACGCCGACGATCTATTTCGGCAAAGGCTTTGGCGATCTGCCGGACACCGTCTCGTGGCTGCGGCCCGTGGCGATAACCGGCCAGGTCGGCTATGCGATCCCGGGCAGGAATTTCACCACGACGTTCGGGATCGATCCGGACACGGGCGCATCGACCGCCGACACCGAATTCCATCCGCGCGTGCTGAACTGGGGCGGGACGATCCAGTACAGCATGCCCTATCTGAAATCCTCGGTCATCGATCTCGGCCTGCCGGATTTCATCAATCACCTGGTCCCGCTCGTCGAAGCGACCTTGCAGACGCCGGTGGCCAACACGCTGACCTCGGGCACGACAACGACGGGGACGATCAATCCCGGAGTGATCTGGGTCGGCAACAAATTCCAGATAGCGGCCGAGGCGCTGATCCCGATCAACCGACAGAGCGGAACCAATGTCGGGTTTATCGCTCAATTGCATTTGTATCTCGACGACATCGACCCGCGCGGCATCGGCAAGCCCATTTTCGGTGGTCCGGTCCAGCCCGCCAGCCCGTTTGCAAGGAATTGATCCATGCGAATTTCCCCACTTCTTCCCGCCATGCCGGTGTTTCTCCTGCTCGTCTCGGGCCAAGCCTGGGCGCATGCGATGCTCGACCATGCCGAGCCCCGGGTCGGCAACAAGGTCGCGAGCCCGCCGCGCGAGGTAACCCTCACCTTCACCCAGAAGCTCGAACCCGCGTTCAGTTCGGTGACCGTCACCGGCCCATCCGGGCAACGGGTCGACGCCGGTAAGGCGCGCGTCAGCGGCAACCAGATGTCGGTGCCACTGAAGGGCGCGGGGGCCGGCACCTACCACGTCAACTGGCACGTGCTGTCGGTCGACACGCACACCACGGACGGAAGCTTCACCTTCCAGGTCGGTCCCTAGAGATACGATCGCGATGAACTGGTCCGCCGCAGGAGCTCCGTTGATTGCGACGCGCGCCGTTCACTTCGCGGCCACAGCGATGACGGTCGGAAGCGTATTTTTCGGCATCTTCATTGCTACGCCTGTCCTGCAGCACCACACCGCGGCGGCCATTTCTTTCAAGCGCCGGATTAGGCGATTTATCTGGGCGTGTCTCGTCCTCGCCGTGATCTCCGGCGCGATTTGGCTGTTGCTGCAGACAGCCTCGATGAGCGGCATTCCGCTCATCGAGGCTCTGACCGCAGACGTGCTGTCGACGGTCGTCGACGAAACGCAGTTTGGCGAGGTGACGACCATTCGCGCAGGTCTCGCGATCTGCCTCTCAGTCTGCCTCGTTTATGACCGCGCAGTTATCGTGCAATGGATAGGGCTTGCGACGGCGGCTGGGTTTGTCAGCAGCCTCGCATGGACCGGCCACGCGGGCTCGACTGTGGGCGCAACTGGCTATCTGCATCTAACTGCAGATGTGCTGCATTTGGTGACCGCGGCGGCATGGATCGGCGGTCTGGCGTCGCTAATCATTTTCTTGGCGACCACTAAGGTACGTGACGACATGTCGCTCGTCTGCAACGCCGTCCGACGATTTTCGATACTGGGCATCGTCAGCGTAACAATTCTCCTCCTCAGCGGTATCGCCAACACCGCCATTCTGGTCGGCTCGCTCCACGGGCTCCTCGCGACCGAATATGGGCGCATGCTGACACTGAAATTGGCCATGTTTGTGCTGATGCTCGCTTTCGCTGCTATCAACCGCTTTCGCTTGGCGCCGCGGCTCGCTTCCACTGGTAACCGGCAATCGCCTACCGCGCTTGATCAACTGATCCGAAACAGTGTGATCGAGATAATGTTCGGGCTGGCTATCCTTGTGATTGTTGGAGTACTTGGAACGCAACATCCGGCTGTGCACTTGGTCGAACTTACGACCTATTGGTGACGAGCCCGCATACCACGGTCTTTCCGCCGCCATTCTCCGACATGGCGCGCAAGCCTGAGCGAGCGAATGTGACTCGCTGTTATCCGCAAGTTGGACGACCGCTCATGGCCCTTCGCGGACCTGAACCGCAGATCCGGTCATGTCCGCTCACAGTGGCAGAGCAGACCATCTACCATGGACCCGCGGACTTCCGGGTTTGACGGCTTGGCTGACATAGACAAAGTGCCAATCCTGAGCGCGTTGGCTGACAGCGTCTTTGTGACCGACCTCACATACCCTAGCCTTGCCTTTGGGCAGGTTGCGAATACGCTGCTCACGTTTGATTTGGGGCTGTAATGGGCGCGCTTCGGTTTCTCTTAATCATTTTTGGTTTGTGGCTTGGATGTGAACCGGCGATGGCCGAGCGGCGCGTGGCGCTGGTCATCGGCAATTCGGCCTACAAGAGCGTGGCCCGGCTCACCAACCCGGCGAACGATGCCACCTTGGTCGGGGGCATGTTCAAGAAGGCCGGTTTCGATGCTGTCGACATCAAGCTCGACCTCAATGTCGCGGAGATGCGAAGGGCACTGCGTGACTTTGGCGACAAGACGAAGGATGCCGAGGTCGCCGTGATCTATTACGCCGGTCACGGCATCGAACTTGATGGCATCAACTATCTGATCCCCACGGACGCCACGCTGGAGAGGGATAGCGACGTTCTCGACGAGACGATTGCTCTGGACCGCGCGCTGTTCGCGCTCGATCCCGCGAAGAAGCTCCGCCTCATCATTCTCGATGCCTGCCGCGACAATCCGTTCGCCAAAACCATGAAGCGGACGATTGCGGCGCGCGCCATCGGGCGCGGCCTCGCCAAGATCGAGCCGACCAGCCCGAACACCATGATTGCTTTCGCCGCGAAGGCGGGCTCGACGGCCTCGGATGGCGACTCCAAGAACAGTCCATTCGCGGCGGCTCTGGTCGAGCGCCTCCCGACGCCGGGGCTCGACCTGGGCAAGGCGTTCCGCTTCGTCCGCGACGATGTCTTGAAGAACACCGGCAACAAGCAGGAGCCCTATGTCTACGGCTCGCTCGGCGGCGACGACGTGCCGCTGGTCGCAGCGAAACCAGTCACGACTGGGCCGCAGGCGAGCCCCGACAGCGAAATCCGGCGCGACTACGAGCTGGCGCTCCAGCTTGGCACGCGTGAAGGATGGACTGCCTTCCTCAACCGCTTTCCGAGTGGCTTCTACACCGATCTCGCCAAGGGCCAGTTGAACAAGATCGCCGCCGAAGAAACCCGCACTGCGGCCGCAGACAAGGCTCGGCAGGCAGAGGAGGAGAAGGCGCGGCTTGC
>Ga0075366_10001414_pt1 | contig 11980 bp, 12 predicted proteins | sample EndMethybrTD3031_FD_72351 | JGI IMG/M metagenome (GOLD analysis project Ga0075366, IMG submission 72351) | Populus endosphere microbial communities from Tennessee, USA - Endosphere MetaG P. TD hybrid TD303-1 | ecosystem: Host-associated > Plants > Roots > Endosphere | place: USA: Tennessee... | reverse complement strand
CGTCAGGGTTTACCCAAGGTTCGCTAGTCCAGGTGTCGCCGGTCTAACCGTTCTCGTCGTAGTCGGCCATGCACTGCTCGGCGCGCGATGCGGTCATAAGCGTCCGAACCTTTGACGTTCAGCATCGCGTGGATGCGGACGTCCTCTTGGTTGCCGGCGTAGTTGTACTCGAAGAGCTCGTGGCGGCCGCCGAACTCGGTGCCGATGACGTCTACTGGCTTCTGCCGTTCCATTTCAGCTCCCGCACCGCCCTTTTCGAGTCTTTCGCGCCAATAAGCCGCCATGTTAGAATGTTTCAAGTCGCACCAACGACCTCCAGCATGACCGGGCAACCAGCATGAAACGAATTCTTGCAGCAGCGGCGATGATGGCGGTGCTTGTGGCACCGGCGGCTTCGCAGATGGGCAATCAGGGCAAGCACAAGACTCCGCTTGATCTCCAATACGAGAGGGAGGCGGCGGACCAGAAAGCCAACGAGAGCGCTTACAACGAGCAGATGAAGCGCCTGAAGTCGCAGAACCCGACGGCAAAGACCGATCCTTGGGCCGGCGTGCGTCCCGCCAACGACACCAACGCCAAGCGCTAGCTTCGGCAGTTCCAGGCGGCGGTTCCAGCCGCCAAAATGACCAGCGGCGCCTCTGTGGTGGCCGGCGTGCGTGCGCCCCTGCGCTGAACTCACAGCCGCCAATTGCGGCATCCGATTTCGTTGCCCCTCGCCCGCACCCCTGCTAAGCACCCCAATCGTAGCTGCTGCGGGGGATTCGGCGGCAGGGGACGTGGTCGGACGCGCATCGGCAGCAGGGCGGACGTATGGAATATTTCGTCCAGCAGCTCATCATCGGGGTCACGCTGGGCTCGATCTACGGCCTGATCGCCATCGGCTACACGATGGTCTACGGCATCATCGGCATGATCAACTTCGCCCATGGCGACGTGTTCATGGTCGGCGGCTTTATCGCGTTGACGGCGTTCCTGGCGCTGATCGCCATCGGCGTCACCGCGGTGCCGCTCGCGCTGTTCCTGGTGCTGCTGATCGCGATGGCGTTGACGGCGCTGTACGGCTGGACCGTCGAGCGCTTCGCCTATCGCCCGTTGCGCCACAGTTTCCGGCTGGCGCCGCTGATCTCGGCGATCGGCATGTCGATCATTCTGCAAAACTTCGTGCAGATCGTGCAGGGCGCGCGCGTCAAGCCGCTGCCGCCGCTGGTCACCGGCAGCCACACTGTGATGACGAGCGAAGCGTTCAACGTCGAGCTGTCCAACATCCAGATCATTGTCGTGCTGATCACGTTCGTGGTCATGGCAGGATTCTCCTGGCTGGTCGCCAGGACGCGACTCGGTCGCGACATGCGCGCCTGCGAGCAGGATCTGAAGATGGCGTCGCTGCTCGGCGTCAACGTCGACCGCACCATCTCGCTGACCTTCGTGATCGGCGCAGCCCTCGCCTCGGTCGCAGGCATCATGTACCTGCTCTATTACGGCGTGATCGATTTCTACATCGGCTTCGTCGCCGGCGTGAAAGCCTTCACGGCGGCGGTGCTCGGCGGCATCGGCTCGCTGCCTGGCGCGATGCTTGGCGGCCTGCTGATCGGCCTGATCGAGACGTTCTGGTCGGCCTACTTCTCGATCGAATACAAGGACGTTGCCGCCTTTTCGATCCTGATCGTGGCGCTGATCTTCCTGCCGACCGGCATCCTTGGCCGCCCTGAAGTCGAGAAGGTATGAGACGGGACCCAACGCCGGTGCCGAATAAAGCCTCGCACACCGCCTCGCTTTCCCTCGCCGATGCGCTGAAGGATGCCGTGCTGGCCGCCCTCGTGGCCATCGGGCTGTTCTTTTTCCTGATCGGGCTTCGCTCGGAACAAGGCCCGACCGGCGCGCTGGAAATCACCACGCGCTTGCCCACACTGGCGATGGTGGTCGGCGCGGTCTTTGCCGGGGCGCTGGTCCGGGCGCTGATCTTCGGGCGTGGGCCGATCGGTCTTGGACGCGCGATACCGCCGACTGTCACGCACACGCTGGAAGTCGCCGGCCGCTTCGCTGCACCGGCGCTGCTGATTTTCGCGCTCCTGGTGCCGGTGCTGTTCTATCACGATCGCTATTTCCTCGACCTCGGGATCATGGTGCTGACCTATGTGATGCTCGGCTGGGGGCTCAACATCGTCGTCGGCCTCGCCGGTCTGCTCGATCTCGGCTACGTCGCGTTCTACGCGGTCGGCGCCTACTCCTACGCCCTGCTCGCCACGCATTTCGAACTGTCGTTCTGGATCTGCCTGCCGCTCGCCGGCATCCTCGCGGCCTTCTGGGGCGTGCTGCTCGGCTTTCCCGTGCTGCGGCTGCGCGGTGACTACCTCGCCATCGTCACGCTCGCCTTCGGCGAGATCATCCGGCTGGTGCTGCTCAATTGGCAGCACGTGACCGGCGGACCGAACGGAATTGCCAGCATCCCGCGGCCAAGCTTTTTCGGCCTTCCGTTCTCGAATGAGGAGGGCGGCTTCGCCCACACATTCGGGCTGGAATTCTCCTCCACCCACCGCATTGTGTTCCTGTTCTATTTGATCCTGGCGCTGGCGCTGATCACCAACTGGGTGACGATCAGGCTGCGGCGGCTGCCGATCGGCCGCGCCTGGGAGGCGATGCGCGAGGACGAGATCGCCTGCCGCTCGCTCGGCATCAACACCACGACAACGAAGCTTACCGCCTTCGCCATCGGCGCGATGTTCGGCGGCTTCGCCGGATCGTTCTTTGCGACCCGTCAGGGCTTCATCAGTCCGGAATCCTTCACGTTCGGCGAGTCGGCGCTGGTGCTCGCCATCGTCGTGCTGGGCGGCATGGGCTCGCAGATCGGCGTCGCGGTTGCGGCGCTGGTGATGCTCGGCGGCTTTGAACTGTTTCGCGAATTCCAGTCCTATCGCATGCTGATATTCGGCTTCGCCATGGTGCTGATCATGATCTGGCGGCCGCGCGGTCTGGTCGCCACCCGCGAGCCATCGCTCCATCTTGGCGACACGAAGACAATCTCGGCCACGATGGTGAAGCAGGGCCAAGGGTAAGCGACGGATGAGCGACGACGCCCCCATCCTGATCGTCGACCACCTGAGCATGCGCTTCGGCGGTCTCGTGGCCGTCGATGACCTGTCCTTCACGGCCGAACGCGGACACATCACCGCGCTGATCGGCCCGAACGGCGCCGGCAAGACCACGGTCTTCAACTGCATCACCGGCTTCTACAAGCCGACCAGCGGGCTACTTCGTCTGGCCCATCCGGACGGCGGCGTGTTCTATCTCGAACGCCTGCTCAATTTCCGCGTCGCCAAGCTCGCCCGCGTCGCCCGCACCTTCCAGAACATCCGTCTGTTTTCCGGCATGACCGTCCTGGAAAACCTGGTGGTGGCACAGCACAACACACTGATGCGGGCGTCGAAGTTCACCTTCGCAGGCTTGTTCGGGCTCAAGTCGTATCGCGACGCGGAGCGCACCGCGATCGACAAGGCGCGCTACTGGCTCGACCGCACCGCGCTTCTGGGCCGCGCCGATGATTTGGCGGGTTCGCTGGCCTATGGCGAGCAGCGCCGGCTCGAAATCGCCCGCGCCATGTGCACCGATCCCGTGCTGCTCTGCCTCGACGAGCCTGCCGCAGGCTTGAATGCGCGCGAAAGCGCCGAGCTGAACGAGTTGCTGACCTTCATCCGCAACGAACATAAGATCTCCATCCTGCTGATCGAGCACGACATGTCGGTGGTGATGCAGATTTCCGATCGCATCGTGGTGCTGGACTACGGCGTCAAGATCGCCGACGGCACGCCGGAGCAGGTGCGGAACGATCCCAAGGTGATCGCGGCCTATCTCGGCGTCGAGGACGAAGAGGTCGAGAAGGTCGGCGCGGAGGTCGGGCTATGACCGCTCCATTGCTTGCCGTGCGCGGCGTCAAGACGTTCTACGGCAACATCATGGCGCTGAAGGGCATCGACCTTGAGGTCAATGAGGGCGAGATCGTTGCCTTGATCGGCGCAAACGGCGCCGGCAAATCCACGCTGATGATGACGATTTTCGGCGATCCGCGCTTGAGCGAGGGCAAAATCGTGTTCGACGGCCGCGATATTTCCGGCCTGTCGTCGCACGAGATCGCAAAGCTGCGGATCGCGCAGTCGCCCGAAGGCCGGCGCATCTTCCCGCGCATGACCGTGCTCGAAAATCTGCAGATGGGCGCAACCGTCGCGGACCCGGCGCATTTCGACCAGGACATCAAGCGGGTCTGCGCACTGTTTCCGCTCCTGCAAAAGCGCATCAAGCAGCGCGGCGGCACGCTCAGCGGCGGCGAGCAGCAGATGCTCGCCATCGCGCGGGCGCTGATGAGCAGGCCGCGCCTGCTGCTGCTCGACGAACCGTCGCTGGGCCTGGCGCCGATGCTCGCCAAGCAGATCTTCCGCGCCATCCGCGAGTTGAACGAGCGCGACCGTCTCACCGTGCTGCTGGTCGAGCAGAACGCCTTCCATGCGCTCAAGCTCGCGCATCGCGGCTATGTGCTGGTCAACGGCGAGATCACGCTGTCCGGGACTGGCCGCGAACTGCTGGAGCGGCCCGAGGTCCGCGCCGCCTATCTCGAAGGCGGCCGGCGCGAAGCTGCCCCCGCTTAGACATTTCACCTCGCCACGACTAGGCTTCACCGAACAATCGGGAGGTCTTCCATGAACCTGCGGCGGTTGATGCGACTTGCGCTGCTAAGCGCCATGCTGGCCGCGGCTTCGAGCGCGGCGCTGGCGCAGTCCAACACCATCCGCGTCATCATCGGCACGGCGCCCGGTGGCGCGATCGATCCTTATGCGCGCCTGATCGCCGATCCGATGGCGAAGGCACTCGGCCAATCCGTCATCATCGAATACAAGCCCGGCGCCGGCGGCAGCAACTCGGCGCAGTTCATCGCCGACCAGCCCGCCGACGGCCAATATATCTGGGTCGGCACGCAGGCCTTCACTGAGATCATTCCGAACGCTTTTTCCAATCTGCGGTGGTCGATCGACGATTTCACGCCGTTCATCCGTGGCGTCGAGGCGCCGCTGGTATTCGCCGTGCATCCCGACGTGCCGGCCAAGACCTTCGCTGAGTTCCTGGCCTGGGCGAAGCAGAACAAGGGCAAGCTCAGCTACGCGTCCTATCAGCCAGGAACGCCCTCGCATTTTCTCGGCTATCAACTCAACGAGAAATTCGATCTCGATCTGACCCACGTTCCCTATCGCGGTTCGGGATTGCAGACGACCGCGCTGGTCGCCGGCCATTCGCAATTCGGCTTCGGACAGCTCAACACCAACGTGCCGCAGCACCAGATCGGCAAGCTCCGGATTCTCGCCGTGACAGGACCAGTACGCCACAAGCTTATTCCTGACGTGCCGACCTTCGCAGAACTCGGCTATCCCGAGTTCACCGCGCGGATCTGGTTCGGTCTTCTCGTGAAGAAAGGAACGCCGGCCGAAATGCTGACCCGCTACACCGAGGCCGCCAAGGTCGCCCACGCCAACCCGGACGTGCGCGAAAAGCTGCAGGCGCAAGGCTTCGATGTGGTGGCCGAAACCGGGCCGCAGCTTCTGCCCAATATCAAAGAGCAGATGGCCCGTTGGGGTAAGCTCGTCAAAGCGTCGGGCTTCTCCGCGGAAGATCGCGGCAGCACGCGCTAGCTTGCGTCAGTAGACGGCCGCGTCAGGCACCCAGACCGTGGCGGCGATAGCGGCGGCCGTCATCGCGCCAAACCACAGACTCGCAAGAGCAAGGCCCCATGCGACCAAAGTCCCCCTGCGCTGACGCGCCGGGTTAAAAGCATGGGTCTCGCCAGTCAACGAACCACCTAAGACCTGAAAATGAGAAGACATAGGCAATGTCCCTTTGGCTGGTCTCATATTCAGCCAATCCGCCCAAAGCTAAAGTGCGCTAGGTCACACTTCGAAAAAAGCTGTTTGATTGGGGAAACGCCTAGGCGCGCCGTGTCGGCAGCGGCACCCGGTCGATGTGCTCCAATTCGCTGAGAAGGAGCTTCTCGGTCATCCGTGCGCGTGTCGCGGTGTGTGCCGGATCGTCCCAGAGATTGTCGAACTCGCCCGGATCGTTTTTGAGATCGTACAGCTCGCCCCATCCGGTGCCCTGGAACACGCTCAGCCGGTAACGCTCGTCGATCAGCGAGTGGACGCGTGGCGGCACATCGGTGCCGGGGCTTGGGTGCTGGTGGTCGTATTGGATGAGCACAGAGTCGCGCACTGTCTTGCCATCGAGCGCCGGCAGGAAGCTCTTCGCCTGCATGCCGCTGGCCGGCTCGACCTTCGCCCGCTCCAGCATGGTCGTCCCGATGTCCATGGTCGACGCCAGCGAATCCGTGCGCCTGGATTTCTTTCCGGCCTGCGGATCGGCCCAGATGAACGGCACCCGCACGATGCTCTGGTATTGCTCGGCGCCCTTCAGCATCAGCCGGTGATCGCCCAGATGGTCGCCGTGGTCGCTGGTGAAGATCACCACGGTGTCGTCGCGCTTGCCGCTCGCGTCGAGCGCCTTGAGCACCCGCCCGATGGCATCGTCGACACAGGCGATCATGCCGCAGGTCAGCGCCCTCGCCTCCTGCGCCTCGCGCGCGGTGACCCCGATGGTGTTCATGCCGGTGAGGTTGGCCTTGCCGGCCTCGCGATCCTTGATGATGTTGCGCACCAGCGTCGGCGGCGTCCAGTCGTTGCGCGAAAACGCCTCCGGCACCGGAAACTGTTCGGGCTTGTACATGTCCCAGTATCGGCCCGGCGGGTTGAACGGATGGTGCGGATCGGGAAACGACACCATCAGGAAGAACGGCGCGTCGTCCTTGGCGTCGTCGAGATAGGCGCAGGCGCGTTCACCGAGGAACGCCGTGGCATATAGCTCTTCAGGGATCGCAGTGCGATTGGCCTGCGGCACCGTATAGTTGTGCGGCAGGCTGTTCTTGGTGCCGAGCAGCGCCCTCGCCTTGGGATCGCGCGCATCAAGCCAACGGTCGTAGTCGCCGCCTGGATCGTCGCCATGCGCGCGGACCAGAGTGACATGGTCGAAGCCGTAAAATGGCGTGCGCACCTGCGCGCCCGGCTTTGTCCAATAGGCCGGCGTTTCCTGTTCGTATTTGGCTTCGGCCAAATGATTGCGCAGCGACTGCGTCAGTGGCGCCGACGGCTCATGGAAGCCGTCGCGCGGCTTGGGCCGTTTAACGATCGGCTCCCAGTCTGTGAAGTTCTGCAGGTGGCTCTTGCCGACCAGCGCGGTCCGATAGCCCGCATCACGCAGCAGATCGACGAAGGTCACAGCTTCCATCGACAACGGAATGCCATTGGAGCGGACGTCGTGCACCGACGGCATCCGCGCAGTCATCAGGCTGGCACGGTTGGGCTGGCAGACCGGGCTCGCAACATAAAAGCGATCGAACGCGGTTCCACGCGCCGCAATGGAGTCGATATGCGGCGTCCGCAGCACCGGATGTCCATAACAGCCCAAAAAATCGGCGCGGTGCTGGTCGGTGATGAACAGCAGAAAATTCGGACGTGAAGATTTGGCCATTATGGGGTCCCGGTTTAAGGCGATGTGATACTATCCGAGCGGAATCGATTTCGCGCCCCACAGGCCACAAGCTTTATGGATGAACTTTACGGCTCCGAAACCCTGCTGCAAATCATGCTGGTCACCGGCGTGATCGGTGGCGGCGCGGCTTTCCTCGCCGGACGCGCCATCGCGCAGACCTGGCGGCCATTCTGGAGCGTGGCGGTCTACATGGCGATGCTGGGCGCGGCGGTGCGCTTTGTGCATTTCGCGCTGTTCGAGGCGACCTTGCTGTCGCCCCCATCCTATGCGGCCGATACGGCCTATCTGATCGTCCTTGGTGCGTTCGCCTGGCGCATGACCCGCGCCGGCCAGATGGCGACGCAATATTATTGGCTTTATGAGCGTACCGGCCCGCTCAGCTGGCGGGAACGCGCGCCATCCGAGCAAATTCCGGTCAAGAACCAGCCTTTGACCCGGTGACCCGCGGACAAAAACCGGACAAGATGTCGCGTATCCGGTTCGCGCGGACGGGGCGACACTGAATCACGGTCCGCCAAATGAGGAGAGTTCAATGAAGAAGATGTGGCTTGCAGGCGTAGCACTGGGCGTGGGGATGGCCTTGACCAGCACCGCGTCCGCGCAGGATCTCAGCGTCGGCGTCGCCGGTCCCATGACCGGCCAATACGCCTCGTTCGGCACCCAGCTCAAGAACGGCGCCGAAGCGGCGGTGGCCGACATCAACGCCGCAGGTGGCGTGCTCGGCAAGAAGCTCAAGCTTGAAGTCGGCGACGACGCCTGCGATCCGAAGCAGGCACGCGCGATCGGCGAGAAGTTCGCCAGCGCCAAGATGCCGTTCGTCGCCGGGCACTACTGCTCGTCGTCCTCGATCCCGGCTTCTGAGGCCTATGCCGAAGGTGGCGTGCTGCAGATCACGCCGGCCTCGACCAATCCGACCTTTACCGAGCGCAAGCTGTGGAACACGTTCCGTGTCTGCGGCCGCGACGACCAGCAGGGCACCGTCGCCGGCGACTACATCGCCAAGACCTACAAAGGCAAGAACATCGCCATCCTTCACGACAAGTCGACCTACGGCAAAGGCCTGGCCGACGAGATGAAGAAGGCGCTGAACAAGGCCGGCGCGAAGGAAAAGATGTACGAGGCCTACACCCAGGGCGACAAGGACTTCAACTCCCTGGTGTCGAAGATGAAGGTCAACAACATCGACGTGGTTTATGTTGGCGGCTACCACACCGAGGCCGGCCTGATCCTGCGGCAGATGCGCGGCCAGGGCATGAAGACCCAGATGATCGCGGGTGACGCCATCGCCACCAACGAGTTCTGGTCGATCACCGGCGATGCCGGCGAAGGCATGCTGTTCACCTTCGGGTCCGATCCGCGCAAGCGGCCCACCGCTGCAGCGGTGGTGAAGAAGTTCAAGGACAAGGGCGTCGATCCCGAGGGCTACACGCTCTACACCTACGCCGCGATGCAGATCTGGTCGCAGGCGGCGAAGAAGGCCAACACCACCGACGCCAAGAAGGTCGCCGAGGTGATCCGTACCGGCAAGTGGGACACCGTGCTGGGCCCGGTCAGCTATGACAAGAAGGGCGACATCACCACGATCGACTACGTATTCTACCGCTGGGACAAGAGCGGCAAGTACGACGAAATCCCGACCGGCAAAGGCTCGTGATTTCGCGACACGATCGGTTGGTGTGAAACAAAGCCCGCCCCGGCATCCGGGGCGGGCTGATTGTTTGCCGGCCGGTTCAAACCTATTCCGATGCAATCCGTGACAAGCTTAAGGCGAACGGCGGGATCTATGACACGCTTGATGGGGTTTTGCTTTGCCTTCGCGCTGGCGTTTGCGCCGGTCGCGCAGGCTCAGCCCCAGAGTCAGGCTCCCAATTCTCAAGCGCCCAACCCTCAAGTACCCAAGCCTCAGCCTCAAGCGACAAAAGTCCAGGCGCCCGCTCCACCGCAGATCAAGTTCGGCCTCGCCGGCCCGTTCACCGGACAGAACGCCGCGTTCGGTGCACAGCTCAAGAATGGCGCCGAGCAGGCCATCGCCGACATCAACGCGGCGGGCGGGATCCTCAATCAGAAGATCGGCGTGTCGGTCGGCGACGACGCCTCCGATGCGCGGCAGGGCGTATCAGTCGCCAACAAGTTCGCCAGCAGCGGCGTGAAGTTCGTCATCGGCCACTTCAACTCCGGCGTGACGATCCCGGCGTCCGACGTCTACATGGAGAGCGCGGTCCTGATGGTGTCGCCGGCCTCGACCAGTCCCAAGGTGACCGACCGCGGGTTGTGGAACGTGTTCCGCACCTGCGGCCGCGACGACCAGCAGGGCATGATTGCGGGCGACTACATCAGGCGGAACTTCAAGGGCAAGAAGATCGCGATCGTCCACGACAAGACGACCTACGGCCAAGGCCTTGCCGAAGAGACCCGCAACGCAATGGCGGCTGGCGGCCTGCTCGAAACGCTCAATGAAAGCATCATTGTCGGCACCAAGGACTTCGGCACGCTGGTCGCCAAGATCAAGGCGTCCGGGGCCGAGCTGGTCTACTACGGTGGCACCCATGTCGAAGCCGCGTTGCTGCTTCGACAGATGCGCGACCAGGGCGTTGCCGCAACGCTGATGGCGGCTGACGGCATCACTGACGACGATTTCGTGGCGGTCGCAGGCCCCGCGGCCGAAGGCACGCTGATGACCTACGCCCCGGACCCGCGCAAGCGGCCGGAGGCCGCCGCCGTGGTCGCGCGATTCCGCGAAAAGAATTTCGAGCCGCACGCCTACACGCTCTACGCCTACGCGGCGGTCGAGATCATCAAGCAGGCGGCGGAAGAGGCCAAGTCGCTCGATCCGCGAAGGGTCGCGATGGTGATGCGCTCCGGCCGGAAGTTCAGCACGGTGATCGGCAACATCACGTTCGACATCAAGGGTGATGTCACGCATCCCAACTATGTGATGTATGTCTGGAAGAAGAACGCCAGCGGCAAGATCACCTACGTCGAACTGGAATAACGACCGCGGCTGTTATCCAATCCGCCCCAACACCGGAAACGTCTCCAACAGCCAGAAGCTCGCCTGCGAGACCGAGCCGGTCAGGAAGGCCACGCCGGTCAGCACCAGGAGCCCGCCCATCACGCGCTCCATGTTGGCCAGATGCCGCCGGAAGCGCGTCAGGAACGCCGCAAACGGCTTGATCGCCGCCGCCGCAATCAGGAACGGGATGCCGAGGCCGAGCGAATAGACCGCAAGCAGGCCCGCGCCCTTGGCCACCGTCTGTTCGGAGGCCGCGACCGCAAGGATCGCCGCAAGGATCGGGCCGATGCAGGGGGTCCAGCCGAACGCAAAGGCCAGTCCCATGGCATACGCGCCCCAGAGGCCGACCGGCTTGGCCATCTCCATGCGCTTCTCGCGAAGCAGCCAGCCGATGCGAAACACCCCGAGGAAGTGCAGGCCCATGACGATGATGGCGATGCCGGCCACGATGGAAAGCTCCGCCGAATAGAGCCGGATCAGCCCGCCGATGACGCTTGCGCTGGCGCCGAGCGCGACGAACACGGTGGAGAAACCGCCAACAAACAGCAGCGCCGCCCGCAGCGTATCGCCCATCGTGCCGGTTGCCGGATCGTCGTCGCTCAGACGCTCTAGCGAACTGCCGGCGAGATAGACGAGATAAGGCGGCACCAGCGGCAGCACGCAGGGCGACAGGAAGCTGACGACGCCCGCGATCAGGGCTGCGAGCAGGGTGACGTCTGGTGTCATGGTGCCTAGATGCATGGGGCGGATCGATCGCGCAAGCTTAACGGCGGCGGCTGCCGCTGATGTGATCGGCAGTTGATCTGCTATGGTCCAGGCCCCGATCCGCCTGGAGACCGTCGTGGCACGCAATCTCATTACCGATGTCGCAGGCGTCCGCGTCGGCCACGCCGAGGACACCAAGCTCGGCTCGGGCGTGACTGTCGTCATTTTTGACAAGCCAGCGGTCGCCGCAGCCGACTTGCGTGGCGGTGGCCCGGGCACGCGCGAAAGCGCGCTGCTCGATCCGGCCATGACGGTCGAACGGATCGATGGCATTGCGCTTGGCGGCGGCTCGGCGTTCGGGCTCGACGCAGCCTCTGGCTTGCAAGCATGGCTGCGCGAACAAGGCCGCGGCTTCGACGTCCGCGGGATGCGCGTGCCGATCGTGCCGGCCGCGATCCTGTTCGATCTGCTCAACGGCGGCGACAAAGACTGGGGCCGCTACCCGCCCTATCGGGAACTCGGCTATCAAGCCGCAGCCCAAGTGGCTCAGGACTTCGCGCTCGGCAGCGTCGGCGGCGGGCTTGGCGCCGCCACCGTCGACCTCAAGGGCGGCACTGGCTCCGCATCCGCCACCACACCGGATGGCACGACGGTCGGCGCGCTGGCGCTGGTCAATGCGGCGGG
>Ga0075366_10001413_pt1 | contig 11986 bp, 13 predicted proteins | sample EndMethybrTD3031_FD_72351 | JGI IMG/M metagenome (GOLD analysis project Ga0075366, IMG submission 72351) | Populus endosphere microbial communities from Tennessee, USA - Endosphere MetaG P. TD hybrid TD303-1 | ecosystem: Host-associated > Plants > Roots > Endosphere | place: USA: Tennessee... | reverse complement strand
ACTGTAAAAGGCGTCAACTTTGTCGACCTGCGCGATGCCGGCGACCCGGTTGAACTGGCCTGGAACTATTCGCAACAAGGCGCCGATGAATTGGTGTTCCTGGATATTACCGCTACGCATGAACGCCGCAAGACGATGATAGAACTGGTGAAGGCAGTAGCGCGACAGATCAACATCCCCTTCACTATAGGAGGCGGTATAAACGAAATAGCGGACGCTGAGGCGCTTTTAAACGCCGGGGCGGACAAGATATCCATCAACTCGGCTGCTGTGCGTACACCGGCTTTAATTGATGAATTAGCCAAAGCCTTTGGGGTGCAGTTTGTGGTAGTAGCCGTTGACACCCGTTACGATGGTAAAAATAACATCGTCCATCTTAATGGTGGCCGTATCCCAACCGATAAGGAGACGTTGCAATGGATACTGGAAGCCGAGAGCCGCGGTGCGGGCGAGATATTGCTTACCTCAATGGATCATGACGGTACTAAAGCCGGCTTTGATAACAATCTACTGAAAGTGGTGAACGATGCGGTGCATGTCCCGGTTATAGCATCGGGTGGTGCAGGTTCGGTTGGGCATTTTGTAGATGTATTTGAGAAAACCAACGTGGACGCGGCTTTGGCGGCATCAGTATTTCATTACGGCGAAATATTAATACCTGATTTGAAACAAGAATTAAGAAACAGGAACATAGAAGTAAGATAACCATGCACCCAACATTAGAAACAGAAAGGTTGTTGTTGCGGCCATTTCACCTGGAAGACGCGCCGGGGATGATGGAATTATATGCCGACCAGGATGTAATTAAATTTACCGCTGATAAGCCATTTAATACGCTTGAAGAGGCGGAGCGTTTTATTGCCGATTACGATCAGTATGAAAAATATAACATGGGCAGGTTAAGTACTTTTATTAAGGAAACCGGCGAATATATTGGCTGGTGTGGTATAAAGTATCTTACGGACAAAAACGAGGTTGATATTGGCTATCGTTTATTAAAACAACATCGTGGCAAAGGCTATGCTACTGAAGCTGCCAAAGTTTGTTTAGATTACGGCTTTAACACCCTGGGATTAAACAAAATAATTGGCATGGCCATGAAGGACAATGTCCCTTCTATCAATGTGTTTAAAAAATTAGGATTAACATACTCGTATGATGATGACTGCGGTTGTCACCCGGGCGTGGTTTATGCAATTACAAAAGAAGAATGGAAATAGATTTTAATAAATCAGCCGATGGGTTGATCCCGGTGGTAATACAGGACGAGCACACACTTGAGGTACTAATGTTGGGTTACATGAACCAGGAAGCCTGGGATAAAACGCAAGCCGATAAGGTGGTGACTTTTTTCTCGCGCTCTAAAAACCGCTTATGGACTAAAGGCGAAACCAGCAGCAACTTTTTGCATGTAAAAGAAACGTTTGTTGATTGTGATAACGATACCATCCTTATTAAGGTAAAAGCTGACGGGCCTACTTGCCATACAGGTTCACGCAGTTGCTTTAATACAGAATATAACCACAACTTTATTAGTGAGTTGGAGCAAATTATAGCCGACCGCTATGCTAACCCGGTTGAGGGATCGTACGTAAACAAACTTCGTAGTAAAGGTTTAAATAAGATAGCTCAAAAAGTTGGCGAAGAAGGTGTTGAAACTGTAATTGCTGCGCTTGCTGAAACAGAAACAGACCTGATCAATGAGGCATCGGACCTGGTATTTCACTTGCTGGTGCTGTTGCGCGAGAAGAATTTAGATTTAGCTACAATAGCTAAAAACTTGGAATCGAGACACAAGTAAAAACACCTTGTCATTGCGACGAACGAAGCAATCGCAACTATGCATACCGCTCTTTGAGTGTGCGATTGATTCGTTTCTCGCAATGACATATTGGTATAGCAATGATAGTAGAAAAACTAACCGAACTTACAGGGCATTCCAACCCTATCTACACGCTTGAACTATCGCAAAAGCCGGGGATCTTATTCTCTGGGGGTAACGATAAAGGGTTAGTAGAATGGAGCCTGGAGAACATGGCCTTTATAAAAGTAATGTTCCCGGTTAATGCTTCTATTTATGCGTTGCATTGTCCGGCGGGGTATCCGCTAATGTTTGCCGGTTTACGTAGCGGACAGGTACTGGTGTTTGATTTCATCCAGCAGAAGCTTATTAAGGGGCTTAACCATCACACAAAACCTGTATTTGATATCAAGTCCGTTCTATCAAAAAAGGAACTACTGGTGGCCTCGGAAGACGGCACCATATCCGTTTGGCATTTAGAGACCCTGGAGTTATTGCATACGGTAAAAGTATCGCATGATACTATCCGCAGTATTGCCGTATCGCCCGATGAGAAGCATATCGCTTTAGGTTGCCGGGATAATTCGGTCAGCGTTTATAGTTTAGAAGATTATACCCTAATCACATCCTTACAAGGTCATACCATGGCGGTATTTACTACCGCATACACACTCGATGGTAAATATATCCTGTCCGGCTCGCGTGATGCTCAATTAAAAATATGGGACGCTAAAACATTTACACTGGTTAAAAATATCCCGGCGCATTTATTTGCCATTAATCATATCGCTTGTCATCCTACACAACCGCTGTTTGCTACCGCCAGTATGGATAAAAGCGTTAAAATTTGGGACGCAGATGATTTTAGGCTGGTGAAAATTATTAGTCGCGACAAAGGTTACCCGGCACATAAACTATCTGTAAATAAATTGGCATGGAATGGCGATCAGCTATTTAGCGCGGGAGATGATAAGGTGGTGATGGCATGGGAGATAAAAGAATATTAAAACTATTTTGCGCCAATTATTGTATTAATAACTTCTTAACTTAATATTAATTTACATTGAAAAAGGCCATATTTTTTATATTGTGTATTACTGCATTGTATGCTAATGCCCAGGTTAAAGACACCACTAAAAAGAACGTTGCAGATACGATTAAAAAGGATTTGCTTACCGCTCCCGATACTGTTAAACATTTGCATAGTAAAACAAGCGCGCTTATACCGCCCATAGCGCTGGTTGCTTATGGCGCCAGTACATTTGCTATCCATCCACTGCGCAGGTTTGATAACTATTTATATACAGAAGCCGACCAGCACGATATAGTTACCCCTACCAAACTGGAAAACTTTTTCCAGTTTACGCCCGTGGCTTTGGTATACGGGTTAAACTTTGTGGGAGTACACGGTAAAAATACTTTTATCGACCGCACGTTTATTTTTGTCTTAGCCCAGTTTATGTTGGAAGGCTCTACATTTGCTGTAAAGCATGCCACACACAGATTACGGCCTGATAATTCCGATTATTTATCATTTCCATCCGGGCATACCGGCAATGCTTTTGTCGGTGCAGAATTCATGGCACAGGAATTGGGGAAAGTTTCACCCATATACAGCGCCATTGGTTATAGCTTTGCCACCACAACAGGCATTTTTCGCATTTATCATAAGGACCATTGGTTTAGCGATGTGGTAGCCGGTGCCGGTTTTGGTATCTTATCTACCAAAGCAGCTTACTTGGTTTATCCAATGATACGTAACAGGCTAACAAAAAAAGGACGCGAGAAAGAGGAGAATAAAAAAGAAAATAAAGATGTACCACCTGATTTGAAAAAGAAACCAACTAAAAGCTCTATCCTGCTTCCCTCGTACCAAAACGGCGCCTGGGGCGTACAATTCGCTGCACAGTTTTAAGATTTATAGAAGCATAAAAAAATGCCGTATCCAATTGGACACGGCATTTTTTATTTATTTAGTTTTTAAAATCTTACTCAAAATATTCCTTCATCCGTTCAAAAAAGCTTTTTTCGTTTTTGCCCGGATTAGGTTTAAAGTTTGGCGAATCCTGAAGTTTTTCCAGTATCTCGCGCTCTTCACGGTTCAGGGCTTTTGGTGTCCATATATTAATGTGCACTAATTGATCGCCGCGGTGATATGAGTTTACTTCAGGTACACCTTTACCTTTTAAACGTAAAATACGACCGCCTTGCGTGCCAGGCTCTATTTTAATTTTGGCTTTGCCATCAATAGTAGGCACTTCAATGCTGGTACCCAATGCGGCATCAATAAAGCTGATGTGCATATCGTATATCACATTATTACCGTCACGCTTTAAAGTTTCGTGAGGTACTTCTTCAATCAGGATGATCAGATCGCCGGGGACACCACCTCGTGGGGCCGCGTTACCTTTACCGCTCATGCTTAGTTGCATGCCTTCGCTTACACCGGCCGGAATGTTAATAGTAATGGTTTCTTCGCCGCGCACAACGCCATCGCCGTGGCATACATTACATTTTGAGGTAATTTGCGAACCTTCGCCATTACAGGTTGGGCAGGTACTGGTAGTTTGCATTTGGCCCAATATGGTATTGGTTACCCTACGTACCGAACCGCTGCCACCGCATGTTTTACAAGTTTGGAACGATGATTTATCTTTTGCACCGGTACCATCGCAGGTTTTACATAGCACTTGCTTATTTACCTTTATTTTCTTTTCGGCGCCATTGGCTATTTCTTCCAGCGTTAGGCGTACTTTAATGCGCAGGTTACTGCCGCGGGCTACACGCCTGCCACCACCCTGGCGACCACCGCCACCACCAAAAAAGCCTTCGAACGGACTACCGCCACCAAAAATATCACCAAACTGGCTGAATATGTCGTTCATATCCATGCCACCACCATAACCACCGCCCGAAGCTGATCCGGCGTTGGCCGCATGGCCAAACTGATCATAACGCTGGCGTTTTTCGGGATTGCTTAACACCTCATAAGCTTCCGCGGCCTCTTTAAAGTTTTCTTCGGCTTGTTTATCGCCCGGGTTTTTATCCGGGTGATATTTGATCGCCATTTTCCGGTAGGCCTTTTTTATATCCTCTGCCGAAGCCCCTTTGGCTATGCCTAATACATCGTAATAATCTCTTTTTGCCATCTTTTTATTAATGCGAAATTCGATCCGTCAGCTGACGGATCGAATTTTCTAAACCTTGTTTAATATATTTCAACCCGTCAGCTGACGGGCGAAATCCGAATTCCTTACGCTCCTACAACCACTTTGGCAAAACGTACTACCTTATCATTAAGGTAATAACCTTTTTCCAGTTCATCTACCACTTTACCCTTCAAATCATCGCTTGGTGCGGGTATATTGGTAATGGCTTCGTGAATATCCGCATCAAAAGCGGCGCCTTTCGATTCCATTTCCTTCAAACCCTTTTGGGCCAGTATACTTTTTAATTTATGCTGTACCAGCGCTACGCCTTCTTTAACGGCATTCACGTCGGTTGAATTTTCCATGGCTTTGGCAGCACGTTCAAAATCATCCAGTATGGGCAGCATGGCAACTATTACTTCCTTACCAGCGGTTTGCAATAATTCGGCACGTTCTTTTTGGGTACGACGGCGGAAGTTGTCAAACTCGGCATACAGACGCAAATATTTATCATTTGCCTGGGCAATTTCTTCTTTCAGTTTATCTTCAGCAGACGGGCCATCGGTTGCAGCATTTTCAGTTTCTGTCGGTTCCCCCGTGTCCTGCGTATTTTCTCCTGACACTTCGTCGTGCAGATCAGTATTATCTATATCTTCCTTCTTCTTTTTCTTCAACATATTGCTAAATTTCATTATCAGATACTGCAAAACAAGTATCCTGCCATTCTATGGTTTTTGCCATGATGTCAGTTGATTTGCAACTTGTCATTGAGTCATTAGGTCATTGAGTCATTATTAATAAACACAGATCATTTTGAGGGAAATGACTCAATGACCTAATGACTCAATAATTAACTATATCTCCACATCTTCCAGCACTTTGCCGTTCTCGCATTTAATAATACGCGATGGGAAGGTGCGGATAATATGATAGTCGTGCGTAGCAATCAGTACCGCTGTGCCCGATTGGCTGATCTGTTTCAGCAGCATTACAATTTCTTCGGAAGTATCCGGATCAAGGTTACCGGTTGGCTCGTCGGCCAGTATAATTTCGGGATCATTAATTAGCGCGCGGGCAATTACTACCCTTTGCTGTTCACCCCCCGAAAGCTCGTGAGGCATTTTTTTAATTTTAGAGCGCAGGCCTACTTTCTCCAATACGTCCAGCGTACGTTCGGTGATCAAGTTTTTATCTGTCCAGCCAGTTGCACGCATTACAAAACGCAGGTTCTCTTCAATCGAGCGGTCCGTCAGTAACTGAAAATCTTGGAAAACAATACCCAACTTACGTCGTAAAAAAGGCACATCTTTAGTAGCCAACGTTTTCAAATCGTATCCGCCGGCATGCCCCTCGCCGTTGGTGATGGCTATATCGCCATAAATTACCTTAAGCAAGCTGCTTTTACCCGAACCGGTTTGGCCTATCAGCCACACAAAGTCGCCTTTATCAATATGCAGATTAACATTAGACAGTACCAGGTGTTTTTGCTGAAACACATCTACACCCTGCAATTTTATAATGGTATTTCCTATCATGGTAATTTATAGCTCAAGTTTTAATATCTGGCCAAACGGCAAATCTTTAATTAAATCCATAATGTACGTTTGCTTATCGCCCAATCCAACCTTATCCAGGTGTTTCTCGGGCCTGTCTACCCTAAAATAGGCCAGTAACGTAAATTTCTCATCACGCAGCTGCACATAGTCGGGTATTTTGGCAACGCCTTTAACTTTTATAATATACATTTTTAAGCCGAAAGTTTAAAGCATAAGGCTAAAAGCTTTTCTGTTTTCCGGCCTTCTGCTTTGGTCTTTCCGCTTTCAGCCTCTACCGACCAAAGGTATAAAGATTTGACAAAAAATCCATTGTATCAATCCCATCGGCATAATCCCACAGGGCCGGGTGCTGGCTTTGGCCAAAATCAACCACCTGGTTATTTACCTGTAAAGGCAAATTGCTTACTATGCATTGTATGTTTTCGCTTTCGCGGGATAACATTGTATTAACGCTTTGCGCATGTTTATAATATTCAAAAAACACAACTGCCAGCGGCGATGCCATCCGCTCGTCTTCTTTCACCAGTAAAAAGCCGTTATCCAGGTGCTTATCGCCGTTTACCAGGTAGATAGATTTATTATAATCGTAATTGTTATTGTACTTATGGTGATGAATAATACCCTGGTAATTTTCAATCGATTCAAAAAAAATATTGAAGTTATACCCTTCGGGCACCAGCAGTTTAGATACGTTACGGCAGCCAAGGCCAAAGTAATCAAATATATCGTGCCCTAACTGGTTTAGCTGACCGGTGGTTTCATTATCTGTTAATACCGCCACGCTATTCCTGTTTTTGCGGATAATATTGGGCACCTTACCAAAATAGTAATCGAAATAACGCGACGAATTATTGCTTCCCGTGGCAATTACAGCGTCAAAATCAACAAGGCGTTCCACAAAGGTAAATTGGCCGTCAAAAGCTTTATCAATAGCTACCAGCATCTTTAATGCCTGTTTTATTAAACGCGCATCCTGTGTGGAAGCTTTTATAAGGGCATGGTTACCCGACGCCAGCACGCAAAGTACATCATGAAAGCCAACCAGGGGTATATTGCCGGCCAATATTAGTCCAACCTTTTTACCGTCGACATTTTCAAGGTTAGGATATTTGTTTAACCAGGTGGTTATATCTGCTTCATTAAGCGCTTCGCCAATAGCTTTTACTGCCTGCAGTGTATTTTCAGGCGTAAACCAGGCGTTATAATGAAATTCACTGTTAATCAGGTCACTTAGCTCACCTTTAGGATTAGCTAATTGTTGCCCCAGTAATGAAAATGCGCTTACGATTTGATCTTTTTTAAATTTTGACATACTGATGTTAAGGTTTTGAAACCCTTGAACTCATTTTTTGTTATATTTGCACTCTTGTTTCTACAAGGCAAAGTTAAATTAGTATATAAGATATTTTATAAAATGGCGATTAAAATCACCGACGAATGTATAAACTGCGGGGCCTGTGAGCCCGAATGCCCTAATAATGCGATATACGATGCTGGCGCCGCATGGCGTTTTAGCGACGGTACCGGCTTGAAAGGCGTTATTGATTTTGGAGATGGCAACACTTTAAATGCCGAAGAAACCCAGGCTGCCCTATCCGATGATATCTATTATATTGTACCTGATAAGTGTACCGAGTGTGTAGGCTTTCATGATGAGCCGCAATGTGCCGCCGTTTGTCCTGTTGATTGCTGTGTGGATGACGAGGATGTGCGTGAAACTAAGGAAGAATTGCTTGCTAAGAAAGATTGGCTGCACCTTAACGAATAATTACATTTCAATTTCAGAATATTTAAAAAAGGGATGTATCTTGTACATTCCTTTTTTGTTTTAAGACTATTTATAAACTATCTTCGCACAACTACAGGTTGTAAAATACTATGGAATACGGAATTTGTAATCTTGCAATTGTTCCCTTAAGGGCCGAGCCAAGTTCGCGTGCTGAATTAGTATCGCAGATATTATTTGGCGAAGTGTTTGAAATAATGGAGCGTAAAGATGAGTGGATACGCATTATTACCACTTTAGATGGTTACGAAGGCTGGTTAAATTATCTGCAATACATTCCGCTTTCGGCAGCAGCTTATAAAAAGCATCAGCAAAAAAAAGTGCCCCTAACCTACCGCCCTGTTACCCAAGCCTGGAAAACTGCCGATAATAGTGTAGTATATTTATCCGTTGCCAGCTCGCTTTCGTTTTTAGAAGGTACTGCCTGCCACATTGGAAGCGAATATTTTGAGATTATTGGCGAAATTGGCGAAAAGGAAGACATTGCCATTACGGCCAAATCATTCCTTAACGCGCCTTACCTGTGGGGTGGCCGTACGCATATGGGTATAGATTGCTCGGGCTTTGTACAGGCAGTATACAGGCTGCATGGCATTACTTTAAAACGTGATGCTTATTTGCAAGCCGAACAAGGTGAAGTAGTAGATTTTATGCAATCAGCCAAATTGGGCGACCTGGCATTTTTTGATAACGAAGCGGGCCATATTACCCATGTAGGTATGATGTTGAATAATCACCAGATCATTCATGCCAGCGGTCGTGTTAAAATTGATAAGATAGACGATCAGGGCATTTTCTCAACCGATTTAAAAAAGTATACGCATAAGTTGAGGATAATAAAACGCATCCTTTAGGGTTAATAAATCAAAGTTATTGAACCACCCTTGTGTAGTAAATCGCCAAAATAATCGTCGCGGCACTCAAATACCCAATAATATACCCCTGTAGGCATTTTTTTCCCTTTGGAGGTACCGTCCCAATATTGATCCTGCGATTTAAATTCTTTAATTAACTGGCCATTACGGCTAAATATTTTCAGGCTCAGAAAAGTATAGTTCCCTATTGCCGTAAAACTGAAAGTATCATTAACCCCATCATTATTAGGCGTAAAAGTATTGGGGGCGGTAATTACCATTGGTGGCGGCGGGTTTACTTTAATAACAACAGATTTGATGATCTCGCAGCCATATTTATTGGTTGCTTTAATATAATATATACCATTGCGGTTAACATGATAATCCTCAAGCGGCTGTTCAGCCTTCGCATCGCTGTAATAACTATAGGTATCTTCCGGATCGTGTTTAAATATTCCCGAAAGGTCTATTTTATTGGGAAAGGTAATTTCCGTTTGCGAAGCTAAAGTTAACGAAGGCAACTCTTTAACCGATACCTTAACAGGTGCAATAACTGAACAACCATCTTTACTTACTGCCCTGATATAATAAGTACCGGATGTAAGTATATCGCTTGGTGAACTAATTTCATCGTTAGCTAAGGCATCGTTAAAATAAGTAAAAGTGGCCGGCGAGCTACCTGTAGTAATGCTTTTAGCTGTAAGGTCTAATGGCAAATCACTTGAGCACACATTAATTTCATTAGGCACTACCAATTTAAAATCATCATCTAATTTATTAATAACTGTTTTAAGATCATCGGGGCAACCTAAATCAAGATAAGGAATGATATGCAGCGTGATTGGGGTATTATTAGGCGGTGCCGGTGATAAATGTAAACTGCGGCCCGTGCCCAATATCTGTGTTTTATCGCCATTATACCAGGTATACTCTGCAAATCCGGAAGGGCCCAATAAAGTAACTTCGTTTTGGTTGCCGCAATAAGCGTTGCCTGTTATAGGTGGAGTATTTTCGGCATCTTCTACATCAAGATACGCGTAACCGAAATGCCCCCCTTGTGTACAGTCGTTAGTTGTAAATTCAATTCTTAACATCTTATCGGCATAACCATGCACATCAATAGTAGCTTTTGACCACTCTTTATAATAAACCGAGGTACCCCTACCATCGTTCACGGCTAATTTAAACCCGGGCATGCTGGAACCGGCAATAAAATCAAATGACGGGCAATCAATATATTTACCATCAGTTACGTTATATACTTTTGCTGTAAAACGTGGTTGCTGCGTAGATGTATGGTTCGGGTTTTGTAACACTACCGCGTAATCAAAAATGATAGTATACTCGCCGGATGAAGGAACTTTAAAGGTATAACTTACCCGTTCGGCCTGTGCGCCTGTTAATTCATTTCCTAATATTATTGAGTATTTGCTGCCATTAGGGCATACTACCGGAAAATTGCCATACGCATCTTTTTCTTTTGTTCCCGATAATAGGGAATGCCTTGAATTAACCGGTGCACCAACCGTTAATGAATTGAGGTTTGTTGCAGTACCAGTCCAACACTCCCAGTGATTAAATGTGCCATCATCAAAACCAATGTTGGGGCTGACTTGTGCCAGGCAGCATGCGCTTATAAAGCAGAAGATAATAAACAGTAATAACCTTGGCACAATGCAATTTATCAAATTGGGTTTATATTGTTATAATTGCGAAGTTGTTTATGGGAACAAATTAGCAATTATTATTACAATTTATTGATATATATCAATTGTTCGATCCAATTATAATGACAACATTTGCATGTTTAAACATTTAAATAAAACCACAATGAAAAAAACACTAATCACCCTATTTACAGCGGTAGCTTTATTAGCATTTAAACCTATTGCCGACACCACCTGGACTGTTGATCCGGCCCATTCTAAATTAGGATTTTCTATTACCCACATGATGGTATCCGACGTAGAAGGTACGTTTAAATCGTTCACCGCTACAGTTACAGCATCAAAAGATGACTTTAGCGACGCGGTTGTTAACTTAAGCGCCGATGTAGCGTCTGTTAGCACTGATAATGACGCACGTGACAAGCACATTAAAACCCCCGACTTTTTTGATGCCGAGAAATATCCAAAAATGACTTTCAAAAGCACTTCATTCAAAAAAACAGGTGATAAAACCTACAAAGTAACCGGCGACCTTACTTTAAAAGGCATTACTAAATCTGTCACTTTAGATGCTACTTACCGCGGCACTTATACCAACCAAATGAACAAGAAAACTGTCGCGGGTTTTAAAGTAACCGGTACCGTTAAACGTAAAGATTTTAACATTGGCGCTAACTTCCCATCTGCTGCTTTAAGCGATGAAGTTACCCTGAATGCCAACGCTGAATTTATTAAAGGCTAATTTTCATTGAATATTAGCTAAAGAATATAATAACAAGGCCCCGATATATTTTCGGGGCCTTGTTGTTTTATAATATCAGTATCATATTAAGGTTTTATGGTAATGATTATTTAAATTTTATTTAACATTTAAAACATATAGTTATTTTTGCAGGCGTTTTTACAGAATACATTTTGAATAAAACTACTGCAATATCCCCTACTAAAGAAAACTGGAAAATGATTTGGAATTCAACAACAAGCCGATTCCAGTTAATCACCGGTTCTGCCCTGTTAGCTATTTTACTGGCTGTTATGCCTTTCTTTTTTAATACGATAGAAAAAAGAAAAGGTATCCAACTTGACGATATCGTGCTCGATCATATTCCTGCACACAACGTATCGGTACTAATATTTGCCATTATTTGGGGCATGGGTGCTTTAGCCTTGTAC
>Ga0075366_10001412_pt1 | contig 11987 bp, 10 predicted proteins | sample EndMethybrTD3031_FD_72351 | JGI IMG/M metagenome (GOLD analysis project Ga0075366, IMG submission 72351) | Populus endosphere microbial communities from Tennessee, USA - Endosphere MetaG P. TD hybrid TD303-1 | ecosystem: Host-associated > Plants > Roots > Endosphere | place: USA: Tennessee... | reverse complement strand
CTTCGCGATCTCGTCGCGGAAGCGTGTGTCGTCGACCACCCCTTCCGCCTTCGCGATGCGCTTGAGCCGCTCGAGCTCGCGCTTCGCGCGGTTCACGTCGGCGATGTTGGTGCGCTCGTGCGCGAGCAGGTGCTTGGCGTAGGTCCAGCCCTTGTTCTCCTCGCCGACGAGGTTGTCGGCCGGCACCTCGACGTTATCGAACCAGACTTCGTTCACCTCGTGGCCGCCGTCGAGCATGACGATCGGCCGCACCGTGATGCCGGGGCTCTTCATGTCGATCAGCAGGAAGCTGATGCCGGTCTGCGGCTTGCCTTCGTTGCTGGTGCGCACCAGGCAGAAGATCCAGTCGCCGTACTGGCCGAGCGTGGTCCAGGTCTTCTGGCCGTTGACGATGTAGTAGTCGCCGCGCCGCTCGGCCTTGCATTTCAGCGAGGCGAGGTCGGAGCCCGAACCCGGCTCGCTGTAACCCTGGCTCCACCAGACCTCGCCGCTCATGATGCCGGGCAGGTGACGGCGCTGCTGCTCGGGCGAGCCGAAGGCCATGATGACCGGCGCGACCATCACCGGGCCGAAGGGCACGACGCGCGGCGCGCCGGCGAGCGCACATTCCTCCTCGAACAGGTGGCGCTGGATCACGTTCCAGCCCGGCCCGCCGAACTGCTTCGGCCAGGCCCAGCCGTGCCAGCCCTTCGCGCCGAGGATCTTCGCCCAGCGCTGCATATCGTCCTTGCTCAGGTGCAACGCGTTGTGCACCTTGTGGCTGATGTCCTTGGGCAGGTTCGCGGCCACCCAGGCGCGGATCTCCTGGCGGAACGCCTGTTCTTCGGGGGTGAAATTCAGGTCCATCGCAGTCTCCATGCGTGGGCCTGACGGCCCGGCTCGTGTTTTAGCACGACCGTGCCTTTTTCACTGTCTCTGCCGGGACAAAGCCGAGCGACGTATCAGTCGCCCTTGAAGCCCGACGCGCGAATCGGCGGGCCCCAGCGCTCGTAGTCCTCCTTGAGCACGGCGGCCAGGCGCTCGGGCGGCAGGCCGGTCGGCTCGAGGCCCATCTCGACCAGGCGCGCGCGCAGCGCCGGGTCGTTGACCGCGGCGACTGCCGCCTTCGAGATCCGCGCGACCGCCGCGGGCGGCGTGCCGGCTGGCGCGAACAGCGCGTACCAGGGCTTGGCGACGAGGTCGAAGCCCTGCTCGCGAAACGTCGGCACATCGGCGAAGCCCGGGTCGCGCTGCTCGCCCGCGACCGCCAGCAGCCGCGCCTTGCCGGCGGTGACGAGCGCGCGCACGTCGGCCGCGACCGTCGAGATCGCGCCGACCTCGCCGCCGCCGATCGCGGTCATCGCCGCCGCCGTGCCCTTGTACGGCACGTGGGTCAGCTCGATGCCCGCGGTCTTCGCGAACATCACGCCGAAGAAGTGCGGGATGCTGCCGGCCGAGGCCGATGCGTAGTAGCCGTTGTTCTTGGGATCGGCCTTGACCCAGGCGACGTACTCGCGCAGCGTCTTGGCCGGCACGCCGGCCGCGACACCGAAGCCGACCTGAAAGCTCGACAGGTGCGCGACCGGCGCGAAGTCCTTGAACGGGTCGTAGCGCAGCTGGCCGGCGTACGAGTGCGGGTAGATCGCCATCGTCGCGACCGGCGTCATCAGCAGCGTCGTGCCGTCCGGCGCGGCGGCCTTGACCGATTCGTTCGCGATGCGGCCGCCGGCGCCGGCCTTGTTGTCGACGATCACCGTCTGACCCAGCGTGCGCTGCATGTGCTCGGCGACGAGGCGCGCGAGCGAGTCGGAGGTTGCCCCGGCCGGGTAGCCGACGACGATGCGGATCGTGCCTTCCTGGGCGAGCGCCGGGACGGCAAGGCTCGCGAGCGCGGCGAGCAGGGCGGCGCCGAGGGCGCGGCGGGAACGGGTCATCGTCGTGGTCTCCTGGGATTGCGGTTCACGTTCACCATTGGCCGTAGAACACGCCGGCCTTCTTGTGCTGGCTGGTGCGCTGCGCGACGAACTCGTCGCTGACGGTCGTGCGGTGCTTGCGGCGCGCGAGGAAGTCGAGCAGCGTGTCGCGCAGTTCGGCGCGCACGCCGGCGTGCCCGTCGTCGCGGCCGAGGTCGTGCATCTGGTCCGGGTCGGCGGCGAGGTCGTAGAGCTGCTCGGGCTCGTCGAGCCAGTAGACGTAGCGCCAGCGTGCCGTGCGGATCGAGAACGCACGCGACTGCTGCGGCGTCTTGCGCAGCCGCAGGCGCGCCTCGCGAAAGCCGTAGTCGAGCTCGGAATAGACGAAGTCGCGCCACGGCGTCTCTTGCCCCGTCTCGCAGCCCTCGAGCAGCGGGCGCAGGCTGCGGCCTTCGATGCGCTGGGACGCACCCGGCACGCCGAGCAGGTCCAGCACGGTGGGCACAAGGTCGACACCTTCGACGAAGCGCCCGTCGACCGTGCCGCGCGTCGCGTCGGCCTCGGGCCGCGGGTCGACGACGATGAAGGGCACCCTCTGTACCGTGTCGTAGAAGAGCTCCTTCTCGCCGAGCCAGTGGTCGCCGAGGAAGTCGCCGTGGTCGGCGGTGAAGACCACGAGCGTGTCGCGCAACACGCCCTGCCGCTCCATCTGGTCGAACAGCCGCCCGAGGTGGTCGTCGAGCTGCTTGATCAGCCCCTGATAGGCCGGCCGCACCGTGCGGATGCAGTCGTCGCGCTGGAAGCTGACCGATTCCTCCTGCTGGCGGTAGGCGGCCAGCACCGGGTGGGCGTCGCGCAGCTCGGCCTCGCTGCGCACGACCGGCAGGCATTGGTCCGGCCGGTACATCGCGTGGTAGGGCGCTGGCGCCATGTAGGGCCAGTGCGGCTTGACGTACGACAGGTGCAGCACCCACGGCCGGCTGCCCTGCTCGCGCACGAAGCGGATCGCCTGGTCGGTCATGTAGGCGGTCTCGGAGTGCGCTTCGTGGACACGCGCCGGCAGGTGCACGTTGCGCATGTGCCAGCCGCTCTGCACCCGGCCCTGCGCATCGATGCCGGCGATCACATGCTCGCTCCACGGGTCGTCGCCTTCGTAGCCGTGGGCGCGCAGGAAGGCCGGGTAGCCGCTCTCGTGGCCCGGAGTGTGGTGGCCGTCGTAGCGGTCCAGCTCGACGAAGCCGCCACGCTCGAGGAAGGTGCCGAGCTCCGATCCGCCGTCGATCGCGAGCCGCGCGAGGCCGGCGTGGTCCGGCATCACGTGGGTCTTGCCGGCGAGCGCGAGCGCGCGGCCGCTGCCCTTCAGGTACTCGCCGAGCGTCACCTCGCCGATCGCCAGCGGCACACGGTTCCAGGTTGCGCCGTGGCTGATCGGATAGCGGCCGGTGTAGAAGCTCATCCGGCTCGGGCCGCAGACGCCGCTGTTGACGAATGCGTTCGCGAAGCGCACGCCGCGCCGCGCAAGCGCATCGAGGTTCGGCGTCGTGAGATACGGATGGCCGGCGCACGAGAGGTGGTCCCAGCGCAGCTGGTCGGCCATGATGAAGAGCACGTTCATCGAGAGGGCGATCGCATGAGGAGCGCTGCATCCTAAGCGGCGCACAATCGATTGTTGAAATCAATCCATCTCGGCAATGACCCTGAGCCAGCCGCGCGACCTCGACGATCTGCTGAACTACCGGCTGATGCGGCTGTTCGCGGTCAGCGGCGCGCCGGTCGTGCGGCTGTGCGAGGGCCGCTACGGGATCGCGCGGCGCGAGTGGCGCATCCTCGCGCTGCTCGCCGCGCACGGGCCGCTGTCGCCGTCGGCGCTCGCCGACCACGGCGACCTCGACCGGGCGCGCACCTCGCGTGCGATCGGCTCGCTGGTGCGCAAGAAGCTCGCCGCACGGGTCGCGCAGCCGGGTGACGCGCGGCGCGCGGTGGTCGCGCTGACCGAGAGCGGCCGGCGGCTCTACGACGAGCTTTTCCCGCAGGTGGCGCGGATCAACCAGCAGGTGCTCGCGGTGCTCGATGCGCCGCTCCAGCACGCGCTCGACGAGGCGCTCGCGCGGCTGACCATCCATGCGGCGCAGCTCAACCGCGAGCTCGCCCTGGACGTGCAGGCCGACCGCCGCCGCGGCGGCAGCCGGCGCCACTGGCGCGATCTCGACGTCGCCTGAAACTGGCGCTCAGCGCGTGGGCGTCAGCACCGCGCCCCCGAGCGGCGCGAGTGTCAGCACGAGCCGGCCGCTGGCGACGTCGCGGCGCGTCGCGCCGTAGAGGTGGTCGATCCAGGCCACGGCGCCGGGCGAGGGCAGTTCGATCGTGCGCTCGACCTCGCTGCGGTTGATCGCGACCAGCGCCTGCGCCGCGCCGTCGACACGCCGGTGCACCAGCACGCCGAGCGCATCGTCGGCGAGCACCGTCTCGATCGCACCGCTGCGCAGCACCGGCAGCGCGTGGCGCAGCGCGATGCAGCGCTGGTAGTGCGCATGCAGCGCGTGGTCGAAGCCCACAGCGTGCGCCGCCGCGCGCAACCCGCCCTCGGGCGCTGCGGCCTCGTCGTCGTAGCGCAGCTCAGGCCACAGCATCGGCTTGCGGCAGCACGGGTCGTTGGCACCCCACATGCCGGCTTCGTCGCCGTAGTAGACCATCGGCGCGCCGAGCGTCGTCATCTGGAACAGCACGAAGAGGCGCTGCAGCGCCCGCTCGCGCGGGCCGGGCATGCGCGTGTCGAACACCGGCGCGCGTGAGTCGCGCTCGTGGTAGGTCTCGTCGAAGGCGCGGAACTGGATGCGGTCGCGGTTGACGATGTGCGAGGCCGCGCGCGCGGTGTCGTGGCTGTCGATCAGGTTCTGCATCACCGGCGCCACGCAGGCCGGGTAGGCCTCGCGCAGCTCGCGCAGGCGGCGGTCGAACTCGCACACCGTGATGCCTTCGCGCTCGCCGAAGAAGAACTCGTCGCAGGCGAACGCGAAGTTGTAGTTCATCACCGCGTCGAACTCGTCGCCGCGCAGGAAGGGTGCGTTGAACGCGACGTCGCGGATCACCTCGCCGACCAGGTAGGCCTGCGGGTTGATCGACTTGACGACACGCCGCCAATGGCGCCAGAAGCCGTGCGGCAGCCACGACGCGACGTCCAGGCGCCAGCCGTCGATGCCACGCGATACGTCGCCGTCGGGTGCCATCCAGCGCCGCGTGACCGCTTCGACGTACGCAAGCGGCCCGGGTGCGAGGTTGTCGCCCTGCTGGCGCAGTTCCGGCAGCGACGCGTGGCCCTTCCACGAGCCATAGCGGAAGCCAGCCGGCGCGTCGGCCCAGGACTCGACCTTGAACCAGTCGGCGAAGCGCGACGCACGCTGGTGTGCGACGAGGTCGCGGAACGCCCAGTGCGTGACGCCGACGTGGTTGAACACGCCGTCGAGGATCAGGCGCATGCCACGTGCATGCACCTCGCGGATCAGCTCGAGCAGTTGCCGGTCGGCGCTCGTCCAGGCCCAGGTCCCCGGATCGTCGGGGGTCTCGGCGGCGATCAGCGCGCGATCGCCGTCCGGGTCGGGGCCGAGGTGCACGTCGACGTGGTGCAAGGTCGCGGCGTCGTACTTGTGGTGCGAAGGCGCATCGAACACCGGGTTCAGGTAGATCGCGTTGATGCCCAGATCCTGCAGGTAGGGCAGGCGCTGCAGGATGCCGGCCAGGTCGCCGCCGTAGCGGCGGTCGGCCAGGTGATCGATCACGCTGCGCCGCCCGGTCTCCCACGGCTGGCGTGCATACCAGTCGCTCGTCCACGGCGCGATGCGCCAGCCGGCCGGCGCGGGGCCGTGGTGCAGCGAGCCGACGAGGCTCGCGGCGGTCGGGTCGTTGTGCGCGTCGCCGTTCGCGAAGCGCTCGGGCAGGATCTGGTACCAGACCGCGTGGCGCGCCCATCCCGGCGTGAAGTCCGGCGTCATGACGATCAGAAGCGCCTGTCGAGTGTCAGCGTGTCGTTCTCGCGCTTCATCTGGAAGCGCGAGAGAAAGCTGTTGCCGAGCAGCACCTGGTCCATCGCGGCCGGCACGATCGTCGCGTCGACGTTGTAGACCGTCACCTCGCCGACACGCACGGTGCCGAGCTGGACGCGGTGCACGATCACCTGGCCGTTCGCGGTGTTCGCGAGGCCGCGCTGGCCGCGGCCGAAGTCGATGCCCAGGCGCTTCGCCTCGGTCTCGCTCATCGAGATGTTGGTTGCGCCGGTGTCGACCAGGAAGCGCACCGCGCGGCCGTTGATGCTGCCCTGCGAGTAGAAGTGGCCGCCGCCGGCGGCGCTCAACACGATGCGCGTCGCGCCGCCGTCGCTCTCGGCGCCGCCCAGGTTGACCTGTGCGCCGCCGAGCGCGAGCGTCATGCGCTTGCCGCCGACCTCGACCGTCACGTCGTCGGCCGACATCGCGATCAGCTTGACACCCTGCACCGTCGCGCCGGTCGCGACCATGCGCGGCGTGCCGTCGATCACGAGCAGCGCCTTGTCGCCGAGCCGGCCGCTGAGCGAAACGCTCTGGGCGCCGGCGATGCCGGCCGAGGCGAGCAGCAGCGTCGCGACGATGCGGCGCGGCATCTCAGTACCGCCCGGCCGTTCCGAAGGTACTGAGCGCCCCCAGGGCCACGAAGGGGCCCCTTCGTGGCCCTGGGGGCAGCGAACGAAGTGAGCTCGGGGGTTTCACTTCAGTCGCGCAGGTTGCTGAAGGCGATCGGCTCGTCCTTCGCGGTCTGGCGGATCAACTGCATCGCGGCCTGCAGGTCGTCGCGCTTCGCGCCGGTGACACGCACCATGTCGCCCTGGATCGCGGCCTGCACCTTGAGCTTGCTCTGCTTGATCGCGGTCTGGATCTTCTTCGCGGTCTCGCTGTCGATGCCGCTCTTGACCGTCAGCGTCTGGCGCACCTTGTCGCCGCCGATCTTCTCGATCGCGGCGCTGCGGTCGAGGAAGCGCACGTCGACGCTGCGCTTGGTGAGCTTGGCGATCAGGATGTCGAGCACCTGGCCGATCTGGAAGTCGCTGTCGGCGAAGACCGTGATTTCCTCGTCGCCGAGATCGACCTTGGCCGACGAGCCTTTGAAGTCGAAGCGCGTGCCGATTTCCTTGGCGGTCTGGTCGACGGCATTGCGGACCTCGACGAGGTTCGGCTCGAGCACGGTATCGAAGCTGGGCATTTGGTCACCTCGTGACACATGGATCGGCGAAAATTCTCGCATGCAAATCGAATCGGGCGTCAGCCTGAAGCCGTACAACACCTTCGGCCTGCCGGCCGTCGCGCAGACGCTCGTGCGCGTGGCCGGCGACGCCGACGTGCGGCGTGTGGTCGACCACCCGCAGCTCGGGCGCGCGCCCAAGTTCATCCTCGGCGGCGGCAGCAACATCGTGCTGACACGCGACATGCCGCAGCTCGTGCTCAAGATCGAGGTGCGCGGCATGCGCCTGGTCGAGGAGCGCGCCGACGCCTGGATCGTCGAGGCCGGCGCCGGCGAAACCTGGCACGACCTCGTCGCCTGGACACTCGCGCAGGGCTGGCCGGGGCTCGAGAATCTCGCGCTGATCCCGGGCACGGTCGGCGCCGCGCCGGTGCAGAACATCGGCGCCTACGGCATCGAGCTGAAGGACCGCTTCGAGTCGCTCGACGCGGTCGACCTCGTCACCGGGCGCAGCGTGACGCTGGGCCCATCGATCTGCGCGTTCGGCTACCGCGACAGCGTGTTCAAACATTCGCTCGCCGGCCGCAGCGTGATCACGCGCGTGCGGCTGCGCCTGCCGCGGCCGTGGCAGCCGGTGCTCGGCTACCTCGACATCGCGCGCCGCATGCACGACACCGGCATCACCGCGCCGAGCGCGCAGCAGGTGTTCGGCTGGATCTGCGCGATCCGGCGCGCCAAGCTGCCCGACCCGGCGACGATCGGCAACGCCGGCAGCTTCTTCAAGAACCCGGTCGTGACGCCCGAGCAGTGCCGCGACATCATCGGCCGCGACCCGGAGATCGTGCACTACCCGCTGCCCGACGGCAGCGTCAAACTCGCCGCCGGCTGGATGATCGACGCCTGCGGCTGGAAGGGCAAGACGGTCGGCCAGGCGGGTGTCTACGAGAAGCAGGCGCTCGTGCTGATCAACCGCGGCGGTGCGATCGGCGCCGAGGTGATGACCTTGGCGCGCGCGATCCAAGAAAGTGTCTACGGCCGGTTCGGGATCCGGTTGGAGCCCGAGCCGGTGGTGGTTTGACGACGCTGTCACGCGGCTGTCATCGTCGCCGGGCAGAGTGATCGACAAAAGAAGAAGACCACAAGAAGAAGAAAAGGAGATGAGATGACGATCAACGTACACACCCTCTTGCGCGCCGCGCTGGTCGCGCTGGTACTCGCCGCCTGGTGGCGCGCATTCCGGACCGGCGGCTTCGGCCTCGCATTCATCGGCACCTTCCTCGCGATCGTGGTCGGCGTCGCGCACCGGCGCTGGCAGATCGCCGAAGGCCGCCGCTTCATCCTCGCGCATACGTTCCCGACCTTCCTACGCGCCAAGGTGCTCGCCGCGCACCCCGAGCTCAGCCAGGCGCAGCTCGGCGACATCGAACGCGGCCTGCGCCAGTTCTTCGTCGCGAGCCTGCAGGCTCGCGGGCGCTTCGTCGCGATGCCGTCGAAGGCGGTCGATGCGCTGTGGCACGAGTTCATCCTCCACACGCGCGGCTACCAGGCCTTCTGCGCGCGTGCCTTCGGCCGCATGCTGCACCACACGCCGGCCGAGGCGCTGGGGCCGAAGGCGACGCAGGGTTCGAGCCAGTTCGCCGGCCTGCGCCGCGCCTGGTACTGGAGCTGCAAGGAAGAGGGCATCGACCCCCGCAAGCCCGATCGCCTGCCGCTGCTGTTCGCACTCGACACCACGCTCGCGATCGCGGGCGGCTACCACTACGTGCCCGACTGCAGCCTGCTCGGCGCCGACCGCGGCTCGACCCACTGCGGCACCTCGTTCGGCTGCGGTTCGTCGTGCGGATCCTCGGGCGGCGACGGCGATGGGAGCAGCGGCGGCGATGGCGGCTGCGGAAGCGGCTGTGGCGGCGGGGGCGACTAGCCCACGAGCTTCTGCTGCCGACTGGAGGAACGTGTGTGCACCATCGCGCGCTCGAGGCTGTCGAGCGAATCGATCAGGTCCGCGTCGAGCGCGCTGTCGGGCGTCTGGTGCAGCCGCGCGGCGGCGCCGGCGACCGAGCGCAGGCCGAGGCTGAGCGCCGCGCCTTTCAGGCCGTGGGCCTGGTTGCGCAGCGCGGCGAGGTCGCGCCGCGCGGCGGCTTGGCGCAGGTCGCGCAAGGTGCTGTCCTGCACGTTGAACAGGCCTTCGAGCAGGGCGGCGTACTGGTGCGGCGAAAGCGCGCTGCGCACCTGCTCGACGGTGGCGACGTCGAGCGGCTGCTCGTCGCGGTCGGTCGCAGGGGCCGGTCGCACGGCATCGTTGGCCGGCGCGCCGAAGCGTGCGAGCGCCTCACGCAACTGCGGCAGGTGGGCCGGCTTGGCGAGGAAGTCGTCGACGCCCGCAGCACGGGCGCGCGCCTGCGTCTCGGGAAACACGTCGGCGGTCAGCGCGAGGATCGGCACCCGGTTCATCGGCGCCGGCAGCGCGCGGATCGCGCGGGTCGCGTCGAAGCCGTCCATCGTCGGCATGTGCAGGTCCATCAGCACGACGTCGAAGGCGTCGCGCTGCATCGCGCGCACGGCCTCGGCGCCGTCGCCCGCGAAGGTGGCGCGGTGGCCGAGCTTGTCGAGCACCGCCTCCATGTAGGCCTGGTTGACCGGGTGGTCCTCGGCGACGAGCACACGCAGCACCGGCTCGGCCGCATCGAGCGGCACCGCCGAGGTGTCGGGCGCGTCCTCCGGTGCGGGCACCGTCTCGAGCGGCAGCGTCACCGTGAAGCAGCTGCCGACGCCGGGTGTGCTGCGCACCGTGATGTCACCGCCCATCAGGCGCGCCAGGCTGCGCGAGATCTCGAGCCCGAGCCCGGTGCCGCCGTGGCGGCGCGAGGTGGTCGCGTCGGCCTGCACGAAGCGCTCGAACAGGCGCGCCAGCGTCGACTCGTCCATGCCGATGCCGGTGTCGGCGACTTCGAAGACGGTCGTCGCGCCGGTCCCGCGGCGCACCGCGAGGCTCACCGAGCCGGCGTTCGAGAACTTGACCGCGTTGCTGAGCAGGTTGAAGAGGATCTGCTTGAGCCGCGTCGCGTCGGCGCGCACCCAGCGCGGCACGTCGTCGGCGAGCGTGACGCGCAGCGCGAGATCCTTCGCGCGCGCCTGCACGCGCATCAGCTCGTCGACCTGGCGGACGATCTGCTTGAGGTCGAGCGGCTCGGGCGAGATCTGCAGGTTGCCGGCCTCGAGCTTGGAGACGTCGAGGATGTCGTTGAGGATGCTCAGCAGGTGCTGCGCCGAGTCGCGCGCGGTGTCGAGAAAGCCGGCCTGCTGGCGCGTCAGCGTCGTGTCCCGCAGCAGCGACATCATGCCCAGCAGGCCATGGAACGGCGTGCGGATCTCGTGGCTCATGTTGGCGAGGAAGACGCTCTTCGCGCGGCTCGCGGACTCGGCCTCGGCACGTGCCACCTCCAGGCTGTCGGCGAGCGCCTGCAGGCGGTGGCCGCGCTCGCGCAGCGCGCGGAACTGGCGCAGCAGGATGAAGCCGAAGGCGACCAGCAGCAGGCACTGGAACAGCGTCAGCCCGAAGCTGATCTGGATCTGCTCGCGCACCGCCTCGTTGCGCTGCGAGACCCGTTGCGACAGCACGTGCGAGGTCGCGAGCGATAGCTCGTGCAGCGGGCCGCTCAGCAGGTCGAGCTGCACCAGCAGCCCGCGCAGCGCCTCGGGCGTCGGCGGCAGCGACGGCTTGGCGCCGAAGTAGCGGTCGGCGCTGCCGATGAAGGCACGCAGCTTGTCCATCGCCGGCGCGTAGCGCGCCTCGTCGCGCATGACCGTGGCGGCACGTTCGTGGTCGACCAGCCCGATGCGGCTGACGAACACGTCGTAGCGGATCTGCAGCGCATCGCGGTCGTCTGCGGCCGGATCCGCGAGCGCGGCCTGCACGCGGTTGCGCAGGCGTAGCTGCTCGATCTCGATCTGCAGGAAGCTCCAGCCGAGCGCGTCGTTGTTGAACTGCGTGGTGCTGTCGAGCAGCTCGTACTGGCGCCACTGCAGCACGCCCGAGACCATCACCGCGAGCAGGATCGTCAGTCCGGCGCCCCAGAGCCAGCGGCGCCGCAATGGCTGCACGGGAGCGCGGGTCATCGCACGTCGATTCCCTTGAGCTGCCACACCGCGCGCGAGTAGCGCACCGCGGTGCGCAGCTTCGGGTGCGCGTCGAACGGGTAGATGATCACGAGCGGGCCTTTGTCGCGCACCAGCATCGGCGCGTCGTCGAGGAAGTAGGCGACCATCACGTCGTGGTCGGCCCAGTCTTCGGGCGGGATCAGCGCGCGGTAGTCGTTCAGGGCTTCGGCACTGACGTTCGCACGCGCCGGCGCGCCCAGCGCGGCGAGCAGGTCGCGCAGGCGCACGCCGGTGAACTTGCGCGGCTCCGGATACCACGGGGTGCGGGTGTGGAAGCTGAACTGCGGCAGCTTCTCGAGGAGCGCCATGTCGAAGGCGGCCGCGTCCGCGCCGTTGCGCACCGTGATGTGGCCGGTCACGCTGAGCAGCACCTTGCCGGTCGGCGCGTCGAGCGCATGCGCCGGCCCGGTCGCTGCGAGCCAGCCGCAGAACCATGCCGCGAGCGCAAGCCCGCGGGCGCGGCGCGTCATCGTGGCGATCGGGTGGGTCATGGGCTTTGCGTCACCGCCTCGCACGGTGTCTGCCGGAGTGATCAAAAGCGCACGATTTTAGAGTCCGGTGGCGCGTTGCGAAGGGGGTTTGCCCGTTGTGCCGGGGGATCGGGCGGGGTGTAATCGATCGGTTCATCGCTGCCTCCCGCCTCGATTCCGCAAGCTCCATGCCTGAACCCGAGACGATCGTGCTGCCTTCGGAGGCACTGGCGCTGCGCCTGTTCGAGGTCTGCCCGGA
>Ga0075366_10001411_pt1 | contig 11988 bp, 7 predicted proteins | sample EndMethybrTD3031_FD_72351 | JGI IMG/M metagenome (GOLD analysis project Ga0075366, IMG submission 72351) | Populus endosphere microbial communities from Tennessee, USA - Endosphere MetaG P. TD hybrid TD303-1 | ecosystem: Host-associated > Plants > Roots > Endosphere | place: USA: Tennessee... | reverse complement strand
AGGCTACGGAAGTGAGCCTTCGCCATGGCTGATCCCATTCTCCAAGTCCAAGACCTTCGGCTTCACTACCTCACGCGCTTCGGCGACAAGATCCACGCCGTCGACGGCGTCTCGTTCGAACTCCAGAAGGGGGAAATTCTCGGAATTGCCGGCGAGTCGGGCTGCGGCAAGACGACGCTCGTGAGCGGCCTGCTCGGGCTCTACATTCCTCCGCTCCACCACACGTCGGGTGACGTGCGCATCGGCGGGAAGAGCATCATCGGCATGGGCATCGAGCGAAACCGCAGGGAAGTGCTCGGGCAACAGGTGGCGATGATTCCGCAGGGAGCGTTGAACTCGCTGAACCCGACGCGCAAGGTGAAGGACCTCGCGACCGACATGATCCTTTCGCACGAGGAGGGAATGGACAAGAAGGTCGTCTACGACCGCCTCCGCGAGCGCTTCGAGCGCATCGGCCTCGACGCCCAACACGTCTTGAACTCGTACCCGGTCGCCCTGCCCGCCGGTACGAAACAGCGCGTCGTCATCGGCATCTCGACGCTGCTCAATCCGAAGGTCGTGATCGCCGACGAGCCCACCTCGGCGCTCGACGTGTCCACGCAGAAGGCGGTGATTCGCCTGCTGTTCGAGCTACTCGACCAGGAGATCGTCTCGAGCATGCTGTTCATCACGCACGAGCTTCCGTTGCTCAGGCACGTTTCGAACCGAATCGCCGTCATGTATGCGGGCGAATTCGTCGAGCTCGGCACGACCGAACAGGTGATCTTCGACGGCCATCAGCCGTACACGCGCGCGCTCATGGGCTCCATGCTGAGCGCGGAGCCGGGTCAGAAGAGCAAGAAGCCCGTGGCGATCGAGGGCGCCCCGCCGAACCTGAAGAATGCGATCGCGGGTTGTCGCTTCGCCGATCGCTGCCCGGTCGCGCGCCTCGATTGTCCGTCCACGAAGCAGGTGTTGCGCGTCGTCGCGGGGCGCGAAGTGCGCTGCAAGTACGCCGAGTCGACGCCCCAAACCGTGGGAGACATGGGAGCCGGAGTCACCACATGAGCGAGCTCAAGTTCGAAGCCAAGGATCTCAGCCGTACGTTCGGGCACGGCAAGCGTCTCGTGACCGCCGTCGATCGCGTCAGCTTCTCGATCAAAGATCGAGAGATCGTGTCGCTCGTCGGTCAATCGGGCTGCGGCAAGACGGTGCTCGCGAAAATGCTGCTTCGCCTCGAAGCGCCTTCGAGCGGCGAGCTCAAGTTCGACGGCAAGCCGATCGGCGCGGAGCCGGATCCGCGCCGGCACTGGCGCAAGGTCCAAGCCGTATTCCAGGATCCGTTTTCGGCGTTCAACCAGTTTTTCACGATCCGCGCGCAGCTCAAGAGCTCGTTCACGCTGTTCGAGACGAAGCCGAGCGACAAGGAGATGGAGGAGCGCGTCGATCAGGCGCTGCTCGCCGTGAACATCAAGCCGAAGGAGATCGAGGGAAAGTACCCGTTCGAGCTTTCGGGCGGCCAGATGCAGCGCATGCTGCTCGCGCGCATCTTCATCCTGCGCCCCCAGGTGCTCATCGCCGACGAGCCGACCTCGATGGTCGACGCGTGCAGCCGCGCGAGCATTCTCGACTACCTGATGAAGCTCAAGGAAGAGCTGTCGATGACCATCGTGTTCGTGACGCACGACATCGGGCTCGCGTACTACGTGTCCGATTCGATCTTCATCATGCACGCCGGAAAGATCGTGGAGCAGGGCCCGCCCGACCAGGTGACGCAGAAGCCGTCGAGCGAAATCACGAAGCGGCTCCTCGAGGACATTCCGAACGTTCACCGTCCCTGGATCGACCGCGTGGCATAGCGCCGCACGCGTCACCGACTCGCACGCACCAAGTGTCGTTGGGGCCGGGGCCCCAACGACCAACGCGAGGCGCCCCAACGACCAACGCGAGGCGCCCCAACGATCACATGACCAACGGCCCATTTTGCGACACTAGCGTGGGAGCTCGCATGCTCGCATACTCGCTGGAATCCCATGGGTCTTTTGGGCCGTGCGGAGCCCGGCGCGAGCCAGGAACGATTCGGAACCGCCGATCGCGTGAGGTTCCTCGCGCGAGCGGGCCGCGTTCTCGACGCCGCCAGGCCCGAACGGAGCATCGTGCGCCTGACGGCGGAGCTCTTCGTCCCGAAATTCGCGATTGCCTGTCGCGTTGACGCTTCGGGAGAAGAGGCGTCGGCCTTCGTGGACCCGCAGGGCGAGGTCCGACTGTGCGTGCGGCGCACGGGCGAGCTCGACGAAGGCGAGCTCGAGGTGACCGACGTCGTCGAAGACTTGCAAACGCGCCTCACTTCGTCGCTCCTGAGCGCCCCCATCCCGGCGCCGACTCCGGGTACGCTCACCGTCATCGTGCAGCGCGCGCTCGAACGCGAGGACGTGATTGCCGTGCGCGACGTGGCCCGTCGCGTCGGTGCCGCGCTCGAGCGCCGACGCCTGGCCGAGGAAGCGCGGACCGCCAGACGCCACCACGACGAGCTCATCTTGCGAACGAGCCACGAGCTTCGCACGCCGCTCGCGTCGCTGTCGCTCCACCTGAGCGGGCTCTTGCGCGCCGCGCGTACGGGAAAGCTCGGAAATATCGGTGAGCCGACGATCGAGAAGCTCGTGCGCGCCGACGCTCAACTCGAGCGGGTGCTCGGGCACATCGCGCAGCTCGTGCGAAAGCCGCCGATCGATCCGCGCGCCATCGAAATTTCACGAAGCGAAACCGACCTCTCCCTCGTCGTGCGCGACGTCGCCGAGCGCTGCGCGGGAAAAGCGGCGGCGCGCGGGTTTTCCCTGCGCGTGTCCGCGGATCGACCCGTCGCAGGCCGCTGGGACAGGGAGCTCGTGCAGCGGGCGCTCTCGAACCTCTGCACCTACCTGCTCGATTCGGCGCCGGCCGGCGAGCTCGAAATCGGCGCGCACCGTTCGCGAGGCGGCGCGCGAGCGCTCGTACGCGTACAGGGATTCGGCATTCCCGCCGCCGACCAGGCGGAGCTCTTGCGCGGCGGGCCGGACGTTTCCACCCCGGATCGCCTCGGGCTGTTCATTGCGCGTCGCATCGTCGAGGCGCACGGCGGGCGTATTCGCGTGAGAAGCTCGCGCGGCACGGGCACCGAGCTCGTGTTGTTCCTGCCGGGTACGGACGCTTGATGAATAGCGCGGCAGGGCCCTACGTGATGGTGGTCGACGACGACGACGAGATTCGCGAGGCTCTCGCCGACGTCCTCACCGACGAGGGCTACGAGGTGATCGGCGCGCGCGACGGGATGCAAGCGCTGCAGTTCCTGCGCGAAGGCCGCCGCCCGCACACGATCTTGCTCGACTTGTGGATGCCGGTCATGGACGGCTGGCAGCTTCGCCACGAGCTCCTGAGCGATTCCAAACTCTCCGATATCCCGGTCATCGTCTTGACCGCGGTGCGCGACCAGCGAGCTCAGGGCCTCATGGTCGCCGAAATCCTCACCAAGCCCGTTCAGCTCGAGCGTCTTCTCGGAGCGCTCGCTGCGACCACGAGGGGATCATGAGCATGGATCAGTCGAGCAGCATGGACGAGTCGAGGAGCATGGACCCATCGAAAGCGCGAAGCCGCGTGCTCGTCGTGGAAGACGACGACGAAACCCGCCTCGCCCTGAGCGACGCACTCGAGGATCTCGGACATCAGGTCACGTCGGAATCCTGCGCCGAGCGCGCGCTCACCGCGCTCGAGCAGAACGACGTCGACGCCGTGCTCACCGACGTGCGCATGCCGGGCATGGGCGGCATCGAGCTCTGCCGCAGGCTCTCCGGCGACCGGCCGAACGTGCCGGTGGTGGTCATGACGGCTTACGGCGACGTCGATTCGGCGGTCGGCGCGCTGCGCGCGGGCGCGTTCGACTTCATCACCAAGCCGTTTTCGGTCGACGGCGTCGCCGAGGTGCTCGACAACGCCCTCGATCGCGGACGCTCTGGACCGCCCGTTCAGCGCCTCTCGCCGACCGAGATCGCCGACGACTCGTTTCACGGGCTCGTCGGTTCGAGCCCGGTCATGCGCGCGCTCCACCAGCAGATCGGGCGCGCCGCCGCGACGGATTCGACCGTGCTCGTGACGGGCGAAAGCGGCACGGGCAAGGAGCTCGTCGCGCGCGCCATCCATCGTGCGAGCGAACGCAGCGGCGGGCCGTTCGTCGCCGTGAGCTGCGCCGCGGTCCCGCACGAGATCCTCGAGGCGGAGCTGTTCGGCCACGAAAAAGGAGCGTTCACCGGTGCGGTGCAGGCGCGCATCGGGCTCTTCGAGCAGGCGTCGGGCGGCACGCTGTTCCTCGACGAAATCGGCGACATGCCGATCGATCTGCAGCCGAAGCTCCTGCGCGTGCTCCAAGAACGACGCGTGCGACCGCTCGGCGCGTCACGCGAGGTGCTGCTCGACACCCGCATCGTCGCGGCGACGAACCGCGATCTCGAGCAGGCCGTGCGCTCGGGGCACTTCCGCGAAGATTTGCATTTTCGCATCAAGGTCCTGCAAATCCACCTCCCGCCGCTCCGAGAACGAGAGCGCGACGTGCTCGAGCTCGCTCAGCACTTCTTGCCGCGCACCGGGGAAAAGATCCCGACACTCAGCCCCGAAGCCGAGCAGCAGCTGGTCGGTTACGACTGGCCGGGAAACGTGCGGGAGCTCGAAAATGCCATGCACGCCGCCGTCGCGCTCGCCTCCGGCGGCTACATCGGGCTCGACGACCTGCCGACGACCGTACGCACGCGCCGCGGGCCGGCGGTCGCCACCAGCGAACGCCCGACGACGCTCGAAGAGGTCGAACGGCGCCACATCGAGATCGTCCTCAAGGCGGTCGGCTGGAACAAGGCACGCGCCGCGCGCAAGCTCGGCATCGATCGCGCAACGTTGTACCGCAAGCTCAGCCGATTCGGGCTCGATCGCCCGGTGAGAGCGTCGCGCTAGCCCGAGGCTTCAGGTTTCGGTCCGAACTCAGCTGAGCTCGGGCTGCGAATCTTGCCTCTCGCGCGTCGCCGGCGATTCGTTCGAAGCTTCGGCGTACGCTCGGAGTTTTCGGTAGAGCGTCTTTCGGTCGAGGCCGAGGAAGCGCGAAGCAAGCGCCTTGTTGCCGCCGACGGAGCGCAGCGTCTCGAGGATGTGCAGGCGCTCGAGCTCGTGGAGCGGGACGAGGTCGTCGACTTCGTTTTTCAGCGGGGTCGTGGACCCGCCGATTTCGATCGGGAGATCGGCGACGGTGACGTGATCGTAGCGGGCGACGGCGACGGCTGCGAGGATGCAGTGCTCGAGCTCGCGAACGTTGCCGGGCCAGGCGTAGGCGAGCAGGGCTCGCGCGGCCGCGGGAGTCATGCCGACGATCGGGCGCATCGGTTTGCGCGAGCGCTGAACGAAGTGCTGGGCGAGGAGCAGGATATCGCTGCCGCGCTCGCGCAGCGGGGGCACGGTGACCCGGATCACGTTCAGGCGGAAGTACAGATCCTGACGGAAGCGCCCTTCGGCGACTTCCTTCTCGAGATCGCGGCTCGACGCGGCCATGACGCGCGCGTCGAAGCGAACCTCTTCACGTTGCCCGAGCGGGCGCACGGTGCGCTGCTGGAGCGCTCGCAGGAGCTTCGCCTGGAGCTCGAGCGGCATGTCGCCGATCTCGTCGAGGAACACCGTGCCGCCGGACGCCTGGAGCAGGAGGCCGGTGCGATCGCCGGAGGCGCCCGTGAACGCGCCGCGAGCGTGGCCGAAGAACTCGCTCTCCATGAGATGGCGGGGGATCGCGCTGCAGCTCACCGCCACGAACGGACCCGTACCGTGCTGCGCGTGCAGGATGCGCGCGACGATCTCCTTGCCGCTACCGCTTTCGCCGCTCACGAGTACCGTCACGTCGGACGCGCCGATCCGGCGCAGCCGATCCCTGAGCTTCTCCATCGCGGGGCTCGCGCCGATGAGCTCGGGATGCACGACCGGAAGCGGTACGCCCTCGCGCAACCGGCCGAGCTCGGCGCGAAGGTCCGCGAGCTCGGCCACCTCGGTCACGCGCTGGATGACCGCTTCGGGGTCGCCGCCGTCCGGCACGAAATCCGATGCACCGGCGCGGATGGCGCGAATGGCGTCTTGAAGCGACGGATCCGCGCCGAGAAATACGACGCGATCGGCGAGTCGTGATTCGAGCATCGACTTGCACAGCGCGACCTGGTCGCTCGCTCGCGGGGCGATCACGGCGACGTCGAAGTGCTCTCCCTTGACGTCCGCGAGCCCCGCCACGCTCGCGAGATCGAAGCGTCGACGCAGAGCGGATTCGACGCGAGGTGAAAGGGCGCCGCGCTCGTCGACGATGAGGACTCGTGTTGTCACGCCTCTAGGTTCGCATTCGAAGCATGAGGTCGCAACGGTCAATCCGAAAGTGCTCCTCTGTCGCACGTCTCCGTGCGTTAGCGAATCGCCTCGAAAACCGAGCGACTTTGCGCCGATGTCGCCACAATGTTGCAGAAAGCGTCGCGCAAACGGCGCGACATCGCAGTGAAGTCGCGCTGGATCTCGGTATTTTCGCGCTGGCACGAAGCGTGCTTTTCGGGCCGGCGTGCTCGGCATCTCCGAATCCCTGATCACGTTCATCGACGGCGCTGGAGGGGCGCTTTCTCAAGTCGAATTTCGCCTGCCGCCGGAGTGCCGAATTCTCGACTCCCTCGTCGGGACGCTCGCCGCTCTCGGCGTGCAGATCCTGCACATTCAGGTGCGGCCGCAGCGCGGAGAGGTGGACCATCGCTTGCGTGTAGCGGAATGCGACGGAAATGACGTCCCCCCGCCGCGCCGCCTCGAAGTTCAACACGCGCTCCTCGGCCTCGTCGAGCGGGCGCTCGGGAACGTTCGGCGACCGCTCGCGAAGTCGCGTCCGATCGAGCTCGCAGCGGCCGGAGCGCTGTCGAACGACGAAGCAAGCGCGCTACGGCCGTGAGTCGGTGCATTCAACCGGTGTCTGCCGTAGGCTAGCGGGACGCCCAACGGAGGACCGCCATGACGACGCAATCGAGCCACCTCGGTGTTCGGGGGCCTGTCGCGTTGACCGACGTTCTACCCGCCACGCTCGTTCTGAGCACGCTCAGAGCTTTCAAACGCGGGGATTTCGAGGTCGCACTACCGCTCGAGTACACGGGAATCGCCGGTGAAATTGCAGCCGAGCTGAACGCGGCCATCGACCTGAATCGCCGGCTCGCCGCGGAGCTCGCCCGGGTGAGCAACGTCGTCGGCAAGGAGGGCAAGCTCACGCAGCGCGCGTCGCTCGGCGAGGTCCAGGGCTCGTTCGCGTCGTGCATCGGCGCGGTGAACGACCTCATCGCCGATCTCGTTCAGCCGACCAACGAGGTCGGCCGCGTCATCGGCGCCGTGGCCAGCGGCGATCTTTCTCAGAAGATGACGGCGGACATCGAGGGCCGGCCGCTGCGCGGCGAATTCTTGCGCACGGCGAAGGTCGTAAACGGCATGGTCGAGCAGCTCGCCTCGTTCGCGAGCGAAGTGACGCGCGTGGCGCGCGAGGTGGGCACCGAAGGCAAGCTCGGCGGTCAGGCGAAGGTGAAGGGCGTCGCCGGCACGTGGAAGGACCTCACGGACAACGTGAACCTCATGGCCGGCAACCTCACGGCCCAGGTGCGCAACATCGCCGAGGTGACGACCGCAGTCGCGAAGGGCGACCTTTCGAAGCAGATCACGGTCGACGTGAAGGGCGAGATCCTCGAGCTCAAGGTCACCATCAACACCATGGTGGATCAGCTGAACTCGTTCGCGAGCGAGGTGACCCGCGTGGCGCGCGAGGTGGGCACCGAAGGACAACTCGGCGGGCAGGCCGGGGTGAAGGGCGTCGCGGGCACGTGGAAGGACCTCACCGACAGCGTGAATTCGATGGCGTCGAACCTGACGGCCCAGGTTCGCAACATCGCCGACGTGACGACGGCCGTCGCGAAGGGCGATCTCACCAAGAAAATCACGGTCAACGTCCGCGGCGAGATCCTCGAGCTGAAGAACACCATCAACACGATGGTCGACCAGCTGAACGGCTTCGCCAGCGAGGTGACGCGCGTGGCGCGCGAGGTGGGCACCGAGGGCAAGCTCGGCGGCCAGGCTCAGGTCCCCGGCGTGAGCGGCGCCTGGGAGGATCTCACCGACAGCGTGAACTTCATGGCGTCGAATCTCACGGCGCAGGTTCGCAACATCGCCGACGTGACCACCGCGGTCGCCACCGGCGATCTCTCGAAGAAGATCACCGTCGACGTTCGCGGCGAGATCCTCGAGCTCAAGAACACCATCAACACGATGGTCGATCAGCTGAACGGCTTCGCGAGCGAGGTGACGCGCGTGGCGCGCGAGGTGGGCACCGAGGGCAAGCTCGGCGGTCAGGCGCAGGTTCCCGGCGTCGCCGGCACGTGGAAGGACCTCACCGACAGCGTGAACTCGATGGCGTCGAATCTCACCGATCAGGTTCGAAACATCGCGGGCGTGACGACGGCCGTCGCGCGCGGCGACCTCTCGAAGAAGATCACCGTCGACGTGAAGGGGGAGATCCTCGAGCTCAAGAACACCATCAACACGATGGTCGATCAGCTGAACGCCTTCGCGAGCGAAGTGACGCGCGTGGCGCGCGAGGTGGGCACCGAAGGCAAGCTCGGCGGCCAGGCGCAGGTCCCGGGCGTGAGCGGTACCTGGGAAGACCTCACGGACAGCGTGAACTTCATGGCGTCGAACCTCACCGATCAGGTGAGGAACATCGCCGACGTCACGACCGCGGTCGCGCGCGGCGATCTATCGCGAAAGATCACCGTCGACGTTCGTGGCGAGATCCTCCAGCTGAAGAACACCATCAATACGATGGTCGATCAGCTGAACGCCCTCGCGAGCGAGGTCACGCGCGTCGGACGCGAGGTGGGTACGGAGGGGCGGCTCGGCGGACAGGCGTACGTGAAGGGTGTCGCCGGTACGTGGAAGGACCTCACCGACAGCGTGAACTCGATGGCGTCGAACCTGACCGATCAGGTCCGAAACATCGCGGAAGTGACGACGGCCGTCGCGCGCGGCGACCTCTCGAAAAAGATCACCGTCGACGTGAAGGGGGAGATCCTCGAGCTCAAGAACACCATCAACACGATGGTCGACCAGCTGAACGCTTTCGCGAGCGAGGCGACGCGTATCGCGCGCGAGGTGGGCACGGACGGCAAGCTCGGCGGCCAGGCGCAAGTGCCGGGCGTCGCGGGCACGTGGAAGGACCTCACCGACAACGTGAACTCGATGGCGTCGAACCTGACGAACCAGGTGCGCGGCATCGCCAAGGTCGTGACCGCCGTCGCGCGCGGCGATCTCACGCGCAAGCTCGCGCTCGAGGCGAGCGGAGAAATCGCGGAGCTCGCCGAGACCATCAACAGCATGACCGATACGCTCGCGATTTTTTCGGAGCAGGTCATCACCGTGGCGCGCGAAGTGGGCGTCGAGGGCAAGCTCGGCGGGCAGGCGCGCGTGCCGGGCGCGGCCGGTACCTGGCGCGACCTCACCGACAACGTGAACCAGCTCGCGGCGAACCTCACGACTCAGGTGCGCGCCATCGGCGACGTGGCGACGGCCGTGACGAAGGGCGATCTCACTCGATCCATCACGGTCGAGGCGTCCGGCGAGGTTGCGGCTCTCAAAGACAACGTCAACGAGATGATCCGCAACCTGAAGGACACGACGCAGAAGACGACCGAGCAAGATTGGCTGAAGACGAACCTCGCGCGTTTCACGCGCATGCTCCAGGGTCAGCGCGATCTCGTCGCCGTCGGGCAGCAGATCCTCTCGGAGCTCGCGCCGCTCGTGAACGCGCAGCACGGTCTCATCTACATCACGGGCGCCGAGGACGGCGTCACGCGCCTTTCGCTGCTCGCGAGCTACGCCGCGACGGACGGCGTCAGGCAGAGCTTTTCACTCGGCGAGGGGCTGGTCGGTCAGTGCGCGCGCGAGAAGCGCAAAATGCTGCTCACGGACGTTCCGATCGACCACGTTCGCGTGAAGTCCGGTCTCGGCGAGAGCGCGCCGAGGAGCCTCGTCATCTTGCCGGTGCTGTTCGAAGGCCAGGTCAACGCTGTCATCGAGATCGCGTCGTTCGACCGTCCGAGCGACATTCACCAGGTCTTTCTGGACCAGCTCACCGAGTCGATCGGCATCGTCGTCAATACGATCGCCGCGAGCATGCGCACCGAAGCGCTGCTGCAGCAGTCGCAGTCGCTCACGCAGGAGCTCCAGAGCCAGCAGGAAGAGCTCCGCCAGACGAACGAGCGCCTCGAGCGTCAGGCCGGGACGCTGCGCGAGTCGGAAGAGCGACTGAAGCTCCAGCAGGAGGAGCTGCAGCAGACCAACGAAGAGCTCGAGGAGAAGGCGAAGCTCCTCGAAATCAAGAACCGCGAGATCGAATACGCCAAGAGCGAAATCGAGGAGAAAGCCGAGCAGCTCGCGCTCACCTCGAAATACAAGTCCGAGTTCCTCGCGAACATGTCGCACGAGCTCCGGACGCCGCTGAACAGCTTGCTCATCCTGTCGAAGATGCTGTCGGAAAACGTCGAAGGGAACCTGACGCCCAAGCAAGTCGGCTTCTCGACCACGATCCATGCGTCCGGTACGGATTTGCTCGCGCTCATCAACGACATTCTCGATCTGTCGAAGATCGAGTCGGGAACGATCGCGGTCGAGCCGGGCGAGGTGAGGCTCGGCGATCTGCGCGACTACGTCGAGCAGAACTTCCGCCACGTGGCGCAGCAGAAGGGTCTCGATTTCTCGGTCGAGCTCCAACACGGCGTCCCGGTTTCGGTGGTGACCGACGCCAAGCGCCTGCAGCAAATCTTGAAAAACCTGCTCTCGAACGCGTTCAAGTTCACCGAGCACGGCCACGTGACGATGGAAGTGAAGCTCGCGAGCTACGGCTGGAGCCGCGGTCACGAGATCTTGAACCAGGCCGACGCGGTCATCGCCTTCAGCGTCACCGACACCGGCATCGGCATTCCGGAAGAGAAACAGCGCATCATCTTCGAGGCGTTCCAGCAGGCCGACGGCACCACGAGCCGGCGTTACGGCGGAACCGGGCTCGGTCTCTCGATCAGCCGCGAAATCGCGCGTCTGCTCGGCGGTGAGATCCGCGTCGTGAGCGTGCTCGGCACGGGCAGCACCTTCACGTTCTATCTCGCGCGCCACTACGTCGCCGCTCCGCAGGTGATGTCGCCGCGCATCGTGCTCCGCCCGCAGACGCCGCGCCCGCCGGCGCCGGCGGAGCCCGTCGAGCTCGTCGCGCCGCCGTCGTCGACCAAACCCGCTCACGACGATCGCGAAACGATCGAGCCCGGCGACGAGGTGCTGCTCATCGTCGAAGACGACGTGCATTTCGCGCGCATCCTGGTCGATGCGGCGCACGCGCAGGGACTCAAGGCGGTCATCGCACCCGAGGGCGGCATCGGTTTCAACCTGGCGCAGAAGCTCAAGCCGTCCGGCGTGGCGCTCGATCTGCGCCTGCCCGACCTCGAAGGTTGGGCGGTGCTCGACCGGCTCAAGCACCACCCGGCGACCCGCCACGTTCCGGTCGCCATCTTCTCGGCCGACGATCACCGGCACCGTGCCCTGCGTATGGGCGCCGTGTCGTTCGTGTCGAAGCCGGCGACGATCGAAGCCGTGAACGGCGCCATCGAAACCATGGCGCGCTTCGCCGAAGCCGAGCCGCGGCGGCTCCTCGTCGTCGAGGACGACGCCCGGGAGCGCGACGCCATCGGCGAGCTCGTGGGAGGCGAGGGTGTCATCACGACCGCCGTCGGCAGCGCGGCCGAGGCCCTCGCGGCGCTCGAGCTCGAAGACTACCACTGCATGGTGCTCGATCTCGGCTTGCCCGACATGAAGGGCATCGATTTGCTCACCCAGCTGAAGCAGCGCGCCGATCGCAGCGATCTGCCGATCATCGTCTACACGGGGCGAGACCTCTCGGCGAAGGAG
>Ga0075366_10001410_pt1 | contig 11989 bp, 9 predicted proteins | sample EndMethybrTD3031_FD_72351 | JGI IMG/M metagenome (GOLD analysis project Ga0075366, IMG submission 72351) | Populus endosphere microbial communities from Tennessee, USA - Endosphere MetaG P. TD hybrid TD303-1 | ecosystem: Host-associated > Plants > Roots > Endosphere | place: USA: Tennessee... | reverse complement strand
GAGGTGATGGAATATCAATCCCGCCTGCGCTCGATGACGGGCGGGCAGGGTAGCTATTCGCTGGAGTTCGGCCATTACGCGCCGGTGTCGCCGCAGACCCAGGCGCAGTTGGCGTCGCAGTTCAAGCTGGCGAAGGAAGAGGACTAGTACCGGAACCAGAACCGGGGCTAGCGTGCCTCGGTTCGTTCGTAGACAACGAAATCGAGCGGATACGGGTTGCGTGCATCGGCGGGCTGATGCGTGCGCCCGGTTTCGCGCCATTGCGATGGATCGATGGCGGGGAAATGGGTGTCCGCCTCGAAGTCAGCGTCGATCTCGGTGGCGTAGATGCGCGTGGCAAGCGCCAACGCGGCTGCGTAAATCTGGCCGCCACCAATCACCATGATTTCCTCGGCGTCGCCGCATGCGTCAAGAGCAGCCTGCAGCGATGATGCTGTCTCAGTGTCCTGAGTCTCAACCTTGCCGCGCGTGATCACGATGTTGCGCCGGCCCGGCAGCGCCCTGCCGATCGACTCGTGGGTCTTGCGGCCCATGACGATGGGTTTGCCCATGGTGGTGCGCTTGAAGTGCGCCAATTCGCCGGGCAGGTGCCAGGGCATCCTGTTGTCCTTGCCGATGCCGCGCTTGCGGTCGTAGGCGACGATCAGGGAAACATGTTTCATGGATTTCGGAAACGGGCTTTATGCGCCGCGATCACACCGCGATCGGCGCTTTGATGCCCGGATGAGGGTCGTAGCCTTCGAGACGGAAATCCTCGAACTTGAACCCGAAGATGTCCCTTACTTCCGGGTTGATCCACATCGTCGGGAGCGCCCTGGGCGCGCGCGACAGTTGCTCGCGCGTTTGTTCCAGGTGATTCGAGTAGAGATGGCAGTCCCCGCCCGTCCAGACAAACTCTCCGGGCTTTAAGCCGCATACCTGCGCCATCATCAGCGTCAGAAGGGCGTAGGAGGCGATGTTGAAGGGGACGCCGAGGAAGATGTCGGCGCTGCGCTGATAGAGCTGGCATGACAGCTTGCCGTCGGCTACATAGAACTGGAAAAGCGCATGGCAGGGGGCCAAGGCCATCCTGGGAATGTCCGCGACGTTCCAGGCCGAAACGATCAGCCTGCGCGAGTCCGGGTTTTTCTTGATCTGGGCGACGAGTTCCGAGATCTGGTCGACGTGCCTGCCGTCCGGCGTCGGCCAGGAGCGCCACTGATAGCCGTACACCGGCCCCAGGTTGCCTTCGGCATCCGCCCATTCGTCCCAGATGGTGACGCCGTTTTCCTTCAGATATCGCGTGTTCGTGCTGCCCTGCAGGAACCACAGGAGCTCATGGATGATCGACTTGAGATGCAGCTTCTTCGTGGTCAGCAGCGGGAAGCCGGCTTCAAGATCAAAACGCATCTGGTGCCCGAACACGGAGAGTGTGCCGGTACCGGTGCGATCGGTTTTCTTGGCGCCGTGCTCGAGCACGTGGCGCATCAGGTCGAGATAGGTTTGCATGCAGGTGGGGAAGTGGGTGCGCTGATTGTACTCAATCGGCTCGCCTGCTTCAGGCGCCGAACGATGCGCCTCAAGCAGCGTGTTTCCAAAAACGACGAACCCCGCTTGCGGCGGGGTTCGTTTACTGCTTGAAGCGTTGCGTCGGCCGGTTACTTCTCGGTCTCCGTTTCGCCCGACAGCTTGTACGACACGGCCAGCACCGCACGATACTCCGCGGTGTCAGGCTGGAAGCGGCAGACGCCAGAGTTGATCACGGCGAGCGCGGCACGGTCGAATACGCGGCGCGGATTCGAATCGGCCACTTCGGCGGCGACTACCTTGCCATCCGGACCTACGCGTACCGACAGCGTGACAGAACCTTCCTGGCTGGCGCGGCGCGCTTCGCGGGGGTAAGAGCCTGCAAACGCTGCAACGCACTCGTTACGGTTCATGATCGAGCCGAAGCCACGGGGACCGGCAGGCGGCGCCGGCGGCGCGGGCGGAGCAGGCACATACACCTGATCGCGCGGCGGCGGAGTCGGCGACGCATCGATGACCGGCGCATTCGTTACGACTGGCACCGGCACTTCGGGCGGCGGCACGTAGGTAGGCGGCGGCGGAGGCGTTTCGAGCTTGGGCTGCTGCTTCGGCGGCTCGGGCGGCTTGGGCGGAGGCGGCGGGGGCTCAGGCGGCAGCACCACTTCGACGATCGAACTGGGAACCACTGCCTTCACGAACTTCTGGCCCAGGCCGCTCATGATCAGCCACAGCGCTATGCCGTGGACTGCCGTGACGGCAATCAGGCCGGTCAGATGCTTGCCGGGGTTGCGCTGCTGCTGCGCCCACCCGGACATCACGATCGAGCCTTCGGTTGATTTGGCTACACTCATACTCGTCTCCAACCAATATTCCTTGCCGGCGGCTTCACTGCCGCTCGACAGAACGTATTTCTATCGATGCCCGTCCGCTAGGGGGCGGGCCCGTATTTTATTGACCGCTTAGTGGAACTGCTCGCCACCGATGATGGCCATCTTTTTCAGGCCGCGGCGCTGCGAATTCGCCAGCACGAACGCAACGACTTCGTACTTGGCTGCCTTGTCCGGGCGGATCAGCAGGTTCGGCTGCGGCTCGATCTTTGCCGTTTCCTGCATGTTCGCGTCAAGCGTGGCGCGGTCGATGACGATGCCGTTCCAGTAAATCTGGCCGTCGGACATGATGTCGACTCTGACTTCCTGCGGTTTTTCATTCTGATTCGGCGGCTTTCCGACGGGCATCTCCATGTTGACGGAGTGCAACTGAATCGGAATCGTGATGATCAGCATGATGATCAGCACCAGCATCACGTCGATCAACGGCGTGGTGTTGATATCCATCATCGGCTCCGGATCGGCTCCAGGGCGACTGCTACCTACATTCATTCCCATACTATTTCTCCGGGATTTCGCACGGCCGGCGCCCTGGGGCGCCGGCCGGCCGAGATTAATTGCTGGGGTCGGTAACGAACGCGACCTTGGTCAGGCCGACCTGCTGAATCGCCAGGATGGCACGGCCGACAGGTTCGTAGTTCGAGCTCACGTCGCCGCGAATGTGGATTTCCGGCGGCGGCTTGTCCGCCTTCTTGGCGGCATCACGCGACTTGCGCAGCTTTTCCTTGAGATCCTCGAGATCCTTGACCTTCGCGTCGTAGTAGTACATCTGTCCCGTCGGGCTCACCGACAGAATGATGTTCTCCGGCTTGGATTCGCGGAGGGCATTCTTCTCGAGCGGCAACTGAACCTTGATGGACGTGGTAACGACCGGGATGGTGATCAGGAAGATGATCAACAAGACCAGCATCACGTCCACCAGCGGTGTCGTGTTGATGGTCGAGTTGAGTTCTTCGTCGCCTTCAGACGACCCAACCTGCATTCCCATGCTGGTTCCTTACTTGCGGCCGGCGTTCGCGGAAGCGAGCAGGACCGAGTGCACGTCGGCGCCGAAGGTGCGGACCTGATCCATGCTGGTCTTGTTCTTGCGAACGATGAAGTTGTAGCCCAGCACCGCGGGCACTGCAACCGCCAGGCCCAGTGCAGTCATGATCAGCGCTTCACCCACCGGACCGGCAACCTTGTCGATCGAAGCCTGACCGGAAACACCGATACGAACGAGTGCGTTGTAGATGCCCCAAACGGTACCGAACAGACCCACGAACGGAGCGGTCGAGCCCACGGTCGCCAGGAAGGCCAGACCGTCGCCCATGCGGCTCTGCACGTTTTCGATGGCGCGGCTGATGCCCATCGTAATCCAGTCGGAGAGATCGATCTGTCCCAGCAAGCCGGTGTGCTTCTGAGTGGCTTCGAGGCCTTTTTCCGCAATGAAACGGAACGGGCTGTCCGCGCTCAGTGCCTCGGCGCCTGCACGGACTGTACCGGCGGGCCAGAAGTTCTGTTCAGCGGATTTGGCCTGGCTTGCGATCTTCGTGGCTTCGTAGAGCTTCGTGAAGATGATGTACCAGCTGCCCATGGACATGATGACCAGGATGAACAGCGTGCCTTTGGAGACCCAGTCGCCATGCTCGAACATGGCCTTGAAGCCGTACGGGTTTTCGTCGTTGGCGCCAGGCGCTTTCGGGAGATTCAGGGGTTTGGCGGCATCGGCAGCCGGGGGTTGTGCAGCCGGGGCGGCTGCGTCGGTTGCCTGCGAGCCCGGAGTCTGGGCCCATGTGACGGCGCTCATGCTGAAACCGGCGAGCGCTACGCAAACCATGATACGAGTTAGCAACTTAAACATAGGGTCTCCAGATTGGCCGTCGAGAAAGCGGCCTCAAAACACACGACGTTGAGGAAAGTGATGGTTGCCATAAACGAGTCATGACAGCCACTTGGGAAAGACGCGGATTCTAAACCAAATAAAAGGCCCGTGGAAGCAGACCAATTACCGCATGGTTTGTGACATCCGTACATTTAGATACGGAGCGCATTGTAATGGTTTGTACTAAAATCTGTTTTTTCGTGCGTGGCAGGAACTAAGTTGCCCGTACTGGCACTGTACTGGTCCCGAAAGGCACCCGGCTGGTGCCTTTCTCCTATTTATAATTCTAAGAATATCTACCCAGAGCGAACTCATGGAACCGTCGTCGGTATTGGTCAAGACTGCCAAAGGGCTGGAGGAAATCGACAAGCGCACGCACAAACTCGCAGGTCGTTTGCGTGCAGTGTTAATCATGGTGGATGGTCAGCGCCCACTCAGCGATCTGCTCGATCAGGCCGGTGCGTTGGCCGATCAACTGGCCGGTCAGCTGGATGAACTCGTAGCCGGAGGCTATATTCGCGAACTTGCGCCGCCGGCACCTGTGCAGCAGGCAGTCAATGCCGCGCCTGCCGCAGCTGCAGGCAGAGCGGAAGCGGCCGAGCCCAGGCCCGCTGCCGCGGCGCCTGCCGCACCAAGGAAGGCAGCGCCGCCGTGGACCTCCGTTCCGATCCCCATTCACAAGGCGCGCCTCAACAAGATGTTGACCGAGACTCTCGGCATGCGTGCCATGTTTGTGGCAGGCCAGCTCGAGGGGATCAATGGATACGCCGAACTTGAGAGCTGGATCGATGATATTGCCCGGTCCGTCGCAACCAGCAACGGCCCCGATGCCGGACATCAGTGGAGGGATCAGGCCCGGACGCTGATCGGAATCGCTTAGTTTTTTAATGCGGAAGCCAGATGAAAAAAGGGGCCTTGCGGCCCCTTTTAATTTTGACTCTACCGATGACGCTTATTTGAAGGAGTACGTCACCTTGCCGTAGTACACACGGCCGTACGGATCGCCGTAACGCGGGTCATAGCCGACCTGGAACGTCTGGTTCTGGTTGGACGACGGCGGGTCGCGGTCGAAGACGTTGCGCACGCCGAGAACCAGTTGCAGGCCCTTGATGCCGGCCCAGGAACCTTGCAGGTCGTACGTTTCCACGTTGCCCACTTCGCGGGTGCCTGCGGCATCGCGGTAGCCGGAAACGAAGTTCTGCACGACGGTTGCGCCCCACGGACCCTTGTTCCAGTTGAAGGCCAGCACATGGCGCCAACGTACCACCGCACCGTTGTCCGCCGTGAAGTTGCCGGCGTTGTTGGTGAACGGACCGTCCTTGGCGAACTGGTACTCGTACTTGCCGACGTAGGTGCCGTCCATCTGCAGACGGCCCTTGCCGAAACCGCCCATCGGGATGTTGACGCCTGCGGACAGGTCGATACCCGTGATGGTGTAGGTGCCGACGTTTTCCTGCACCTGCACGGCGTAGTTGATCTGGCAGGGCACGTTGGCAGGCGTTGCCACAGGTCCGTCACCCACGCAGCCGCCGGTGGCGTTGCGCGCAGCGCGTACGAAGTGGCCTTGTGCGGTCAACGGATCGAGCACGCCGTAGTAGTCGAACACGGTGGTGTCGGACAGAGCCTGCAGCGAGTTGGTGCGGCGAATCCAGAAGAGGTCTGCGCTGAACGTGAGGTTCTGACCGGGTTCGATCAGGATGCCCAGGGTGGCCTGGCGCGACTTCTCTGGTTTCAGCGTGCTTACGCCGCCCAGTTGGTTCTGGATTTGCGCTTCGCACTCGAGACCGTCATCGACGAAACCACCGATCGGGTTGCCGCCCGGGCAGCGGATCGGGTCGTTGTGGGTACCTGCCGTATTGCTGAAGAAGCGCGGCTGAAACAGGTCAGGCAGCGACGGCGCGCGGAAGCCCGTGTTGAACGACGAGCGGACCAGCACGTCTTTCGAAGGCTGCCAACGTACCGATACCTTCGGGTTGGTGCTGTTGCCGAAGTCGCTGTAGCGGTCGCTGCGGATTGCGAATTGCGCCTCGAAGTCCTTGGCGAGCGGAACGTTCATTTCGGCGAACACGGCAGAAACTCGCCGATCGGCACGCGTGACGGGCAGATTGCCACCGCCGCCCAGCACGTCGCCGGACGACAGCACCGGCAGCGGATTGTCGTCGAACTTTTCCTTGCGGGATTCGAGACCGGCGGCGAAGCCGACCGGGGCGCCGTCGAGCTTGAACAGTTCCGTGGAAGCCTTTGCGTCAAACGCGTCGACTTGGCCCTTGGAGCGGCGCACGTCTTCGAGAATCTTGGCGCTTTGCAGCAGCGCGGCGCCGGCGGAATCCTGTCCGGTCACGCTGAAGATGTTGATGTTGCCCGTGCGGATTGCGGCGTTCAGCAGGCTCTCGCGGAACCAGCCGTCGACGTAGGTATCCGTCACCTTGCTTTCGCTCTTGTTGTAAGCGGCTTCATAGTCCCACGAGCCGAACGAGCCCTTGGCGCCCACCACGAAGCGCGTTGCCTTCGATTTCGCTTCGTTGGTGCGGCGTCCGCCGTCCTGCGCGCGCCAGGCGATGCCCAGATCGCCGGTCGGCGTGATGAGGGTGCCATCGGCCAGCCGGAACGGTGCGGGGTAGTAACGGCCACCCGCCGGATAGATGAACGGGCCGTTGCCGACAAAGTCGTTCACCGGGGTTTCCGACGAGGCGTAGCGGGCCTTGTTATCGACGAGGATGTATTCGCCAAAGAGCTGCGTCGCGTCGGTCAGCTGAAACGCGCCACGCACGACAGCGCTCTTGCGTTCGACCGGCGGGAAGATTTCCAGACGGGAGGTGAAGTCATAGCGGCACTGGCGCCCGGACACATCGGGGAGGAAATACGAACCGACTTGCGGCGCGCAGCCGGCTCCCGCGAGGGGGTTGGCGTTACCCAGCGAACCGTTCGCATCGAAGCGGATGGCCGCGGGCAGCACGTTGCCCGAGGTCTGCTGGATGCCGAGGTCGGGACGGATTGCGGTCGAAGCAAAGGTGCGCTGCTTGGCGGCAATAGGGTCGTTTTCTTCATGGTCGAACGTGGCAAGCACGTTGAAGCGTTGCTTGCTCAGATCACCGAAGCCCACCGTGACGGTGTACTTGTCGGTGTCGCCGCCGCCGCGATCCACGTTGGTCTTGTAGTAGGAACCTTCGATGCCGCGGAAATCGGTCTTCATGATGAAGTTGATCACGCCGCCGATGGCATCGGTACCGTAAACGGCGGAGGCGCCGTCTTTCAGGATTTCGATGCGCTCAACTGCCGCGAGCGGAATCGAGTTCACGTCGACTGCTGCGCCGTTGAAGGCGTAGTTGGCGATACGGCGGCCGTTCAGCAGGATCAGCGTGTTGTTCGGGCCCAGGCCGCGCAGGGATGCGCCGGAGAAGCCGGGCTGACCGGAGTCGCCCACGCCTTGGGACAGGTTGTAGGTCGCACCGGAGTTCACCTGCAGGCGGTCAAGCAGTTGAGCCGTCGTGGTGATACCGGTTTTCTCGATGTCTTCTTTCTTGATGACGGTGACGGGCAGCGCAGATTCGCCTTCGATGCGCTTGATGTTGGAGCCCGTTACCTCGATCTTTTCCACCTTTTGCTGCGCATACGCGCCGCCGGCGATCAGACCAAGCGCGATGCCCGCGCCCAGCGTGTGTGCAATTGCGAGTGATAATTTCTTGATTTTCATGTTCATTTGACCCCCAGTGAAGAATGGATACAGTTCACGTTTTCGAAGCAGAGTCAGCTCGTGGCCAATTCGCTACTTTGTGTGAATGAAGCGCCAAGTATGTCTAAATGTGCCCAAGCTAATACCGATTCTGACAACCGCGACAGAATATCGCCTAATTCCCCAAAAACACAACGCTATGTAATCCAGTGTTGCTAATTTGCAACACCTTGTAAGTAAAAAGGGGCCCGAAGGCCCCTGAATCTTGGAACTGCGTTGTTGTTGGCTACTTGAAGGCGTACGTGATCCGGCCGTAGTAGAGGCGGCCGAGGATGTTGTGAAGCGTGGTGTCGTAGCCGTTGCTGTCGTTGTTGTAGAAGGGCGGTTCCTTGTTCTCGATGTTGCGGACGCCGCCAACGAGTTTCAGGTTCTTGATGCCCGACCATACGACTTGCGCATCGACCGTGGTCCACGACGGCACGTTGCCGCGGAATGTGCCCGTCGACGTCGTCACCGTGAGCGGCTGGCTGTAGTTGCCGATCACGTTGGCGGTCAGCGACGCTTCCCAGGTACCGCGGCTCCAGATCGCGGTGTGGGTGCCGCGATAACGAGGCACACCGTCGCCACCGGCGAATTCCGTCGGTGCCTGGCCTGCCGCAACCACGCGGCGCAGGTAGTCGATGTAGGAGTTGGTCGTGTTGAACGTCAGCTTGCCGACGCCGCCCAGGTCGAGGCGATAGCGCATCTCAACGTCCACGCCGCGTGTGGCCTGCGAGGCGGAGTTGAAGTAGAACCGGAAGATACCGGGACGGGGATCGGACGCCGAGCCCACGATCGGGCCACGCGTGCCGGCCAGAACGTCGTTGGGACCTGCGGGGTCACGTACCACGCCGCCGGGGAACGAGTCCTCGTTCGCCACCAGGAACGCCAGCGTCGGCGTCGTGATGCGGTCGGTATGGCGGATGTTGTAGTAGTCCACCGACATCGACAGGTTGGGAGTCGCATCCCATACAACGCCCAGCGATTCGCTCTTCGACTCTTCAGCTCTCAGGTCCGGGTTGCCGCCGGTGATGCTGCGGATCTGCAATGCCGCACAAGCAGATACTGCGCGCGGATCGTTGACGCCGAATGCAGCGCGGTAACCGTTACAACGCGGCGTATCCGTGACGGACGGGAAGCTGACCGACTGACCCAGGTACAACTGGGCCAGCGACGGAGCGCGGAAGCCTTCGTTGTAGCCGGCACGGATCATCACGTTGCTGGCCGGGCGGTAAGCCACCGCGAATTTGGGCGCCGTCGAATTGCCGTAGTCGCTGTAACGCTCGTGACGCAGCGCGATCTGGCCCTCGATGTTCTTGGTGACCGGGATCGCGAATTCGCCGAAGGCCGCCGTGAGCGTACGCGCACCGTCCGCTGCCGTGCCGCCCGAGCCGATGATCAGGCCGGCTGCACCCAGGGGATCGGGTACGTCCTTCACGTTTTCCTTCCGGCGCTCAAGACCAGCGGCGAAGCCGAGCGGTCCGTTGGGCAACTCCATGATAGTGCCCGACAGCTTTGCATCGAACGCCTTCAGCTCTGAATCACCCTTGCGAACCGGATTGGCGCGCAGGCTCGCCGCGATGGACGGATCGTTGGCGGACGGATTGACGAAGCTATAGACGTTGTTGGTAACGAGGGCGTTGCGCACCGTGGCCGAAATGAAGTTGAAGCCGATATCCTCGACTTCGTTCTTGCCATAGTTGAAGGCGACTTCCCAGTCCCACTCAGCCACCAGACCTTTCATGCCGACGACAGCGCGAGTCGTCTTGGAGGTCTGGACGTTGAGACGGGGGCCGACGTCAACGAAGCGATAGCGGATCGGAACCGCGAACGGGTAGGGGTTGGAGTTGTGTCCGATCGGCAGCGTGAACGAGTCCGGCGTGGGCGCCAACTGGCGTGCCGATTCGTTCTCGTTGTAGCCAAATTCCGCAAAAGCGGACAGGTTGCTTCTCAGATCCAGTACGCCACGTCCGAACACGCCTTTGCGCTCGGTCTTGGCCAGTTCCATCACGTCGGGCAGGAAGTTGTACGCGCAGGTACCCAGCGGATCCAGGGTTTGGGCTGCGGCGACTGCCGAGCAGTTCGGGAAGTTGGTGTTGGTCGCGAGACGTTGGTTGGCCGGAATGGTGGTGCTGGCCGTGAGCCAGGTGCCAGGGTAACCCGACGGTGAACGGAAATCGATGCCGCCGAGAGGACGGAAGTCGGCACTGCTGGTTCGTGCGCGGTCACCGCCAAAGAGCGGGTCGCGTTTGTAGTAGTCGAACGTGCCCATGATGTTGAAGCGGTTCGTCGCGAGATCACCGAAACCGGCGGTGATCGACGCACGGTTCTCGTCGGCGTCGCCTTCCGAGGATTGGCCGTAGCCGGCCCGCAGTTCCACGCCACGGAAGTCCTTGCGCAGAATGACGTTGATCACGCCCGCGATTGCGTCGGAACCATAGATGGCGGATGCGCCGTCCTTCAGGATTTCGACGCGCTCGATCGCCGATACGGGAATGGAGTTCAAGTCGACGAATGCGGTGTCGATGTTTTGAGCGAAACCGTAGTTGGCGAGGCGCCGTCCGTTCAGCAGCGTCAGGGTCGTATTGGCGCCCAGGCCGCGCAGGCTGACGGAAGATGTGCCCGGCGCGAAGTTGTTGCCCGCCAGCAGGTTTTCCGAGAACGAGCCCGTGTTGGCAGCCGACAAACCGTTCAGGATTTCCTGCAGGTTTTGACCACCGCTGCGCTCCAGGTCTTCACGCTTGATCACCAGAACCGGTGCGGGGCCCTCGGCGTCGACGCGTTTGATGTTGGAACCCGTTACTTCAATCTTTTCCACCTTGGGCGCCGGCTGCTGACCCAGCGCGGGCGCGCTGATCATGGCAATTCCAATAGCCCCCAGAATGGCGCTCGGGAGCGCCTTCATTTTGATTCTCATTGACTACCCTCCTAGTGTGAGTGTTGCTTACAAAATGACACAATTTGCAACTTATGAAGAATACAGACACAAGTAATCACTGATCAACACATTTGGTACGACTGTTGCTAATTTGCAACGGTTTGTATCTGCATACTTACTTGAGGAAGCTCAAAAAGAAGAAGGGGCCCGAAGGCCCCTTCTAACTTGCTGATTACAACAGGGATTACTTGAACGTATAGGTCGCGCCAAGGTTGGCGTAACGGCCACGCAGGTCATACAGCACGAACGAGAAGCCGAGACCGTAGGACGGATCGAACGGCGGATCCTTGTCCAGCAGGTTGCGGATGCTGCCGTAGATCTTCAGGTTCTTGATGCCGGTCCAGGCCGCGTACAGATCGATGGTCTGGTGGGAACCGACGCGCTCCTGCTGGCGGGCGTTGCGGAACACGTTCTCATACGAGTGGACGTAGTTCAGCGTGCCGGTCCAGGTCCAGGCATTCTTCTGCCAGGTCAGGGACGTGGTGCCGCGATAGCGCGGGAAATCCGAGAAGCCGTTCTGATCGACGTAGTCTTCGATCGGCGCATCTGCCGCGACTTGCGTTCTCCAGTTGCGGATATACGCATAGTTCGTCGACAGCGTGAACCGGCCCAAGTCGCCTGCGCGGAAGACCTTCTTCGCCTCGACGTCGAAGCCGGACGTATCCACGAACGACAGGTTGCGGTACTGCTCGGTGATGTAGCTGACCAAGCCGGTAGTCGGGTCGCGGAAGATCTGGTTCGGGAACAGCGTCGGGTTGTCCACGATGTACTGGAAGCTGTTCGCGTTCACCACGTTGCGCTGCTTGATCTTGTAGAAGTCGACCGAGATGTTGAAGTCCTGCACCGGCTCGAACACCATGCCTAGCGTGTAGTTGTTCGAGCGCTCGGCCTTCAGCCCGGGGTTGCCCTGGAACAGGCCGGCTACGTTGTAGACGAGACCGTTGTCCGGATCCACGATCGCCGTAAAGAACGTCGCGTTCGACGGCGAGATTTCGGGCAGCGTCGGTGCACGGAAGCCGCGCGATGCGGAACCGCGGATCAGCAGTTCCTTCGAAGGCGTCCATTTGAAGCCACCCTTGGGC
>Ga0075366_10001409_pt1 | contig 12018 bp, 6 predicted proteins | sample EndMethybrTD3031_FD_72351 | JGI IMG/M metagenome (GOLD analysis project Ga0075366, IMG submission 72351) | Populus endosphere microbial communities from Tennessee, USA - Endosphere MetaG P. TD hybrid TD303-1 | ecosystem: Host-associated > Plants > Roots > Endosphere | place: USA: Tennessee... | reverse complement strand
CCAGGGAATCGATGCGCGCCCGCATGATGGCGAGCGGCGTGCGCAGTTCGTGCGCCATGTCGGCGGTGAAATCGCGCTGGGCGCGGAAGCCCGACTCGAGACGATCAAGCGCGGCGTTGACCGCATGCACCAGCGGCGAGATCTCGGCCGGCATCGACTGCTCGGGCAGGCGGACCTCGGTACGTTGCGGGCCGATCGCCGCTGCGGTGGTGGACGCCTGGCGCACCGGCGCGAGCGCGCGGCGAAAGATCAGGATGTCGATGATCAGCAGGATCAGCAGGATCGGGAAGGTGATCCAGGCAACTCTCGGCAGGAAGGAGGCCACGATGTCGTCGATGATGACGTCGCGGTGCGCGAGGTCCTGGCCGATCTGGATGTAGTAGATGCGGTCGCCGATGGCGCGTGTGACGTTGACACCGAACAGCAGCCCGCCGGTGCTGCGCCGGCGCACGAACCAGTCGCGGATCGACTGGTGGTCGCTGTCGAACAGCGCTTTGCCGTCCTGGCGAGAGGAGAACAGCACCTTGCCGTCGGAATCGATCACGGCGTAGGCATAGAGGCCGTACTCACCGGAATAGAGCGGCCGGATCTCGGGCGGGATGTCGAGGTCGACCCCGCCGGTCGGCTGCGGCCGCAGGAACGTGCCGATCGTGTAGGCCTGGCCGCGCAGGGCGTCGCTGTGCAGGTTGTTCGCCGCCTCATCGAGCAGCCAGTACAGCGCCAGCGGCATCAGGATCGAAGTGGCGGCGATCGCCACCACGTGCAGGACCACGATGCGCGTGACGATGGAGCGGAAGCGGAACATCGGCGCTTTGCCGCTAGCCGGCCGGCCGCGTCATTGCGCAGGAGCCGGCGATTTGTCCTCGGCCATCAGGTAGCCGACGCCGCGCACGGTATGGATCTTCACCGTGGCGTCGGCGTCGCCCAGCATCTTGCGCAGGCGGTGGACGTAGACTTCGACGGCGTTGGAGCCAACGTCGCCCGACATGCCGAACAGCTGGTCCTCGAACAGCCGCTTGGGCGCGACGTTGCCGCCGCGCCGCAACAGGATCTCCAACACTGCGGTCTCGCGCGCCGGGAAGGAGCGCGGCTTGCCGTCGATGAAGACCTGGCGGCCTTCGGTGTCGAGCGCGACGTTGCCGAAGCTCAGCAGCTTACCCAGCAGGTTGCCCGGCCGGCGCAGCAGCGCCTGCAGGCGCGCCACCAGCTCCTCCATGGCGAAGGGTTTGGCGAGATAATCGTCGGCGCCCTCGCGCAGGCCGGTCACCCGGTCGGTGACGCCGTCGCGCGCGGTCAGGACCAGGACCGGGGTTGAGTCGCTTTTTCGTCGCATCTCGCGCAGCAGGGTGAGGCCGTCTTCGTCGGGCAGGCCAAGGTCGAGGACCACGGCGGCAAACTTCATCGTGCCCAGGACGTGGCGGGCATCGCCTACGGTCCCCACGGAATCGGCCGAGAATCCGCCCTGCGCCAGCCCTTTGACCAGCAGCTTGACCAGCTCCGGATTGTCTTCGACCAGCAGGACCCGCATGGCGTGCGTCTCTATATGACGGTGGTGTCAGACACTAGCACGGCGACTGTCAGGTTGGCGTAATCGGAAAGGACTAGCTTCCCGGCTTTCCCGTTACCGGTTCGCCAATCAGCGTCTTCATGACGAAAGCCGCCACGCCCTCCCTGATGTCCCGCATTGCCCGCCCGCGCTTTCTGGCGGCGGGTGTCGGCGCGATCGCCCTGGCCCTCGTGGGCACCTGGCTGCTCGACAGCGGCCCGGGCAATGCCGTGGCCCGCCCCGAGAGGGTTGCCCGCGACGCCGACGGCGCCTTCCGTCCCAGCGACACCCAATGGTCGAGCCTCAAGCTCGTGCCTGTGCGCCAGGTTTCGTTCCGCGACGAGCGCACGACCGACGGCAAGATCGCGATCAACGAGGACACCACGACTCCGGTGTTCTCTCCTTACTCCGGCCGCATCACGCGTCTGATCGCCAAGCCCGGCGACCATGTCGAGCGCGGCGCACCGCTCTACGCCATCGAGGCGAGCGAATTCGTGCAGGGCCAGAACGACCTGGTGACCGCCGTCGCCGGCCTCGAGAAGGCGAAGTCGCGGCTCGTGCTCGCGCAGACCGTCGAGAAGCGCCAGAAGGAGCTGCTGGCGATCAAGGGTGGTGCGCTGAAGGATCTCGAGCAGGCGCAGTCCGACCTTGTGCAGGCGCAGGGCGATCTGCGCTCGGCCGAGATTGCGCTCGCCGCGTCGCGCAACCGGCTGCGCATCCTGGGCCGCAGCGACGAGGAGATTGCCGCCGCCGAGAAGCTCGACCGCATCTCCCCCGAGACCGTCGTCAGCGCGCCGATCGCCGGCACCGTGATCCAGCGCAAGGTCGGCCCGGGCCAGTACATCAATGTCGGCGCCACCGATCCGGTGTTCACCGTCGGCAATCTCGACACGGTGTGGCTGATCGCCAACGTGCGCGAGTCCGACGCGCCGCTCATGAAGGTCGCGGCGCAGGCCGAGGTCAGCCTGCTCGCTTATCCGGGCAAGGTCTTCAACGCACGGCTCGCCTACGTGTCGCCGTCGCTCGATCCCAACACGCGCCGCCTGTCGGTGCGCGCCGAGATCGCCAACCCGGGCCGCGAGCTGATGCCGGAGATGTTCGCCTCGTTCCGCATCGTTTCGGGCGCCGATCGCCTGTCGACTGCGGTGCCGCAGGAAGCCGTCGTCTACGAAGGCGCGCAGGCCCGCGTCTGGGTGGCGCGTCCGGACCAGAAGGCCGTCGTCGCCCGCCAGATCGAGGTCGGCGCCACGATCAACGGCCTGGTCGAGGTGCGCAAAGGCCTCGCGGTCGGCGAGACCGTGGTGGCGAGCGGCACGCTCTTCATCGATCGCGCCGCGACCAAGGACTGACGGGCGCGACTGACATGCGTCTCGGGTTCGTCCTGGCCGGCGCAGTCCTGTCGGCAGGTCTCACGGGCTGTACGCTCGGGCCGGATTTCAAGAAGCCCGACGCGCCCAAGGCCGAGTCCTATCTTCCGCAGCCCCAGGGCGAGTTCGTTGCCGGCGGCATCGATGGCGGCGAGGCGCAGCGTATCGTGGCCGGCCTCGACATTCCGGGGCAGTGGTGGAGCGTCTTCCAGTCGTCCAAGCTCGACGCGCTGATCAAGGCGGCGTTGGCCAACAACCCGGACATCGCTGCGGCCTCGGCCGCGCTGCGGGTCGCGCAGGCCAATGCGCGGGTGCAGCGCGCCACCCTGTTCCCTACCGTGCAGGGTGGCGTCGGCGCGGCCGCCAACCAGGTGCCGCCCTTCATGTCGGCGCCGCTGGCCGACGGCACCAGCTACAACTACAGCCTTTATACGGTGGGCCTCACGGTCACCTACAATCTCGACCTGTGGGGCGCCAACCGGCGCTCGATCGAATCGCTCGACGCGCTCGCCGAGGCGCAGTGCTTCCAGCTCGAGGGCGCCTATCTGTCGCTCGCCTCGAACGTGGTCGCCGCGGCGATCCTCGAAGCGGGCCTGCGGGAGCAGGTCGAGGCGACGCAGCGCATCATCGCCGCCCAGCGCGACACGCTCGACATCCTCAACCGCCAGTCCGGCCTCGGCGCGGTGACCGGCGCCGACGTGGCGGCCCAGCAGGCCCAGCTGGCGCAGCTCGAGGCCACGCTGCCGCCGCTGCAGAAGGCGCTGGCGCAGCAACGCAACCTGATGGCCACTCTGATCGGCCGCTTTCCCAACGAGGGCGTGGTCGAGCAGTTCACGCTCACGGACCTGAAGCTGCCGCAGGAACTGCCGCTCAGCCTGCCGTCGAAGCTGGTCGAGCAGCGCCCCGACGTGCGCGCGGCGGAGGCCAACCTGCACTCGGCGTCGGCGCTGGTCGGCGTCGCGACGGCGAACCAGTTCCCCAACATCACGCTGAATGCCGGCATCGCCACCCAGGCGCTGACGGTCGGCACGCTGTTCGGTCCGGCGGCGCCGGCGGCGATCATCGGCGCGAGCCTGTTGCAGACCCTGATCGATGGCGGCGCGCTCGCGGCCAAAAAGAAGGCGGCGATCGCGGGCTACGAACAGGCGGATGCGCAGTATCGCTCGACCGTGCTGCAGGCTTTCCGTGGCGTCGCCGACGCCCTGCGGGCGCTCGAGTATGATGCGCTGGCGCTCAGGGCCGCAGTGGCGGCCGAGCAGGCGACGGCCGCCAGCCTGCAGATCGCGCGGCGCCGGCTCGATCTCGGCGACACGACCTATGTCTTCGTGCTGACGGCGGAGCTCGCCTATCGCCAGGCGTCGCTGCTGCGCATCCAGGCACAGGCCCTGCGCTATGCCGACACCGCCGCCTTGTTCCAGGCACTGGGCGGCGGCTGGTGGAACCGCGACGAGAGAGCCGCCGATCCCTCTCAACGCCTGCGCTGCCGGCCGCCGAATGCGGCCCCGGCTGCCACGCCGGTGGCCGCCATCCCCGTAGCCAAGGGTTCGTGATGCAAGCCGTCGTCGCTGCCGCCCTTCGCCAGCGCGGGCTGGTCGTCATCCTCGGCCTGCTCGTCATCGTGGGCGGCGTGTTCGCCTACAAGAAGCTGAACATCGAGGCCTATCCCGATCCGGTGCCGCCGCTGGTCGAGATCGTGACCCAGAATCCCGGCCAGTCGTCGGAGGAGATCGAGCGCTACATCACCATCCCGATGGAAGTGCAGATGACCGGCCTGCCCTTCGTTTCCTCGGTGCGCTCGATCTCGCTGGTGGGCCTGAGCTACGTGAAGGTCCAGTTCACCTACGACCTGAAATATCGCGAGGCCGCGCAGCTCGTCATCAACCGGCTGAACCAGCTGCCGCCGCTGCCCAATGGCGCGCAGCCGATCCTGTCGCCGACCAGCCCGATCGGCGAGATCTACCGCTACCGCGTCACCGGACCGCCGGGCTATTCGATCACCGATCTCAAGACGGTGCAGGACTGGATCCTCGAGCGCCGCTTCAAGGCGATTCCCGGCGTGATCGACGTCACCGGCTGGGGCGGGCGGCTGAAAACCTACGACATCACCGTCGATCTCGACCGGATGCTGGCCTACAGCCTGTCGCTGAAGCAGGTGCTCGATGCGCTGAACGGCGCCAACATCAACGTCGGCGCCAACACCGTGACGCTCGGGCCGCAATCGGCCGTGGTGCGCGCAGTGGGACAGATCCGCTCGATGGACGACATAAGGCACACTCTGATCACGGTGCGCGACGGCTCGCCGGTCACGGTGGGCGACGTGGCGCAGATCACGGCGGGCTTCGCGCCCCGGCTCGGCGTCGCAGGCCACGATCAGGAAGACGACATCGTGCAGGGCATCGTGCTGATGCGGCGCGGCGCGGAGACCTTGCCGACGCTCGACGCCGTCCATCGCGAGGTCGAACGGATCAACAATTCCGACCTGTTGCCGCCCGGCGTGCGTATCGAGCGCATCTACGACCGCAGTCGCCTGGTCGACGTGACGACCGCGACCGTCCTGCACAACATGGTGGCGGGCGTGCTGCTGATCTTCTTCATCCAGTGGCTGTTCCTCGGCGACCTGCGCAGCGCTTTGATCGTCTCGGCGACGATTCCCTTCGCGCTGCTGTTCGCCGTCGTGATCCTGGTGGCGAGCGGCGAATCGGCCAACCTGCTCTCGATGGGCGCGATCGATTTCGGCATCATCGTCGATGCGACCGTGATCATGGTCGAGAACATCTATAGGCATCTCGCCGAGGCAAGCGCGGGGCACCGGCCGCACGACGACACTGATGCGCAGGCGCCGGTCGGCATGCGGGGCAAGATCGCCACGATCTTCTATGCGTCGAGCGAAGTGACCACGGCGATCTTCTTCGCCGCCACCATCATCATCGCGGGCTTCATGCCGCTGTTCACGCTGTCGGGCGTGGAAGGCCACATCTTCAGCCCGATGGCCCGCACCTATGCCTACGCGCTGGCGGGAGGCCTGCTCGCGACCTTCACCATCTCGCCGGCGCTGGCGGCGTTGCTGCTGCCGGAGAAGGTCTCCGAGACCGAGACGCTCCTGGTGCGCGGCCTGCGCCGTATCTACGACAAGGTCGTGAACTTCATGCTGGAAGGCCGTGCGGTCGTGCTGTCGGCCGGCGCGGGCTGCGTGGTGCTGGCGGTGCTGTCGGCCAGCACGGTCGGCCTGGAATTCCTGCCCAAGCTCGAGGAAGGCAACATCTGGATGCGCGCGGCGCTGCCGCCCTCGGTGTCGCTCGACGAGGCGAACGGCACGGTCAATCGCATCCGCAAGATGATCAAGGGATTCCCCGAGGTCGAGACGGTGGTGTCGCAGAACGGCCGGCCCGACGACGGCACCGATCCCGACGGCTTCTCCAACGGCGAATTCTTCGTGCCGCTCAAGCCCGCCGAACAGTGGCGCAAGGGGCTCGACAAGGAAGCCCTGGTCGCCGAGATGGCGCAGGCGCTGCGCAGCGCCTTCCCCGGCGTGAACTTCGCCTTCTCGCAATACATCCAGGACAACGTCCAGGAAGCCGCCTCCGGCATCGACGCCGAGAACGCGATCAAGATCTCCGGCCCCGATCTCGCCACCCTGACCAAGGTAGCGATCGAGGTCCGGCGCATCCTCGAGAAGGTGCCGGGTGTCACCGACATCGTCGTGCCGCCGCTGCTCGGCCAGCCGACGGTGCGCGTCGACATCGATCGCCAGCGCGCGGCGCGCTACGGCCTCTCCCCCGGCGACATCAACGCCACCATCCAGGCCGCGGTCGGCGGCCAGGCAGCGGGCGATCTCTACGAGAGCGGCAGCGACCGGCACTTCCCGATGGTGGTGCGCCTGGCGCCCAAGTACCGCGAGAACATGGAAGCCCTGCGCCAGCTCTCGATCGGCGCGCCCGGGCCCAACGGCAGCGTGATCCAGGTGCCGCTGAGCGAGGTCGCAACGATCGGCCTGGCGTCCGGCGCTTTCTATATCTATCGCGAGCAGCAGGACCGTTTCATCCCGGTGAAGTTCTCGGTGCGCGGCCGCGATCTCGGTGGCGCCGTGCTCGAGGCGCAGCAGAGGGTCGCCAAGGAACTCAACCTGCCGAGCGGCTATCGCCTGACCTGGGCGGGCGACTTCGAGAACTTCCAGAAGGCGATCGATCGGCTGGCGATCGCGGTGCCGATCGCGATCGGGCTGATCCTGCTGCTGCTCTATCTCAGCTTCGGCAATCTGCGCGACACGCTGCTGGCGGCCAGCGCGATGCCGATGGCGCTGATCGGCGGCATCATCGCGCTCCGGCTGGCCGACCTCTCCTTCAGCATCTCCGCCGCCATCGGCTTCGTGGCGCTGTTCGGCATTGCGGCGATGAACGGCATCATGGTGGTGGGCTGCTACAACCGGCAGCTCGTGGCCGGTCTCTACGGCAACGAGGCGCTGCGCAAGACCTGCGAACTGCAGATGCGGCCGGTGCTGATGACCTGCGTCGCGGCCTGCGTCGGCCTTCTGCCGGCCGCCTTCTCGACCGCGATCGGCAGCCAGGTGCAGCGGCCGCTCGCCATCGTCGTGGTTGGCGGCATGCTCCTGTCGCCGATCCTGTTCCTGACCGTGCTGCCGGCCCTGATCAGCGTCTTCTCACGCCGGCCCGCCTTGGCTACATCTGAGGCGTGAGCTCAGCTTCTTCCGGCGACGACTTCCTCGATCTCGGCGACCGCCGCCTGCGGGTGCGCCGCCTCGTGCCGGCCAAGAGCGACGGCCTCGACCGCACGACCCTGGTGTTCCTTCACGAGGGGCTGGGCTGCATCGAGATGTGGCGCGACTTTCCGCAGCGTCTTTGCGACGTGCTTTCGTGCAACGGCCTGGTCTACGACCGCACCGGCTACGGACGTTCCAGCCAATGGCCGGCCGATCCGGGGCTGCGCTACATGGAGCTCGAGGCCGACGACGTCCTGCCACGCCTGCTGGCTGCCACCGGTATTGAAGACTGCGTGCTGGTCGGTCACAGCGACGGCGGCACGATCGCGCTGAATTTCGCCGCGGCCGATCCTGAGCCGCTGCGTGCCGTGGTGACCTTGGCTGCCCACGCGATCAACGAGCCGATCTGCGTGAGGGCGATTACCCAGGCGCGCGAGGTCTTCGCCACGACCGACTTGCGCCAGAAGCTGTCGCGCTATCACGACGACGTCGACCGCACATTTCACCTTTGGGCCGATGCGTGGATCGCGCCGGGCTTCGAGCCGATGGACGCCAACGGCCGGCTGCCGACGGTCGTGGTGCCGGTGCAGGCGATCCAGGGCGAGGACGACGAATACGGCAGCGAGCTGCAGCTCGGCATCATCGCCGGCAAGGTCGGCGGCTATTGCGAGACGCGGCTGCTGCCCGACTGCGGCCACAGCCCACATTTGCAGCAGCCCAACCAGGTACTGGCCGAGATTGCCCGCTTCGTGGCGCCGCTGGCGCTGGTCGATTAGGTCCTGTCGACCGGCCAGACGCCGAAACTCTCGGGTCGAGAGTTACAATATATTTGTCGTATGCCGGTCGGAGCGCCCATCCTGTTGGGATGGGACGCCACCTGTCCTCAAAGCCGCTTGAGCTGGCTCGACGCCGCCCAATTGAGCTCCGACGTCGTCGGGCAGCGCGCCTGGGCGAGCTGGAGCTGTTCGCGCGCCCGCTGCTTGTTGCCCGCGCGCTGGGCGTCCATGCCGGCGAAGAACGCCGCCGGGCACTTGCCGTTGGAGCGCTTGGCGTTGGGATCGGATTCGGCGGCGACCTCGAGTTCGCCCGCCGTCATCTTGCCGAGCAGGAACTTGGCGATCGGACCGGGCCACTCGTAGAGATTCTCGTTGCCGATCGAGCGGTTCAGCGTCGCGCGCGCGTCCTGCTTGCCCGGCACCTGCGCCGCGTAGCGCCACAGCTCGCTCGGCAGCTTCGACTTCAGCGTCGTGCGACCCTCGAGCGAGGCTTCGAAGTCGCTGGCCGACTGCGCGAAGTTGCCGAGGTTGAAGTTGGCGTGGCCGCGATAGAACGTCACCAGCCGCCGATCGGCCGGGTTGCCCGACACCGAGCCGTCGAGAACGCTGAGCGCACGCGCATAGTCGGCGATCTGCATGTGAACCTGGGCCTGGCCGATCATCAGCCAGGCGTCGTGCGGCTTGCGCGTCAGGGCGTAGTCGAGGACACGCAGGGCCGCGGTGCGGTCGCCGCCGCCGGCGAGGTCCGGCTGGGTGGTCGAGAGCACGATCTGCCAGGCGTTGGGCAGAGCCTTGGCCATCTCGTTGACGTCCTTCTCCATGTCCTTCTCGCGATTCAGGCGAACCAGCTGGAAGGCACGGATGCTGAGATAGACCGAGCGATCGAGGGGCGGAAGCTGCGAGGCCGACAGGATCTTGTTCAGGGCATCGAGCGAGGTATTGCGCGCTGCCGAGGAGCCGCCGGGCAGGGCGCCGCCGCCGGTGCCGCCGCCGATCGTGCTGCTGCCGAATTCACGGGCGGAATTGTCCCAACTGGCACCGCCCTGAAGCTGTGCCGATGCCCCACCGCACATGGTGGCCAGGAGCGCAAAAGCCCCCATAGCGAGCCAATATTTGCGTTGCATAGCCTCACTCTGACACAGCCTCGCACAGCCTGCATCCGCCGATTGATCGGGCCTGTCCGGACCCCTATTTTGCACCCGCTTTTGCCGCCGCACCGACTCAAGGAGTACTTCTATGGCCGCCGCCCATCCCAATAGCTTCAAGGCCCGCAAATCGCTCAAGGTCGGTGCCAAGAGCTACACCTATTACAGCCTGGCGGCGGTCGAGAAGGAGGTCGGCGACCTGTCGCGCCTGCCGGTCTCGCTGCGCATCCTGATGGAGAACCTGGTCCGTCACGAAGACGGCACCACGGTGAAGAAGGCCGACATCGCCGCCTTCGCAGACTGGGTGAAGAACGGCGGCAAATCGACCAAGGAAATCAACTTCCGCTGCGCTCGCGTGCTGATGCAGGACTTCACCGGCGTGCCGGCCGTGGTCGATCTCGCCGCGATGCGCGACGCCATGCAGAAGCTCGGCGGCGACGCCAAGAAGATCAATCCGCTGGTGCCGGTCGACCTCGTGATCGACCACTCGGTGATCGTCGACAATTTCGGCAGCAGCTCCGCCTTCAAGGCCAACGTCGCACTCGAGTACGAGCGCAACCTGGAGCGCTATCAGTTCCTGCGCTGGGGCCAGACGGCGTTCGACAATTTCCGCGTCGTGCCGCCGGGCACCGGCATTTGCCACCAGGTCAATCTCGAGTTCCTGTCGCAGGTCGTGTTCCAGCAGAAGAACGGCAAGGAGACGGTGCTCTATCCCGACACGCTGGTCGGCACCGACAGCCACACCACGATGGTGAACGGCCTCTCGGTCCTGGGCTGGGGCGTCGGCGGCATCGAGGCCGAAGCTTCGATGCTCGGCCAGCCGCAGCCGATGGTGATTCCGGAAGTCGTGGGCTTCAAGCTCACCGGCAAGCTGAAGGAAGGCGCGACCGCGACCGACCTCGTGCTCACCGTCACGCAGATGCTGCGCAAGAAGGGCGTGGTCAACAAGTTCGTCGAGTTCTTCGGCGAAGGCCTCGCCGACCTGCCGCTCGCCAACCGCGCCACCATCGCCAACATGGCGCCGGAATACGGCGCCACCTGCGGCTTCTTCCCGGTCGACGAGATCACGCTCGGCTACCTCAAGACCACCAACCGCGGCGCCGGCGCCAAGATCGTCGAGGCCTATGCGAAGAAGCAGGGCCTGTGGCGGAGCAAGAAGTCGCCGGAGCCGGTGTTCACCGACACGCTGTCGCTCGATCTCGGCGACGTGGTGCCGAGCCTCGCCGGCCCAAAGCGCCCGCAGGACCGCGTGCCGCTCGACGAGGCGGCTGTGCAGTTCAAGGCCAACATGGAGAAGGAGTTCGAGCGCAAGGATGACGGCAAGCGCATCGCCTGTGCCGGCACCGACTACGATCTCGGCCATGGCGACGTCGTGCTGGCCGCCATCACCTCCTGCACCAACACGTCTAATCCGTACGTGATGCTCGGCGCGGGCCTGGTGGCGCGCAACGCGGTGAAGATGGGCCTCAAGGTCAAGCCGTGGGTCAAGACCTCGCTGGCGCCGGGCTCGCAGGTCGTCACGGAGTACCTCGAAGCCTCGGGCCTGCAGAAGGACCTCAACAAGATCGGCTACAATCTGGTGGGCTACGGCTGCACCTCGTGCATCGGCAACTCGGGCCCGCTGCCCGATCCGGTGACCAAGGCGATCACCGACGGCGACCTGGTCGTGAGTTCGGTGCTGTCGGGCAACCGTAACTTCGAGGGCCGCGTCAATCCGCTGACCCGCGCCAACTACCTCGCCTCGCCGATGCTGGTCGTCGTGTACGCGCTCGCCGGCTCGATGAAGATCGACATCACCAAGGATCCGATCGGCAAGGGCAAGGGCGGCAAGGACGTCTATCTCAAGGACATCTGGCCCTCGAACGCCGAGGTCTCGAAGTTCGTCGACAAGTTCGTCACGACCAAGGCGTTCAAGAAGCGCTACGCCGACGTCTTCAAGGGCGACAAGTTCTGGCGCTCGATCAAGACCAAGCCGACGCTGACCTATGCGTGGGACGACAAGTCGACCTACGTGCGCAACCCGCCCTACTTCGAGGGCATGGGCAAGGTGCCGGGCGGTCTGTCGAACATCGCCGGCGCGCGTCCGCTGGGCCAGTTCGGCGACTCGATCACGACCGACCACATCTCGCCGGCCGGCTCGATCAAGAAGGACGGTCCCGCCGGCGCCTACCTGATGGAGCACGGCGTCGAGAGCAAGGACTTCAACCAGTACGGCACGCGGCGCGGCAATCACGAGGTGATGATGCGCGGGACCTTCGCCAACATCCGTCTCAAGAACGAGATGGTGCCGGGCGTCGAAGGCGGCTTCACGCATCACTACCAGACCGACCAGCCCGAGCCGATCTACGACGTGGCGATGCGCTACAAGAAGGAGCACACGCCGCAGGTCCTGATCGCCGGCAAGGAATACGGCACCGGTTCGTCGCGCGACTGGGCGGCCAAGGGCGTCAACCTGCTCGGCGTGAAG
>Ga0075366_10001408_pt1 | contig 12025 bp, 9 predicted proteins | sample EndMethybrTD3031_FD_72351 | JGI IMG/M metagenome (GOLD analysis project Ga0075366, IMG submission 72351) | Populus endosphere microbial communities from Tennessee, USA - Endosphere MetaG P. TD hybrid TD303-1 | ecosystem: Host-associated > Plants > Roots > Endosphere | place: USA: Tennessee... | reverse complement strand
GAGCACAACGGCATCGACATCGTGCGCGGCGGCGTCACCGCCCCCGTCGGCCCGTACGGGCCGACGGGGGCGGTGACGCCGCCGCGCACGATGTCGATGCCGTTGTGCTCGGTGGCCAGGCCGCCGAGCGTCCACGATTCGCCCTGCCCCAGCAGGCCGTTGGCCACGAGGTCGGCACCCAGGCGGATGTAGCCGGTGCTCTCGTTGCCGGAGTTGTCGATGTAGCCGTCGCCGCCGAAGGTCTTGCCGTCGTCGGTCACCTTCACGAGCAGATCGGCCTCGCCCGTCGACGCCCCGGGGCGCAGGACGGAGTTCACCTTCAGGCCAGGCAAGTCGTTGAGCAGCAGCAGCGGGCGCTCGACGTTCTGCTCGGTCACTGCGGCGCCCTTGGGCAGCAGCCGCATGTAGCCGTCGACGATGGAGGGCGTCACGCGCTCGGTGACGACTTCGGCATGGGTCTCGCCGATGCGGGCCTCGAGCACGCGCAGCGTGACGATGCCGTCAGGCACTTCCTGTGCCGGCACGAACACCTGGGTCAGGAAGAAGCCCGCGTCCTTGTAGCGGTTCTTGATGGCCTCGGCGGCGTCGAGCAACTGGTCGGTGCCCGCCTGCTTGCCGACCCAAGGCTTCACGAGGGCGAGCAGTTCGTCGCTGGTGAAGATGGTGTTGCCGGTGACCTGGAAGCCCTTGACCAGCAGCGTGGGGCCGTTGTCGCCCGCGGGAGCGCGCGAGGCCTCGGTGGGCGGCAGGACGTTGGCGTCCTTCTTGATTTCCCTTGGCTGCGGCGGGGTGGCCGATTCGAGGGCGCGACCGGCATTGGCATTGGGAGGCGCGGTCTGTGCGAACGACGGTGCGGCATTCAGGCCCGCAAGGGCCACGACAACATAGCCCAACCCGCCAAGGGTATGAGAATTCAACTCGCTCTCCTTCCTCTGCCCCGCATGGAGCGGGAACGCTTTGTCTGTCTCGCGCGGCCCCGTCCGGAAGGAGCCGCGTCCCAAAAGGATTCTGACTCTAACGGCTCAGCGGCGCATCCCCCACCAGAGGGTTTTACAAGGTCACTCGCAGGTGCTGTGGGGGGTATTGGCGAGAACCCCTATGCGGCACGGGCCGATGCCACGCGACTGTCATGGACGAGGCCTCTCCCGGGTCGGATCCATGTGTCCGAAAACGGCCAGTCGCGGCCGCACGCATGCCTATGATGGCGACATGGAACTCGATCCCGACACCGCCTGGAAGGCCTTGGCCACGCACGACGCGCGCTTTGACGGCCGCTTCTTCGTCGGCGTGACGTCGACCCGCATCTACTGCCGGCCCGTGTGCCGCGTGCGCACGCCGCGCAAGGAGAACTGCCGCTTCTACCCGAACGCGGCGCTGGCCGAGCAGGCGGGCTTCCGCCCCTGCCTGCGTTGCCGTCCCGAACTGGCCCCCGGCCTGAGCCTGATGGATTCTTCGCAGGTGCTGGCGCAGCACGCGGCACGCATGATCGACCATGCCGTGCGCGTGGGCGCCGCCGTGCGCATGCCCGAGCTCGCCGCCCGCCTGGGCGTGACCGAGCGCCACCTGCGGCGCGTGTTCGCCCAGGCGCACGGGGTCAGCCCGATCGACTACCTCACCACCCAGCGCCTGCTGCAGGCCAAGCAACTGCTGACCGATACCCAGCTGCCCGTCACCGAGGTGGCGCTGGCCTGCGGCTTCGAGAGCCTGCGCCGCTTCAACGCCGTCTTCGCCGAACAGGTGCGCCTGAAACCGACGGAGCTGCGACGCGCGACCGGCGCCGTGCGCCCGGGCCAGGCCGGCGGCGAGGGCCTGCGCGTGCGGCTTGGATACCGCCCGCCGTATGACGTCCAGAGCATGCTGGCCTTCTGGGACCAGCGGACGCTCGCCGGCGTGGAGGAGGTCGCTGGACGAACGATCCGCCGCACCTGGAGCGCACCGCGCGCGGCCGTCGACGAACCCGGCCAGGCCGGCCGCGCCGCGCAGCCCGCGCGCGGCTGGATCGAGATCGAGTTCCTGGCCGATCGCCACGAGGTCGAGCTGCGGGCGAGCACCAACCTGGCCGCCCACAGCGGGCAGCTGGTGGAGGCGACCCGCCACGCGCTCGACCTGGACGCCGACCCCGCCCACACGGCCCCGCTGCTGGCGACGCTGGCCGCGCTGCATCCGCGTTCGGCCATGGGCGCGGGCCTGCGCATGCCCGGCAGCTTCGACGGCTTCGAGACGGCGGCCCGCATCATCCTGGGCCAGCAGGTGACCGTCGCCGCCGCGCGCACGCTCACGCGGCGGCTGATCGAACGTTTCGGCGCGCCGGTGGACACCCCCTGGCCCACCCTGCACCGCTGCTTCCCCGACGCCGCCACCATCGCCTGCGCCACGCCGGATTCCATCGGCGAGCTGGGCATCGTGCGCCAGCGCGTCGCCGCCCTGCAGGGACTCGCGCGAGCGGTGGTCGATGGCCTGCCGCTGCACCGCGGCGCGCCGCTGGCCGCCACCCAGGCGGCGTTGCTGGCCCTGCCCGGCATCGGCGACTGGACGGTGCAGCTGCTCGCGCTGCGCGTCCTGGGCTGGCCCGACGCCTTTCCGGCGACCGACATCGGCCTGCTCAAGGCAATGGGCCTTGCCCAGGCGCGCGACGCGCCGCAGGCGCTCGCGATGGCCGAGGACTGGCGGCCATGGCGCTCGTACGCGGTGATCGCGCTGTGGCGAGCGCTCGAGTCCGCCGACACGACGACGGCCGCGCCCGCGCCGGCACCGTCGTCCTCCACGAAACGCACTGCGGCCGCTGCCGCGCCGGCGCTGCCTGCCCGGCGCAAGACGGCTGCGAAGGAGACCCGATGATCCGATCCGCTTCCTCCACCCTGCCCGCCCGCCGTACCGCGGGAACCGATCTCGCCCAGGGCGTCATCGATACGCCGCTGGGCCCGCTCACGGCGCTGGCCGGCGACGCCGGCCTGATGGGCCTGTGGTTCGACAGCCAGCAGCACGGTCCCGGGCTGCTCGCGGCGCCGCTGGACAACGACCAGCGCTGGATCGCGCAGGCGCGCGACGAGCTGGCGCGCTACTTCGCCGGCCGGCTGCGCGCATTCGAGGTGGCGCTCGCGCCGCAGGGCACGCCATTCCAGGAGGCCGTGTGGCGGCGCCTGTGCGCGATCGGCTGCGGGGAAACTTCCAGCTACGGCCGTATCGCGCGCGACGTCGGCAGCCCGCAGGCCTCGCGCGCCGTGGGCGCCGCGGTGGGCCGCAACCCGATCTCGATCATCGTGCCGTGCCACCGCGTGATCGGGGAGAACGGTACCCTGACCGGGTATGCCGGCGGCCTGCATCGCAAGCAGGCCCTGCTGGACATCGAGGGCATCGTGCTGGCGCCCGGCGCCCGGCTGGACGCGCAGGCGGCCCTGCTGTGAAAGACACGGCGAGAATGGACGCCCCGCCAACCCACGAGCGCCCATTGCCCGCCACTCCGACTCCCACGCCGCCGTTCACGCTGCGCGACGCCACGCTCGCCGACCTGGCGGCGATCGACGACATCCACGTCCTCAGCCGCCGCGCCACGTACCGCGGGCAGGTCTCGGACCACTACCTGGACGTCACCATGCCCGCGGCCAGTCGCGCGGACTGGCAGCGCAAGCTGCCCGAGATGCTGGCCGGGGCCGGCTGCGTGGTTATCGCCGAGTCGGCGGGCCAGGCCATCGGCTTCGTCTGCGCCCTGGCGCCCGATGCAACGGGCAGCGTCTACGTCAACAACCTGCATGCGCTGCCCGATCGCAAGGGCCTGGGCGTGGGCACCGCGTTGCTGGAGGCTGCCGCGCGCTGGGCGCGCACGGCCGGCGCCACCGCAATGCATCTGAAGGTGCTGGAATCGAACGGCGCGGCGATCGGGTTCTACGAGTCGCGCGGCTGGCGCTGCACGAGCCGGGTGGACGACGCCTGGGCCGGCGAGCCCATCGTCGCACTGGTCTACGCGACCCCGCTCACTTGAAGCACTGCATGTCGAATTCGTAGGTGGAGATACGCGAGGCCTGCGTGTCCACCGGCTCGCGCCGCACGGCGCCGCCCTCGCCCACCAGCCGGTACGGCGTGACGGTGCAGCGCGCGGGCGACAGGTCGACCGTCACCTCGTACTGCTCGCCCGCCTTGGGCACGAAGGCGGGAACCCTGCAGACGCCGGCGCGGCGGGCGCGCACCTCTTCCTGGGTGGCGTCCTGCATCGAATGCATGTATTGCCACCGGCTGACGGTCGGGAACACGACGCGCGGGCCGAGGATGAGCGGCTCGTCGGCGCGCACCAGCCGCTCCAGCGTCGCGGCCGACACGGGCCGGTCGTCGAGCATGCCCAGCCGCTCCGCGTCGTGGCTCTCGCCGCCGGTAATGCCCAGGTTGGCCTTGGTCAGGCAGGCGTGGGCGTCGAACACGGCGATGTCGGCGTAGTAGACCTGCGCCCGCACGTTGACCACCCGCACCTTGGCCGTGGCCACCGTGGCCGGCGGCTCGACGTAGCGCGGCGCGTCCATGCGCACCGCCGCGCAGCCCGCGAGCAGCGCGACGACGGCCAGCGCCGCGCCCAGACGCGCACATGGCGCAGGGGCGCCCGGGGGGCGTGCGATCTGGCAAGGGGCGTGGCGGTCGTGCATGGCAGGGCTCCTGCCCTGGATATCGGCCGGACGGACGCCGACCTGTAGCGTGACACGTCCGGGCCGCCTGGCCTGCGGCCGCCCCGGAAATGAAAAAGCCACCCGGAGGGTGGCTGCTTCAATATTCCTGGCGGAGTGGACGGGACTCGAACCCGCGACCCCCGGCGTGACAGGCCGGTATTCTAACCAACTGAACTACCACTCCACGTGGCCGTCCGGCTTCGAGCCTTCGCTCCAAGCGCCGCACGCGGCTTGTGTGTGGTGACTGGTGACCCCAAGGGGATTCGAACCCCTGTAACGACCGTGAAAGGGTCGTGTCCTAGGCCTCTAGACGATAGGGCCAGTCGTAAAGCAAATTTTGGCGGAGTGGACGGGACTCGAACCCGCGACCCCCGGCGTGACAGGCCGGTATTCTAACCAACTGAACTACCACTCCACGTGGTCGGCAACTTCGAACTTGCGTTCCAAGCGCTGCCTGCAACTTGTGCCCGCTGTCGCTGGCGACCCCACGGGGATTCGAACCCCGGTAACGACCGTGAAAGGGTCGTGTCCTAGGCCTCTAGACGATAGGGTCAAGAATTCATCTTCTCTCTACCACGCGCTGCTGGCCTGCCAAAAGCAGATTGGTGGAGGTAAGCGGGATCGAACCGCTGACCTCTTGCATGCCATGCAAGCGCTCTCCCAGCTGAGCTATACCCCCGATTTTGACCTCGGCATTTGACTGCCGAAATCGCATCGCGTGGTGAAGAGCGAAGACCGCTAGTATAGAACAGATTTCAAATGGTGCGCAAGCGGTCGAGCACAACTTCGCGTTGGAAAGTTGCGATCAACGCGTCGATCGCCGGCGTCTGGGCGCGGCCGCAGACGACCACGCGCAGCGGGATCGCCAGCTGCGGCATCTTGATCGCGTGCGCGGCCAGCGTCTCCTTCATCGCCGCCGCGATCGCGGCCTTGTCCCAGGCCACCGTCTCGAGCTTGTCGCGCAGCGTGCGCAGCGCGGCCTTCGCCGCATCGGTCACGTGCTGGTCGAGGTCGGCCTGCGCGGGGGTCGGGGCCTTGAAGAACATCTCGCACCAGTCGGCCAGCTCCACCGTCGTCTGGCAACGATCCTTGAGCAGCGCGCAGCGCGCGGCCATCGCGGCGTCGGCCGCCGCCACGATGCCGCGCTTTTCCAGCTGTGCCGCGACCAGCCCCGCCAGGCGTGCGTCGTCCGCCTGCTTCATGTGGTGGGCGTTGACCCACAGCAGCTTGGCCGCATCCCATTGCGCCGGGCTGCGGTTCAGGTGCGAGCCGTCGAACCACGCCACCATCTGCTCCAGCGTGAACAGCTCGTCGTCGCCATGGCTCCAGCCCAGGCGCGCGAGGTAGTTGTTCATGCCTTCGGGCAGGAACCCGTTGGCCTCGTACTCGGTGACGCTGACCGCCCCGCGGCGCTTGGACAGCTTCAGGCCGTCGTCGCCCAGGATGATGGGCAGGTGCCCGAACTGCGGCAGCGTGGCGCCGAGCGCGCGGAACATGTTGATCTGCCAGGGCGTGTTGTTGATGTGCTCGTCGCCGCGGAAGACGTGGCTGATGCGCATGTCCCAGTCATCGACCACCACCGCGAAGTTGTAGGTGGGCACGCCGTCGTCGCGCACGATGATGAGGTCGTCGATTTCCTTGTTGCCGATCGTGATCCGGCCCTTGACCAGGTCGTCCCAGGCCACTTCGCCGTCCAGCGGATTGGCGAAGCGCACCACCGGCTTCACGTCCGCGGGCACCGGCGGCAGCGTCTTGCCGGGCATCGGACGCCAGGTGCCGTCGTAGCGGCGCTTCTCGCCGCGGGCCTCCTGGTCGGCCTTCATCTTGTCGAGGTCGGCCGGCGTGCAATAGCACAGGTACGCGGTGCCCGCTGCGAGCATCGTGTCGACGACCGCCTTGTAGCGATCGAGCCGCTGCATCTGGTAGATCGGGCCTTCGTCGTACGACAGGCCCAGCCAGTTCATCGCGGCGATGATCTGCTCGACGGAATCCTGCGTCGAGCGCGCGACGTCGGTGTCCTCGATGCGCAGCACGAACTGCCCGCCATGGTGGCGTGCATAGGCCCACGAATACAGCGCGGTGCGCGCCGTGCCGAGGTGGAGGAAGCCCGTCGGGGACGGGGCGATGCGGGTGCGGATGGTGGTCACGGTGTCTTGAGACGAGAAGGCGCCTTGAAGCGCCAAACGAGAAGGCGCCCGAAGGCGCCGTGCGTGGGACGTCAGGCGGCGATTGTCGGTCAGTCGCCGGTGTTCTGCAGCGCCAGGCGCGAGCGGGCCGGATCGTCTTCCTCGGTCTGCTGCGAGCGGCGCTGCTCGCGCATCGTCGAGAAATCCTCGACGCTGACGTCGCCGGTGATGTAGCGGCCGTCGAAGCACGAGGCCTCGAAGCTGGCGACCTTGCCGTTGAGCTTGCCCACCACGCGCTTCATCGCGTCGACGTCCTGGTAGATCAGCGCATCGGCGCCGATGAACTCTCGGATCTCGTCCTGCGTGCGGCCGGAGGCGATCAGTTCCTCCGGGGTGGGCATGTCGATGCCGTACACGTTCGGGTACTTGACCGGCGGCGCGGCCGAGGCCATGTAGACCTTGTTGGCGCCCGCCTCGCGCGCCATCTGCACGATCTCCTTGGAGGTGGTGCCGCGCACGATGGAGTCGTCCACCAGCAGCACGTTGCGGCCCTTGAACTCGACGCCGATCGCGTTGAGCTTCTGGCGCACCGACTTCTTGCGCACCGACTGCCCCGGCATGATGAAGGTGCGGCCCACGTAGCGGTTCTTGACGAAGCCCTCGCGGTACGGCTTGCCGATCTTCTGCGCGAGCTGCATCGCCGACGGCCGGCTCGATTCCGGGATGGGGATGACGACGTCGATGTCGGACGGCGGCATCGTCGAGATCAGGCGCTGCGCCAGCGTCTCGCCCATGTTCAGGCGCGCCTGGTACACCGAGATGCCGTCGATGACGGAGTCGGGGCGCGCCAGGTACACGTACTCGAACATGCACGGGTTGAGCGTCGGGTTCTCGGCGCACTGCCTGGCGTGCACCTGGCCTTCCAGGTCGATGAACAGCGCCTCGCCGGGCTGCACGTCGCGCGCGATGCGGTGGCCGGTGCCTTCGAGCGCCACGCTCTCGCTGGCGACGATCACGCTCGGGCCGTCCGCGGTCTCGGCGGTGCCGTAGATCAGCGGGCGGATGCCGAAGGGGTCGCGGAACGCGAGCAGGCCGTGGCCGGCGATGAGCGCGACGACGGCGTACGAGCCCTTGATGCGCTTGTGCACGGCGCCGACGGCCTGGAAGATCACGTCGGGCGTGAGCTGCGCGCCGGCGGCGGCGTTCGACAGCTCGTGCGCGAGGATGTTGATCAGCACCTCGGTGTCGGACTCGGTGTTGATGTGGCGGCGATCCTTGTCGACCAGCTCGGCCTTGAGCGCGTGGGCGTTGGTGAGGTTGCCGTTGTGCACCAGCACGATGCCGAACGGCGCGTTGACGTAGAACGGCTGCGCCTCTTCCTCGCTGTAGGCGTTGCCGGCCGTCGGGTAGCGCACCTGGCCCAGGCCCACGTTGCCCGGAAGCGCGCGCATGTTGCGGGTGCGGAAGACATCGCGCACCATGCCGCGCGCCTTGTGCATGAAGCACTTGGTGCCCTGCATCGTCACGATGCCGGCGGCGTCCTGGCCGCGGTGCTGCAGCAGGAGCAAGGCGTCATAGATCAACTGGTTGACGGGAGATTTGGAGATCACGCCGACGATGCCGCACATGGGGAGGTCCGTTTCCAGAAAATGCCGAGAGAGGGAGGAATTCTTGTTTCCGGGGCTCCGGCGCTGCGTTGGCGCCGAGCCCATAACCGTAGCCGAGAACAGGCCGGATGGGTGACCGTCCTACGTGTGGATGTGCACGTTAAGTGACTGCGGAAGGACGGGTTTCAACCCTTCCAGCGCCATGCCCAGCCAGAGCGCGCCATGCGACTTCTTCCACGTGGTGGAAGTTGCGTAGGGCGACAGCATCACCAGCGTGGCCACGACCACGCAGATGAGCACGCCGCGCGCCGCGCCGAACACGCCGCCAAGCAGGTGGTCGACGAAGGACAGTGGCGTGGCCGCGACGAGTGCCCGCAGCATGCGCGCGAGCAGCGTGCAGGTGAGCAGGATCACGACGAACACGGCGATGTAGGCGATCCAGAGCTTGACCTCGGGCGCACTGGCCACCGGCACGAAGTCCGCCAGGAACGGCCCGGCGGAATTGGCGATCACGAAGGCGACCAGCCAGCCCAGCAGCGACACGATCTCGAAGACGAAGCCGCGCCACAGGCCCACCAGCACCGACAGGCCGAACACCGCCAGCAGGGCGACGTCGACCCAGCCGAGCTGGATGTCGAACTGCGGCAGGTTCACAGCGCAAGCACCACGGCCGTCTGCCCCTCGGCCTTGATCCGGCCGGCGACCTTGTCGGCCTCGGCCTTGGAGGCGAAGGGGCCGACGCGCACGCGGATGCGCTTGCCGGTGGGCGTGTCCACCGGTTGGGTGTAGGTCTTCAAGCCCAGCTTCTCGACCTTGCCGCGCGCCTCGCGCACCTTGGCGTCCTCGAGGAAGGCGCCGACCTGCACGACGAAGCGGCCGCCGGCGGCGGCGTCGGACGGCTTGTCGATGGCGGCGCCGGCCAGCAGCGCCGCGGGCCTGGCGTCGGGCGCGGGCGGCAGCACCGGGCCCGCGGTGTGCAGGGTCGCCTTCGAGGCGGCAGCCGGGGTGGGCGCTGCCGTCTTCTCGGGCTTGTCGGCCTTGTCGGCCTTGTCCGCCTTGTCGGCCTTCTCCACCTTGACGGGTGGCTTGGCCGGGCCCTTGCCGCCCATCGACGGCGCGACGTAGGCGGTCTTGTCCGCCGCTTCGCCGGCGCTGGGCGCCGAGCCGGGCGACAGGGCCGCGGCCAGCGAAGCCATCGCAGACTTGCCGCCGGAAGCCTGCGGCGCGGCGGCCGAAGCCCCCGCCGACGCGGAAGCGCGCGCGTCGTACGACACCGATTCGGGCGTGGCGCTCGCGGCGGGGTGCGTTGCCACGGGCGGCGCGGCGCGCGTGCCCGCGTGCGCGTGCACCGACGCGTCCGCCACGCCCGGGGCGTTGCGCGCGGGGATCTCGATGGGCAGGTCCACCGGCACGGGCCGCGGCTGCGTCTCGAACAGGAGCGGGAAGCCGATCACGCCCACCAGCAGCAGCACCGTCGCGCCCATCAGGCGGGTGCGGGCACGCGCGCGCACCTCGCGCAGGGCGTCGGTGGTGTCGGGGTTCTGGGCGTTGCCCAGCGGGGCCTGGCGGGCTGGCGACCGACCGCCCCGCGCCGGTTTACCGGGCTTGGCGGCAGCCTGCTTGTTGCGGGAAAAAATCGACAGCAGCCCCATGCCTTCTCATCGGAGTCCGGGGCCGGACAGGTGGTGTCGGCGCGGCGCGGGCCGCTGACACGTCAACCGAGATGTCGGGCCACCAGGCGCGGGGGGCCGTCCTTCAGCACGCCGCCCACGGTGTAGAACGAGCCGAAGACCACGATTCTATCAGCCGGGTCTGCCTGGGCGAGCGCCGCGGCCAGCGCATCGGCCGGCGACGCGAAGGTGCTCACGCGGGGCTTGGGCGACGCCGACGGCGCCGTCGCGGTGAGCGACCACACGACTTCGGCCAGTTCCGCGGCCTTGGCGGCACGCGGCAGCGGCAGGTCGGTGAGCATCCAGTCGTCGACCAGGTGCGTGATCTTGCCCAGCGAGCCCGCGAGATCCTTGTCGTGCATCGCGCCGAACACGGCGAACGTGCGCTTGAAGAAGCCCATCTGGTCGAGGTTCTGCGCCAGCGCCGCCACCGAGTGCGGGTTGTGCGCGACGTCCAGCACCAGCGCGGGCTGGCCCGGCACGATCTGGAAGCGGCCCGGCAGGTCGATGGACGCGAGGCCCACGCGCACCGCCTGCGCCGTGACCGGCAGGCGCTCGCGCAGCGCCTCGAACGCGGCGAGCGCGCCCGATGCGTTCAGCAACTGGTTGGCGCCGCGCAGCGACGGATAGCCGAGCGCGTTCCAGCGCCGGCCCCGGCCGCTCCATGACCACTGCTGGCGGTCGCCGGCGTAGTTGAAGTCGCGCCCGATCAGCCACGTGTCGGCGCCGATCTGCGTCGCGTAGTCCGCGATGCTTGCCGGCGGCACCGGATCGCTCACGATCAGCGGCCGGCCCTTGCGCGCGATGTGCGCCTTCTCGCGCCCGATCGACTCGCGGTCGGGACCCAGGTACTCCACGTGGTCGATGTCGATGCTGGTGATGACGGCCACATCCGGGTCGACCGCGTTGACCGCATCCAGGCGGCCGCCGAGACCCACCTCGAGGATGACCAGGTCGACCGGCGCAGCGGCCAGCGTGCGCATGATCACCAGCGTCGTGAACTCGAAGTAGGTCAGCGCGATGTCGCCACGCGCGGCCTCCACGGCCTCGAAGTGCGGGATCAGGTCCGCGGCCGTCACCATCGTGCCGTTGACGCGGCAGCGCTCCTCGAAGTGCACGAGGTGCGGCTTGATGTATGCGCCCACCTTGTAGCCGGCGGCCAGGCCGATCGCCTCCAGCATCGCGCAGGTGGAGCCCTTGCCGTTGGTGCCCGCCACGGTGATCACCGGCATGGCGAACTTCAGGCCCAGGCGCTCGATCAGCGTCTTCGTGCGCGCGAGCGTCATGTCGATCGTCTTCGGATGAAGGCGTTCGCAGTGGGCGAGCCAGTCGGCGAGGGTCTTTGGCGTGGGCGTGGTCATGGTGAATCCAGAAACGCGAAGCGGCAGACGCTGCCGGCGCTGCCGCTCAAATACAAACTGGAAGTTCGAGGGAGCGCTGGAACCGGCTCTGCCGGGCCAGTCGCGGCCGGCCCCTCGGGGGCAGGGAGCGCTAGCGACCGTGGGGCGCCATGTCTAGGCCACGGCGTCGGCGCTTTGACGTTGCAGCTGGGCCAGCAGGCGCGCCACCGTCGGACGCAGCTTGCGGCGGTCGACGATCAGGTCGATGGCGCCCTTCTGCAGCAGGAATTCGGAACGCTGGAAGCCCTCGGGCAGCTTCTCGCGCACGGTGTTCTCGATCACGCGCGGGCCGGCGAAGCCGATCAGCGCCTTGGGCTCGCCGATGACGACGTCGCCGATGAACGCGAAGCTGGCCGAGACACCGCCCATGGTCGGGTCGGTCAGCACGCTGATGTAGGGCAGCTTCGCCTTGGCCAGCAGCGTGAGCGCGCCGTTGGTCTTGGCCATCTGCAGCAGGCTGAACAGGCCTTCCTGCATCCGCGCCCCGCCGGTGGCGGTGAAGCAGATGAAGGGCACGCGCTGCTCGACCGCGGTATGCACGCCGCGCACGAAGCGCTCGCCCACCACCGA
>Ga0075366_10001405_pt1 | contig 12031 bp, 7 predicted proteins | sample EndMethybrTD3031_FD_72351 | JGI IMG/M metagenome (GOLD analysis project Ga0075366, IMG submission 72351) | Populus endosphere microbial communities from Tennessee, USA - Endosphere MetaG P. TD hybrid TD303-1 | ecosystem: Host-associated > Plants > Roots > Endosphere | place: USA: Tennessee... | reverse complement strand
CCGCAGCAGGCGAGCGATGTCGGGCTGGCCGAGTGGGTCGAGCAGCGGCTGCTGCCGTTGCGCGGGCTCTCGCCGGCCGAGCAGGCGGCACGCATCGCCGGCTACTGGGACGAACTCGACGCGACCGGACGCTTCCTGCTCACCAAGCTGATCGGCGGCGGCTTCCGCGTCGGCGTCAGCAAGCTGCTGGTGCAGCGCGCACTCGCCGCGCACGCCGGGCTCGACGCGAAGCTGCTGGCGCAGCGCATGATGGGCTGGACCGATGCGAAGCAGACGCCCGATGCGGCGCGCTTCGCGGCGCTGGTCGCGGGGGAGGGCGAAGGGGCCGCGCCGCTCGGCCAGCCGTATCCGTTCTTCCTCGCGCATGCTGTCGAGGGGCTGCCGCCCGAGTTCGACACGCGGCTCGGCGCGCCGGGCGACTGGCTGGTCGAATGGAAGTACGACGGCATCCGGGCGCAGATCGTGCGGCGCGGCGGCGAGACCTGGATCTGGTCGCGCGGCGAAGAGCTCGTCACCGAGCGTTTTCCCGAGGTCGTGGCGCTGGCCCGCGAGTGGCCCGACGGCACGGTGCTTGACGGCGAGATCCTGGTCTGGAAGGGCGACACGCCCGCGCCGTTCAACCTGCTGCAGCAGCGCATCGCGCGCAAGACGCTGACCAAGCGCGTGCTGGCCGATGCGCCGGCCAGCTTCATCGCCTACGACCTGCTCGAGTGGGAGGGCGTCGACCTGCGCAGCAAGCCGCAGCGCGAGCGGCGTGCATTGCTCGAAGCTGCGTCCGCAGGGCGAACGATGCGGGTGTCACCCGTCGAGCAGCGCGACAGCTGGGCGGCGCTGGCCGCGCTGCGCGAGGAATCGCGGGCGCGGGGCGTCGAGGGCTTCATGCTCAAGCATGCCGAGGCGCAGTACGGCAGCGGCCGGCGCAAGCAGGAGGGGCTGGCGGGCGGCACCTGGCTGAAGTGGAAGATCGACCCGCTGAGCGTCGACGCGGTGCTGGTCTACGCCCAGGCCGGGCATGGGCGGCGCGCCAGCGTCTACACCGACTACACCTTCGCGGTGTGGAGCCGCCCGCCGGCCGATGCGGCCGAGGCGCAGGCGGTGGTCGAGGCGATCGCCCGGCGCGAGCCGGCGCAGGCCGGGGCGCTGCAGCTGGTGACCTTCGCGAAGGCCTATTCGGGTTTGAGCGATGGCGAATTCGCCGAGGTTGACCGCATCATCCGACAGACGACCCTCGAGAAGTTCGGGCCGGTGCGCAGCGTGCGGCCCACACTGGTGTTCGAGCTCGGCTTCGAGGGCATCAACGCGAGCCCGCGCCACAAGAGCGGAATCGCCGTGCGGTTTCCACGCATGCTGCGGATCCGCAGCGACAAGCCTTTGCATGAGGCCGACAGCCTCGCTACGCTGCAGGCACTGATGGATGATGGCGAACAACGAGAGAGGGAGCCTTCGCATGACAGTGACAGCTGACGCATCCTACGACTGCGACCTGTTCGTGATCGGCGCCGGCAGCGGCGGCGTGCGGGCGAGCCGCATGGCCTCGCAGCTCGGTGCGAAGGTGATCCTGGCCGAGGGCAGCGCGCTCGGCGGCACCTGCGTGAACCTCGGTTGCATCCCGAAGAAGCTGTACAGCTACGCGGCGCACTACCACGAGGCCTTCGCGCAGGCGCGCGGCTTCGGCTGGACGCTGGCCGAACCCGAGTTCGACTGGGACGTGCTGAAGGCGCGGCGCGGCACCGAGATCGCGCGGCTGAACGGCGTGTATGCCGAGCTGCTGCGTGGCGCCAACGTGCAACTGGTGCGCGGCTGGGCGAAGCTGCTCGATGCCCACACGGTGGCGGTGAAGACGACGACGCACGAGCAGCGCTTCACCGCGCGGCACATCCTGCTGGCCACCGGCGGCGAGCCGGTGCGGCTGGACGGCCCCGGTGCGCAGTGGGCGATGAGCTCCGACGACATGTTCGACCTGTCGCCGTTCCCGAAGCGGCTGGTGGTGGTGGGCGGCGGCTACATCGCCTGCGAGTTCGCATCGATCTTCCACGGGCTGGGCTCCAAGGTGACGCTGCTGCACCGCGGGCCGCAGCTGCTGCGCGGCTTCGACGGCGAGATGGCGCGCTTCGTCACCGCCGAGATGCGCAAGAAGGGCATCGACATCCGGCTCGAGTCGCGCATCGCCGCGGTGGAGCGGCGCGGCGAGGTGCAGCGCCTGCAGCTCGCCGACGACAGCGTGCTCGAGGCCGACACCGTGCTGCACGCCACCGGCCGGCGCGCACGCAGCCGCGGCCTGGGGCTGGCCGAGGTGGGCGTGAAGGTCAACGAGGACGGCACGGTGCCGGTGGACGAGGGCTTCACGACCAACGTGCCGTCGGTGCATGCGCTGGGCGACCTGGTCGGCCACAAGGCGCTGACGCCGGTGGCGCTGGCCGAGGCGATGGTGCTGATCGACCGGCTGTTCGGTGAAGGCCGCCGGCCGGCGCTCGACTATGCGACGGTGCCGACCGCGATCTTCACGCACCCGCAGGCCGCGACGGTGGGGCTGAGCGAAGAGGTGGCGCGCACGCGGCACGGCGTGCTGCGCATCTACCGCAGCGAGTTCAAGCCGCTGCAGCACACGCTGAGCGGCAGCACCGAGCGCACGCTGCTGAAGCTGGTGGTCGACGATGCCAGCGACCGGTTGCTCGGCGCGCACATGGTGGGCGGCGATGCCGGCGAGGTGCTGCAGGGCTTCGCGGTCGCGGTGCAGGCGGGGCTGACGAAGGCGCAGCTCGACCGCACGATCGGCATCCACCCGACGGTGGCGGAGGAGTTCGTGACGATGCGGGTGGCGGCGTCGCGGGGGTGATGTTTGTACTTGCCGTCCCACGGCAAGGAACGAAGACCGGGGATCGTCGACTCAAGGTGCCGCCCTGTGTGGCGCCTTGAGGAAATGATCCATGAAGAACCTGTCTCGTGGTGTGCCACCGCCGGTGCGTCCGCCGATCCACCACACCACGTTCCATGCTGCCGGCGCGGTCGTGACGGGCGAGTCGCGCATGGGAGAACGGCGTGCGCGGGACGAAGCCGTGAGCTTCGACCCGCTGGTCAGCAAGCACGAGGTGTTGCAGGGATCGCGACCCCTCTATCGGATCCGCGACGTCGGGGAGGAGACTCTGAGGTCGATGGCGTTGGCAAGGAAGATCGCAGCGCAACTGCGATCGGCCTATCCGCCTCGGCCGGGCAACATGGCGTGGTCGATCTTCGAATCCGGTGGCGATGCATTCAGGCGTGCCACTCTGGGGCGCGATGTCCGGCCCCATGAGGCGAGCCCGAACTGGCGGCTGGATTCGATACGGGCCGAGGGGTGGCGCTGCATGGAGATCAACGCCGCGGCGTTCGCGATGCTGGTGCGCTGGTACGCCGAGTCGGGTCCCGCGCCCTGTCTGGGGGTGTATCTGCTCGTCTGCCCGCAAGAGATCGATCACACCCTGTGTGCCGTTCACACGGCCGACGGTGAATGGGTGGTCCATGACTATTGGGTGCCGGCATTCGAGGCGCACTTGCTGGAGGACGATCGATTCTGGCTCGAAGCCATCAAGACCTCCGGCCTGTCGGTGGCGAAATCCTGGCACCCGGGGGAACCGGTCTTCGATTCGCTCGCAGACCTGTTGGAGGTGGCGAGCCAGAAGGGACCATTGGCGTCGGGCGAACGACCCATGGGCTGGTTCGATGGGATCTATCACTGGAGCGAAGGCCTGGCTGGGCACGCACGTGCCATCGTCGAGGGTGTTGCGCCCATGCCTCGCACCGAGCTCGAATCGCTGCCGACACCGTCCCAATGCGCGGCGCTCGGCAGGGTCGACAACGAGCGTGTCATCTACCGAGCGCCGAGCGGGGACACCTACAACGGCGACCTGGTGCGGAAGTCCTTCATCAAGCGTCTGAAGCGGGTCGAGGAAGAGCGGATGCGCGCCGGCTTTCCCGAGCGTCATGTCGAGTTCGCCAAATGGGAGAGCGAACTGAAACAAGCCTGCCGCGCGGCAGACCTCGGCGGACTGGATGCGCTGTTGGCGCAGCGGGGACACCGGAACGCAGCGGGTGTCGATCCGGTGGCCGTGACGCAAGCGCTGCACGACCTGATGTGCGTGACCGAGTTGCCGGATCATGTGAAGCTTGTCGATCGGTTGGCCGGTGCCGCTGCGCAACTGCACCAGCCAGGCGGCGAAATCGTCCTCGCTGCCGCCTGTGAGACCGGAAAGAGTGACGCGCTGATCGATGTGCTGATCGTGCATGGCGCGCGTTGGGACACCGTGTCGCAAGCCTTCGGAGCGGCGCCCGCGCACGTGCTGTGCCGCCAGGGGCGTGTCGCGCAGGTGGCAGGAATGCTGCGCAGCGGTGTCGACGTGGATTTGCGTGACCCGGAGGGCATGACCCTGCTGCATCACGCCGCATTGGCAGGGCAGATCGAGGTGGCTCGATGCCTGGTGGCTGCCGGGGCGACGGTGGATGCGCAAGGTGGCAAGCGCGTGACGCCGATCTGTGTTGCCGCTCGCCGTGGGCATTGGCAACTCGTGTACTTCCTGCTGAAGCGGGGGTCCCGTGCCGAGCCGACGGCGGACGGGACCTCGCTCGCCGCATTCGCACGTGGACATGGATGCCGCGATGTCATCGATACCTTGCAGCGGATGCTGGCCGAAGCGTTGGGTGATCTGCCGTGCAACGACCGCCTTGCGGAGTCGTTGCTGCGGGCGGGTGTCGATGTGAACGCAGTGAACGATCGCGGGGAAACGCCGTTGATTCTTGCCAGCAGGCAGGGGCGCCTGCCCCTGGTGATGTCCTTGCTGGCACATGGCGCTTCGGTGGGATGCCGATCGCAGACCGGCCGTACGGCGCTGCAGGAGGCGACGGAAGCTGGGCACGCCGAGATTGCACGGCTCCTGGTCTCGGCCGACCAGTGAATGCGAGTGTGCGTGGAACCCTTTGCGGGCCGTCGCCACCCAGGGGCATGCGTCGCTCAAGCGATCTCTCTCGATCCCACCTCGGTCAGGGCGGCATGCGGGGGCCGGCGCGCCCGGCGACCCGGCGGCCCGAGGTGCTGCAAAGCAAGTATCAAGCGCTCCACCCGCACGGCCCGCCGCTGAGCCTGCGCATCGTCTGCGTGCAACTGCGAACGATGGCGGCGATGCAGGTGTTTCGCGTTGCCTGGCCCGAGTACTGCAAGCGGATTCACCCGTTCCCGGCGAACCTTCTGTGGTCGATCGAGGCCACGCACGGCGTGTCGGCGCGTGCCTTCCGGCAGATGTGGCACGTGCTGGCCGGGCGCCTCGACGAGGACGAACAGACGGTGCTGGCGAGTCTGTTGTTTCGCTACCCGACCTGCGACAACGCCGCGGTGGTGGTCTTCCACATCCTGGTCGACGCCTGCCAGCGCTTGCCGCGGCACCTGCAGCAGTCTGTCTTCCTGTTGGAGTCCGACACGCACCGATGGTGCGAGATCGGGCAAGGGGCCGAGGCGGTGGTGCACGACTACTGGGTTGCGTTTCCCCAGCCGCATCTGCGTGACGAGGGGTTCTTTTCGCAGCGCCCCCCTGTGCGGGTGGCGTGCCGGTGGAATCCCGGTGACGAGGTGGATGTGTCCTGGCGGGATTTCAAGCGTGCTGCCGTCTCGGTGCCGTCCGAGCTGCAACGGCTGGCGCCTTCGCGTCCCGTGGCAGATTGGCGCGCCGACTTCGTCGCATCGTGGGTCGCGGGCGATACCGCATCGATGTGGAACCGCTTCGAGTCGATTCTCACGAGCACCGAACGCGCGGCGCAGGGCAGGCCACCGAACGAGCGGGTGGTGTACCGATGCACCGAGACCTTGTCGCAACTGAATGGGGATCGGGTGGATGCGCAGCGTCTGCGGCAGGTGCTGAAAGCCGAATCTCGGCGAGAGCGCGCCGGCTTTCCGTTCCGCCAGCTGGCAGCACACCTGCGCGGCATGCCGATCGATGATTGGATGAATGCGGTGTGTCTCCACGGCCGGCAGGGCCATGCGCAGATGGCCGGCTTGCTGGTGTGCGGAGAATCCACCCGCCATTTCGATCCGGCACACCGCAAACACCGGCTGGCCATCGCATTGCGTGACATCGCGGCGCACGTGAACGGCTCGGATGAAGAGATCTTCGCGACCCTGCAGGCACTGACTGCAGCCATGGGGGCGCCGGATTGCGCCGACATCTTCGGTTGGACCGCCTTCATGCATGCCTGCAGTGCCGGCAACCTGGTGGCGGCGCAGGCCTTGCAGGCGCTGGGGGCGGCGGATGGGCGCGTCGCGAGGAACGGGCGAACGGCGCTGCACCTGGCCGTGGCGGCCGACCAGGTCGATGTGGTGCGGTGGTTGTTGCAGCTGCCGGGCCTGCCTGATCGCGATGGCCGGCGCTGCGATCTGCAGGGCCACACGCCGCTGCAGCTTGCGTACAGGCGCGGCAACCGGGCACTTGTGGCGTTGTTGCGCGGCATCGGGTGAGATGTTCGGCCGGGATGTGCATCGAGGCGGGGCAAGTCTGACGACAATGCAGGGTTTCGCCCCGCCTGCGTCCCCATGTCCCTGACCGCGCTCTGCCTCGTCCTGATCGCCGCCCTGCTGCACGCCGCCTGGAACCTGGTCGCCAAGAAGGCCGGCGGCGACAGCCGCTTCGCACTGCTGTGCAGCCTGATGATCCTCGTGCTGTGGGCGCCGGTCGGCATCTGGGCCGCCTGGGATGCGGTGCCGCTGTGGGGCTGGAAGGAATGGGCGCTGATCTTCGCGAGCGGCATCGCCCACCTCGTCTACTTCAACGTGCTGCTGCGCGGCTATGCGGCGAGCGACCTGACGGTGGTGTACCCGGTGGCGCGCGGCACCGGGCCGCTGATCAGCTCGTTCGGCGCGCTGCTGCTGCTCGATGAGCACATGAGCCTGGGCGGCGTGCTGGGCGTGTTCGCGGTCACCGGCGGCGTGTTCCTGATCGCCGGCGGCCCGTCGCTGTGGGCGCGCGCGCACGACCCGGTGCAGCGGCAGCGCGTGATGGCGGGCCTGGGCTACGGCGCGGCCACCGGCTGCATGATCGCGCTGTACACGCTGATCGACGGCTACTCGGTGAAGGTGATGCTGATCTCGCCGATCCTGATCGACTACTTCGGGAACCTCGCGCGCGTGCCGTTCATGCTGCCCGGCGCGCTGCGGCGGCCCGAGGCCTTCATGGCATCGGCGCGTGCGCTGTGGCGCCACGCGCTGGTGCTGGCGGTGGTCAGCCCGTTCGGCTACATCCTGGTGCTTTATGCGGCGCGGCTCGCGCCGCTGTCGCACGTGGCGCCGGCGCGCGAGGTGTCGATGCTGTTCGCCGCGCTGCTCGGCGGGCGGCTGCTGGGCGAGGGCGAGCGCGGGACGCGCATTGCGGGGGCGGCGTGCATCGCGGCCGGCGTCGTGGGGCTCGCGACCGGGTGAGTGCCACGCCTTCAAACGTTCGTGCCGATCGCAAATGGACGGAGATGCATGACGTGAGGTTGGCGGGAACCGGCGAGGGGTGAGCGTGACTCAGGGTGACGTGTTGTGCGCGGGTCCACCAGCGGCCTTGACGCAGCAGTCCTCACCAGGAGTTGTTGGATGATTGGCAGCAGTGGTTCCTATCGCAGTGATCTCAGGAACAAGCAAGGAAAATTCTTGCCCGAGGTCGGAGGCCCCTACACGCTCGCTCGGGCGAATGGCAAGGATCTCGACCGCCTTGTGAGTCGGTACGAGGCAGAGACCGGAAGGAGGCCGACCTATCTCGTCAAGCCGATACACAAGGACACCTGGGCGGCGATGCAGATGCGGCATGAACTCAACAGGGAGCTGGAACCTCTCGTCCCTGAGCGTCAGGCAGCGAACTTGCTGTCGCATCTTGTGTGGTCGGACGGGCAGTCCGCACTGCGATCCGAGCGTGCGTTCAGCGCCTTCGTCAGCAACAGATCGTTGTGGGCACGTGTGGCCATCAGGGCAGAAACGAAGATCTGTGATTCGATCAGCGAGAACGCCTTCAAAGTACTGGTCGACCAATACAGTCGCGAGGGGGCTCCGCCTTGCCGGCGTATTGACCTGATTGGCTCGAAGTCGGCGCGGCACACTTGGTTGGTCGTGGTGATGCAGGACGATACGAAGGTCGTGCACGACTACTGGACGGGCCGTCAGACGTTCTTGGGCGAGGATGGTCGCTTTTCGAGCCTTGTCGGTGAGATCGACCCGACGCCCTACTTGACGTGGATGCCGGGTCAGACGGTGGAGTCGTGGGCATCGCTCAAACAAGATGCGATTCAGGACGGACCTGTCAGAGATTCGGAGTTGGCGCCGGGCTACCGGGCACCTTGGTCCTGCGACGATGGCCTGGTGGACTATGTGCGCAAGCGTGGTGACGGAGGACTGGACTTCTATCGCACAGAGACTGATTGCCTGTTGACCACTGAACAGCGGACGAGTCTTGGCCTCGGGCCCGATGAACTGCTGGCCTACCAGGCCCCTGACGGCACGATCTTTTCGAATGACGTGGTGCCGCAGGCTCACCTCACCCCGGCCTGGGTCCGCGAGCAAGCTGCGAGCTTTCCGAAGCAACACCTCGCGCAAGCGGAGTGGGAAACAAAGTTGCAGTCCGCCTGCGAGGGCGGAGAGGTCGCCAAGGTGTCCGAGCTTCTTGCCTCGTCCACCGTGCGAGCGACTTTTGCCAAGCGACACGAAGTGGCCTCGCAACGGGCGTTGCTGAAAGCGCTCGATCGCTTGCCGGTCAATGAAGCACTGGTCGACGCATTGATCGGGGGCTGCGTCGACGCGGAGGCTGGAGCGCGCCTGCGCGTGGCATGCTGGGGACACGCTGTCGACAAGGCTTGCGCCGCGCGTGATGCAGACAAGCTTGCAAACCTGCTGGAGCAGCGGGAGGTTCGTTCCAGGTTTCCATGGCGCCATGGCCAGGCGATCCAGAAGATCGCCTCGCAATCCATCGATCAGAACTGGTACAGCGATTCACTCGACACAGTCCTGATGAGAGGTTGTATCGACGCCGCCGCTATCGTGCGTCTGACGAAGAAGTGCAAGAAGTGGGCTGCACTGCGGGATCGGTGGCAGCTGGGTGTGACACAGGCCGTCGAGTCTGGCGACGCACAGGCGATGACTGCACTGCTGGCGGACCCTATCATGCGGGCGAACTTTCCCGTGCGCCATGAGCAATGGTCGCAACACGCGATGCGGCTCGCGATGGCCCGATCGCCCTGCAGCGCGCAGGTTGTCAACACCTTGGTCCAGGGAGCGGTCCATGCCGAGGCCGCCTTGCGCCTGAGCATGATCTACTGGGACGCGTCGATTCAGCGCTGTGCGACCGAAGGCAACCTGCTGGGGTTGGTCGAACTGCTGAAATGGCCGGTGCAGAGAGGATTCCCACAGCCCTTCCGCGAGCACTCGCTGGGACGTGGCCTGTGCAGCCTGATCGGGGTAGGTCAGGTCAACGATCTGCTCGTGCGGATCCTGCGCAACGAGGGCGTGGACCTCACGGCCGATGCGGGGACCGGCGAAGGCTCACCGCTTGAGCTGGCCAAACGCCTTAGCGAAGTGGCCGATCAATATCAGTCGATTCGCGTTGGCGTCTACGACATCCTGCTCAAGGCCACTGCCACAAGTGCAGTCCAGTGATGCGTTCGCACGGAGTACTCATGCACGACGCCACCGAGTTTCACAACGCCATCGTCCCGCTGCTCGCACGCATGGGCATGGCCGAATCCCATGACCCGCAACGCCTGGCGGTTTCGCTGAGGATCGACGAGAGCCTGACTGTCGGACTGCTCGGACATCAGCCGGGATACCTGGTCGTGATCGCGGAACTGCCCGAACCGGTCGATACCGGCGATGCGCAGCGCCTGCTGCCGTTGCTGTCGGCCAACCAGTTCACCGCCGAGCATCCGCCGCTGATCGGCTGGGTGCAGGCCGACAGCGGCCGCTTCTCGCTGTGGGCACGGCAACCCCTGGCCGAGCTCGACGAGGCGGGCGTGGTCGCCTTGTTTGAACGGTTGCTGACCGCGGCGAGTGCAGTGCGGGATTGGCTGCAGGAGCCGTTGCCCGTGAGAGCGATGCGTGAGTCGGAAGCCGTCGAACTGCTGGCCTGAGACACCGAGGTCACGGACCGGCCCGACCTCACCCCCGCACGAACGCCCGCAACTCCCCCGCCATCCGCTTCAACGACGGCTGGTGGATGTACATCATGTGCCCCGCCTCGAAGTAGCTGACGCTGATGTTCTTGCGCAGCGGCTCGCGCAGCCCCAGGTGGCTCAGCGTGTAGTCGCCCGCGGCATGCGGTGTCGCGAGGTCGTAGTAGCCGCTCGCCACGTAGACCCGCATCGCAGGGTTCGCATGCATCGCGCGCCGCAGGCTGCCGCCGACGTTCACGTACTTGCCCGCGAAATCCTTCCAGCCCCACTTGTCCCAGATCGGCGCGTGCACCACGTAGGGCGCATCGGTCTCGAACTTCAGCGTGTCCTTCAACAGCCGGTTGATGCCGCTCGCATACGCGCCCAGCAGGTTGCTCATCGCCGGGTCGCCCTCGGGCTCCTCGCCGGCATCGTCGCGGTCCATGCCGAGGAAGCGGCTGTCGAGCCGGCCCACCGTCTGCCCACGCTCGCGCAGCAGCTCCTTGAAGTAGCGGAACTCGCGCGGCCTCAGGTCGCAGCGCAGCACGTACGCGGTGCTCAGCCCGCTGTACAGCGCCACCTGCTCGGCGATGCGCTGGCGCGCCTTCGCGTCGAGCGCCGAGCCCTGCATCAGCGCCACCGTGTAGTCGCCGAGCGCGAAGGCCTCGGCCGCGGCCACCACCTCGGCCAGCGGCTTCTTCTGCAACGCCGGCGCCAGCGCGCGGTGGTACCAGGCGGTGGCCGCATAGGTCGGCAGGAACAAGGGGTAGGGCAGCTCGTTGCCGTGGTCGAAGTGCAGCGTCTGCAGGTCCACCGCCAGCGACACCAGCATCACCCCGTTCAGGAACACGTCGTGCTTGTCCTGCAGGTGCAGCGAGAGGCCGGCCGCGCGCGTCGTGCCGTAGCTCTCGCCGATCAGGTACTTCGGGCTGCCCCAGCGGCCGTAGCGCGCCAGGTACAGCCGGATGAACTCGCCCACCGCGTCGAGGTCGCGCTGGTAGTCGTGGAACTCGGTCACCTTCTCGCCCTCGACCATGCGCGAATGGCCGGTGCCCACCGGGTCGATGAAGACCAGGTCGCTGTCGGTCAGCAGCGTGTGCTCGTTGTCGGTCAGCGCATAGGGCGGTGGTGGCGCGTTGCCCATCTCGTCGGTGACGACCCGCTGCGGCCCGAGGATGCCCAGGTGCAGCCATACGCTGCTCGAGCCCGGCCCGCCGTTGAAGCTGAAGGTGACCGGCCGCGTCTCGGGCTTCGCGCCCTTCAGCGTGTAGGCGACGAAGAACAGGCTGGCGCGCGGCTTGTCGGCGCTGCGCTGGCCGTCGCGCTGCTCGTCCTCGCGCAGCACGACGGTGCCGCAGGTCACGCTGTAGTCCAGCCTGCGCTTGCCGACCATCGTGCGGTGTTCGGTGGTGACCAGGCGCTCCTTCGGCTCCCGCTCTTTCGTGTCCCGCTCTTTCGATTCCTCGCGTGAAGAAGGCGAGGGCGTGGACTTGTCGGCAGGGGTGTCGGCCATGGGAGATCGCTAGAGTGTGGGCTCGACTGTACCGGCACCCCAATGACCTCTGCTTCTCTCCCGGACTGGCACCTCGCCGGCGTTGATTTCACCAGCCGGCCGACGCGCCGCAAGCCGATCACCGTGGCGCGCGGCCAGCTGTCGCGCAATGTCGTGCGGCTGGAGCGCGTCGACACGCACGAGAGCTTCGATGATTTTGCCGCGTGGCTGCGCACGCCCGGCCCGTGGCTCGCAGCCTTCGATTTCCCGTTCGGCCTGCCGCGCGAGCTGGTGCAGGCGCTCGGCTGGCCGATGGACTGGCTGCCGTTGATGCGCCACTACGCCGGCCTGTCGCGCGACGAGATCCGCACGCGCTTCGCGGCGTTCTGCGATGCCCGCCCGGTG
>Ga0075366_10001404_pt1 | contig 12032 bp, 15 predicted proteins | sample EndMethybrTD3031_FD_72351 | JGI IMG/M metagenome (GOLD analysis project Ga0075366, IMG submission 72351) | Populus endosphere microbial communities from Tennessee, USA - Endosphere MetaG P. TD hybrid TD303-1 | ecosystem: Host-associated > Plants > Roots > Endosphere | place: USA: Tennessee... | reverse complement strand
AGACTACTACCATGATGATGCAGCAGATGCTGCGTACTGATTTTGACGGTAAAAACGTGCTGGATATGGGCTGCGGTACAGGCATATTAGCCATTCTTGCGTCTAAATTGGGGGCCGAACGGGTGACTGCTATAGATTATGATGCAATATGTTTTGAAAGCACTATAGAGAACAGCCAGCTAAATGAAATAGAAAATATCACGCCGCTTTGCGGTTCAAAAGAAGCCATCCCGGTTGATGAGTATGATATTATTTTAGCCAATATTAACCGCAATATCCTGTTAGATCAAATTCCCCGCTATAGCGAAGTTTTATGCGATGGGGGAGAAATATACTTCAGCGGCTTTTACGAAGCTGTAGACCTTGATATGATAACCGCTGCTGCGGACAAATACGGTATGCAATATATTAACCACCTGAAGTTGAAAGATTGGGTAGCGGCAAAGTTTGTAAAAGCGTAATATAAATTGCTACAACAAATTATACCTTGCTGGGAGGAAACAATATTTAATCTTCTAAACAAAAACAGCCCCGATAATAGGGCCGTTTCACATTTAACTAACTATTGTAGCGATATTAACTGATCAGCGTAGATCCTTTTGATGCGGTTTTGTTGGCTTCCCATAGTATGGTGAGCTGTACTTCGCTGCAATACTTTTTAGCAGCTTCCATAAAATTACGGGTGGCAATTTCGCGGCAATCTTTTTCCAGCATCTGGCGGTTAAAAGTGCCGTACCAAACATTATTAAATTCCTCGCCCGCACTGGTAATGCGGGTCCAGTTGCGCTGGTTAAGCATGGCGTAAATTTCACTGGCCTGTTCGGCGGTTGCCCCCGGGAACTCGGCACATACCATAATGTGGTTCATGTTTTTGTTTTTATAGGTTAGGTACATCATTCATAGTTTAATACGTTTGCTTTTAAATAACACGGCATAAACCCGCTATGTTGTTTTGCAAGGGTACATGTAAGGCCGGGCGTTAATTATAAATACCTTTTTATTACTTTGTAAAGTAAAAGCCTTTTGCGTGCAAAATAAACCGTGTTTTAACGGTATTTTTGGGAGATAATAGCGGGGTGTAAAAGATCCAACAGAACAAACAATTAATGGCAACAGAAGTAAAATGTCCATCGTGCGGTACAGCGTTCCCTTTAGAGGAAGTAATGGCCGAGGAAATAAAGAAAGACCTGCGCGTAAAAATGCAGGAATACACAGCTAAAAAAGAACAGGAATACAACCTGAAGCTGAACGAGTTTCTGTTAAAAGAACAGCAGCAGCAACTGGTATTTGAACAGCGCCTGCAAAATGAAAAGAAGCAACTACAGCTAACCATAGAAGAAGGCCTGCGTAAATCTATCGCGTCCGACTTTGAGAACCAGTTGCTGATGCTGCAAAAAAGCAAAGAAGATTCGGATGAAAAGCTGAAGGCATCGCGACAGAAAGAACTGGAATTTTTGCAGAAAGAACAAGCCTTGAAACAAAAGGAAGAGGAACTGCAACTGGAAATGCAGCGCAAGCTACAGGAGCAACGAGGTGAACTGGTAGAGCAGATCCGCAAGCAGGAAGCCGAAAAATCGCAACTGAAGGATACCGAACACCTGCTGCGCCAGCGCGAACTGGAAAAGCAACTGGAAGACCAGAAAAAGCTGGTAGATGAAATGAAGCGCAAAGCCGAGCAAGGCTCGATGCAATTACAGGGCGAAGTTCAGGAACTGATTTTGGAAGAACACCTGCGCAACTTTTTCCCGTTTGATATTATTGGCGAGGTAGGTAAGGGCGTGCGTGGCGCCGACTGTGTACAAACCGTACGTAACCAGTTTGGGCAGGAGTGCGGCAAGATCATCTACGAAAGCAAGCGCACCAAAATGTTCAGCATGGAGTGGATAGAGAAACTGAAACGCGATATGCGTAGCATGGGTGTGGATGTGGCCGTTATAGTTACCCAATGCTACCCTAACGGCATGGATTGCTTCGGCCAGATGGATGGGGTGTGGATATGCTCGTTTGATGAAGTAAAGGCCGTGGCTTATGTATTGCGCGATGGCATTATCAAACTAAACAATCAAACTAAATCGCAGGAAAACAAGGGCGATAAAATGCACCTGCTGTATGATTACCTTACCGGGTCAGAATTCTCTGAGCAATGGAAAGCCATCCGCGAAGGTTATCTGAGTATGAAAATGTCTATCCAGCGCGAACGCGACGCCATGGAAAAAATGTGGAAAGCCCGGGAAAAGCAACTGGAAAAAGTACTGCTGAATGCCGCCCATATTAAAGGCTCAATTGAAGGCATTGCCGGCAGCGATTCGATACAGTTGAGTTTAACGGATGAGGCGGATGATGCTTTGTTGTTGGAATAATAACCCATTTTGTCATTGCGAGGAACGAAGCAATCGCCGACAGTGCAGATGAAGATAGGTAACCAACTTGTCATTGCGAGGAACGAAGCAATCGCGAATAATACAAGTAATCAACAAAATAATAGTTAGATGAATACTCTCCGCCAATATTATGTTTACTTCCTCACTAACAAAGGCAACAAGGTGATTTACATAGGTATTACCAATGACTTGGAAAAGCGCATTGGCGAGCATAAAGAAGGAAAATATGATAACTCTTTTACTAAAAAATACGGCTGTAATAAGTTAGTTTATTTCGAATCCTACCAATGGGTGCAACAGGCAATAGATAGAGAAAAGCGACTAAAAGGAGGGTCTCGTCAAGTTAAGGTTGATTTGATCAATCAAGATAATCCTGAATGGAATGAGTTAAACTTGTGAGATTAGCGCTGTCTGTAACCTATAATGTTCGCGATTGCTTCGTTCCTCGCAATGACAAAAACTAATAGGTAGCTGCTTACATCAACAAAATATCAATCCTATGCGCATGTACCATATTTAATTGCGGCGACCATGCAAACAACGTAAAATGCCCGTCTACCGAGGCTACCATGGCCTGGGCATCGCGCTGATCGTACACAAACTGGGCCGCGGCTAAGTGCCGGGTCCCGCCGTTTTGGGCCGGGTGCATGTAAATTGGTACTGCATCGGTTACCGGTTCGGTCAATATCATCTGGTCGACCGGGATACTTACTTCGGCCCGGGCTATTTTAGCGCCAAAAGCCAATAGCTCGTTATTACGATTGATCACCGTAGCACCATCAACCGCGGTAAAGCCACCAATAATATCTATCGCATTACGCAGGTTTTGCTTCCAGGCAATGTCGCGATTAGTTTTATCCACTTTTAACAGATCGGATATGACGGTAAACGCCGGACTAACCGGGTAAGAGATAGGGTGTATTACCGAATTATGCCACTCGTTCGATCCGGTAGGTACAATCAACACCAGTCCGCCGCGGTTATGCGCCCGCATGGCCGTAGCCAGTTCTACCAGTATATTAAACGAGCCGCCCGGCGCAGATGGCAGCGGCATATCCAATAACGATTCGATGATCTCGGGGCTATTATCCAGGCTGATGTTGTGTTCATCAACCATTTTTATTTCATCGCCACGCAAAACGGAGATGTTCACAAACTTGCCAAAGCCATCGGTGCGGCGGTGTTTAATAACCAGCAAGCCAGGCTCTACTACTTCAAGCACAAAACAAATGCCCGGTATCTGGTGGGTAGTCCCCCAAACATGCAGCGAATCGTTATCATACCAAACACCTAAGTGTATGCCGGGCTGCTCAACAGCCGGTGCCAGCTTGGTGAGGTTTTGTGGTGTTAAACGCAGGTTGTGTTCAAATATCAGGGGTTTATCGGCTTGTTCGGGCGGTAAAAACGCGATGGATATTTTAGGCGCATGCCCTTCCTCGCGCCGCAGACTAGCCCAAAAAGCCACATCAATAATAGATTCAATAACCGAAACTGATGGTACAATTGCCAGCGCCTCTTCGCCTAATTGCAGGGCAACTTCCAGGTGGCGCAACAAATGCGCTTCAATTTTGGTAGCCACCATTCGGGCGGCAAGGTATGATGGTTCGGATAACATGCAGATAGATATACCTGCAAATTAGTTATCCTGTTTGGGATTATAGTTTGGGTTGTGTAAAAAAATATAACTGTAAGACAGATGATCATCCATCTCTACAAAAATTCCCTTGCACAGACCGATCTAAATAATTAACTTTGTAATTCAAAGTACTTTTATTAATAATGAAATTCAATTTATATTATTTTGGTTTAACCGCCATATTATTTATCGCCGAATTTTTCATCGGCACTTACTTGCACGATGCGATCATTCGCCCATACGGGGGCGATTTTCTTGTGGTTATTTTCCTCTATTGCCTTATTAAAAGCTTTGTACAAACGCCTGTAAATAGTACGGCGATGGGGGTATTATTATGGGCCTATGTGATAGAAACATTGCAGTACTTTCATTTTGTTGATATGCTTGGCTGGCACGAATCCAGATTAGCCAGTGTTATTTTAGGCAACTTTTTTGCATGGGGAGATATTGTAGCCTATACCCTGGGCGTTGCATTGGTTTTGGTATTAGAACGATGGCGTATTAACAGGGAAATTAGTAAAGCTTATACCAGGTAATATGGCAACTTTTGTAAAAGAAGATAGCATAGTACGCAGTATATGGGGCAAGGCCGATACGGTATTATTCATATTTGCCGGTTCGGCTGCTGAATTTGCTTTAAATAAGGCGGTAGACTGGTTGTACTTTACCGGCAAGCTTCCAGCCGACCCATTAGGCAGGTTATTCTCTACCGTAGCCTATGCCCGGCAGATCATTTATTCAGACTACGACAATGCCATTAAGGCGATTGATAAAATTACCGCTATACATCATGGGGTTGAGCAGGCCCGCGGCGCCCAAATACCCGATTGGGCTTATCGCGATGTATTGTTTATGCTGATAGATTATTCTATCCGGTCGTTTGAATTATTGGAACGCACACTTACCATACAAGAGAAAGCTGAAATATTTGATGTTTTTTACCGGGTAGGCAAACAAATGCAACTGAAGGGCTTACCTGTCAGTTACCTGGAATGGGAGATCATGCGCGGCCAGCATTTAGACAGCGACCTGTTAAGCAGCAAGTTTACAGTCGATCTGTATAAGCAATACAAAAAACATCTCGGCGGGTTCCGATATTTCCTGCTAAAACAAGTACAAATAATGGTAACCCCGCCACGGGTGAAGGAACTATTGCACATTGGCCGCATCCCGTTAATGTGGCCGGCACTTGCGGGTTATAAGTTTTTACGATGGCTAAATGTGGAAGGCGTGCTGAAAAACGCATTATTGCCTGAACAATATAAAATGCAGATAATGGCGTTGGATAATTGAGCCTCACCCTGCCCTCTCCAAAGGAGAGGGTTAAAAATATAGTTAAAGTCCCTCTCCTTTGGAGAGGGATTTAGGGAGAGGTGTGCTATATTTGCCCCTATGAACACCCCGCCACAGCTACGCACCGTTAATGTAACCCGTTATGTTACGCCCCTGCGCGAAGGCGGCTCGTTACCTGCTATTGCCGAGGCTGATGACGGTTTCCTGTATGTTCTGAAATTTCGCGGGGCGGGGCAAGGGGTAAAAGCCCTGATAGCCGAATTAATAGGCGGCGAGATAGCCCGTAAAATTGGTTTTAAGATTCCCGAACTGGTATTTGCCAATTTAGATACCGCCTTCGGGCGTACCGAACCCGACGAAGAAATACAGGATTTACTAAAGGCCAGCGTGGGCTTAAACCTGGCACTGCACTATTTATCGGGTGCGATTACGTTTGACAGGTCGGTTACCACGGTCGACCCATTGCTGGCATCTAAAATAGTTTGGATGGATTGCCTGCTTACCAATGTAGATCGCACCGCACGCAATACCAATATGCTTACCTGGCACCGCGAATTATGGCTGATAGACCATGGTGCGGCTTTATATTTCCATCATTCATGGCATAACTGGCAGGAACAGGCATTGCGCCCGTTTGTGCAGGTAAAAGACCACGTATTACTGGCAACAGCCTCTGAACTGGAAAAGGCTGATACCGAATTAAAAGCTATATTAACGCCTGAGGTTATCCGCAGCATTGTAAGCCTGGTTCCCGATGCATGGATTGAACAGGAGTGGGAAGAAGCGCCCGATGAGGTAAGAAATGTATACGCGCAGTTTTTAGAGACCCGTATCGCATCATCGCAAATTTTTTTTAACGAAGCACAACATGCAAGATCAGCACTTATTTGAATACGCCGTAATACGCGTTGTGCCCAGGGTTGAACGCGAGGAGTTTATAAATGTAGGTGTGATTTTATATTGCGCCGATAAGAAATTTCTGCAGGCCATATATACGCTTGATGCCAGCCGCATGAAGTGCTTTTCTACCCAACCCGATATGGACGAACTGCAGGAACACCTATGCATGTTTGAGCATATTTGTACCGGCGGCAGCGAAGGCGGCCCAATTGCTTTGTTAGATGCCGCCTCACGTTTCAGGTGGTTAACTGCTACCCGCAGTACGGTAGTGCAATGCTCTAAAGTGCACCCGGGCTTATGTACCGATCCGATGGAGACCCTGGAACGCCTGCATGCGCAGTTGGTGTTATAAGGCAGTATTTTACGCTGAATTTGTCTCAGCATCTCACGGATGTAAACGGAGTTTTCCTAAAATAAATCGGGGTGTCGTACAATAAATCACAACCCATTTGTAATTCCGCTAAATGCTGTTAAATTCGCTTAATGCCTAACAGATATAATTCTATACTAAATAGCGAATCGCAAACAGGCTACTGGGAATGGGATATGACCGGGACAGGGCCTTTTGATAACCCCGGGATTGTAGAATTATTAGGCTACGACGGCAACACGCAATTATCGTGGGATGATATTATACCCGAAGATGATATAGCCATGCTTAACCGGCGCCTGGCCGAGCATATTAGCAACGTAGCAAAAAAACCGTTCATTCAAGAGATTCGCTTTCGTCATTTAAATGGTTCATTTGTTTACTTGCTTTGCACAGGCCATGTGAACTATTGGGGCCCCGAGGGTGAACCGCTTCATATGTCGGGAAGTTATATCAACGTAACTAAACAGATAGAAACGCAAAAGGAGCTGTTGATGGTGAAGGATTTCCTAAGCAGGACCAACGAGGCTGCGCGTGTTGGCGGCTGGCAGTTGGACATGGAAACCGACAAAGTGATCTGGACAGACGTTACCCGGCAAATATTTGGTGTTTCTGATGATTATGAACCCGGGCGCGGTAGTTCGGCTATGTTTTTTAAAGAAGGATATGATAGGGATACATTACGCCAGGGTTTTCGTGACGCGGTTGAAAAAGGCCTCACATACGATTTAGAGTTACGGGTGATCAACACCCGTGGTGAACAGATATGGACACGTACCATAGGCCATCCCGAATTTGAGGACGGGCGCTGTGTGCGTTTATATGGCATATTTCAGGATATCACCGCCAGAAAAGAGAATGAAGACGCGTTAGTGCGTGCCAAAGAACAGGCCGAAGCAGCGGTGATAGCCAAGTCGCGGTTTTTATCGGTAATGAGCCACGAAATACGCACGCCCATGAATGCGGTGATAGGCTTCACCAATTTATTACTGCAAAACCCAAGGCCGGATCAGCAGGAATATCTGAATGTTTTAAAATTCTCAGCCGAGAACCTGATGGTGATCATTGACGATATACTTGACGTAAATAAAATAGAAGCCGGAAAAATAGAGTTTGAACAGGATGATTTTAACCTGAAAGAATTGCTGGATAATCTGCAAGCCGCCCAACAGCAGGCTGCAGATGAAAAAGACATCAAATTCAGCCTGAATTTTGATACCCATATCCCACTAATAATATGCGGCGACCAGGTGCGTTTAGGACAAATACTAAATAACCTGCTAAGCAATGCCATTAAATTTACACAACAGGGCGAAGTTTCCATGAACTGTAAACTTATCAGCCAGGATACACAAAAGGCAACCGTCTATTTTGAAGTAAAAGATACCGGCATAGGTATCCCCGAAGATAAGCAGGAATATGTGTTTGAAATATTTTCACAGGCAAGCACTTCTACTACGCGGCATTTTGGTGGCACCGGTCTTGGATTGGCTATTTCTCAGCGCCTGGTTAACCTGATGGGGGGCGAAATAAAACTGAACAGTACCCTGGGGCAGGGATCAAGCTTTTATTTTGAACTGGAGTTACAAAAAGGCAAAAGCCAGAAGACCAGCAGCGTTAAAAGTAAGCAAACCATTTATCCCGATCTGCTAAATGGCCGTAAAGTATTACTGGTAGAGGATAACCCGATAAACGTATTAGTAGCCCGTCGCTTTTTAGAAAAGTGGGGTATGCTGTGCGACGTAGCCGAAAACGGGCAAATAGGGTTTGATATGGTTCGGCAAAAAACCTATGACCTGGTATTGATGGATATGCAAATGCCCATAATGGATGGCTACGAATCTACAGCGGCTATACGCGCGCTTGGCGGCAGTTTTGAAAAATTGCCCATTATTGCGCTAACGGCATCGGCACTACTGGATATGAAAGACAAGATATTAGCCAGCGGTATGGACGATTATATCAGCAAACCGTTTAAGCCCGAAGAGTTGTATGAGAAGATATGTTTATATGTAAATAGACAACATTAAACATTAGAATTATGAAACTGCTGATAGGTTGCCTCATTACTATTATTTCTATTCCCGCGCTTGCGCAAAATAAACAATGTGATAGCATTGTATGGAAAGCCGATCGCAAGCTTACCTGGAACGATTTTCGTGGCGGGCCGGTAACATCTACGGTAATTGTTGCAAAAACACAGTGCAATTTTACGCGTACCTGGAATATTAAGAACAATACTTTAATCACCAGCATGGTTTGTTATTTTAGTCCATGCCTGTCGTGGAGTAAAAATAAAAGCTCGGAGAACCTGCTTGCGCACGAACAGGGACATTTTGATATTGCCGAATACTTCAGACGTTTGTATTACAAACGTATTGCCGAGGCGTATTATTCGCCATCTACATTACAGGCAACTATGAATAACACCTATCGCGACGTTTTGCGGGATAGTGAACGGATGCAGCGAACTTACGATAGTGAAACTACACATGGCTTAAAAAGAGAAGTGCAGCAGCAATGGCTAATTAAAATTGCCGATCTGTTAGATAGCGTAAGGCAATACGACAAACCGGAAATAACGGTGACTTTACCCAAGCCATAATGCACGCCGAACTTTTAGCCCATATTAAAAAATACGTTCAGCTAAATAAGCAGGACGAGGAATTACTGTGCAGTAAATTTGAGCTTAAGAAACTGAAGAAGAAAGAATACCTGTTGCAGGCCGGTAAAGTTTGTCCCGGTAATTATTTTGTGGTAAAAGGGTTGCTGCGCCAGTATTTTATGAACAGTAAACTGAACGAACAGATCATCCAGTTTGGGCTGGAAAATTGGTGGATAGCCGACCACGATAGTTTACTAAATAACAAGCCTTCTACCACCTATATTCAAGCTATTGAGCCTTGCGAACTGTTGCTGCTGTCAGAAAAAAACCAGGCTCTCCTGTTTGAACAGATCCCGCAACTGGAAAGCTATTTTCTTTTAATGATGCAAAAAGCGTTTGTGGCTGCACAGCGCCGTATCGGATTCATTTTTAACCAAAGCGATGAAGAGCGTTATCGTAGCTTTATAAGCCTTTTCCCCGGCTTTGTGCAGCGTGTGCCGCAATATATGCTGGCATCGTACCTGGGCTTTACACCGCAGTTTTTAAGCCGGTTGCGGGCAAAAAAGATTTAAATTTTAAGATAATATAACTCTCTCTTTTGAGAAGGTTGGGAGTAAGCCCGATTTTCTTAAACTCAGTTCATTTTTTGGAGGTACTTTAATGCGCAACTTTGGTGTATCAAAAAAGCAAATATCATGAACACCAGATTAAAAATGAACAAGGTAGATCCTGCATCTTATAAAGCCATGATGGCCCTTGAAAACTATGTAAACTCGACCACCTTAACCACCAAACACAAAGATCTGATCAAGATCCGCGCGTCGCAAATAAATGGCTGTGCCTATTGCATTAATATGCATACTATTGATGCCCGTAAAGACGGAGAAACCGAGCAACGAATTTATGCCTTAACCGCCTGGCGCGAAACACCGTTTTTTGACGAAGAAGAGCGGGCTATATTGGCACTGACCGAGGAAATGACCCATTTGGGTAGTCACGGTGTCTCCGACGAAACTTATAATACAGCCGCAAAACTTTTCGGCGAACAATACCTGGCCTACATTATTATGGCGGTAACCACCATTAATGCATGGAACAGGATCGGGGTAACTTTGCAGTTGTTGTTGGACTGATCAGTATTTAATGTCAATTGTCATGCAGCAGGCGGAAATCATGTAAATAAGATGGTTTCCGCCTGTTGAATGATATTATTGATTATCCAGTGCCTTTTCGCTTATTATCTGAAACGGATTTTACGATTGTTTTCCCCTTTACAACATCCTTAGTCGATTTTATTTTACCCAGGGAAATAATATAGGCATCCATTACTAATTGCCGCATATAATCAGCAGGGAAATCATCAAGGCTTTTCACCTGTATATACCGGTACTGATTACCGTTGCCAATCAGCATCTTCTTAGGGTCGGGCACTTCGGCACCCCAGTAAAATCCGAAGTGAATATTGTTGTTCCCAGCCCGGTATACGGCAATTGAGCAGAAAGTTTGTCCCAGTTTTTCAGTCGGCGACCAGCCAAAGGCAACCGCGTTATAGTTATCGTAAATTAGTTCGTTACATTGCGGGTATTGGTCCCATATAAAATCGCGCAGCCAAAGCACTTTCTCCTGCACTTCATTTGGGAAAGGTGCAAGATAATTAAGCAGGTCGGAAGTGTCTTCTTTAGCCAATGCGATACCCGAATGAATGATTAAATATAGTTAAAAAGATATCGCGTTAAAAACGTTTAATTTGTGCAAGAATCTGCAAAAATGACCAATAACCTAAGGGACTTATACGGCAATATTGACATCTACCTTTTCGACCAGTTATTAAAAGGCCGGTTTGATAATTGCCAAACCATACTGGATGCCGGCTGCGGGGGCGGGCGGAACCTGCACTATTTCCTGCGTAACGGTTTCAATGTTTACGGTGTAGATGCGGATGCCAACGCGGTGGCGGCGGTGCAGCAATTATCGGCACTGTTAGCGCCGGGTAACCCGGCAAATAACTTTGTTGTTTCGGGTTTGGAAAGTTTGCCTTATGCGGATAATTCCTTCGATCTGGTAATTTGCAGCGCGGTACTGCACTTTGCCCATGATCATAACCATTTTAATAATATGCTGCGTTCTATATGGCGTGTGCTTAAGCCCGGTGGCTACTTTTTTGCCCGGCTGGCTTCGGATATTGGCATCGAAGCGTTGGTTACAGCCGTGGGTAACGGTAAATATGATTTACCCGATGGAAGTACCCGCTACCTGGTAAATGAAGAAACCCTGATGGAGTACACGATTGAATTAGGCGGCGAGTTATTTGAACCTATAAAAACAACCTATGTGCAAAATTTAAGATGCATGACCACCTGGTGCTTAATCAAGACCAGGGGACAACTTTGAATAATTACTTTTTTTATATGCTGAAGCAAACATTTTTGTCGATTTATGATTATGGTTAGACTGATTTGAATAACCAATTTTCCGGGTGATGAATTATAGTCAACTAATGGGCGCGAGAGTGGCCAGTTTCCTGCAAGTATATGCGGCTTTGCCTTTACCGAAAGAAATTCCCGCGGAACTTTTGGTGATGTCGGCAGGCTACCAAAAAGGTAATTTTAGTTTTCGCCATGTTTTCACAGAAGGGGAAACTGTTTATTTTATCTTCCGTAAGGCGGGTTTGACGGATGGCTTACAAGCCGTATGGGAGTGCGTGGACAGAGAACTGGACCTGTTGGCCAAAGAACAACTGGTCACCGATGCTGTAGTACCCGTGGGGAAAGCAAGTTAACCCAATATTGATGTTGAAGGTAGTAAACAGCCATAAAAAAAGCGGTTAACTGTAGTTATCCGCTTAAG
>Ga0075366_10001402_pt1 | contig 12066 bp, 13 predicted proteins | sample EndMethybrTD3031_FD_72351 | JGI IMG/M metagenome (GOLD analysis project Ga0075366, IMG submission 72351) | Populus endosphere microbial communities from Tennessee, USA - Endosphere MetaG P. TD hybrid TD303-1 | ecosystem: Host-associated > Plants > Roots > Endosphere | place: USA: Tennessee... | reverse complement strand
TGCCGGCCCTAGGGCTGTTTGGGCGGATCAGGATCGCGCCGCCGTCCCGCGTCGTCCACACCAGAGACTCTGTCGTCACCGTGAAGGCATGGAAGGTCCGTGATCCGACGGACAAAGGCAGCGTCAGATCGCGATATTCGTCACCCGGTCTCCGGCCAAGCGACCTCGATGCTCTGAGCGGAGTCGTCGTCCTTCCCTCCGCCCTTTGCCGGCCTCGCCTCGAACTCCCATAGGGACTCCCCGCTGCACTCGGAGGACTTCCGTGCGTCAACCCGCAGCCCGGCTCGCGGAGATCACCAGGCAACAAGAATCGAATGACTTCGGAATAACTTCGCCCGCGCCCTTTCCGTTCCTCATTACAGAGCGAAGGGCATCACGGATCTCCCGAGGTGCCGGCGCTCCCGCCCCCGCCACGCAGTGCGGAGGCAAAGGAGGATGAGATGAAGACCCAGATCCTGAAGGGTGCGGGCCTCGCGGCGGTCCTCGGCGTGCTGACGCTGTCCGCTCCGGCGCCCGTCGTCGCCGCAGACATCCGCGCGAACGTGCCGTTCAGCTTCACCGTCGACAAGAAGGTCCTCCCGGCCGGCACGTACAGCGTGACCTCGAGCAACGCGCACGCGCTGCTCATCACCAGCTTCGGCGCGGGCGCGGTCACGATGGGCCAGCGCGCGGAGTCGAGGTCCGGTTCGCCCCGGCTCGTCTTCCACCGCTACGGGACCGAGTACATCCTGCGCGAAGTCTGGATGGGCGGAGCTTCCGGCTACCAGCTCCGCGAGACGGCGCGCGAACGTGAACTGGCCGGCAACCGCGGCGGCGTGAACACTGCCTCCGCGAACTTCGAGCGGGTCGAAGTCGCCATCCAGTGACCCTTCCGCCCCGGGTCTCTGGGGCCGGCACTCCGAAGGGATGCCCTTCGGGATGCCGGCCCTGCCTATTTCCGCGAGTCGTCCTCTTTGCCTACGCCGCGAGTTCCGCCCAGAGCCGCTCGACGAGACGCCCACGGGTCGTCCTCGACAAGCCGGCATGGCGACGGAGGTAATCGGCCTTGAGGGCTTCCACCTGCTCTATGGACTTCAGCCACTGTCACAGGGCGAGATGAGAAATAGGTCAGAATCTCCTTCGGCTCGACTCCCTGCGCAGGCGCGATCGCGACGTCCACCACAGCGATGCGCGTACCCGTGATAAAGAGTTTCCCGGCGCGAACGCCGGGCGTGATCTCGATGTGTGGATAGATCACCCTCTGGTCCGTTGCCATCGTCCAGACTATTTCTACCGCCGTCGCGCAGCGGGGACCCATCCGGAATCGACGGTTTCAATGCCCGGCCCCGCTCGCACCGATGGAGTAACCTCGTGATTGAGCCCACCCCTTCAGCGCAGATGCGTCTGCGCCGCACGGTCGACGAGCCCACCCACCGCCTCGCCCTCCGCGCCACTCTCACCGCCGCTCACCTGCTCGCTTGGCGGTTGGCGCGCATCTTCGGGCCCTGCGCGCCGCGCAAGATCCCCTCGCCACCCTCCAGGCGCGCCTCCAGGAGGCGGAGCTGCGCGCCACGCTGGCCTGGGAGATTCTCGAACCTCAGAACGCACGGTTCTCCCGCATGGCGGAGAGAAAGCGACCTCACTTCACGCCTGCCCAGCGCTTCCGAATCACCGAGGTCAAGAACCTCCTCGGCGGAGCGCCGTCGAAACGGCCAGGGCGCTTCTCGTCTGTCCAAACACAATCCTCAACTGGGAGCGGTCCGCCGATCCGCAAGCCCGGACGGCCGGCTCCACCGTGCAACCCGTGCCGCCCGTCCGTCGGGCGGCGGACGTCGTCCGCGCCACTATCCAGGCCATGGCCCGTATCGGTTTCGGCGGCGAGGACATGATCGCCCGCGTTCTTGCCCGCGCCGGTTGGCGCGTCTCCGCCCGTTCCGTCGCTCGCTACGGCAAGGAGCGCACACTGCACCCGCCGGTTACCGAGCCGCCGAAACGGCAAACTACTCCGGTGTTCTCGCGCTACGTCCACCACACATGGATGATGGATGTCACCATCATGCGACAGCTCCTGGGGCCGGACCTCCACGTCGCCGCGGTGTTCGATGCCTTCTCTCGGGTTCCCTTGACGGTCACCTTCTTCGACCGCAAGCCCGGCGCCCTGGACATGGCCCGCCTGCTCTCGCTCGCGGCCAAGGCTTTCGCCGCTCCCAGGTACGTGATCACGGACCCCGGCGGGGAGTTCACGGGGAATCGATTCGCGGGAGCGGTAAAGCGACTTGGCGCCGTGCAGCGCTTCGCTTCCGCCGGCACTCTCCATGCCACCGCCCGCTTGGAACGCTTCTGGCGCACCCTCAAGCAGAGTGCCCGCCTACGATTCTTGGGCGTGCCACTCACGGTCGAAGATCTCGAGCGCCGACTCGAAGAGGCCCTGGCGTACTACATCGTCTTCAGACCTCACGAGGGGCTCGGAGGCGCGGTTCCCGCCGAAGTGTTCCTCGGCCTCGAGCTCTTGCGTGGTGCGGCCGTAGAGCCACCGCGAGCGCGACGGGGAGAACGTGGCGTAGTCGTCCCGCCGTTTACGATTGCCCATCTCGACGACTCAGGGGCTTTCCCGATCCTCACGGCCGCCGCGTAGCGGTCGCACGCGACGCTACTCAGTTGAGACTCAGGCGCGAGTGCGTCCGCTCTTCTGCCTGAACTCCGCCTGAACCCCGACGCCTTCCCGTGAGCCATCCTGGCCGACCTCCGTGCCCCGCCCGTCCCACTCGCGCCGAAATGGGGCCCCGCGCCGTTTCAAACTCCCATTGCGGGCCTACCGGCGAGAGCAACCTCGACATCTTGATCAATCTTTAGATGCCCACAGGCTACGATCTCGCGCCCAGGCGCTTGAGACGTTCGCGTAGCCGCTCCAGCGAAAGGCGCTTCTTCGGCAGCTCATCTGCCCTCTCGGCCAAGGCGGTATCAATCAGCTGCAGCGCTTTGCCTGGAGAACCCGTAACATGTTCTATGGCAGCCAGAGTCATGACACGCTGTTCGGGAGTAAGGACGAACCAGTCCGCTGGGACAGGGGACTCCAGCCGAAGCCTAAGGGCTGCGATGTCACGGTACTGCTCAAAGAATGGCAGTGCGTGTGCAGAGCCGCATTGATGCGTTGTTTATCCACGCCGAAACCACCTAGCACCAGCCTCCCTTTTCGATTCGCAAAAGGCCTCGTTTCACGAGCGCCTGCTTGACGGCAATCCTCCACGACAGGTCCTGAGGCGAGGGCGACGCGTTGAGCTTGCGGCGCAGGCGCGTGGCACGGTCGTTCACATCTTGGGCGAGTGCCTGTCGGTCCACGTCGATCACGGATCGTCGCTGCCAGAGTTCCTGGGCGGTGCTCCAGCCGAGTGTACTGCGGCGCCAGCGGCCGTTGAGAGCAGCCATCATGGCGTCGAGATCGACCCGGCCAGGCGCGGCGGCCAGCCACTCGCGGTGCTCGCGGTTCTGGCGCTCGAGCTGGCCGTAGTACGGCGCGTAGTACGACGGCCCGTGCAGCGCGAGCACTTGATTGGTGTCGAGCAGTTCGCGCACCGCCGAGACGTCATGTGACGTGGCTCGATCCAAGCGCAAGACGAGTGGAGCGCCAAAGGTATCGAAATCGCGCCGGAGCGTCTCTGCCACCGCGCCGCCATCGTAGCGGGGCGCCAGCAGCCACGACGTTCGATAGGGCACGCAGCCGTCGGCGGCGATGAGGGCATGACTTCGATCGAGGCCACGGCGGCCGAGCTCCATGGCGTCGAAGCCGCGGAGGATGCCCGGTGCCGCAATGGTGACGCGCTCGGCGCCCTGCCGACGCTCGCGCTCCATGACCCGACAGGTTTCGGCCTTGATGTCGGCGGCCGCCCGGCGAGTGAGGCCCGGCACGCTGTGGCGCAGCGTCTCCGCCCCGATGAGGCCGTGCATCTCCTGCACCAGATGCGCGGCTCGCTGCAGACGGCTACAGAGAGGGGCCGCCGACGCGGTCCGCGGCGTTTAGCCAGGCGCTCTCCGCGCGCATCGCGCTTTCGCCAGCGAGAGGCCGTGCTGACATGGACGCCGAGGCCGAGCGCGGCCCAGGACAGGGTCAGACCGTGCGCGAGGAGGGCGGACAGCGCCCCGAGCTTTTCCCGGCAGCGCTCACCCGTCCTCCGTGGTTGGCTTCCGCGGGCCCCGCTCACGACGCGCTCCCCGGTCCATACGACCCCTGAGCATTCCGCTGGCCAGGCCCAGGATCCGCTCCGCCGTCTCCACCCGCCTCTGCAGCCGCTCGTTCTCCAGGCGCAGCTGCCCCGTCTCCATCTCGAGCTGCCTCTCCCGCGGCGGCGTGGGCGGCCGCCCCCCCGCCTTCGGACCCAGCTCCTCGATCACCGAGCCCAGCGCCCGGTGCAGCAGGCTCTGGAAGTGATTCCGTGAGAGGCCCAGGCGCCTGGCCCCTTCGCTCACCGTCAAAGTCCCCGCCATCACCGCCATCACCGTCTCGTACCGCGCCGCCAGCTCCGGGGGCACCACCGGCAGGGCGGTGTAGGTCTTCTTCGGCATGACCGACCTCGTCCGCTCCGCTGAGCTTACGCTCCCAGCTCAGGGCTCGCTCGCGCCAGCCGGCATCGGGCTCGAAGCCGGACGCGCCGGTGTCGTCTTCGGTCTCGAGCTCGGCGAAGGACCTTTCCCAGTCTTCGTCGAGCCGATTCTCTTCTCCCTCGACTCGATCACCCGCCGTGTCATGAGGAGCAGACGCTGCGATCTCCGTCCCGCTCTCTCCAGCTCCTTCACCTTCGCCTCCAGGGCCGCGATCTGACGCACGGGGCTCGTCTCCACTCCCTCCGCGCTGGCCAGGGGTCCCAGCGCCCTCAGCATGGCTGAGAGGGCCCGCGTCTCCAGTTGGTAGTACGTCCCCCGCGAGATCCCCGCCGTCTTGATCGCGTCCGTCACCGGTGTCTCCCCCGAGAGCACGCTCAGCACCATGAGGCACCTCTGCTGCGCGATCTGGTCGATCTCCTCCGACCTCAGAAGCCACTTCGGCGTCGTTCTCGGACGGTGCTTCCGTGACCCGTGCCGCCGCCGCCGTGTCTTCATCTCTCTCCTCCCCTCCGAGCGCGATCGTCTCCTCCACCTCCCCCAGCCTTACCGTGAGACCAGATCCGGCGAGCACGATGGAAAAGTCGTGCGCGCCCAGACGGCCCACCAGATAGAAGGGGCTTTCGCTGAGGCCTCTCCCGGGCCAGGGCCAGCGCGTTGTCGGCCACGCCCTTCTCGATGGCCGCCCTCACCTGCGGCGCCGCCCGGAAGAAACGATCCGCCGGCACCGCGCCACCAATGCCTTGGTGCGGGCGGCGGAAGTTGTAGGCCTGGACAAACAGCGCGATCCGACGCTGGCAGTCGTCGAAGTCCACAAACACCGTCCGCGAGAGAAACTCCTCCCACAGCGTCTTCCAGAATCGCTCGATCTTTCCCAAGGTCTGCGGGTGGTGCGGGCGGCTCTTGATGTGACGGATACCCTGGCGATGGAGCTCGGCCTCGAAGTCGGTGTGCCCACGCCAGGAGACGTACTGGCGTCCCTGATCCGTCAGGACCTCACGTGGAGCGCCGTACTCGGCAATCCCACGAGCCAAAGCTTCAAGCACGAGCGCCGCACGCTGGTGATGCGCCACCACCAGCGACACGAGGTACCGCGAGTAGTCGTCCATGAAAGCGGTCACGTACAGACGCTGGTGCCGCCGCAGAAGAAACGTGAAGATGTCCGACTGCCAGAGCTGATTCGGCTCCGCGCGCTCGAATCGATTCTCGGGTGGACCCGGCTTGGGCGCGGGCTCTTGTACCGTCTCCAGTAGCCCCTCTTCGTGGAGGATCCGACGCACCGTCGTCTCCGACACCCCCAGGCACTGGAAGCGCGCCATCACGTCCCGGATCCGACGCGTGCCTTGCTCCGGATGCTCCCGTCGCGCTTGCACCACCGCCGCACGCCGCGGATCTGACCCTCGCCGCCCTTCCTCCTTCTCCTTCCCGGTCGGCCTCCCCTCTGCCCACCGCTTCGTGTCTGACCCGTACTTCCGGTACCTTCGCGCCCACTCCGCCACCGTCGTCACTGGAATTCCGAAGGCCTGACCCACCGCCGTTAGCGAGGCGCCTCGGTCCACCACCGCCCGCGCCATCTGAAAACGCACCTCCGCCGGCCACTTCCGATGCCCGGACGTCTTCCCCGGACCTTCCGCCTGTCTTGTCTTGGTCTTCATTCCATCCTTCCTTTCTCTCCATTCCGTCCGAGAAAAGGAAGGCCGGCTGCTAGGGGATTACGCGGATAACCGACAACGCATCAATCGGCGCGCACAGCAGCGCGTGCACCTTCACTGCGATCAGCAGCACGCACGCTCGCGCCGCCGCCCACGCCGCGCCGCACCGAAGCGGTACGCCGAGACGCCGCCTCGATCTTCCGTCTCGGCACCTTCCTCTCAGTCGCGAGCGTGTCGCCAAGCCCACGCCGCGGGTGCCGGCGAGATCGCCCGCGTCATGGCCTTGGCACGGCCACGCTCGCGGAATCGCCCTACGGCCCACGCCGCCGCACGCCTGCTTTCGCGAAGGCGTGCGGCGCCGCGGTTGGTCGGCGGTTTGAAGGGAGTCCGCCAGTAGGCAGCCGTCCTACTACTCGGCCCGCTCCCCTGGGGCCGTGAGCTACAGGTCCTCCTCAGCATCATTCACACGCTCTACTTCTGACGCCATCTCAACCAGTCGAGCGTTGCCCACGAGATCGGCGGCGCGGGATTCCATAATCTCCTTCCTGATCTCGGGAGACAGGACGTCAAGCGTAGACAGCCTTTCGACCAGCGCTTCGAGGCGCGCCGAGAGCCGGATGACAATGCGCTCCAAGCCGCGCAGCTCCATCCCACTCGCCAGATCCATCCGGCTCGCTGGCAAATCGGCCGGAAACAGCCGGACCAGTTGCTTGAAGTAGCGCTGGCCGTCCTCTTCATGCTCAGACCAATACTGACGGGCACCGTATCTGAGCTTGAGGGGCTCGGAATCTACCCCCACCCTCCTCACCGAGATCTCTCCCGGCCGCAATAGATCCCTAAAGCGGCGCAGCTCGTCAGCGCTCAGCCTGAGCACCGCCACGCGCTCGACCACCCCTTCCTCGTACTCACTCTCGCCGTACTTCAGGACAGGAACGACCTGACCATCGATCTCGAGCTGCGTGCACTCTGGCGCACGGTCGACCTCCTTGACCTCGACGTCATAGCGCTTCTCTGGTCTTCCCTCCGTGTAACTCATCGTCGTCATCCGAAGCTTGGCCTCGTACTGTCGGCCCGCGAATGGATCCTCGACCCGTGCCGTCGCCCGCTTGACGACTGCGTCGATGGCCTCGACAGCGCCGGGCGATGCGACCGAAAACTTCAGGTGCATGCCCGCGAGAGACTTGCCCGAGAAGGGTCCCGTGAAAGTAAAGGGCTCCGCCTTTTCGGTATTCACCACCACCTCATCCAGCACCACACGCATGCCTGCCATCGACTCCTCTCCAGTCATGTCCCATTTCTAGGCATAGCACTCGTTGCGGGCGCGCAAGGTCCGCACTGGGCCCAAACAATTCCGCGGGCGTATCCTCATCGGCATGGCGGATCCCTTGCTGAGCTGCTTCTACTACACCGGCCACGGCGAGCGGTGCGGGGTCACGTGCCCCTCCCCGGTGACGTTCTGCGCGACTCACATGGTTCAGATGCAGCGCCGTCCCGCGAAAGACCTCTTCCGCCAGGCAGCAGCAGCGCTCCTCGCTTCCACGACCTTCAACGAATCGGGACTACCCGTCCTCACCTGCCGGGATTTCGAGCAGTGGGGACTCCTCGCGAATTCACTGACCGGCCTTTGGCTCCATGGGTATCGTGACGACGACGTGCTGTTGACGCTCTTGCTGGGGTCGCTGCTCGCCGTGGACTCGCCATGGCGAAACGAGCTGAAGCTACCGGCCAAGAGCAAGACCTTCGAGATCCTCGTCGCGCGCTTGTACCTCCAAGAGCTAGCCGCACTCCTCAAGGCCAGACAGACAGGCCAGCTCCCCGGCCCGACCGAAGCGGTTCGCGTGCTCTGGGACCAAAAGGTCGAAAGCTCCGTCACCAGTGGGAAACGCCAGATCGACGTCCTCATCCGCTGGTACCGCGGCCCCATGTCCGATGTATTCACGGCGGTGGAATGCAAGGACACCGAAGTCGAGATCTCTGACGTGGAAGCCTTCGCGACAAAGTTGAAAACCGTCGGCGCCAACAATGGCGTCATGGCCTCATCCGTCGGCTTTCAGACCGGCGCCGTCGAAACCGCAAAGGCCTTCGGAATCACGCTTCGCGTGATCAAGGAAGAGGATCTGGCCGTCGACACCGTGATCGACTGGCGATACTTGTTTACTTTGCGCCACGGGCAGATCTTCCTCGAGCCGCCCGACGGCCGAGAAGCCACCCCACTCGTTCCACCGGGCACTCAGTACAAGATCAAAGAGGGTCCGGTGATCACCGGCATCGTCGAGCGCATCGAGCAGATCCTCGAATCGGCGGTCCCTGTCCTCGGCGAATGGCCGCCCGCCATCGAGCAAGCGATGGACGGGGCCCAGCTCCTCTTCGACGATGGCCGCACCGAGCCGCTCGCGAAGATCTTCATCCCACTCACCCTCGAGCAGCGCCTCAAGCAGGTGACGATCGAGACGCCACGGCGGCCGCGCGCCTTCTCGATCAGCGAGATCGTTCCGCCTGCACAGCGCCGAGTCGCCGCGGAAAGCGTCCCCCTGCGTCTGCCACCGCAAATGGAAGCGGGCCAGTTCTACGCGAATTTCTTCTGCCAGTCCTACTACTGCACCGCCGTTTCCGACAAGGAAATCAGGTTCGTTCTCCTTGCCGACAAGCAGCATGGACAGGTCATCGACGTCGAAGGCTCACAGTTGCCGGAGTATGCCCACCACTATTACCGCATCGAAGACCCGATCGCGTTGAAGCGCCTCCAATCGGATTTGGAGAGGTTCAAGCAGCTTCCTGGCAGTCCCGGTGTCCCCCCGATCAGTGAATAGCGCCGCCCACCCTCAAGAGCATGGGTGGGCGGCGCGAAGGGATACGCGCAGCGATCCCCCGCGAGCGCGGGCGTGCACGGCCCGTGACAGCGGCGCCGCCGCTCTCCCCTACTTCGCCGCTGGCGCGGGCCGTGCTCCGCGTGAGCGACTAAAGGAAGACCGCCGAGGCCAAGCCTGAACTGGCCTCGGCGCACCGCTGAAAGCGCACAGCCAGCGGGTGGCGGCGCGAGCGCGCCCGGAGGACCTGCCCCACGTTGCGCGCGCAGTGACGCCGCCCGGCCGCGCCCAGGCCGACCGCCCGGCGCAGGCGCCACCACGAGCCATGGGCCGGCCACAGGCCGCGAAGACATCGGGCGACTTTCGATAACGCAGGCTTATGTACGGAGCGCGGACGCACGATCGCGGAGCGGCTGAATGCCGCGGAGCGCCACCGCCGTCGCGCGGAGCTTGAAGCTGGACGCCGCCGCACCCTTAATCCGTGTTGGTGAAGACGCGGCGGTGGCCAGCTTTGCATAAGCCCGCGTTATCGCTGAAGTCGCCCGATCACCTTCAGTGAATGGCCGGCCCTCCACCCGCCATCCAAGCGCCGGAGCCGGCTTGGTCGAAGATGCCGCGACGGCGCGCGAGCTTCCATCCTGACTACAGCTCGTGCGCCGTGGCGGCCGCCTTATTGGCCGTGCGCGAGGCGGCGGGCTGGCACGAGCGACGCGTTCACGTCGCCGACCTGCAGATCGAGTGCAAGCCCGCGGCCGAGCGACTCAAAAAGGAGAAGCATGTCCTTCGGCTCTATCGACGGATTCGTATTCATCCTTCGAAAACCACTCAATCCCCGAGAATCTCGAGTCACGCTTCAGCGCGGCATCTATGGCACGAAGCACCGTCGCTTGGGCGTCCTTATTGGGCGCCAGCACCGTCCTCATGAAGGAGTCGCGCAGTTCCGTCATTAGGAGCCACGGTTCTGGGTACTGGAGCAAACACCACAGCTGCGCTGAGCCTTCTCGCACCTCGAATGCCCAGCCATAAAAGCTGTGCTGCTCAGGCCGGCCACAATGATGGCCAGCAGCTTGGAGCGCTTCGATCAGACTCGTCGCGAGACTCTTGCCGGCGGGAATTGTGATGTGGCCCCGGTCATCCTCAACGGAGTCATCCGGAAGGTCAGCCTTGAAGGTTACATAGTTCCTTACCGGCATCAGTTCACCCTACGGCTGTTCCTCTTGGACAGTAGCCGCGAGCTCAACACCGATCGCAGCTGCAGCCGCAGTTTTCAGCGATTCGGGACTCGCATAGGGTAGGCGGCCCATAAAGTTGGGTTTCGTGAGCCCTATCGCCTCACCCTTCCATGCACCGCCAATGCGACGGGGGAAGCTCGTTCCGTAGAACTTAGGATCTCCGAGGAAATGACGTTCGTAGAATTGACCGGTCGTGATTCCACTGGGCTTCATGACGTTGAACCGACTCTCCATGAATGACTCGGGGAGACCGTATTCCCTTCCCATGCGGCGCGGCACGAAATGGTGGCCCATTCCTTCGTACGGCTCCGCAAGATACTTTGCCTGAAAAGGATTGAAACCTTGCGAACGATGCCGAGCGTATTCGTTAAAGGTATTGCCGTATTGGGTGCGAAGAGCCTCACCGCGGCTCGGTAGACTCGCGGGGGTACTTTCGATCGCGGGCTTGACCGCGGTTTGCGCACCCGCCGACGCACCCTTGCCTTCGGCAGTGACGATCGCGGTAGCGCTGCGCGCGGAAACCTGTCTCGTAGCGAGCCCTTCGAAGGGGTTCGCTGCGCCAGCAAGTTTCTGACTCAGCCAGCCAGCCTCGTAGCGGGCACCAATCGCGTCAGCGGCGCTGCCGACCACACTGCCAAGCTTCCTGCCCCCAGCCGCGAGCAGCCCACCCGCTTCGGCCACCACTGGCACGTTCTCGACCGCCCAGGCTGCTGCCTTCCCGAGCACGGGCGCGACCTTTGATAGGACACCACCTGTAACGGCCCCTACCACCGCATTCGTGGCCTGCCCTTTGCCGAAGTCGGACCAACTCCGATCCTCGCCACCGACGGTCAGCGCGTTCAGTCCGGCAGCGCCGAGGCCACCCGCAGCCGCTGCACCGAGCCCGCCTGTGAGAATCGTTGCGTCGATCGATGCCCCGATTTCGGTACCAGCGATCGCGTTCTGAGCAACAACGCTGAAGTAGGCACTGGCGGGCTTGTAGTTGCCTTGGAACGTGTCGTCCCAGTACTTCCCGATGGCTTGTCCGATGCCCCAAGCCGTACCGACCGCAGCTCCGATCGCCGTCGCAGAATGCCCGTCCTCGTCGCGATAACGCGTGGGATTTGCGTTCGCGTGGAAGTACCTGTGGAGCGATGGCGGGTCATCGATCTGGCCGAGGAAGGAGTCCTGTGTGATGAAACGCCCGATCTGGGGATCGAAGTAGCGTGCCTTGGCGTTGAAGAGACCGAGCTCCGGATCCCACTCGTACCCGGTGAAGGCGAAGTGGTTCTTCGACGCGCCAAGCTCGGTCGGGAATCGGAAGTTGCCCCAGGCGTCGAGGTGGTACGAGGCGACGGTCGAGCCTGAGTCGTCGGTCAGGTTGACGACAGAACGCAGCCCATCGAGCGAGTACCACCGACGGCCTTCACCCGAACGCGCCATCGACATGAGCCGATCGGACCCGTACTCGTACTTCGCGACCGGGGCCGCCGACCCGTCGAACTCCGCCAGGACCGACGTCTGGTCGTAGACGTACTGCACCACCCCGTCCGAGCCGATCTTCTTGGACCGCCGGCCCTCGAAGTCGTACTGGAACCGGCCCGGAGTGCTCGCCCCCTCCACGACCTCCACGAGCTTGTCGCGGCAGTCGTAGCGGTACTCGGTGGTGACGGCGCCAACCGTCTTGGTGCGCTGGTTGCCGTTCGCGTCCCAGGTGAACGTCGTCGTCTTCGACCCGTCCACCAGGTCGGTGAGCGTGGTCAGCCGATTGAGGTTGTCAAAGACCCCTTGCTTGTCCGCAAGGACGGCGCCGGCCGTGGT
>Ga0075366_10001401_pt1 | contig 12070 bp, 8 predicted proteins | sample EndMethybrTD3031_FD_72351 | JGI IMG/M metagenome (GOLD analysis project Ga0075366, IMG submission 72351) | Populus endosphere microbial communities from Tennessee, USA - Endosphere MetaG P. TD hybrid TD303-1 | ecosystem: Host-associated > Plants > Roots > Endosphere | place: USA: Tennessee... | reverse complement strand
CATGTAGGCTATGGGACTCTTGCGCACCAGGCGGCCCTGAAAGCGCTTGGAGTGTGCGACCTTCACCGAAGGTCGTTTGCACCTATCCGCCTTCTTTCCGACATACTGCCGGGAGTCGCTTAACCCTAGCCCTATGGTTGCCAAATGCCTGCAAGCCGCATGACCACAACCGAAACGGGCCGTCGGGCCGAGAATGTGGCAGCGGCATTTCTACAGAAAAAAGGTTGTCAAATCATCTCGCAAAACTGGCGGACACGTTGGTGCGAGATCGATGTTATAGCCAAGCGGAACGGTGTTCTCTATTTCTGTGAAGTAAAGTACCGGGTGCAAAACCGCCAGGGCTCAGGACTCGACTACATTACATCTAAAAAGTTACAGCAAATGCGCTTCGCGGCTGAATTTTGGATCACCCAAAATAATTGGATAGGCGAATGTCAGCTCTGTGCCATAGAAGTTTCCGGTCCTGGCTTTAAGATTACGCGTGTCGTGAAAGACCTGTAGCCTTGTGCTCTACTGGGTCATGCGTACTGCCGATTTACCCAGATACTCAGGCGCTGAAGAACTTCTTAATCGCCTCGAAGTCGCGTTTTTTCCACTCCGAGTGCCACTCGACCATCTCGATGCCTTGTTTTACCGAGCGCTCCAGCGCGGGTTCCATAACTGACTCAAAAAACTTCTTGAACTTAGGCAGGAAGGATGCATCGTTGTACACGCGAGCGGCGTATACTGGCAGCCGGTAGAAACTGAGATCGGCACCGAGGTTTTTCTTGAGCCATTCCCAGTTGTTAACCATCCACTCCCAAGTAGCCTCACGAGCAAAGCGGTTCATAAAACTATAGGCGATCCAGTAGCCTACATCTTGTAATCGCACATTTTCGGTGCGAATAAGGTCGAGCGAGCGCTTTGTCAGCTCGGGCTGTTTAAAGTTCGTGAGTGCTGCGGCGAGTGTTACGCGTTCTTCGGGGGACGTGCTGCCGTTGTGTAAGTCCAGAAGCTTGTCAAAAACTTTGGCGTCTCCACGGCGGGCAACAGTGCCGTACACGATGCCACGAAGATCTGGTACCAGGTCTTCGGATTTTTTCATTGCGGCAAAACGCGCATTAATCTCGGCCAGGACGTCGGGTTCATCTGATACAGCAGCGAGTGCCAGAATGGTCGGACGGAGTAGTTTATCAAAGTGCGACTCGTCGGATTTTTCTTTCCATCCCAGTCGTTTTAGCTGTGCGGCAGCCAGTTTGCGGCCGTACGGCTTCATGGCACCCCGCAAATTCTCATCGTCCATAACGCTGCGGATCGCTGATAGATTGCCGGTTATGATGTCCCAGACGGGACTTATGTCCTCATTACTATAAGCTTCCATTAGTTTGAGTGCAGATATGGTGTCGGTGTAGCCGGCTTTTGCAGCTTCGAATGCGTCGCTTAAAATGCCTAGACGGTCCAGCGGGCTGAGTTTTCCGCTCTTTACCAGCTGTGCCAAACGATCCAGATGCTCCTGGTTGTAGGCGACACGGTACAGACCACTCTGGCCCTCGTTCAGTTTGAACGTTTCAGGATGATTACCGGTGACTGCTCCTGTTAACTCAGCAGTAGTCATAATGTCGTGTTCTGTATTGGATGAGCGGAGTGGAATCGGCCACAGATCTTTAGCGGACTTTTGCTTGGCACTCAAAGGATTCAAAACGAACACCTCTTGGCTCAGCGAAAACTGCCCCCCGGCAACGGTGGCTTTAATAATCGGATAGCCGGCTTGGCTTGTCCACGCAGCCATGAATTTTTTGACCGGTTTTTTGGACACAGTTTCCAGCGCTTCCCACAGGTCGACGGTGTCGGTGTTGCCATACATGTGCTTCTTCAGATAGTAGCGAAGACCGTCGCGGAAAACATCATGACCAAGGTATTGTTCAAGCATGTGGATAACGCTCGAGCCTTTGTAATAACTGATAGCATCAAAGATTGAGCGGATTTCGTCAGGATGGTTGATAGACACCTCAATCGGATGGGTATTCTCCAGTGCATCCAATTTAAGTGCAGTGTGCTGGTCATCCACAATAAACTGCGTCCACATCTCCCAATCAGGAAAGAGCTTGTCTACGGCTAGGTACTCAATCCAGCTTGCAAAACCTTCATTCAGCCACAGATCTGTCCACCAGCGCATGGTGACCAGATTGCCGAACCATTGATGTGTCAGTTCGTGCGCAACCACCACTGCCACGTATTGTTTGCTCGGGAGACTTGTGTTGGCCGGATCAACAAACAGCGCCTGTTCCCGAAAGGTAATAAGACCCCAGTTTTCCATTGCGCCGCTGGCAAAATCGGGCAGTGCGACAAGGTCAGCTTTTTGGAGCGGGTAAGGAATGTCGAAGTAATCGTTGAAAAATTCCAGCGTTTTGACAGCGACATCCAGCGCAAAGTCAGTGTACTCGATATTGTCAGGGGTGGCGTACGTGCGGACAATAACCCCGTCCTTGGTCTTAGCTTCTTTATAACGGAGATCGCCGTAAGCGAAGGCCACAAGATAGGTAGACATTTTGGGCGTCGTCTCGAAGGTGGTGATAAGTTTGCCGTCTTTTTCAGTTTGTGTCTTAACTGGTGTATTGCCCAGCGCTGCTTCACCGCTCGGAGACGTGAGCGTCAGATCGAATGTCGCCTTGGCTTCTGGCTCGTCAATGCAGGGGAAAGCCTCCCGTGCATGATGGCTCTCGAACTGGGTGGCGATCAGCTTTTTATCTTGGCCGTCTTGCTTGAAGAGACAGGGGTAGACACCTTCCATATTACGGGTGATGGCGCCCTTGTACTGCATGGTTACGATATACGTGCCGGGATAGAGCAGCTCTTCGGTATGCAGCCGGACTTCATCGAAGCCTTTATGGTGGCTAATCCGCTGTACCACTACTTCCTTTTCGCCCTTTTTGTCTTTTTTGATAATTTTAGCGTCAGTTATGGTTAGCCCATGCTGGTGGAATACAAGCCGCTGGCTCGGCCGGCTAGTCTTTTGGCCCTCAATGGTAACGGTGCCCGTTAGCTTCATGGTCTCGCGGTCTGGGGCGACTGCTATCTGATATGTTTTGGGCTGAAATCCCTCGAATAAACGCTTCACTTTTTTGCTCATTGTTCCATTCTAGCACGGCGTGGCTCTGACTAGGCGAAGAGAATCTATATTGGCATGCAGCGAAGGTACTGTACGATTTTGCACCGGTCCGGCCGGTGGTCCGCCCCTGCCACCCGAAATTTGACATATTAAAGATACTGGACTACACTGCAAAGCAGCAGGTCGGCCACAGCGGTCGGCTTTTTTCGTAAACGGATCCTGAACAATTCATAATAAGAAAGGAAATATATCATGGACTTAGACATGAAACAGTTGGCCTTGGCGATTCGCGCCATTGCCGAGGAGAAAAATCTCCCAGAAGAAACAGTCCAAGAGGTGGTAGAGCAAGCATTGGCAGCCGCTTACCGCCGCGACTACGGTGAGCGCGAACAAGAAGTCCGCGTAACCATGAACCTCAACACCGGTGACGTGGATGCCTACGTTGCTAAAGAGGTGGTTGAGGTTGTCGAGAACGCTGCCTACGAAATCACGCTGAAAGATGCCCAAGTTATGAAGAAGGACGCGGTACTCGGCGACATGATCGAGGTGCACGAAAAGGTCAATAACTTCGGTCGTGTAGCTGCACAAACTGCTAAGCAGGTTATTTTGCAGCGCTTGCGCGAAGCTGAGCGTGAGATCGTTATGAACGAGTACGAGGACAAGATCGGCACCGTTATTAACGCACTTGTTGGCCGCGTCGAAGGCAACATCGTCCGGATGGACCTTGGCAAAGCCCAGGGTATCATGCCCCGTAGCGAGCAAATCCAGGGCGAGCGGTACTACCCAGGTCAGCGTCTCAAGGTGTTCCTAAAAGATGTTGAACGCGGCCCACGCGGCCCCCAGCTGGTCGTTTCGCGCGGCAGTGTCCAATTTATCGAATGGTTGTTCCGCGCCGAAGTCCCAGAGATGGACAACGGTGCTGTCGAGATCAAGGGTATTGCCCGCGAAGCCGGTGTCCGCACCAAGCTGGCCGTAAACAGCACCGTTCCTGGCGTTGACCCCGTCGGTACATTCGTAGGCGGTCACGGTACCCGTGTGAACGCTGTTATGAGTGAAATCGGCGAGCAAGAAAAAATCGACATCATTGTCTGGGATCAGGATCCTGCGACCTACATCACGAACGCCCTTAGCCCAACAAAAGTCGTACGTGTAGAATTGGCTGGCGAGGAGAAGAAAGCGCGCGTTATCGTGCCCGAAGATCAGCTCAGTATCGCCATTGGTAAGGGCGGGCAAAATGTCCGTCTGGCAAGTAAGCTTACTGGTTACGAGCTGGACATCGCCGCGGATCAAGCAACTCCTGCTGCCCCAGAGAGTGAAAAGCCTGCAGCTCCAAAAGAAACACAGACCAAGCCGGGCGCAGCGCCTAAACTCAAAAAGAAGAGCGAGCTTGAAAGCAGCTTGCTGGACGCGATCGAGCAGCACGGCGAATAGTCTGAAGCGATAATCGAACGTTAAGTCGGAGAGACTGATGAGATAATCTAGCGAGCGGACCGAAGTATAAAGGAGCGGACAAGTTGCCGCTCCTTACTCAAGTAGTAGCTTATCAAGGCTAGTCGTCGCCTTCACTGCCGCCATCTTCGTTTTCGAGTACCTGACCGTTCTCTCCGGCTTTTTGCTCGCCTCCTTCGACCGGAGTCGGCCCCATCTGAAGTAGCGCTTCTTCTCCTAGGCTTTGAAAGAAGACTGCATCTTCGGGTGATAGCGCCAACACTTCGATGGAGGGATCGGACGACGTGTTTACATTGCCAAGTTCTTGGTGGCTGACGACGGGCATAGTAATAGCTAAGGTTTCTGCCATATTCCTCCTAAATTATTTGCGTTAAGGCTACATCCTACAACGCAAACATAAGCAGTACAAGAACAAAATTAAAAATGAAAACTAGCACTCTTGACTGTCGAGTGCCAAAGCCGTATCATAGTAGGTACTGATGCGGGGTAAGCATCGGGAAGGAGCAGACAAAGTATGATGCCCGGTTCGCAAGATTTCCAAGACTTTTTAAATCACCTAACAAATAATGCATTGCAGAGTTTGAAGCACGCCGATGCCATCGCGCGGAGCTTTGGCAGCGCATACGTCGGTACCGAGCATTTGCTACTCGGCTTACTCGCCCAAGATACCAGCATGGGCGCCAAAGTGCTCGAAGGTGCAGGGGTCACACTTGACCGTGCCCGCGTTGCCCTTAACCTTACCCCGAAAACTCTTATTGTTAACACCGGAGCGAAGGGCCTGAGCGAAACTGCCAAGCTGACTCTTCGCATGGCCGCCGACACCGCCCAGGATTACAATCAGGAGTTTTGCGGTACCGAGCACATCCTATTCAGCATCCTGAGTCAGAAAAATGCGCGGGCGACCGTTTTGCTCCGCGACATGAACGTTGATGTCGATTCCCTTATGAACGAGCTGGAGCAGTTCCTGAACCGCGAACAATATGAAAATGAAGACGCTAACACTACTGATACACGCCGTCGTGGCAGCCGCAAGCCGCGCAAAACCGCGCTGGACTTTTATGGCTCGGACATCACGGCGCAGGCGCGGGCTGGCAAGCTTGATCCGGTCGTTGGCCGCGAGGCGCAGATCCGCCGCGTAGTGACCATCCTTAACCGCCGCACCAAGAACAATCCGGTGCTGATTGGTGAGCCCGGTGTGGGTAAGACCGCTATTGTGGAGGGTTTGGCGCAGCGGATCATCTCTGAAGATGTGCCGGACAGCCTGCTGGATAAGCGGATTATTATGCTTGACCTGGCCGGTATGCTGGCTGGTACCAAGTACCGCGGTGAGTTCGAGGAACGGCTTAAAAAAGTTATGTCCGAACTGGAGAACGATAATAAGACTATCGTTTTTATTGACGAGCTGCACCTGATTGTTGGCGCTGGCGCTGCCGAGGGCGCAATGGACGCTGGCAATATCCTTAAGCCGGCATTGGCGCGTGGCAAAATTCAGCTCATCGGTGCTACGACAACAGCTGAATACACGAAGCATATCGAAAAAGATGCTGCGCTCGAACGCCGTTTCCAACCAGTACAAGTACCCGAAACTTCGGTGCCCGAAACCTTGGCTATCCTGAAGGGACTACGCAAGCACTACGAGGAGTTTCACGGTGTAAGAGTGAGCGACGAAGTGCTGGACGACATTACCCAGCTTGCCAAGCGCTATATCCATGACCGGTTTATGCCGGACAAGGCAATAGATCTGCTGGATGAGACCGCCGCGCATTTACGGGTCGATAAGGGAAAAACCAGCCCCGATGTCCGTAAGCTGCAAAAAGAGCTGAAGCTGGTGAACACGCGCATCGACGAAGCCGTGGACGCCGAAGACTACGAGCGTGCCGCGCAGAACAAGCAGCGCGCCAGCCAGATAAATGAAGAACTCAGTAAGTTACAGGCCAGCGACAAGCGCGAAAAACGCATCACACTTACCAGTGAAGATGTGGCCGAAGTTGTGGCGCGTATGACAGGTGTGCCCGTCAAGAAAGTCATCCGTTCTGAAGCGAAATACCTTTTGAATCTCGAGAAGAATCTTGGCAAGCACGTCATCGGCCAGCATGAGGCGGTCGAGGCCGTGTCGCGGGCTATCCGCCGCAACCGGTCGGGTATCGGCAGCGAGAAGCGTCCCATCGGATCATTCATATTTCTTGGGCCTACCGGTGTTGGTAAAACAGAGCTAGCGCGCGTCCTTGCCCGCGAATTTTTCGGCTCTGATGATGCTATGATTAAAATCGACATGAGCGAATTCGGCGAGCATCACAATGTTTCGCGTCTGGTTGGTGCGCCAGCGGGTTATGTAGGGTATGACGATGGCGGACAGCTGACCGACAAAATCCGTCGTCACCCCTACAGCCTGGTACTTTTTGACGAGATCGAAAAAGCGCACCCGGATACCTTCAACATGCTGCTCCAGATCCTGGAAGATGGTGTGCTGACCGACTCCAAAGGCCGCAAGATCGACTTTACCAATACCATCGTCATTATGACCAGCAACATTGGCGCAGAAAAGCTGCAAAAAGAAGCTAACTTCGGTTTCCACGCTACGAATGCAGGTGACCTCAAAGACCTTGACGCCTTGCACGAAAGCAACAAAGACAAAGTACTTGAAGAGCTGAAGAAGGCAATGCGCCCGGAGCTGCTCAACCGCATCGATAAAACCATCGTATTCCACGCGCTGACTAAAAAGGACATCTACCACATTATTGACCTGCAAATTGATGAGCTGCGCGCTCGCTTGCAGCGTAAGGGTCTGGGTATCCAGCTGACCACGGCGGCCAAGCAGTACCTGCTGGACAAGGGTTACGACCCCAAGAATGGTGTGCGCCCGCTGCGCCGGCTTATCCAAGACACGATCGAGGATCACATTGCCGACAAAATGCTGAGCGAAGCATATGACAAGGGTCACATCGTGCAGGTGGCGGCCAAGAATAACGAGCTGGTTTACTCGGTTACAAACGAGTAGCTGGCCGTCCGTATCGAAGAAAACGGCAGGCACGGCCCAAAGAACGTTTCCGGACTGAGCGAAGCGAGGGAGGACTAGTGAGTGGGCCGTGCCTGCCGTTTTCCGGTAGTCTAATAGAATGCTACAATGTATAGCATGAAATGGTTGCGCAAGTCCTGGCCATACCTTGTGTTGGTCATTTTACTGGCAGTTAACGGGTTGGTGTGGCTTAATCGGGAGCAGCTCATAGATTGGTGGCGGCTGCGCGGGTATCAGCCGCCACAAGAGATTGCTGTCCTGGTAAGTGACGACACGATGACTGACGCTGGCAAGCACCTGTTCTATATAAACCGGCCCTCGCTTGAGACTAAAGCTGACTTCAATACTCATTGCTCGGATAAGACCGAAGAAACAGCGGTCCTCGGATGCTACCATGGCGATCGCCAGGGGATTTACTTGTATGCAGTAACAGATGCACGCCTCGCTGGTGTCCGCCAGGTGACTGCCGCCCACGAGATGCTGCACCAGGCCTACGACCGCTTGGACGGCGCTGAGCGGGAGCGTATCAATAAGCTGCTTGAGGACTTTTACAGCAGCGGTAAGCTGAACGATGATATTAAGACCAAGCTGGATAGCTACAAAAAGCAACCCGACGTCGTACTAGTGAACGAAATGCATTCAATATTTGGCAGTGAGGTACGTGACCTGCCCGCAGAGCTTGAGGAATATTACAAAAAGTATTTTGTTGACCGAAGTAAAGTCGTGGGCTTTAGCGAAGCGTACCGCGCTGAATTCACCAGACGACAGGAGTTGGTTAAGCAGTACGATTCCCAGTTGACTGAACTCAAACGACAAATTAACACCAACAAGGCCGACCTGGAAGAAAAGATGGACTTTTTGAAAACGAAGGAAAAAGAGATTGACCAGGACATTACTTCGCGCAACCAAGCTCAATACGACGCCGATGTGCAAGCTTACAACGCGACGGTGCAGCTATACAACTCCGCGCTTGCGGCTACGCGCAAGCTGATTGACCAGCACAACGACATCGTGGGCAAGCGTAATGACATCGCTGTCCAGGAACAGCAGTTGCAGCAGGCGCTCGACAGCCGTCTGGAAACGCCTTCACCTAAGCAACAGTAGGGACTGCTTAGCGCTACGGTGAGGGCTGCGACGACTCAACAAGTGATACAATAGGTAGACCTATGGCAAAGAAACAGAGTGTACGATATGTGTGCGCCAACTGCGGCGCGATTTCCATGAGCTGGGCAGGCAAGTGCCAGCAGTGTGAGGCGTGGAATACGTTACAAGAAGAACTCGTGCTCGAGACAGGTAGCGGCGCAGCAGCAAGTTCAGGGAATGTGCTGTCTCCTACCTCTGTAGGAAAATCTGTACAGCATGATCAAAAGCGTCTCGCTACCGAAATGCGGGAGGTAGATACTGTGCTCGGCGGCGGGATCGTGATAGGTAGTGTCAATCTGATCGCGGGACAGCCGGGCATTGGTAAAAGCACGCTTTTACTGCAACTGGCCGATGCCGTTGCCCGTGGGCACAAGGTGTTATACGTAAGCGGCGAGGAATCGGGGCACCAGGTTGGGATGCGCGCTGAGCGCTTGGGCGTAAAGTCCGCCTCAAAATTGCAACTTGCCACAAGCACCAGTGCTGACGATATCGCAGCTACGGTAGGGAGCGGCGAATACGAGCTGGTTATCGTTGACTCTATTCAGACCATCGCAGCCCAAGTCATTGGTTCCGCAGCAGGTACTGTTTCGCAGATAACCAACAGCACCCAGCTTATCCTGCAAGCTGCTAAACAGAGTAACACGGCTGTGGTCCTGGTCGGTCATGTCACCAAAGAGGGAGCTATTGCCGGGCCAAAAGTGTTGGAACATGTCGTAGACGTCGTGCTGCAGCTGGAGGGAGATCGCTACGGCGGTTTTAAGATACTTCGTGCCACCAAAAACCGGTTCGGCCCTACTTCTGAAGCTGGAATTTTCGAAATGGATGAGCGGGGTCTGATGCCGGTAGAGAACCCTTCCGCCGCGTTACTGGCCGAGCGGCAGGTAAGTGATGGCTCGATTGTTTTGGCAACCGTAGAGGGTACGCGTCCGCTGCTTGTTGAGGTGCAGGCGCTGGTTAATAAAACGAGCTACGGCTATCCCAAGCGGGCCGCGAGCGGCATCGACCTTAACAGAGTGAATCTATTAGTGGCGATGCTGGAGCGCCGTACAAAACTGTCCTTGAGCGACCAGGATATTTATGTCAATATTGTAGGCGGCATGAGAATAACCGAGCCGGCAGCCGACCTGGCTGTTTGTATGGCTATCGGATCTGCGGCTAAAGGGCTGCAATTAAAATCCAATGCGGTCGTTTTTGGCGAAGTTGGCCTTAGCGGCGAAGTCCGCCATGTGCCGCACATCGACAAGCGGGTGGCCGAGGCCAAGAAGCTGGGCTTCGAGGCGGCCATCGGACCACTGCAAAAACAAGGTAAAAAGATCGCTTTCCTGCAAGGAGTTCCTGATATCAGGACTGCGCTCAATCAATTTCTAGAAAAGGACTCGTGAAAAGCCTATGATAGATGTACTGCAAATAATTCTACTGATTTTTATAGCCTGGTTTATCGTTACGCAGAAATCCGGCAAATTCGGCGGGAGCCTGTTTGGCACCAAGCAGCGCCGTCTGGTGCTTGATAGCTGCGCGCTGATCGACGGGCGCATTGTCGAGATCGTCAACAGCGGCTTTGTGGCGGACGAGTTGATTATTCCCCAGTTTATCCTGAACGAGCTGCAAATGCTGGCCGACGGCAGCGATTCGCACAAACGCGAGCGTGCCCGATTTGGGCTGGATATCGCCCATCAATTGCAGGATGCCGCGCCGAACCGGGTGACCATCGATCGCACCGTTTTTACAGAAACAAAAGCAGTTGATGACATGTTGGTACTGCTGGCTAAAAAACTCGAAGCTCAGCTATACACTACCGACTATAATTTAGGGAAAGTGGCAGCTGTGGAAGGCATTCGCGTGCTTAATGTAAACGAGCTTGCGCAGCATCTGCGCCCCATAACGCTGCCAGGCGAGACCCTGGATATCAAGATCATTCAGCACGGGAGTAATCGTGACCAAGGAGTGGGCTATCTGGAGGACGGCACCATGATAGTTGTTGATGGCGCTGCCCGCTACGTCAACAAGACCGTTCCGGTAACTGTCACGCGTATGCATCAAACGGTTGCTGGCAAGATGGTTTTTGGGCAAGTACGACCGGGTGAACGCAGGGCAGCTAAGCAACCGTCTGCAAGCCCTGCAGGCTTAGGTGGCGGCAATGACGCTAACTCCGGCCTCGGTAGATTTGCTGTTCAGGGTAAGCTCCATGGTCGCCTCAAAACCATCCGCCGCCGTCCAAGTGTCCAGTAAAGCTTTTCTACGAGAGAGCCCCTCGCTATCCAGGGGCTCTTTTCTTTTGTTAGATCTCTTTTATGTCTAGTCTCTGCCGCGTCCGCGGCCATTTCCACCGCTCCCACCTGAGTTGTTATTGCCAGGGTAGTTAGGGACTCCCCGCAGACGCCATGTTTACGGTTGCACTCATGGATGAGTCGTAAAGCACGCTATCTATTACTTTTGCTTGAACATCGGCAGCGCCAGGGGCTCCGGCTGTGTAGGCGAAGCTAATAGTACTCGGTGAAGTGCTGACGCCCTGACTTTGGACTTTCTGTCCGTTGACATACAGTTCGACTACCCCCGGGAAGCGGTCGCTCGAAAGCGGATGCGTCCCTTGGGTCACTGTAACAGTGAAGGTACAACTGCCAGAGCATGTGTCGGGTGCGGTAAGTGTGACCTGGGGCCTTGTGTCGCCACAATTGTGAACATCATCATTGCCGGCGACCGAATTGTTGTTACCGCGGTTGCCTACGAAATTATCTGCGGAGAAGATGTTGTCGTTGGCGTTGCCTTGGTTCTCTTTAGCTAGCTCTGGCGTACAGGAAGTAGCAATCTTGTTAGAGACTTTATCGATCGTTTGCGCGCCTGTGTTCTGTTTTGGCGTTTGTTTATACCAGGCTGGATAGATATCGTTCGCCGGGCTTGGAACAATCTCTGCCTGGCTGGATATCTTGTTGCGGACTATGTACGCAGGCAGCGTTTTAATATCAGAGGGCGCAGTCCAGTTTGCCGGCTTTATGGGGTCATGTGCGCCTTGCATCCACCCCTGGACAATCGGTTGCGTCATGTTTTCCATAGCGCCTGACATTTCTTTCGGAATGTTACTTCCTACCCAAACTGCCGAAGCGTACTGTGTGGAGTAACTGACCATCAGACCGTCTTTGGCGTCGTTTGTTGTACCGGTCTTGATGGCGAACTTCCATCCCTTGTAGTTGTGAAATTTGCGGTCGGTGCGCAGATAGCTTGCACGGGGATCTGACAAAATGTCGTTAATGATATATGCGGAATCCGGCTTCACAGCTTGTTTGCCTTTTTCCTGCTTCCATTCGTAGATAGGCTTGTTGCGTGAATCGGTAATTTTTAGGATGTATGTCTGCGGCAAAGCCGTACCCAGCCGGGAA
>Ga0075366_10001400_pt1 | contig 12079 bp, 19 predicted proteins | sample EndMethybrTD3031_FD_72351 | JGI IMG/M metagenome (GOLD analysis project Ga0075366, IMG submission 72351) | Populus endosphere microbial communities from Tennessee, USA - Endosphere MetaG P. TD hybrid TD303-1 | ecosystem: Host-associated > Plants > Roots > Endosphere | place: USA: Tennessee... | reverse complement strand
AGAAATGGATTGTTCGAGGGATTCTCGAAGGTAAGCGCCAGCATGTACCCCTGAAATATGCATAACACGATGGTCGCATATCGGGTGTACTGCATGATCTTCTGCCGCCCACCGTCCTCCTTGGAAATTTTGCCCAACTGTGGAACCACGGCTGTTAACAACTGCAACATGATGCTCGCACTGATATACGGCATCACGCCAAGTGAGAAGATCGCGCAGTTTTCCAACGCCCCACCGCTGAAAATGTTAAAGAGCGCAGCCACGGAGCCACCAGACTGGCTATTAATCTGCGAATCGAACCACGCTTGAATAACTGCGCCGTTTACGCCAGGGCAACTAATCGCCGTTCCGATCCGAAACACAATTAGCAAAGCCAGGGTGAACAGGATCCGATTTCGCAATTCGGGAATCTTGAAGCTGTTCGTAAACGCAGAGATCATCGGCAGTGTGGGGCCAGGGAACTACTGAGGCTGATGAAGATTTTCAGCCTCCATGGAGCGATCAAACCTTCTATTGAGCCTCAACAGGAGCGCCGAGTTCAATTGAACCACCAGCGCTTTCAATCTTCGCGCGAGCCGCTTCACTAACTGCGTCCACTCGGATCGTCAGCTTCTTGGAAAGCTCACCGCCAGCGAGAATCTTGACACCGTCGAGACGGCCGCGAATCAATCCTGCTTCGCGAAGGGAATTCTCGTCAACAACCGCACCTGCGTCGAAACTAGCAAGTTTACCGACATTAACGATTCCCCACACCTTCTTGAAGGCAGCGTTGTTGAAGCCGCGCTTCGGCAACTTCCGAATCAAAGGCATTTGACCACCTTCGAACCCAAGACGGATGCTTCCACCCGAACGTGCCTTCTGGCCCTTGTGTCCACGCCCTGAAGTTTTGCCATGTCCGCTGCTCTCGCCGCAACCAACCCGCTTCTTGCGGTGGCGGGAACCGGCCTTCGGTTTAAGTGAGTTGAGTGTAATCATATAACCTTACTTAACTTCAACCTTCTCGGCACGGGCAGGTGCCAGGGCAATCCCACGAGTTGCAAAAATCTCCTCGCGCAGGCGGAGCTGCTTCAGCGCATCAAGCGTTGCTTTCACAACGTTGGCGTGATTACTCGAACCAAGCGACTTCGCGAGTACGTCTTTAATTCCAGCTGCGTCGATTACCGCTCGAACGCCGCCACCAGCGATTACACCGGTACCAGCCGAAGCAGGACGGAGAAGCACGCGACCTCCGCCGTGCTCGCCCACAACTTCGTGCGGGATCGTGTTTCCTTTGATAGAAACTTTCACCAAGGAGCGCTTGGCAATCTCACTTGCTTTGCGGATCGCTTCAGAAACTTCGTTCGCCTTGCCAAAGCCGAAACCGACTTTGCCATTCCGATCGCCCGAGACGATCAGCGCACTAAAGCTAAAACGGCGTCCACCTTTCACAACTTTCGCACAACGGTTGATGAAGACGACTTTCTCGATCAGATCGCCCTTCTCACCCTTGTCGGCATTCGAATCATTCCGACGGTTACGATTTCCGGATGGTGCTGGCATATTAGTCGTTCGTTAAAAATTCAGTCCCTGGGACCGGGCCGCATCAGCCAGCGCCTTCACCTTACCGTGGTAGCGATTGCCGCCACGGTCGAAGACGATAGTTGAAATTTTCGCCGCTTTGGCGCGCTCAGCAATCAACTCGCCGATCTTGGTCGCTGTTGCCACGTTTGCCTTGGCGGTGCTTCGAAGCGCCTCCTCGGTCGTATTGGCGGAGACCAACGTCCGGCCTTTCTCATCGTCGATCACCTGAGCGTAAATGTTACGCCCGGAAAAGTGAACTGCGAGACGCGGACGCTCCGATGTTCCGCTCAACTTCTTACGGATGCGGCGATGACGCATCCGATTAGCTTCTATTAATTTTGCCATTCTAACAGGGCGTTAAATGTTATTGGACCGTCTTGCCTTCCTTGCGATTGATCTTCTCACCCGCGTAGCGCACACCCTTACCCTTGTAAGGTTCAGGCGGATAGTAGGCACGGATATCGGCAGCAACCTGTCCGACGACCTGTCGATCAATTCCTTCAATTTTGATTTTCGTATTCTCCGCCACCGTCACCTTAATTCCCTCGGGAATCGGAAACAGGACGTCGTGTGAATACCCGAGATTCAGTTTCAGTGTCTTACCTTGGACAGCAGCCTTGAAACCGACCCCGTGAATCTCCAAGTCTTTAGTGAACCCTGCGCTGATCCCGGTGATCATGTTGTTGACCATCGCCCGAGCCAGACCGTGCAGAGCCCGAACCTGACGATGCTCACTGCTCCGCTGAAAGCTCACGTGACCGTCTTTGATCACACCACTAATTCCCTCGGGAATTGACCAATCGAGCTTTCCTTTGGGGCCTTCGGCACGAACGGCACCTTCAGCCGAGATCGTCAGTTTGACGTTCGCTGGGAGGGTAATGGGTTTATTTCCGATACGAGACATGTTGATCCTTTCTTAGAGACCTACCAAACGACTGCAAGGACTTCTCCACCTACGTTGCGGCGCTTCGCTTCCTTACCGCTAATCACCCCTTGGGGTGTGGAAAGAATGGCAATGCCCATGCCGCCGAGAACACGAGGAACTTCGCCGACCGCGACGTACTTGCGCAACCCTGGACGGCTTACGCGCTTGATACCTGACAACGCCGGATTCTGCCGAACAAAACGATTCTGGACGCGAATCTGCGGGAACTTCTGCGTGGTATCGACCGAATAATCGGCAATGTACCCTTCCTGCTTCAAGATGTGGGCGATTGCAGCCTTAATCTTGGAGTAGGGCGCCACGGTTTCTGACTGCTGTGCACGAACGCTATTGCGCAGGCGGGTCAAGAAATCACCAATGGGATCGGAAAGCTGACTCATGTTCTCTGGTCCTTATACTATGAATTGCTGGCTTGAGCCTGCTGCTTGGGCTTATCGGTGAAAGGCATTCCCAACTCAATGAGAAGCGACTTCGCCTCGGCATCTGTTTTCGCGGTCGTGCAAACCGTTACGTCGAAACCAATGTTACGCTTGATCTTATCGAGCTCGATTTCGGGAAAAATGCTCTGGTCCTTGACCCCCAGCGTGTAGTTGCCGTTACCATCGAAGGAGCGAGGCGAAATACCGCGAAAGTCACGGATACGCGGTAGCGCCATTTTGATCAGACGCTCGAGGAACTCAAACATCCGCTCACCGCGCAGCGTAACTTTGGCGCCAATCGCCTGGTTCTGACGCAGCTTGAAATTCGCGATGCTCTTTTTGGAGCGGGTTTCGCTAGGCTTTTGGCCTGAAATTGTCTCCAATTCCGCCTTCACGTCTTCCAAAGCCTGCTTCATATCAGCAGTCTGGGCGCTCACGCAGGAATTGATCACAACCTTTTCCACGCGCGGTACCTGAAGAGGGTTCTTGTAACCGTGCTTGGCGCGGAGATTCGGAATGACCGTCTCTTTGTAATACTTTTGCAGATCGACTACCATGGTCCTGTCTCCTGTTTACTTCGTCTCGACGGTGGCCCGCTGGACCAACTTGAGATTTGAAACGTGAATACCACCTTCGCGCTCTACAACACCACCTTCGGGGTTCTCGGAGCTGCGACGGGTATGCTTCTTGATCATCCGCACACCTTCAATGAGTGCGCGCGACTTCTTGGTCTGGATCTCAAGGATTTTGCCTTCGGCACCCTTGTGATCGCCCGCGACGACTTTGACCAAGTCTCCGCGGCGGACATGAAATTTAACTTTCTTCCTCTTCATTTGGCGTTCGTAATCAAAGAACCTCTGGTGCGAGGCTGATTATCTTCATGAAATTCTTGTCGCGCAGTTCACGGGCGACTGGTCCGAAAATACGGGTTCCTTTCGGATTCGAGTCCTTGTCGATGATAACAATCGCGTTGTTATCAAAGCGGAGGTAGCTGCCGTCCTCACGGGAAATGGCCTTCCTGGTGCGGACGATGACAGCGCGTACAACGTCACCCTTCTTCACCTGTCCACCAGCGGAAGCCTCGCGGATGTGAGCGGTGATAATGTCACCGACACCGGCTTCCAGTTTATTCTTCTTGCCGATAACGCCAATCATCTTCGCCATCTTGGCGCCGGTGTTGTCCGCGATATCGAGTCTGGATCGAATTTGAACCATTTTGGAGAGTAGCTGAGTTTGTTAGTGCTTGACCACTTCCACGAGACGCCAACGCTTTAGCTTACTAAGAGGGCGAGTCTCGACGATACGAACCTTGTCTCCGACCTGGGCGGAGTTCTCCTCGTCGTGGACGTAGAATTTTTTCCGGTGCTTTACGATCTTGCCGAATTTTGGGTGCGGCACTCGAGTCACGGTTTCGACCACGCAGGTCTTCTGCATGCTCACGGAGACGACATGTCCGACGCGCTGTTTACGCAGGCCGGCCGCCTTCTCAGTGGAAACTACTGTCGGATTGGAAACTTCACTCATGATGTTGACGCACTATTTCGCTGCTGCGTTGGCTGCCGCAGCTCGCTTGGCAGACAGAACGGTCTCGATGCGAGCAATATCCTTTCGGATCAATCGGAACTGACTCGGCTTTTCAACCTGCCCACTCACCTTTTGAATCCGGAGGTGGAAAAGTTGATCCTTCAACTCACGCCCACGGGCGATAAGTTCATTGACGCTTAATTCGTTGATTTCCTTTGTTTTCATCGATGTCACCGTGGTTAGGCGGCAGCCGAGCGATGGCGAGCCAGGAACTTGGTGCGGACGGGGAGCTTATCAGCGGCAAGTCGGAGCGACTCGCGGGCGATAGACTCAGGGATTCCATCCAGTTCGAAAAGAATGTTACCAGGGCGAACCGTTGCAACCCAGTACTCAGGTTGTCCTTTACCCTTACCCATCCGGGTCTCCGGGGGGCGGGCGGTCACCGACTTGTCGGGAAACATCCGAATCCAGAGCTTGCCTTTACGCTTCATGTTGCGGGTAAGCGCAACACGCGCGGCTTCAATCTGGGTATTCGTAATCCAGGCGCGCTCCAAGGTCTGGAGTGCGTAAGCCCCGAAATCGATGTTGATCGTCCGAGACGCCTTACCTGCGCGGCTTCCTCGCTGCGTCTTACGGTACTTAACGCGTTTGGGCATCAATGGCATACTGAGTCCTCTTTAAAATCGTTGCGGTTGTCGTTTACTTACCGGCGGCAGGAGCTTCAGAACCCTTGTCGTCTGCTGGCTTCACCTCGGTCTTCTTACACATCCAGCACTTAACGCCGATAATTCCGTACGTCGTGCGAGCTTCTGCAAATCCGTAGTCAATTGGAGTGCGCAGGGTGTGCAGAGGAATGCGGCCCTCGCGGTACCATTCAGCGCGGCTGATTTCCGCACCACCAAGGCGGCCGGCGCAGCGAAGCTTGATGCCGTCAGCACCCATCTCCATCGTTGCCTGGATCGACTTCTTCATCGCACGGCGAAAGCCGATGCGACGCTCAATCTGCAGAGCCACGTTCTCAGCCACCAACTGGGCATCAAGTTCAGGTGATTTGATCTCGTTGATATCAATCTTCACCTGCTTCCCACCCGAAAGGCGGGAAATCTCATCGGTCATCCGCTCGATCTCAGCACCCTTACGGCCGATAACCACGCCCGGACGAGCCGTTGAAATCGTGACGCGAATGCTGTTCCAAGCGCGCTCAATCAACACCTTGGACACGGCTGCCTGGCGCAGCTTTTCCTTCACGTACTTCCGGATTTGAATGTCCGATTTTAGGAATTCGGGCAACTCATTCGGGGAGGCGAACCAGCGAGAACGCCAGTCGCGATTAACCGCCAGACGATAACCGATTGGATTTACTTTCTGACCCATACTTAGCGAACTTTAGGCGTTGTTCTCAGGATTCTCGGCAACTGCTTCCGCTTTTGGGGCGGCTTTTGCAGTGCTCTTGCGCTTCACAGCAGGAATGGACTTCTGCGCCTTTGCAGCAGGCGCGGACTCATCATCAAGGATGATTCGAATATGTGATGTCCGCTTGAGGATTGGACCCGCGCTACCACGAGCTTTCGGGCGGAATCGCTTCAGCGTAGGACCTTCGCCAACAACAGCTTCTTTCACCATCAACTGGTCAACGCGCGCCTTGTTGTTGTGCTCAGCGTTCGCAATGGCGCTCTTTAGCGTCTGCAGAACCAGACGGGCCGCTTTCTTTGGCGTGAACTTCAGGACGTCAACCGCCTGCGCGACTGGGAGACCTTGGATCTCACGGGTCACGTCCCGGCATTTAAATGCCGAAATGCGCGCACCTCGATAGATGGATCTGACTTGCATGTGATGGTTTGACTAACGTTGTTGAAAATTTGCCGTCTGAGGGACGGTCACCCTAACTATAAACTGTGTTCGGCGCCAATGATTAATCGGTCTCCGACTTGTATTCTGTTATTTTCTGAACTGAGATCCTGAACGACAGCCCCACAAATGCGGTCTCGGACATCGACAACTCTGACTGTCGCGATCTGTTTGTCATCGCGGACGACTCGAAACGGCATCCCAATTCGGACACCTTCATTTCGGCCGATATTCGCGACAATCAGGGCGAGTTCTTCCTTGGTTGCCATCACCTTGCCTTCATTGGCAGAGGCTGGCGCTACAGGGGATTTCTCCAGCGGTTTTTCGGAACCGTTGTCGGTGATCCCCCTTGCTTTTTTCGCTGCTCGCATGGCCGTCTCCACGGCCAAGGTGCTTTCAGCATCTCCGGTGGACGTCGACTTTCGAAAGGCGTCCACAGCGGCGACCAAGTTATCAAGCGCAGCAATCAATTCGTTTCGCTGAGTCTCAGCTTCTCGAAGAGTGGCAACCGCTTTCAGCAATCGTGATTCGATGCTGCTGTCAGTCTGTCCGCCTCCGATCGAGAGTGCCTCCAAGCGAAGCTTCAACTCTGATGCTTGTCGCTTGAGGACTTCTCCCTCGGTGCTGGAGATCATCAGGTTATTTTGCAACCCGGCGATAGTCACCTGGGCCTCCTGAATCTGCTTCTTCAGCTTGGCGTTGTCGCGAATGACGGCGGTTAAGGCTGTCCTCGCTTCTGACGTCTCGATCTCTCGTTCAGTCAAAGAACTATCTGACTGGCACTTGGCATCGTAGGCCAAGCCACCGATCAGTATCGCGATCGATGCATACCAACCCGAACAAGTGCCGGATTTGATGATATGCATTGGCGCTCGCGATCGCGGCCGCGACTACTTCGCGACCTTGGCGGTATGTGAACCGTGCTTCTTGAAGATTCGCGTCGGCGAAAATTCACCAAGCTTATGGCCCACCATGTTTTCGGTCACAAAGACCGAGTTAAAGATTTTGCCGTTGTGCACCAAGAAGGTGTGACCCACGAAATCAGGCGTGATGGTCGAGCGGCGAGACCAAGTCTTGATCGGCTTTTTCGAGCCGATGCTGTTCATCTTCTCGATCTTCTCGATCAAGTGCAGCTCAACGAATGGTCCTTTTTTTAGTGAACGTCCCATATCAAAGAGGTTTCTTTACTTGGCTTGCTTCTTCGAGTTCCGCCGCTGCAGAATGAAGCGGTCACTATGTTTGTGCTTCTTGCGGGTCTTGAAGCCTTTGGCAGGTTGACCCCAAGGAGAGACAGGATGATGACGTCCACCGCCACCTTTGGACTTACCCTGACCGCCACCCATTGGGTGATCGACCGGGTTCATAACCATACCGCGGACGGTCGGACGAACGCCTTGCCAGCGTGTGCGACCCGCCTTGCCACTCTTCACATTCATGTGCTCCACATTGCCCACTTGGCCCATTGTGGCGAAACAGCGGACATTGATCCGGCGGATTTCACCAGAAGGCATGCGGACGAGGGCATAGTCTCCTTCACGGTTGTTAAGGATGACCTGCTGCCCAGCGGAACGACCAATCTGGCCACCGCGACCAGGCATCAATTCGACGTTGTGAATTGAACTACCCAGCGGAATCGCTGCCAGCGGCAACGCGTTACCGACCTTGGGCTCGGCGTCCTTACCAGCAGCGACTTTGTCGCCGACAGATAGGCCAATCGGAGCGAGAATGTAAGCTTTCTCACCATCCGTGTACTGGATGAGAGCGATGCGGCACGTGCGATTCGGATCGTATTCGATTGCGATAACCGAAGCTTCAACTCCGTGTTTCTTGCGTTTGAAGTCGATGATCCGATAACGCTGCTTGTGTCCGCCACCACGATGGCGGCAGCAGATGCGGCCTTGATTATTGCGGCCACCGCTCTTGCGCTTGGCGACCGTGAGCTTACGCTCCGGGCGGCTCTTGGTGATCTCCTCGAAATCGGGGAGCACCTTGAAGCGCATGCTCGGGGTGATAGGGCGGAAAGTTTTAAGTCCCATGACTAAGGGTCAATCGATGGTTACGCGAGTTCGATAATCTCACCTTCGGCGAGCGTCACGATGGCTTTCTTCCAATCGCTCGTCCTGCCTTCTGCAGCGGTGCGTTGACGGCGAGTTTTACCAGAATAATTGGCGGTGTTCACAGCAACGACCTTCTTGCGGAAGAGTTGCTCGATCGCGCGCTTGATTTGCGGCTTCGTCGCCTGCGGACGAACACGGAACACGTATCGGTTATGCGAATCTGCCAGCAGAGTCGCCTTCTCCGTCATGATGATGGTTTCGATCAGATCGTGCGGCTCGTTCATTGGATCTCCATTCGTTTGGCGAGGACCGGAAGGGCTTCAGTAGTCAGAACAATCTTGCGATAGCGAAGGATGTCCTCGGAATTCACTTCCAACGCGGTGGCGAGACGGATGGGCTGAACGTTGCGACCCGCAAACAGGGTGTTCTCGCTGAACTCGACGCCAATCACGAGGACCTTTTCCTCTGGGGTGATTGACTTGACCAAAGTCAGGAATTGCTTGGTCTTGGGCTCGGCGACCGCAAACGTATCGACCGTCAGCACATCACCATTGTTAACCCGCTCACTGAAGGCCTTGCGCAACGCAAGCTTTGCAACCTTCTTGTTAATCTTCTTCGAATAATCACGCGGCTTGGGTCCAAAGACCACACCACCACCACGCCATACGGGCGAAGACTTGTAACCTGCCCGAGCACGACCAGTGCCCTTTTGGCGCCACGGCTTCGCACCGCTCAGGTTAACTTCGGCCTTCGTCTTGGTGTTGGCCGACCCGCTCCGACGGCCAGCGCGCAGCGCAACGATCGTATCGTGCAGCGCTTGCGTGTACTTGCGGTTCTGGATGATTTCGATGTTGGCAGCTGTTGCCGCCTCGACACTGAGAACAGTGGCACTCATGGGTTACTTGGCACCTCCATTTTGAGCCTTCTTGGACGGGCGAATGACAACGTAGCAACCGTTGGCACCTGGGACCGCGCCGGTTACGAGAATTACGCCTTCGGCTTCACGGACTTGAACGACGCGGAGGTTTTGCACCGTCACACGCTTGTCGCCCATATGACCAGGCATTCCCATGTTCTTCCAAATGCGGCCCGGGGTGGAACGCATACCGATGGCGCCGTTTCGGCGGTGCATCATGGAACCGTGGGAGGCTGGCTGACCGTGCATGCCGTGCTTTTTCACGACACCCTGAAAGCCCTTGCCTTTCGACTGGCCGATGACATCAACGAGGTCGCCGGCTTCGAACTGCGTAACATTCAAGCTAACATCATTTGGAACAGTGGTGCCCGCTTTGACACGGATCTCACGGACCAATTTCTTGGGCTCCGAATTGTGCTTCTTGAAGTGGCCGAGTTCGGGCTTGTTAATGCGATGTGCCTTCTGATCGTGGTAACCGATCTGAACAGCGCTGTAGCCGTGCTTCTCTTCCGTCTTAATTTCGAGCGGTACGTTTCCGCCGGCTTCAATCACGGTTACTGGCGTGATGCGACCCTTTTCGTCGTAGACGCGGGTCATGCCGACTTTTCGTCCGAGCAATCCAATCTTCATGTTCGTCCGCTAGTTAAGAGCTAGATTTTAATGGTGATGTCCACGCCCGCGGGGAGATTGAGCTTTTTCAGCTCATCGACCGTCTTAGCGGTCGGCTCCACGATATCGAGGAGGCGCTTGTGAGTACGGATCTCGAATTGATCCATCGACTTTTTGTCGACGTGCGGCGAGCGGTTCACGGTGAACTTCTCGATGCGAGTGGGCAGCGGGATCGGGCCCACTACCTGAGCACCAGTCCGTTTGGCGGTCTCGACGATTTCGACGGCCGATGCGTCAAGCATGCGGTAGTCGAAAGCCTTGAGTCGAATGCGGATTCTTTGTCCGGTCATGATTCGCTAAATTAGTTATTTACCCTTCTGATCGAGGACGGCGTTCTTCACATTCTCCGGCACCTGCTCGAAGTGCGATGGCGTCATCGCATAGCTCGAACGGCCCTTGGAAAGTGAGCGGATCGCGGTGGCGTAGCCAAACATGTCGGCGAGTGGTACGTCCGCGTTGACAATGGAGAGACCCAATTTGGTTTCGATGCCCTTGATGACACCGCGGCGACGATTCAGGTCACCCATGATATCGCCCTGGAATTCTTCCGGCGTCGTATTCTCAACCTTCATAATCGGCTCAAGAAGAATCGGGGTTCCGTTCTTCATCGCATCCTTGAGGGCGAAGATTGCCGCCATCTTGAAGGCCATTTCGTTGGAGTCGACTTCGTGATAGCTACCGAACGTGATATCAATTTCGAGATCGATCACTGGGTAGCCACCCAAAACGCCGCTGAGAACTGCTTCTTCCAGACCCTTCTTAACAGCAGGGATGTAATCTTTTGGAATGGTGCCACCGACAACCTTGTTCTCGATGGTGATGCCTTTGCCGCGCTCGGCTGGACGAACGTCGACCTCGACGTGGCCGTATTGACCACGACCACCAGACTGCTTGATGAGCTTGCCAACGCCATGGGCGGGTTTGATCATCGTTTCACGGTAGGCGATCTGAGGCTTGCCGGAGTTGGCCTCGACCTTGAACTCACGCATGAGTCGGTCACGGATAATTTCCAAGTGAAGCTCTCCCATTCCGGCGATGATCGTCTGACCGGTTTCTTCGTTCGTGAAAACACGGAACGTTGGATCTTCGTCAGCGAGTCGCTGAAGAGCGAGCGCCATCTTCTCCTGGTCGACCTTCGTCTTGGGTTCGACCGCCATGCTGATAACCGGGTCGGGGAAGGACGGAGGCTCAAGCAGGATCGCATGATCCTCGTCGCAGAGCGTATCTCCCGTCTTTACGTCCTTGATACCCACGATCGCCGCAATGTCGCCAGAGTAACAAACATCGATATCTTCACGCTTATCAGCCTGGATTTGGATCAATCGGCTAATACGCTCACGCTTGCGGCTGCGTGGATTGTAAACCGTGTCACCCTTCTTGAGTGCGCCAGAGTAGACGCGGAAGAAGACGAGCTTACCAACAAATGGGTCGCTCCAAAGCTTGAAGGCGAGCGAGCAGAAATTGCCAGCGTCGTCCGTGATCGCATCGATCGGTTCGGACGTATCGGGATCCTGTCCGCGAGCAGCTGCAATATCCAAAGGACCAGGGAGATAGTCGATGACCGCATCAACCAGGTACTGAACACCCTTGTTCTTGAAGGCTGAACCGCCAACAACTGGAACAAATTTGTTAGCGATAGTCTGACGGCGAATTGCCGCCTTTAACATCTGGATCGTGATCGGTTTTTCCTCAAGGAAAGCCGTGCCGACTTCATCGTCGAGATTTGCGATCTGCTCCACGAGATCAGCATAGGCCAATTCAACCAAATCAACGTACTCAGCAGGAATTGGCTCAACTGAATAAGTGGAACCGACCGCGTCGCTATCGTGATAGATGATCGCCTTCTTATTGATGACGTCGAGTTGACCCTTGAGCTGATCTTCAGCACCAAGTGGAATCAAAATCGGCCAAGCATTTGCCGCCAACTTCGTCTTCATGTCGTTGACCGCATTCGCGAAGTTCGCGCCGGTCCGATCCATCTTGTTAACGAAGGCAATCCGCGGGACGCCGTATTTGGTCGCCTGGCGCCATACCGTCTCCGACTGCGGCTGCACACCAGCCACACCACAGAAAACTGCAACTGCACCATCAAGAACGCGGAGCGAACGCTCTACCTCGGCCGTGAAGTCCACGTGCCCAGGAG
>Ga0075366_10001398_pt1 | contig 12087 bp, 15 predicted proteins | sample EndMethybrTD3031_FD_72351 | JGI IMG/M metagenome (GOLD analysis project Ga0075366, IMG submission 72351) | Populus endosphere microbial communities from Tennessee, USA - Endosphere MetaG P. TD hybrid TD303-1 | ecosystem: Host-associated > Plants > Roots > Endosphere | place: USA: Tennessee... | reverse complement strand
GGCATCACGCTGGGCCAGGCGGTGGCCCAGGCCGTCGGCGACAAGAAGGGCCTGACTCGATACGGCCATGCGTATGTGCCGCTGGACGAGGCGCTGTCGCGCGTGGTGATCGATTTCTCCGGCCGCCCGGGCCTGTTCATGGACGTCGACTTCAAGGCCGGCATGATCGGCGCGTTCGACACGCAGCTCGCCTTCGAGTTCTTCCAGGGCTTCTCGAACCACGCCGGCGTGTCGCTGCACATCGACAACCTGAAGGGCCACAACGCGCACCACCAGGCCGAGACGATCTTCAAGGCCTTCGGCCGCGCGTTGCGCATGGGGCTGGCGCTGGATCCGCGCTCGCTGGGCGTCATTCCGTCGACCAAGGGCAGCCTATGACCTCCACCGTGGCCGTGGTGGACTACGGCATGGGCAACCTGAAGTCCGTCTCGCAGGCCGTCGTCAAGGCCGCGGAGAGCACGGACGTGAACGTCGTCATCGCGCAAGCGGCCGACCAGGTGTTCGCCGCCGACCGCATCGTGCTGCCGGGCCAGGGCGCGATCCGCGACTGCATGCGCGAGCTGCGCGACTCCGGCATGCTCGACGCGGTGCTGGACGCGGCCGCACGCAAGCCGATGCTGGGCGTGTGCGTGGGCATGCAGATGCTGCTCGATCGCAGCGAGGAGCAGGACACCGCTGGCCTGGGCCTCATCCCCGGCACCGTCAGGCGCTTCCGGCTCGAAGGCCGGCTGCAGGACGACGGCAGCCGCTTCAAGGTGCCCCAGATGGGCTGGAACCGCGTGCGCCAGGAGTTCGCGCATCCGCTGTGGGCCGGCATCCCCGACGAGAGCTGGTTCTATTTCGTGCACAGCTTCCATGTCGCGCCGTCGGAGACCCGCCACAGCGCCGGCACCACCGAATATGGCGACCGCTTTACCTCGGCGGTGGCCCGGGATAATATTTTCGCGACCCAGTTCCACCCCGAGAAGAGCGCCGACCTCGGCCTGGCGCTCTACCGCAACTTCCTGCACTGGATGCCCTGACGGGCCCGAGCCATGCTGCTGATTCCCGCGATCGATCTGAAGGACGGTCACTGCGTTCGTCTCGAACAAGGTGACATGTCGGTCTCCACGAGCTTCGGAGACGACCCCGCCGCCATGGCGCGACGATGGGTCGAGGCCGGTGCCCGGCGCCTCCACCTGGTCGACCTGAACGGTGCCTTCGCCGGCAAGCCCGTCAACGAGGTGGCGGTCAAGGCCATCATCAAGGAAGTGAACGGCCGCATCCCCATCCAGCTGGGCGGGGGCATCCGCGACCTCGACACCATCGAGCGCTACCTCGACGACGGCCTCAGCTACATCATCATCGGCACCGCCGCGGTGAAGAGCCCGGGCTTCCTCAAGGACGCCTGCACCGCGTTCGGCGGCCACATCATCGTGGGCCTGGACGCCAAGGACGGCAAGGTCGCCACCGACGGCTGGAGCAAGCTCACGGGCCACGAAGTGGTCGACCTCGGCCTGAAGTTCCAGGACTACGGCGTCGAGGGCGTGATCTACACCGACATCGGCCGCGACGGCATGCTCACCGGCATCAACATCGACGCCACCGTGAAGCTCGCGCAGGCGCTCACCATCCCGGTGTTCGCGTCGGGCGGCCTGTCCAGCATGGCCGACATCGAGCAGCTGTGCGCCGTCGAGGACGAGGGCATCGAAGGCGTCATCTGCGGCCGCTCGATCTACACCGGCGCGCTCGATTTCGCCCAGGCGCAGGCGCGCGCCGACGAGCTGTTCACGGGCTGAGCGCTTCCTTCCTGACCAGCCGGTGTCAGGTCTTGCCGTCTCGCACGGCGAGCTCCCTGCTGCGGCCACACCGAGCGTGCAGAACGCCAGACCTGACACCGGAGCATCATGCTTGCCAAACGAATCATTCCTTGTCTCGACGTGACCGGTGGCCGCGTCGTCAAGGGCGTCAACTTCGTCGAACTGCGCGATGCGGGCGACCCGGTGGAGATCGCCGCGCGCTACAACGAGCAGGGCGCCGACGAGCTCACCTTCCTGGACATCACCGCCACCAGCGACGCGCGCGGGCTGATCCTGCCCATCATCGAGGCGGTGGCCTCGCAGGTGTTCATCCCGCTGACGGTGGGCGGCGGCGTGCGCGAGGTGTCGGACGTGCGGCGGCTGCTCAACGCCGGCGCGGACAAGGTCAGCTTCAACTCGGCCGCGGTGGCGAACCCGCAGGTCATCAGCGACGCCTCCGACAAGTACGGCGCGCAGTGCATCGTCGTGGCCATCGACGCGAAGCGCCGCAGTCCGCAAGACGCCGCCGTGCGCGGCGCGGGCTGGGACGTCTACACCCACGGCGGCCGCAAGAACACGGGCCTGGATGCCGTGGCCTGGGCGCGCGAGATGGTGGACCGCGGCGCCGGCGAGATCCTCCTGACCAGCATGGATCGCGACGGCACGCGCGCCGGCTTCGACCTCGAGCTCACGCGCGCGGTGTCGGATGCCGTGTCGGTGCCGGTGATCGCCTCGGGCGGCGTCGGCACCCTCGACCACCTGGCCGACGGCGTGCAGCAGGGCGGGGCCGACGCGGTACTGGCCGCAAGCATCTTCCACTATGGCGAGCACACGGTGGGCGAGGCGAAGGCGCTGATGGCGGCGCGCGGGATCCCCGTGCGCCAGTGAGCAGGACTGCGGCGGCTGGCTGGGTCTGGCCTCTCCTGGAATTCGCGCTGGAACGTTGCCGCAAGCCCACGCGCACACCGCGATTCGAGGACAGCCCCGTCCTCCCTCCGCGACGAGCGTCGCCTCTTCTTTCGTCGCGTCCAGCGCGGAGCGAGGAAAGGCCAGACCCTCTGGCTGCCACACGCCGTCGGAAGCGCCCGCCCTGCGACAATTGCGCCTGATTTCCCGAAGGAACCCGTGACCAACCCGTCCCGCCCCGCGCGCCCCAAGACGCCGCCAGGCCCGCGTGCGCTGCGCGCTGCCGTCGACCACGACCCGTGGGACGACGACCGTCCGGCGCGCGTCGCGCGCACGCCCCGCGCCGCGCGGGGTGCCGCCGCGCCTGCGCCTGCGCCGCTGACGCCTGCCCAGCAGGCCGCCCACAAGCGCGAGCGTCGCGCCGCGGTGCACGCCGCCCACGAGATCCGCATCATCGGCGGCCAGTGGCGTCGCCGCCTGCTGCCGGTGCCCGACCTGCCCGGCTTGCGCCCCACGCCCGATCGCGTGCGCGAAACCCTGTTCAACTGGCTGGGCCAGGAACTGGATGGCTGGAGCGTGCTCGACGCCTTCGCCGGCACCGGCGCCCTCGGTTTCGAAGCCGCGTCGCGCGGCGCCGCACCGGTGCAGATGCTGGAGCGCGAGACGAAGCTGGTGGCCGGCCTGGCTGCCTCGAAGTCCAGGCTGGACGCGGCGGCCGTGACGATCACGCAGGCCGATGCGCTCGCCTGGATGAAGCGCGCGCCGGCGCGCTTCGACCTGGTGCTGCTCGACCCGCCGTTCGACGCCGACCTGTTCGAGCCGGCGCTGGCCGCCGCGCTGCACTGCGTCGTGCCCCAGGGCTGGATCTATCTGGAGGCGTCGGCGGCGTTCGACGCCGCGTCGCTGGCCGAGCGCGGCCTGGAGCTGTACCGGCACGTGAAGGCCGGGGCCGTGCATGCGCACCTGCTGCGCAGGACGACGCCCGCCGCGCAAGCCGGCGAGTGAGCGCGCCGCGTCCCGCCGAGCCGAGGCACGTCCGGCAGCCGCGCGCCGGCCTACGCAACTTCGCCTAACCCGCGGGCATCTCGGCTGTGGAATGATCGCGCCAACGACCCGAACGAGACAACGCGGCCGCGGCCGCGCCCAGCAAGGCCTTCCATGTCCAAAGTCCTGACCGCCGTGTACCCCGGAACCTTCGACCCGATGACCCTCGGTCACCAGGACCTGATGCGCCGCGGCAGCGCGCTGTTCCCGCGCCTGATCCTGGCCGTCGCGGCCGGGCACCACAAGCGCACGATGTTCACGGTCGAGGAACGCCTGGAGATCGCGCGCGAGCTGGCGCAGCCCTACAGGAACGTCGAGGTAGTGGCCTTCCGCGGCCTGCTGCGCGACTTCGTCGTGGCCAACCATGGCAAGGTGGTGGTGCGCGGCCTGCGCGCCGTGAGCGACTTCGAGTACGAGTTCCAGATGGCCGGCATGAACCGCCAGCTGATGCCCGACGTCGAGACGCTGTTTCTCACGCCGTCCGACCAGTACCAGTTCATCAGCGGCACCTTCGTGCGCGAGATTGCCGCCCTCGGTGGTGATGTCTCCAAATTCGTGGCACCCTTGGTGCTGTCGAAGCTGAAGGACAAGATTTCCCGACCCCGGGAAGAGTGAGCGGCCATGGCCCTGATGATCACGGACGAGTGCATCAACTGCGACGTCTGCGAACCCGAATGCCCCAACGAGGCCATCTCGATGGGCGAGGAATACTACGTCATCGCACCGGACAAGTGCACCGAGTGCGTGGGCCACTTCGACTCGCCGCAATGCGTGCAGGTCTGCCCGGTCGAGTGCATTCCCATCAATCCGGCGCACGTGGAGACGCCGGACCAACTGATGACCAAGTACCGCCGGCTGCTGGGGCTGGACGGCGCCACGCCGGCGCCGCCGGTCGACACGTCCGCCTGAGTGCGGCGCGTCGATCTTTCCGGGAGCCGCCATGCTGCAGGACGCGATCAACTTCGGCTGCGGCCTGATCACGGCGCTGTGGATGCTGTTGCTGGCCTGGTGGCCGGCCTGGACGGCGCTTGCCGCCGTCCTCTTGCTGGCGGCGTTCGCCACCGCGGCGCGCCGCCGCCTGGCCGGGTACGCCGCGACTTGCGGCGGGGCCTTCGTCGCACTCGCGTTCGTGGTGGTCGCGGCGCGCTGGCTGCCGTGGGACGCCGGCTTCGGCGCGCTGCCCGCGGTGCTGCGTCCGTTCACGGAGCTGCTGCTCGTGCCGGTGCCGCTCATCGCGATGTTCGTGGCCGTGACGGTGCTGCACAGCCTGTTGCGGGCGCCACGCCGCGCGGCCTGACTGGTCAGCAAAGCCGGCTGCTCGCGAGCGCGGCACCCGCGTGCGAGCTTGCCCTGGCCGGATGCACGCGACCCCGCTGCGCTGCGCGCCGGACGGCGGTGCCTGGGGCCAGTCCAGCAGGGCGGGTTAACCGCCGCCCTACGGGGCGCGATGTGCCAGCGCCGGGCGCGATGCGCCGCCCGACGTGATCGTCCGCGAGCGCGGCTTCCTGGGCACGCAATGCATCATGGTCGTGTCGACGCAGGTGGCGGGCGCGGCCGCCGGGCGCCCGCGGGCCGGTGTCGAGGCGATGGCCTCGCGCTGCCGGCGCGCTGCCTCGTACCAGGCGGCCAGGCGCTTGTCGCGCGCGGTGAGTTCCTCCGACTGCGCGCGCTGCGCCTCCGAGCGCGGATCGGCGACGTCCAGCGGGCCGGCGGGCGCACTGGCGCATGGCTGCGCCGAGTAGCTGTTCCCGCAGCGCCAGACCTGCCGGGCCGGCGGCAGGGCGTCGGGCACCGTGGCGGCGGCGGGCGCCAGGATCTGCTCGGTGGAAGGTGCCGACGCCGGCCTGTGCGCGCGGGGCGTGCGGGCCTGGCTGGCATCGACGCCCAGCACCAGCGCACCCCACAGCACGGTGGCGATCACCGGCGCGCGTGCGTGCGCGAGCCCATGGGCACGCGCGCTCGCACGCACGGGCGCGCCTGCGCACGCAGCGCGCCGGCGCGCGTCACGCACGATGGTGCCCGCACGCGCGTGGTCGGCGGGCAGGGGAAGAAGATGGAAACGGGTCGTCTGGGTCGTCACTCGGCGGGCTCCTGCGTGCCGGCCGAAGCCGGCCCCGCAGGGCTCGCAGGGGACGTCGGCGACGGCGTGGCCGCCGGCACCTTGTTCATCAGCGACGACAGCAGCGGATTGAGCTGCGGTGGACGCGGAGGCTTGGGGCGCGGCGGCCTGGCGTGGATCTTCATGCTCGCCTTGTCCATGTCGCCCGCCAGGAGCAGATCGAGGGCTTTCAGGCTCTCGTCGACATTCTTCTCGATAAGTTCGCGTTCGGCGGCCGGCGGCTTGCGCAGGACGTAGGCGGCCACCTCGTTGCGGTCGCCCGGATGGCCGATGCCCAGTCGCAGGCGCCAGAAGTCGCCGGTGCCCAGCTGCGCCTGGATGTCCTTCAGGCCGTTGTGGCCGCCGTTGCCGCCGCCCTTCTTGAGCTTCATCTGGCCCGGCGGGATGTCGAGCTCGTCGTGCACCACGAGGATCTCGTCGGGCAGGATCTTGAAGAAGCGCGCGAGCGGGGCCACGGCCTTGCCCGACAGGTTCATGTAGGTCAGCGGCTGCTGCAGCCAGACCGGGCCCTCGGGCCGGTTCACGCGCGCGACGAACCCGTGGTACTTCGGGTCGTGCACGAGCGAGCCCTTGAGCTGGCGCACGGCGCCGTCCACCCACCAGAAGCCCGCGTTGTGCCGCGTGTCCTCGTATTCCGCCCCGGGGTTGCCGAGGCCGACGATCAATCGAATCATGGGGTGATTATCCGCGGCGGCGATGCGGCGGCATGCGCAGGTGGATCCTGCTTCGCGCAGGATGACGGGCTAGCCCGGCGCGACGTCGTCCGTCCACACCAGCGAGGCGATCTTCCAGTCGCGCGCCGTGCGCACGAACTGCAGCGCCTTGGTGCCGCCGCCTTCGAAGGGCTGGCCGTCGAGCGTGCCGCGCTTGGCGTAGCGCAGCCAGCGCTGGGCGATCGCGCCGCGGATCTCGGTGCGCGACTCGGTCTCGTGCTCCTCGAAGTCGACGAGGCGGCCGCGCGCCAGCAGCTCGGCGCGCGGCGCGATGAAGCCGTGGACGCCGGTGGTGGTGATGGTGCCGAGCGAGTCGGCCATGCGCACGGTGGCGTCCTGCATGAAGTAGTGCGGCAGCGCAGGCAGCGTGGGGATGACGCCGCCGCGGTTGGTGAAGGCGGCCAGGAAGCGCTGCGTCAACGCGTCGATCTGACGCCGGTCGTCACCGGGTTCGATGCGTGGCGACTTGAACAGCCAGGTGTCGTGGTCGTTGCCGACCAGGCGCGTGATGCCGGCGTCGCGCAGGCCGATCTTGGCCAGCACCTCGGCCGAAGCCGCGTTGTCCGGGTTGGTGATGCCCCAGACCTCGGGCATGCCCAGCACGTCATGGGCGTATCGCATGCAGGCCGCCGCGGCCTCGCGGGCATAGCCCTGGCCCCGGAACTCTGGCATCAGCGCGTAGCCGACGTCCACTTCCAGCAGCGTGTCGCGCTTGACCAGGCCGCACATGCCCATCACGCGTCCGTCGGACTTGCGCTCGACGGCCCAGAAGCCGAAGCCCATGCGGCCATAGACCGCGGTGTGGCGCGTCGCGATCCAGGCGCGGGCCTGCTGCCGCGTGCGCACGTTGCGCTCGCCGATGTTGGCGAGCCACCCGGGGTCGTTGAGCAGCGCGCGCAGGAAGTCGGCGTCGGCCGCGGTGTCGTTGAACCAGCGCAGTCGCAGCCGGGTGGTTTCGAGGATCAGCATCAGGTCGTCGTTCGGTTCGTGAAGAGGGTTCAGGCCGGCAGCAGCGCGGCGCGCGCGCCGGCGATCAGCGCCTGGCCGATCTGCTCCATCAGGCCGGAGCGCGCGATCGGCGCGCCGGCGTCGCCCGTGTCGATGCCGGTGCCCAGCTTCCACTGGTGCCAGTACAGCGCGACGTCGATCGTGACCTCGGGCCGGATCGCCACCAGCGCGCCGGCGTCCAGGTGGGCGCGCGCGAGCAGCTCGGGGATCACCGCCACGCCCCAGCCCATCACCGCGGCGCGCGCGCCGGCCTCGCTGGACGGCACGAAGCGTTCCTTCAGGCGCGGGTCGCGCACGCCCATCGCGCGGGCGACCCACTGCGCCTGCATGTCGTCCTTGCGGTTGAACACGATGAAGGGCAGGCGGGAGAAATTGGCCTCGTTCAGGCCCGCGGGCAGCGCGAACTCGACGAACGCCGGGCTCGCGACGGCGATGTAGCGCATGTGGCCCAGGGGCTGGCAGGTGCAGCCGCGCAGCGCCATCGACACCGTCGACACGCAGCCCAGCACCTCGCCCTCGCGCAGGCGGTCGTGGGTGAAGTCCTGGTCGTCGACGATCAGCTCCAGGCCGTAGCCCTCGCGCTGGCCGGCGTGCACGAGCGTGTCGAGCGCGCCCAGCACCCAGGTGGCCAGGCTGTCGGCGTTGATGGCGATGGGCAGGCGTTCCTCGCGCATCTGCGCGGCTCCGAGCTCGCGCGCGGCGTCGGCGCGCAGCGCCTGCAGCTGGCGCGCGTAGCGCAGCAGCACCTTGCCCGGCTCGGTCATGCGCAGTGGGCGCGAGCGCACCACCAGCAGCTGCCCGACCTGCGTCTCGAGCGCGCGCAGGCGCTGCGAGACGGCCGACTGGGTGATCGACAAGAGCTGCGCCGCGCGTTCGAAGCTGCCCGCCTCGGCCAGGGCGGCGAGCGATTCGAGCGCGGCGGGGTCCAGCAGGTTCATAAGTAACGCTACTGTAATCGCTGCAATTTCGATGAATCTTCACACTTTCCCGGGGCAGGCCTACGCTGGACCGACCACGAAATCATCCAACCGGAGACAACCATGCAGATCGGCGTTCCGAAGGAAATCAAGAACCACGAGTACCGCGTCGGCCTCACCCCCGCCAGCGTGCGTGACTACGTCGCCCACGGCCATTCGGTGCTGGTGCAGGCCGGGGCCGGGGCGGCCATCGGGCTGGAGGACGCGCAGTACCGCGCCGCCGGCGCCACGCTGGCCGACAGCGCGCAGGAGGTATTCGCCAGGTCGGACATGATCGTCAAGGTCAAGGAGCCGCAGCCGCAGGAATGCGCGATGCTGCGCCCCGGCCAGCTGCTCTACACCTACCTGCACCTGGCGCCGGACCCCGAGCAGACCGCCGCGCTGGTGAAGTCGGGCGCCGTGTGCGTCGCCTACGAGACGATCACCGGCCCCAACGGGGGCCTGCCGCTGCTCGCGCCGATGAGCGAGGTGGCGGGGCGCATGTCCATCCAGGCCGGTGCCGCCCACCTCGAGAAGAGCAAGGGCGGCATGGGCGTGCTGCTGGGGGGCGTGCCGGGCGTGGCGCCGGCGCACGTCGTGATCCTGGGTGCGGGCGTCGTGGGCACGCATGCGCTGCAGTGCGCGGTGGGCGCGGGCGCGCGCGTGACGGTGCTGGACAAGAACGTCGATCGCCTGCGCCAGCTCGACCTCGTGTTCGGCAACCGCATCGCCACGCTGTATTCGAATGCGCAGTCGGTCGAGGACGCCGTGCTCGCGGCCGATCTGGTCGTCGGCGGCGTGCTGATCCCCGGCGCTGCGGCCCCCAAGCTCGTCACCCGCGACATGATCGCGCGCATGAAGAAGGGCGCGGTGGTGGTCGACGTCGCCATCGACCAGGGCGGCTGCTTCGAGACCTCGCACGCCACCACCCACGCCGAGCCCACCTACGTGGTGGACGGCGTCGTGCACTACTGCGTGGCCAACATGCCCGGTGCGGTGGCGCGTACGTCCACCTTCGCGCTGAACAACGCCACCATCGGCCCGGGCCTCGCGCTCGCCGACCAGGGCTGGCAGGCTGCGATGCGGTCCAGCGCGCACCTGCGTGCGGGGCTGAACGTGGCCAACGGCAAGGTCACCTTCGAGGCCGTCGCCCAGGCGCTCGGCTACGACTACACGCCGGCGAGCGCGCTGCTGGAATAGGCGGGAGAGCGGGTTGCTGGCGTTGATGACGGCGGCGTGACGGCCGCCGGATAAAATTGCCGGTTATGTCCCGACTCGCCGTCCTTCCCCAATACGTCTATCCCAAGCGCCTGCTGACCCTCTACGCGGGCTTCATGGCGCGCACCCAGTGGGGCTGGTACACGACGCGGCTGATCCGCAACTTCATCCGCGACTACAAGGTCGACATGAGCGAGGCGGTCGAGTCCGACCCGGCCGCCTACAAGAGCTTCAACGACTTCTTCACGCGCGCGCTCAAGCCCGGCGCGCGCACCTTCGCCGACGCCGACCTGATCTGCCCCGTCGACGGCGCCATCAGCCAGTTCGGCCGCATCGACAAGCACTCGATCATCCAGGCCAAGGGCCACGCCTACACGACGCAGGCGCTGCTGGGCGGCGACGCCAGCCTCGCCGAGCCGTACCTGGACGGCAGCTTCGCCACCATCTACCTCAGCCCCAAGGACTACCACCGCATCCACATGCCGTGCGACGGCCGCCTCGTGCGCATGATCCATGTGCCGGGCGACCTGTTCTCCGTCAACCCGGTGACCGCGCAGGGCGTGCCGGGGCTGTGGGCGCGCAACGAGCGCGTCGTCTGCGTGTTCGAGGGTGCGCGCGGCCCGTGGACGCTGGTGCTGGTGGGCGCCACCATCGTCGGCAGCATGCAGACCGTGTGGCACGGCGTGGTCAACACGACGCGCCCCGGCAAGATCCGCGAATGGCGCTACGACGACCAGCGCATCGAACTGAAGAAGGGCGAGGAGATGGGCCGCTTCCTGCTCGGCTCCACGGTCATCATGACCTTCCCGAAGGCCGACCTCGCGTTCAACCCCGCGTGGGCGCCGGCCAGGCCGGTGCGGCTTGGCGAGGCGATGGCGAACTACCGCGACTGACGTCCCAGGCCGGCGCGCGCGAAGCCCACCAGCTCGCGCGCGACGAAGAAGCAGATGCCCACCACCATCATGGTGACGATGTAGAGGGTGCTGCCGGGCAGCTGGTGCACCTCGACCGCGACGTCGTGCATGCGGTACACCGCGCCGAAGAAGAATTCGCGCGGGCCGCTCCAGAGCCCGACGTGCTCGGGATCGATGGCGTGCCAGACCGCCGTCGCGGCAACCGACAGTCCGACCATCGCGACCAGGGCGGCAGCGAGGAATTGGCCGTAGGCCTTGAGCTGGGCGAGGGACATGGCGGCAATGGCTGTCGGATCGTGAAATTCTAGCGGGCGCCGTGCAGGCCGACGCGCACGGACGGATGGATCGCCGCCGGACGCCGACGAACTGCGCGAAGCGCTGGCTGAGCCGCCATTCGTGCGGATCCGGTGGAGGGAGTCGCCCGGCTGGCGTGGATCCTGCGACTGCGCGCAGGATGACACGGGGTTGGCGGCAGCCAAGCGGAGTCGCACGCGCCGGCCGGCGCGAACGCGCCGCCGCGCGTGGCGTCCGCCAATGAAAAAGCCCCGCCGAAGCGGGGCTCTTCACAGGGATCCCGACGCGGCCGTCGCCGCGCGAGATCACTTCTTGGCGGCAGGCGCGGCAGCCTTGGCCGGGGCGGCCTTGCCACCCTTGCCCTTGGCGGGCACGGCGGCGGCGGCGGCAGCAGCAGCGGCAGCAGCTTCTTCGGCGGCGTCCTCGGCGGTCACCTTCGGCTCGACGACCGCGACGACCACCGGGTTCTGCGTGCCGTGGCGCACGGCCTTGATGCCGGCCGGGAACTTCAGGTCGGACACGTGCAGCGACTTGCCCTTGACCAGGTCGCCCAGGTCGACGTCGATGAACTCGGGCAGCGCGGTGGCCAGGCACTCGACTTCCACGATGGTGGCGACGTGGTTGACCAGGCACTTGTCGACCTTGACGGCCGGCGAGTTCTCTTCGTTGGCGAAGTGCAGCGGCACCTTCTTGCGCAGGCGCGTGTTGGCGTCGACGCGCTGGAAGTCGATGTGCTGGACGATCTGCTTGTACGGGTGCATCTGGAAGTCGCGCAGCAGGACCTGCGCGCTCTTGCCACCCAGTTCCATCTCCAGGACGGACGAGTGGAAGGCTTCCTTCTTCAGCGCGAAGTACAGGGCGTTGTGATCGAGCTCGATCATCTGCGGCTCGCCGGCACCGTAGACGATGCCGGGAACCTTGCCGGACAGACGCAGGCGGCGGCTCGCTCCGGTCCCCTGCAGGCTGCGCTCATAGGCGGTGAACTTCATGAAAAACTCCATTTCTTGGGCCCCGCGACCAGGCACCCGGTTGAAACGATCCAGCGTCCGCTTCTCCGCTCGTGGGCGGACGGCCGAAGGATCGGGCAATGCGGATCAGAAGTTGTTGTTCTGTTCCGCAAAAAGGGAGGTGACGGAC